>OGXF01000004.1_pt1 | contig 196272 bp, 177 predicted proteins | sample 1576191 | NCBI WGS metagenome assembly OGXF01 (sample SAMEA3541545, study PRJEB24748) | human gut metagenome | biome: human gut; feature: human-associated habitat; material: faeces | place: China | collected 2012
TTTTTGAAATTCTTTCGAAATTCCTAAATTGCATTACGAGGTAATTATACTTCCTATAAGGTAAATTATCGGAAGTAGATAATACGGGATTCAGAAGGGAAAGACAGAAACCAGGAAGATGCCTCCGGCCGCATGAATCCGTCATTGCAGGATGAATGGGAAAATGATATACTGTAAAAAGCGATTCAAAATCAAACATAAAACAAGACAGAAAATAGTAAAATGGAGGCATTTGCGATGGCAAAAACAGAGAACAGAAGAGTGGAGGACAGCTTTGTGACCACCTGCTCATCTATTATCAGCGGTACAATCACCTTCTTTCTTTTTATGCTGGTGACGGTATTTCCGTTGATTTACCACAGAGGCTATGCCGATATTCTGGAGACAAAATATTGGACCTATTGTGTGATTGCAATTGGTATGGCAGTGATTGTGGGAATATTGGCGCTGATTATGCTGCTGGTTGATAAAAAAGAAAACAGCGGTATTTATTCCGGCGAGCTTTTTTCTGCATTAAAGCCCAGGAACTGGAAGAAAACCTTCACTTTGGCAGATGCAGGTGTTATAGCCTTCTGGGCATTTGCAGGAATTTCCACACTCCAGTCTGAGTGGCTGTATGAAGCATTCTGGGGAAATGAAGGAAGATACTCCGGGTTTTTCCTGATAACGATTTATGTGGTGTTTTATTTTATAGTCAGCCGGTACTGGAATGTAAAAACGTGGATTCTGGAAGCTTTTCTGGCAAGTGGAATGATTCTGTGCCTGATTGGAATTACGGATTATTTTCAGCTTGACGTACTGAATTTTCGAGGAAATATGAGACCGGAGCAGTCCACCATTTTTACCTCAACAATTGGAAATATTAATACTTACACAGCATATGTGGCGATTGTGATGGGTGTTGCAGCTGGAGGATTTGCAGCGGCAAAAGGGAGGCTTCAGACGATTTGGTATTATGTCTGCATGACCGTGGCTTTTTTTGCAATTATTATGGGCTGCAGCGATAATGCGTATCTGGCGTTGGGCGCTATGTTTGCTTTTCTGCCGTTTATTATGTTTTCTACCAAAAAGGGGATTCTGCGGTATGGAATCATGGCGGCCACATTTGCCACCGTGATTCAGTGCATTGACTGGATGAATCAGGCGTTTGCAGATATGGTAATAGGTCTGGACAGCCTGTTTGGAATTCTTGCCGGATTTTCCGGGCTGCCGGTTGCAGTTTGTGGACTTTGGTTGATTGTGGCGGCTGTGTATATCTGGTGCCGCCGGGGAACAGAGCAGGAGGAGAGAATCTGCAGGTATCTGGTAAAGACCTGGGGAATTATGACAGCCGCTGCAGTTCTGGCTGTGATTGGAATGGTATTTGATGCCAATTTCAACGAAAATGGCGCACGATATGGGGCTCTGGAAAAATATCTTGTGTTCAGCGACAGCTGGGGAACAGATCGGGGATATATCTGGAGAAAGTCTATAGAAGTATACCAGGATTTCCCGATTCTCCATAAGCTGTTTGGCTACGGGCCGGATACCTTTGGAATTCTGGCAACCAGAGGATTTATGGGGGACATGCTGGAAAAGACAGGCCTTGTTTTTGATACTGCGCACAATGAATATATTCAATATCTGCTGACCATAGGGCCGATTGCTTTGCTGGGATACCTGGTGTTCCTGGTTTGTTCCTGCCGGACGATGGTGAAGGCTTATCGGAAGAATCCCTATATCCTGGCCTGCATGACAGGAGTGCTTTGCTACGGAGTACAGGCGATTGTAAACCTGAATCTTCCAATTGTTACACCGATGCTGTGGTTCTGGCTGAGTGTGGGGATTGGCCTGGTCAGAAGAAATAGAGAGTGTTAGAAAGAAGCAGAGCAGCTTTAGACGGAAGAAGCGTGGAAAATCAGATAGAGGAATCCTGGCGTTTAGACAGTAAGCTATAAAAACATAAGAAAAGGCTTTGGGGGATTTTTGGCGGTCAGCCAGAGAGAGCCCCAGGGCTTTTTTCATATCATAGGAAAATTCAACCTGTGATATAAAAGTGCTCCGAAAAGATGCGCGATACACGCCAGAGAAAATGGTAAAATTCTCCTTTATTAATAAATAATTAAAGGATTTCCAAATGTTTTCGTCCATTGTAAAGTTGCGAAAAAGGGCATTAAATGTTATACTGTACTGAGATTTTATATGCTTTTTATGTAGGAAATATGCGCAGAATCCTGCAGCTGCAGGATTCTTTTCTATAGAGAAGGATGGCTGTTTTGAATGACGAATTTCCCTGCCGGATAGTCCATTTAAGAGAAAGACAGCTGAATCGTTACAGAGATATAAGGAATTGAGTGAATATAAATGAAGAGAAACAGAAAAACAAGAGAGCGGTATAAGCGACTGATTAAGCTGAGTTTTGCTGCTGTGATGCTGCTGGGACTTTGTATGCTGTATGCTGTAGCCTGGAGCGGTTATTATAATAAGGCAATTTTGCAGATGCCGTTTTATCGCCGTGGAAACTGGATGATGATTCTGATATATGGAATTCTTCTGGTCTTTTTCATGAATACATACGGTGGATTTAAAATTGGATATCTGAAAAATGGAAACCTGATCTATTCACAGATTATGGCGGTATTGTTTACGAATCTTGTGACCTATCTTCAGGTGGCAGTCATTGACCGAAGACTGGTAAATCCGGCATATCTGCTTCCTATGACAGGCCTTGAGCTTATATTTATTGTAGTCTGGACAATGATATTTCAGATGATTTACCGGAATATGTTTCCGCCCCGGAGAATGCTTTTTATTGAGGGAGATCGGAAGGATTATCATTTGATGGATAAAATCAATGCACGGGAAGATAAATATCAGATCTGCGAGGTTGTTTCCTATAAAAAGAATCTGGAAACAATCAAAAAGAAAATGGAACTGTATGATGCAGTGGTGATTGGCGATATGCCTTCACATGAGAGAAATCTTCTGCTGAAATACTGTTATATTTCAGGAATCCGCAGTTACAGTGTGCCGAAAATATCCGATGTACTGTTGCGCAGCTCGGATGAGCTGAATCTTTTTGATACACCACTTTTGCTGTCGAGAAATATGGGGCTTAGTGTGGAGCAGGAATGGATGAAGCGGGCAGAGGATTTGCTTATTGCTACATTGATGCTTCTTGTATTTTCTCCTATATTTGTGCTGGCAGCTGTTGGAATTAAATGTACCGATAGGGGACCCGTTTTTTATAAGCAAGAACGGCTGACAAAAGATGGAAAGCATTTTATGATTTATAAGTTTCGTACTATGGTTGTAGATGCAGAGAAAATGTCAGGACCAGTCTTAGCGTCAGAACAGGATCCGAGGATTTTGCCAATAGGAAAAATATTACGGGCAACTCGTATGGATGAATTACCTCAAATACTAAATATTTTGAAGGGTGAAATGTCATTAGTAGGTCCACGCCCGGAACGTCCAGAGTTAGCAGCTGAAATAGAACGAGAGATTCCTGAGTTTCGATATCGATTAAAAGTGAAGGCAGGACTTACGGGATTTGCTCAGGTTTATGGAAAATACAATACGAATTCTTATGATAAACTGAAATTGGATTTGATGTATATTAGAAAATATTCATTAATGCTGGATTTGAAGCTGATTCTTATGACACCAAAAATTATGTTTTTGAAAGAAAGTACAGAAGGCGTAAGTATAGAATCAGAAATTTCAGATAGGAATCAGTATGATAGAAGAAAAGATGGATAGAAAAAAGAAAAGAAGAATTGCACATGTATTGAAATCATCAATTTATTCTGGTGCTGAAAACGTAGCTTTGACTATTATAAAGGGACTTCAAGAGGAATATGAATTTGTATATATTGCTACAGAGGGACCAATCAGGGAAAAGCTAGAGGAAGAAAAAATTCCCTTTATATTATTGGAAAAATTTAACAGACAAAATTTAAAGAACGCGTTAAATAGAATTCAACCTGATATAATACATGCTCACGATTTTTCAGCGACAGTGATGAGTTTATTATGTGGAAATTATCGTGTGATTTCTCACTTACACTACGATCCACCATGGGCCAGAAAATGGGATTTAAAAACAATTATTTTTGCTGTTTTAGGAAAAAGAATTGAAAAGATTTTAGCAGTATCTCAGCGGGCCTATCAAAATCTTGTGTTTTCTGACATTTTAAAAAATAAAATGCAGATGATAGGAAATCCTATTGATAAGGAGTATATCTTGTCTATGGGAGAAAATGAGAAAAGAAAGCAATATGATATTTTGTTTGTGGGGAGATTTGCAGAGCAAAAGTCTCCACAGACATTTATTGAAATTGTGCGGAGACTAACGGCGACAGGAAAACCTGTTCGATGTGCTATGGTGGGAGCAGGGGAGTTAGAGGAAGAATGTAAGGCTCTGATTAAGATGAACAATCTGCAGGATAATATAGAACTTCTTGGATTTCAGAAAAACCCCTACCAGTTTATGAAAAAATCAAAGCTTTTATGTGTTACATCTTTATGGGAAGGATATGGATTGGTTGCAGCAGAAGCCAATATTTTAGGCGTTCCAGTTCTCTCAACAAGGACAGGAGGCGTTACAGAAATATTTGGAGAAAATGCAATAGAATTATGTACGGATGAAACAGATTTTATTAAGAAAATTTTGCTTCTTTTGAATGATGGGCAGGAATATCAAAAGTGGCAGGAAAGAGCTTTGGAAAGAGCTGAGGGATTTATAACTCCAGAAGAATATATTAGGCAACTACGAGTAATTTATCAAGAGGAAATAGAAAGCATATGAATACATTAAAAGGTTTAAAAGTAAGATTGGATGTGTTTTTTCAATATAAAGATTTACTGTATAATCTGGTATCCAGAGATATAAAAGTGAGATACAGAAAGTCTTTTTTAGGTATGCTGTGGACGGTATTGAACCCGTTATTAATGATGATTGTTATGACAATTGTATTTTCTACGTTATTTAAATCAACAATTGAGAATTTTCCCATTTATTTTTTGGCTGGAAACCTTATTTTCACGTTGAACTCTGAGATTACTAATAACTGTACCTATGCAATTATTGGTAATGCACCGTTGTTAAAGAAAGTATATATTCCCAAATACTTATTTCCATTATCTAAGGCGGGATCAGCATTAGTGAATTTAATATTCTCATTGATAGCAATGTTTTTGGTCATGATTATATTAAGAGTACCATTTTTGCCGACACTGTTATTGCTGCCGATTCCAATTGCCTATGCATTTTTGTTTTCTGTGGGTTTGGGATTATTGCTGTCTGCAGTAACCGTTTATTTTAGAGATATCGCATATTTTTATTCTGTATTGTTAATTGCATGGAACTATTTTACTCCTGTATTTTATCCCATTGAGATTTTGCCAGATTTTGCAAGAAAATTAATGCAGCTAAATCCATTATATCATTATATTGACTATATGAGAAATTTGATTTTACATGGCACTTTTCCGAGTTTAAAGGAAAATTTGGTTTGTTTAATGATGGGAGTTATAATGGTAATAATCGGAATGTTTGTTTTTTATAAAAAACAGGATAACTTTATTTTATATATCTAAGAGGAACTGAGATGGAGAACACGGTTGTAAAAGTAGAAGATGTATCGATGATGTTTAATATGAGTCAGGAAAAAGTTGACAATATTAAAGAATACATCATAAAAATGTTAAAACATGAACTGATGTTTCATGAATTTTGGGCTTTGAAAAATGTATCTTTTGAATTAAAAAAAGGAGACTCATTAGGAATTGTCGGATTAAATGGCTCAGGTAAGAGTACTCTCTTAAAAGTAATTGCAGGAGTACTAAAGCCAACAAAAGGTCACGTAGCAACCATGGGAAGTATAGCCCCATTAATTGAGCTTGGCGCTGGTTTTGATGATGATTTATCAGCAGAAGAAAATATTTTATTAAATGGTTCTATTTTAGGATATTCAAAAGAATATATGATGTCCAGATATGATGATATTATTAAATTTGCAGAATTGGAAGGATTTACAAACACAGCTTTAAAGAATTTTTCATCAGGAATGAAGGCGCGTCTGGGGTTTGCAATTGCTACTATGAATATTCCGGATATTCTTATACTAGATGAGGTATTAGCGGTAGGTGATTTTAAGTTTCAGGAAAAGAGCTTTGCCAGAACGAAAGAGATTATCAATTCGGGAACGACAGTACTGTTTGTTTCCCATTCTGTCAACCAGGTGAGAGATATCTGTAATAAGGTATTGTGGTTGGATCATGGTGAGGTAGTGATGTTTGGAGATACTGAGACAGTATGTTCTGCGTATGAAAAAATATAAGAGAGTATAGATGAAGAAAAAAATTTTATTTGTAATTACACAGTTTTATAAAGGTGGAGCAGAAACATCTTTGCTGAATCTGTTCCATTGTCTGGATTCACAGAAATATGAAGTGGATTTTTTGGTACTAAATCAAATAGAATACCAGGATGCAACTTCTCTTATGGGGGAAGTGCCGGAGTGGATCCATGTTTTTGATGCAGTAAAGAATCGGGGGAATGGAGTAAAGTTAGAGCAGTTGGCCGGAAAAATATACCGCCGCCTTTTTCATACCGAGACCTATGTTAAATCAGCAGTCGATTTTGTAAAGAATCGAAAATATGATGTGGCGATTTCTTTTGGAGAATGGCTGTCACCAGCCTTTTTGGTAAAAAAAGTAAATGCTGTGAAAAAATATGTGTGGATTCATATTGATTTAGACAAAGCAGATTTTGTAAACAAAGAAGAACTGGTGAAATATGATTCAAGAATTACGGGATATATCTTCGCTTCTGAGAAATCGCGGCAGAGTTCCATTCATCGTTGTCCTCAGATGACAGAAAAATCTATAGTTGTACATAATATTCTAAATAGGCAAAATATTTTATCTCGCACTGCAGAAGATGTTACTTTACCTCAGGCGAACGATTCCTTTTTATTAAGTGTTGGAAATCTGAGAGTAGAGAAGAATTATCCAAGACAAATCGAAGTTATGAGGATTTTGAAGAAGAAAAAAATTCCGATTAAATGGATTTGTATTGGCTCTACGGTAGATAAAAATGTATATGGAGAAGTATCTGAGCTTTTAGAGAAGTATCAATTAAAGGATGATTTTATTTTGTGCGGTGCAGATGATAATCCATATAAATATATGAAACGGGCAAAGGCTGTTATGGTATTGTCTGATCATGAGTCGTGGTCACTTGTTATATCTGAGGCTAAATTACTGGGAGTTCCGGTGATTGCAACGAATACTTCTGGGGCACAGGAGCAGATTGTTAATGGAGAAACAGGAATTATTACATCATTTCAAGTTGAGGAAATTGCAGAGGAGATTGAGGAGTTTTTAAACGATTTGGAACTTCAAAATAAGATTAAGAAAAATTTGATATTGGATAATACTCAAAATTTGGGAATATTGGAGTTTGAAGATCTGTTGGAGAGATAAGTATATGAAGAAATTGTTATATATTATTGATGATATCAACTATAATAGCGGTGCAAAAGCTGTTACGCTACTGCAGATGAAACAACTGCAACAGGAGTATGATATCTACCTTTTGTCATTGGCTAGGCCAAAGGAGTCCTTGGATTTTTTGGGGGATGCTCATGTGTTGGAGCCGTACATTTGGGGAATCACAGAAATTTATGCAGCTTCGTTTAAACAGGCATTACAAAGCAAAAATTATTCTGTTTTACAAAAAATTTCTCGTATATTGTACGCAATTAGTCTTCGCTGTGGCTTTGGGGATGCTTATTTTGAGTGGCAGATTAAGAAAAAGTTGAAACCGCTCATGGAGCAGTTTGATACAGTTATAGTTGTTAGTGAGGCTTCAAAATTACGGAGATTGGTCTCAGAATTGAGTCATCCAAAAAAGATTCAATGGATTCATACAGATTATGCCCGATGGAGTCAGTTTTCTGAATGGAGTAGGGCAGTTACTAAAAAAGATTCTTTTATTTATTCTAAATTTGATTATATTGTGGTTCTGTCTGAACATTGCAGAAAGGGAATGGCAGAAAAATTTCCTGAACTGGCAAATAAGATAGTAGTTATCCCTAATTTGATTGACGGAGATCGGGTTATTAAATTGGCTGCAGAAATCTGCCCGGTGATGATAAATCCAGAAAACCTTAATCTGGTGACTGTAGCTAGAATTGATAGAGAAAAACGAATAGACAAGGTATTGGAACTGGCAAGCCAGTTAAAGAAAAGAAATATATCGTTTATGTGGTATATTATTGGAGACGGTCCTCAGCGAATAGAAATGGAAAAGAGAAGTCGGGAACTGGACGTGGAGAATCAGGTTCAGTTTTTGGGGCATTTAAATAATCCGTATCCAGTGATGTCTAAGTGCGATACACTAGTATTGGTTTCTAAGTATGAAGGAACTCCAGTTACGATAGATGAGGCTATGGTGTTGGGGATTGGAGTGATTGCACCGAGAGTCGGTGGTATAGCGGAGCAAATAAGTAGATATGAGAATAGTGAGTTATATTCGCCGTTAAACCTTCCAGAGTTGGAATTATTACAAAAGACTAATAAAACGCAGTTTGGAATGGAATATAAAACTCATAATCTTGAATCATTAGAAAAAATTGAAAAGTTGATTAAATAGTATAGGTGGAAAGATGGTGAATTAATGAGACAACTAAAATCTATAGTGAATATTTTTATAGTTATGTTTCTTGCCTTTTATGGAGCAGAAATATTTTTGGCAAATAATTATATTGAGGGAAAAGGGCAATTTCTATTTGTGTTTTTATATTTTATCCTTATGTTGTCAGTTATTATTCATTTGATTTTTAGAATGAAAAAAACATATAGTATTGGTATGATAATATTGTTGATTTTTGCATCTGGTTGTATATCTTGGATTTGTAAAGACAATATGTTAATAACATTCCCGCAAGATGAAATTACTATTCATATTACTGCTACAGGAGAGAAAAATGAAAATTCGCAAGGGACAGAAATCTGGATTTCGGAAATAACTGCAGATGATGAAAATGTGGATTTAAGTACAGTCTGGCATGATGATGTGTGGACTTATGATAAGAACACGGAATATTTATATGCAGTTCCAAAAGATAGAGAGTCCTTTTTAGAGTTTTCTTTTAGAAAAGCGAGAGTTATACAAATTGGATTTATTAAACATGAGTGGTCTGGAATTGTTGGTGTCGATAGTACTAATGGGGTTAATGAGACTATAGATTTGTATGATAAAGATGGAGATAACGTAGTGTATTCTATAGAAGTTCCTAGAACTACTAATATTGGTTGGCAAATACTATCATTTGGAGCAGCATGGTTACTTATATACGGTATATTGTATATGGGTATTAGTATTATAGATAAACTATACAATAAGAAAAATTCCCGGTAAAAAATGAAAGGTAGGAGGGAAAATGAAAAAAGTACTGATTGTAATGGATGATATTAATTACAGGGGTGGTGCGCATTTTGTTACATTTAATATAGCAAATACCTGGTGTGAAAATGATATAAAAGTGTCAATTTTTTCTCCTGTAAAAGTAAATAAAGAAACATTAAGGTATTTGAATAAAAGGGTAGAAATTCTTGAAAAAGAAGATTATAAAGCATTTGACTATGTAATAGTACCATTTGAAAATTCTCAATTTAAAGAAAAGGTATCCCAGTTAACAAAGATAAAAAAAATACAATGGATTCATATTGATTACAAATATTGGGCAGAGAAAGTTAATCTTGATCTGGAAAAGGAAAGGGAAATATATAAAAATTTTGACCGGTTTGTATTTGTTTCTGAGGGGGCAAAAAATGGTTTTGTTGACATATTTCCGGAGTATGAAAAAAAATGTAAAACCGTATATAATCTGGTAGAAGAAAAAGAGATAAAAGAAAAATCATTAGAAAATATAGACGAAGAAATATTTAATAAAAACCCGTATGAATTAAATGTATTGTTAGTTGGGAGATTGGAACCACAAAAGGCATACAATAGAGCAATTGATATAGCAAAGATTTTAAAAGAGAAAGAAAAAATAAATTGGTTCTTTTTAGGAAAAGGCTATCAGTATGAAGAATTAAAAGAGCGTTGTAAGAAGTATCATCTTGATAATGTGAAATTTTTAGGCTATAGAGAAAATCCATATGCATATATGAGACATGCAGATATTGTAGGGCTTTTGTCAGAATATGAGGGATTTGGTCTGACGGTAATTGAGGGAATGTTATCAGGAACTCCGGTATTAGCAACAAAATCTACAGGGGTAGATGAGATTTTTGATACACAGGGTGGCTGGATAATTGATAATAATATTTTTGCTATTATAAATCAACTGGAAGAAATTATAGAGAATTCATCTGAGTATGAACAGAAAAAAGAGTATTTAAAAAACTATAAATATGATAACGATAGTGTAAGGAAACAGCTGATTGAGTTGTTTGATGAGTCGGAGGAGATGGACGAAAAACAAATGCAGCCTAATATTTATGAAGAAAATCCTAAAGTGTCTATAGTAGTTCCAGTATATAATATGGAAGAGTACTTGACAGAATGTCTTGACACATTGGTTGAACAATCATTAGAGGATATAGAAATTATTATTGTTAATGATGGTTCTACAGATCGCTCCCAAGAGATTATTGATGATTATGTATATAGGTTTTCTGATAAGATTCGAGCATTTTCAATACCGAATTCAGGTCTTGGAATGGCTAGAAATTATGGTATACAGAAAGCGAGAGGAAGATATGTAGGATTTGTAGATTCTGATGATCTTGTCGATTTGAAAATGTTTGAAAAGTTATATAAATTTGCTTCGAAAGAAAAAGCGGATTGTGTTATCTGTGACTATATTGCATTTTGGGAAGATGGAAGAAAAGAATACGTTCACAGTTTGCCTAAAAAGAGTGATAGATTTGAAATTATTAAGCAGTCAACAAAATATGGTGTTGTGAATGCGGTCACGAAACTTTTTGATATAGAGTTAATAAAAAAAATTCAGTTTCCTGAGGGATTTTACGAAGATTTGGCAACAATTCCAATTTGGTTAACAAATGCAAATAAGATAGCATATTTAAATCAAGGATTATATTATTACAGGCAAAGAAGCGGTTCTATTACTTCTATTAAGTCAGGGGATGAGAGATTAAAGGGGGTATATGACTGCTGGAATAGAATTTTAAATGAAACAAATCCTCTATTAAAAAAAGAAATTCAATATGCGGTATATTGGAGTCTTAATTTCTTCAGTACTAATTTTTTGGATGGATTTACTAAATATAGCCAGGACTATTATCTGTTGCATAAAAGTGAATTTGAAAACAATGATTATATAGAAGAAGCTATTGAGAATGGAGATTTATTAAATTTTGAAAAACTGGATAAGATTCCTAAGATAATACACTATTGCTGGTTTGGAAAAGGCCCTAAAAGTGACTTGATCTTAATGTGTATAGAATCGTGGAAAAAGTATGCGCCTGATTTCGAGATTATTGAATGGAATGAAGATAATTGTGATATTAATGAAAATAAGTATGTAGAAAAAGCATATGAGGATAAAAAGTGGGCATTTGTATCTGATTATTTTCGTTTAAAAGTATTATATGAAATGGGAGGGGTTTATTTAGATACGGACATGGAATTAATGAAACCACTGGAACCATGTTTATATCAAAATGCTTTTTTTGCATTTGAAACGCCTATTTTCATTCATGCTGGAATTATTGGAGCTGTACCACATCATAATCTTATATATAAAATAATGACTAGTTACCAAAATGATGAGTTTTGCGTTGAAGTAAAGAATATACCCAAAACCATACCCATGAGAATTACTGAAATACTAAGTAAAGAAACAAATTTGGTGAAAAATGGAAAAATGCAGATTTTGGATGGAAATATTAAAATATACAGTGCCAATATGATGACAGTGAATTTTTCTGATGGAATGTGTATCGCAAATCATCACTACGATGGAAACTGGTTGGATAAAGATAAGTCGTCTTATAATTACAGATATGAAGTACTCAAACATTATTTTACATGGGATTTATTAGAAAGACTGAGGAAAGTAAATGCATGTATATCCGATGAGGCGTGTAGTGATCTAAATAGTTTTGAACAGGCAAGATTTAAACAATTATATTATGAACTAGTATCTTCAACTAGTTGGAAAATGACAAAGCCTTTACGCAAAATTTTGGATTGCTTAAAGGGAAAAAAGAGTACAAAAATTGATCCTAAAGGTATTTATGATTATAAGCAATTATATGAACAGGCAATATCTTCAACTAGCTGGAAACTAACGAAACCATTACGAAATATGAAAGATAGTGTAATGGAAAAGAACAAATATGAGACAGAATAATTAGCTTATATGGGAGTATAATAAGAAGTACTTAACTTTGTCAGAAGTGTCTTTTGATGCTTCTGACAAAGTTAAAGATGAGAAAGGTTTAATTTGTGAAAAAATATATTCTGGAAATAATTAGTGTATTTGTATTAATTGTGTTTTTGATTGCTTTTCCCCGGTCTACAGAAACTACCATTTATTTAACTGGTGGAGTTGAGTCGGTAGGAGAAGTATGGATAGCAGATATAGAAATTAATGGACAAAAAGATTCATTGAAAACATATCCTTTATCTGGAAAATGGGAGTATATAAATGAAAATATTGTATACGTACCTTCTGATTCACAGGACGAAGATATGTTGGAACTCTGTTTTAACAACGCAAAATCTGTAAGAATCACTTTTTGGAAACATGATTGGAGTGGCGGTCTTGGAATTTATGATGGAGATGAATATACAGAATTAAATTTATGTGATCAGACCGGCAGCGTTGTATACGATGTGAAAAATATAAAACCAGTAATGTTAGAATCAGAAAATCTGATTGTCAGTATACTGAGTTTAGGCATACTTCTGATATTATTGCGTTGCATAGATAAAAAGCATAGAGAGTCAAAACAGAATAACTGGGGATTAGTGGTTATTAATACAGTTGTTTTCTGCAGAATAGCTGATGCGTTTAACATGATTGGTTATATGCTCTTTGCACTTTTTATGATGTATTTTCTGTTTGTCAAAAGTAAAGTTCAAAATCACAGATTCTATTATATAACACTTGCTGTGAGTTTCGTCTATTCATTATATCAATTTGCGAATCCGTATTTACCAGATTCCAAGAGCGTGATGGGAATATTATTTTTACTATTAGTGTTTTATTCCTTGGAAATTGGAATAGAAAAAGTTTGGAGCCGATATATAGTAATTGCAATTACACCTATATTATGTTTTTTTATGATTGAGTGTATCAGCAATGTAAATATATCACAGTTAAAGGGTTCGATGATAGTTTTAGGGATTGTCATCACCTCTATTTTTTTATTTATCACAGTAAATGTAATTTGTTTTAAAAATTTAGGATGGTATTTGAGCTTTTTAAGTGCATTTGTTATATCTGTAGGGAATTATTATGTGATTCAATTTAAAAAATATGCATTGACCTTTGGGGATCTGATGCAGTTTAAAACAGGCATGGCTGTAGCTGGTGATTATCAGTATTATTTGTCAAATGAGATTGTATATGGATTTTTGATTTTGATTGTATTAATTAGTTTAGTACATTTTTATATTCCGGCAGAGCCTTTGACTGTTGTAAAGGTAAAAAAGCGCATGTTTACCGGTATAATAATGCTGTTTCTACAATTGGGCGTAGTCCGCTTTATTGATTTTCAGCAGACGTTCCATGTGGCATGGGATAGCTGGGATACAACTCAGACTTATAGTAAATATGGCTTTTTAGTATCATTTATTACTTCAGTACAAAGAATGAACATAGAAGAGCCAGATGGATATTCAAAAGAAAAAGCAGAAAACATTTTAAATAAGTATACTTCTGATATAATTGAAGGTGAAGAAGAAAAACCAGTTATTATTGCAATTATGAATGAGTCATTGAGTGATTTAAATGATCTGGGGAGTCTGGGAGAAACAGAAGATGTAATGTGGTATCTGAATTCTATGGATGATTTTTTAGAAAAGGGAAAAACCTTTATGTCTGTTCGGGGCGGTGGAACCTGTAATTCAGAATTTGAATTTCTGACAGGGAATTCCATGGGATTTTTTAAGGATTTATATCCTTATACACAATATAGTTTTAACGAGATACCATCTTTAACTAATGAATTGAAGAACTTGGGATATAAAACAGTGGCAATGCATCCTGCGAGTGCAACAAACTATCGGCGTCAGGGCGTATATAAAGAAATGGGATTTGATGAATTTTATAGCATTGATAGTTATGATGATAAGTATGAAAAGGTATTTTTAGACAGAATATCGGATGAGGATAATTATAGAGAGATTATAAAACGATTGGAAAACAGTAATAAAGATGAGCCATTATTTATTTTTAATGTTACAATTCAGAATCATGGAGATTATGATATGGCTCAGTTTAATCCCTCCTATGAACGCATTAAAATAGATTCAGATTTGGAGCAATATGATAGTGCGTGGATGTACTTATCGTTAATAAAGGAGTCTAATAATGCATTGAAGTATTTAGTTGATGAACTCAGGAAGATAGACAGACCAATAATTTTGTGTGTGTTTGGAGATCATCAGCCCGGTTGTTTAAGTACAGAATTTGAAGAGCAGATTTTTGAATGGGATCAAACCCAATCAGAGTTAGCTAATCAGCAGCGGTATTATATGACACCTTATTTTATATGGGCCAATTATTCAGTAAACGAACCAGTGACTGGTAAAGATGGGCAGGTAAGCAGTCCTAATTATTTGGTGGCGAAGTTATTAAAGTATGCAGGGCTTAAAACAACGAACTGGTTTGACTTTTTATATGAAATGCAACAGCATGTGCCGGTAATTAACAGTTTTGGTTATATGGGAGATGATGAAATCTGGCATGATATGGATGAGCAAAATAGTTATACAAAATGGATACACGATTATAGAATTTTACAGTATTATCAAGTGATTCAAAAGAAGTGATTTATCTATAGAATTTAATGATGGTGTAAAGTATTGTTTGCTTTAAAAACTATTAAATGAAATTCTTACGGAAATAGTAGAATGGATAATGGTTTGTAATAAGTATATCTGTGCTGGAAATATCTTGTCTGTAGTTCTGCCGAAGTTAGCAAGATAGATGGATTGCTCTATGGCAAGAAGGTTTTAATAACTTTATAACAATCAATGGAGGGAAAATAAAGTTATGAATAAGAATCGAGATAGTAGGCTGGATTTAATTCGAACAGTCGCTATTATAAGCGTTATAAGTGTTCATTTTTTATTTTACTGCGGGTATTATGAAACAATATTATCTGGAAAACGAATGTTTGTTATGACATTTATGAGAACAATCTTTCTTAACTGTGTTCCGTTATTTATTATGTTGACAGGATATTTAAATTCCAAAAAGGAATTGACACGGAGTTATTATTATGGTGGCTTAAAAATATTACGAACATACTTGCTTGTTTGCGGATGTTGTATATTATTCAAAATATTTTATTTAAACGAGAAACTGACGTTTTTAGGGATAGTGACTTCCATTTTTAATTTTTCAGCAGCACCTTACGCATGGTATGTAAATATGTATATTAGTTTGTTTTTATTAATTCCTTTTTTAAATGTTTTATATAACGGATTAGAAACAAGGTACATGAAAAAGATATTAATAGGTACATTTCTTGTAGTGACAGTACTGCCAAGTATTAATATAAAATATAATATATTACCTGATTGGTGGGTGAGAATATATCCAATTACCTATTACTATCTGGGAACATATTTGCGGGAATATGGATGTGATATAAAAAAACGAAATCTTATGATTTGTTTGTTGGGAGCTTTGTTTATATTTACTGCATTTAATTTTTATTACGATTATGGTGCTGTTTTTACAGAAAGAGCTTTTTCTTCATATAATGGTTTTGAATGTGCAGTACTTGCACCGGTTATTTTTATGCTATGCCTGTCGGTTAAAACAGATGATATACCATGTAGAATTCGTACTGTGCTTGGTGTTATTTCAAAATGTGCATTTGGAATGTATTTGAGTTCATGGATATTAGATGCGGTGGTATATGAGATGTTGAAAAATACTGTATCACCAGTAGTTCTTCGATTGAATTATGCACCAATTGTGATTTTAATAGTTTTCATAGGTTCTTTTCTGATTTCATATTTATTATTGGAAATTGAGAAAATACTAGAACGGTTTGGAAGATATATTAACTGCTTAAAAAAAGTCTAATTATAAAATTATGCATTCTATGATATTAACAAATTTTAAAAAGGTGTTGTGAGAATATAAAGAATTGTATGATTATTCGGAGACTTGCTGGTCATTTATCCAGATTTTGAGAGTCATAATTGTGGACTGTGAGAGTGGTTAAAAATAATGATTTTGGATTGAGTTAATATCTGGTAAAATAGCAAATGGATATTTTGAGGGTGATAATTTATTTGGGATTCAGAAAGAAGACATAACCAGAGATGCAAATCTCTACCTATTCTAGGTGATTTTAAGGAGAAGGAGAAAACTATTATGTACGACTATCTTATTGTAGGAGCTGGCCTTTATGGCGCAGTATTTGCTCACGAGGCAAAGAAGCAAGGAAAGAGTGTTTTAGTGATTGATCGCAGACCGAACATTGCGGGAAATGTGTATACAGAAGAGATTGAGGGCATCAATGTGCACAAGTACGGTGCCCACATTTTTCATACGAACAATAAAGAGGTCTGGGAGTATGTAAATCAGTTTGCAGAGTTTAACCGGTTTACCAATTCCCCGGTAGCGAATTATCATGGAGAACTGTATTCTTTGCCCTTTAATATGTATACCTTTAACAAGATCTGGGGCGTAGTGACTCCGGAAGAGGCGGAAGCCAAGATTGAGGAGCAGAAGAAGGCAGCAGGAATTACAGAGCCGAAGAATCTGGAGGAACAGGCTATCAGTCTGGTGGGAACGGATATTTATGAAAAGCTGATTAAGGGATATACGGAGAAGCAGTGGGGACGGCCCTGCGATCAGCTTCCATCTTTTATTATCAAGCGGCTTCCGGTTCGATTTACCTTTGATAATAATTATTTTAATGCTCTGTATCAGGGAATCCCGGTAGGCGGTTATACAAAAATGGTTGCTAATATGCTGGAGGGAATTGAGGTTCGCCTTGGCGTGGATTATCTGGAGCATAAGGAGGAGTACGACAGTCTGGCGGAAAGGGTGATTTATACAGGCGCTATTGATGCATATTTTGATTTCCGGTTAGGTGCTTTGGAATATCGTTCTGTTCGTTTTGAGACAGAGGTGCTGGACAAGCCGAATTTCCAGGGAAATGCGGCGGTGAATTATACAGATGCGGAGACGCCGTGGACCAGAATTATTGAGCATAAGTGGTTTGAGTTTGGAACGCAGCCGAAAACAGTTATCAGCAGGGAGTACAGTTCGGAGTGGAAGCCGGGAGATGAGCCTTATTATCCGGTGAATGACGAGAAGAACGGAGCTGTATATCAGGCATATCGTGAGTTGGCGGCTCAGGAGGAGAATGTGATTTTTGGCGGTCGTTTGGGTGAGTATAAGTATTATGATATGGATAAGGTGATTGAGTCTGCACTTGTGATGGCGAAGGAAGAGCTGGAGAGATAAAGTAGTGACATAAATCCAGAAAAGAGTAGCTGTTTTCTCTGTTATAGCTGCAATATTATCAGAAGGAATTTCCCTCTGTCTGGGAAATCCTTGGGCAGCAGGATTGACAGAGGTAAATTGGAGGAGAAGACGCGTTATTTGAAGGAAAATCCGAAGGGAGTGAGGGAGATGAGTAAGGTGATGGAAGACTTGCGGGAAGAAAGCTTTGCAGAAGGCCAGGAAGAAGGCCGCAGGGAACAGGCGCAGATGACTGCCAGGAATCTTTCAGTTCAGGGCTTGTCCGTGGAACAGATTGCCCAGGCGGTTGGTTTTCGTGTGGAAGCTGTGAAGGAATGGCTTGCACAGAAGGCAGTTTAGGAAGATGACAGGTGTTACTAGGAACCAGGAAAGGCTTTCTATTTTCTGATGGTCAGATTTATAGTACAATAAAAGAGAGAGCGGAGAGTATATCCAATAAGCCGCTTCCAGAGATTATAGCAGCAGTAGATTGCTCAGCCACTTGTTCTATGATAGGATGAAAAAACAGAGAGCAATAGAAACGATTCATAGAACAGGAGATGGTGGTACATGGGGGTAACTGGTTGGCAGAGACAGGAACAGCGTCATCAGGAGGATCTTCAGCGGTTGAGAGGTTTCCGCCCGATTGATGACACATTTATGCGCGGTTTGTTTAAGGAAAATATTCCGCTGGCAGAGTTTGTGCTTCGCATTATTACAGGAAAACAGGATCTGATTTTGATAAAGTGCGAAACACAGGCGGATTTCAAGCGTGTTACCGGGGCGCGGTCGATTTGTCTGGATGCTTATGCAACAGACAGTACCGGAAAGAAATATGACATTGAGGTGCAGTGCTCAGATAATGGAGCAGATCCACATCGAGCGAGATATCATTCCAGTATGATGGATGTGGAGAATCTGGATGAGAAGCAGGATTACAGAGAGCTTCCGGACACATATGTTATATTTATTACGGAAAATGATTACTATAAGGCAGGAGAGCCGCTCTATGTGATTGAAAACAGGAATCTTACGCTGAATCAGCCTTTTGATGATGGAGCGCACATTCTGTATGTAAATGGAGAGTACCGGGATGATTCAGATCTTGGCAAGCTGATGCATGATTTTAATTGTACTGATGCAGATGATATGAATTTTGAGATTCTTGCGGAGAAGACGCGTTATTTGAAGGAGAACCCGAAAGGAGTGAAAGAGATGTGTAAGGTGATGGAGGACTTGCGGGAAGAGAGCTTTGCAGAGGGCCGGGAAAAACAGGCGCAGATGACTGCCAGGAACCTTTCAGTTCAGGGCTTGTCCGTGGAACAGATTGCCCAGGCGGTTGGCTTTAGCGTGGAAGCTGTGAAGGAATGGCTTGCGCAGAAGGATATATAGGCAAAGGACGGAATTGGCAGAAATGTGCCGGATAGATGATGGAAAAGGCTGTACAGGGGAATCGGATTATCCCCTGCACAGCCTTTCGTAAATGGCTTTCATTTTTTTTACAACGGAATCGGAGCTGAATGCTTCGCTGAGACGCCGGTTGTTCTGGCCCAGCTCTCGGAGACGGGCGGGCAGATGATTCGGCGTATCCAGCAGATGACGGATGGCCTGACTGTAGGCAGAGACGTCATCTGCTTTTTTGATCATGATTCCGCCGGAGCAGACTTTGGCGGTGTCGGTCTGGGAGAGAACTTCTCCCATCAGATCCTGGCTGCCTCGAATATCAGAGCAGATAACGGGGAGTCCGCTGGCCATAGCTTCCAAAAGTGCCATAGGAAGGCCTTCCTGATAGGAGGGGAAGAGGAAGATATCTGCTGTCTGCAGGATTTCCAGCATATCCTCCCGGTATCCGGCGAAGGTGACCATATGGGAGATTCCCAGCTCTTTGGCCAGTTGGTGAAGCTCTTTTTCCAGTTTTCCGTGGCCGCAGAGCAGGTAATGAATTTGCGTCATGTCTTTTAGCTGAGCCAGCGCCCGGAGAATGGTTTCGTGATTTTTACGGGGAATCAGTTCTCCGGAGGACAGAAGAAGAAGTTTTTCTGATGGGATTCCCAGCTCTTCTTTTTTCTGACAGATTTCCTCTTCTGATAAGTGGGGAATCCTGGAAAAATCCATTCCTATTCCGGGCAGATAGTCTACATATTTTGCATGAAAGTGTTTCTTTGCCCGTTGGTAATCCTCATGGTTAATGCAGATTTGCTGATCTGTGAAGCGGGAAAGAAATTGCTCCATCGGGTAATAACAGAGCCAGTTTACTGGTTTTGCGCCTTTGAAAAAATGGAATCCGTGAGCTGTGTATATTACAGGCCCGGTGTGAGTGGTGTGGGCGGCCAGCCGTGCCATGACGCCTCCCATGGGAGTGTGACAGTGAACCAGCTGAAACTGTTCCCGTTCCATAACGGCCTTTAGCTGCCGGAAAACTGTGATATTTTCTGGTTTAAAAGGGCTGCGGACGAAATCAATCTGATGGCGGATGATTCCAGTTCCGTCCAGACGATGATTGTCTGTTCCGTAAGAAGGTGTATTGTAATTGGAGGCATAGTGAACTTCAAATCCCATAGTTTGAAGGAGGCGGACATTGTTCATTTCAAATTGGGGAACAAAGCCGCTGACTGTGGTAACTAAAAGGGCTTTCTTTTTTGACGGCATATGTATTTTCAATCCTTTTCTTGTGCTTTGTTTTTTGGAATCGTTTGCTGTTGTATCTTATGAACAGTATAGCATAAAAGGCAGAAAGGGGGACAGGAAAATCTGTCCTGTCTGGTATAAATTTCAGAAGAGAACAAATGTATAAATATTCTATATAATTAAATAAAGTGAATATTAAATGAAAAATACTTGACATATATGTATAATTAATGTATAATCTGGCGTAAACACACAGAAAAGTGTAAGAATATACGACAAAGAGAACGAGGGAGAGAATATTATGAAAAAAACGATGGCTTTGGTAGTTGGGATGATGATGGCGGCTTCTCTGGCAGGCTGCGGAGCAAAAAATGAAAGTAAAACTGTGGATGATATTAAAAAGGCGGGAAAGCTTGTGATGGCTACAGATGCTGCGTGGGCTCCGTTTGAGTATATTGCTGATACGGACACGCCGGTTGGCTCAGATATTGATTTGGCTCAGGCGATTGCGGATCAATGGGGAGTGGAACTGGAGATTATCAATACAGCCTTTGATACCCTTCCTCAGTATCTTGATAATGGCAAGGCAGATATTGTGATTGCGGCTATGACGATTACAGATGAGAGAAAGGAACAGATGGCATTTTCAGATCCGTATACAGTATCGACCCAGTACATTATTGTGAATGAGGCGGATACTTCGGTAAAGACTATTGAGGATCTGGCGGGAAAGAAGGTGGCTGTTCATCTGGGAACTACAGGTGATTTTCTTGTTTCTGATGAAATTGCAGATGGATGCCTGAAGGATACGGGAGCGGAAGTGGTTCAGTATAAAAACCTGACAGAGGGATGTCTTGCTCTTCAGAAGGGAGATGTAGATGCAGTGATGCTGGATCTCCTTGCAGCCCAGAATTTCTGTGCGGTGAATGACGGTTTAACATGTTTTGAAGCGAAATACGCAGATGGCTCTTCCACAAAGGAGGAATATGGCATCGGTGTGAAGAAGTCTAATACAGAGCTGGTAAAGGCGATCAATGAGGCGATTAAGCCGATGGTAGAAAACGGAAGCATTGATGCAAGTATTGAGAAGCACAAAGAACTGGCATCGCTGCTTGAGCAGTAGCCGGGGATTTCAGGAGGCAGGATATGAGTTTGTTTGAGAGCTTTTTATCTCAGTTTCAAAAGGCATTTATTGTAGATAGCCGCTGGAAGATTTTTCTGAAGGGCTTTGTGAATACCATGATCATTACACTGGCAGCAGCAGCTATTGGTATTCTGATAGGTGTTGTGATTGCAGTATTTCGTTATATGGCCTCTCAGAAGGATCCGAGAAAGAAACGGACATTTGGAAGCGCAGTGATTGGAGTTATAGACCGGCTGATGGCAGCTTATGTGGCTGTGATTCGCGGCACTCCTCTGGCAATTCAGCTGATGATTATGGCGTTTATTGTTCTTCGAGGCGTATCGGATGGAATGGTGGTTGCTATTGTTGCCTTTGGTTTGAATTCCGGCGCTTATGTGTCAGAGGTAATCCGTGCAGGTATCCAGTCAGTGGATGGCGGCCAGATGGAGGCGGGACGCTCTTTAGGTCTGAATCGTGTGGATGCGATGCGGCTGATTATTTTGCCTCAGGCTCTGAAGAATATCCTTCCGGCTCTGTGCAATGAGGCTATTGCCGTTTTAAAGGAAACGTCGATTGTGGGATTGATTGCAGTTGTGGATTTGACACGGGCCAGTGATCTGGTGCGCAGCCGTACCATGCAGCCCTATTTTCCGCTGCTGGCAGTAGCGCTGATTTATTTCCTGCTGGTATACGGGCTTTCGACAGGTGTTTCAAAATTGGAAAAGAGGTTGGCGAGAAGTGATAGAGGTTAAAAATCTGAAAAAGCAGTTTGGGGAACTGTCAGTGCTGAATGGCATTACAGAGCATATTTCCCAGGGAGAAAAGATTGCGGTAATTGGGCCTTCCGGCTCTGGAAAAAGCACATTTCTCCGCTGTCTGAATCTTCTGGAAATTCCGACGGAGGGGGAAATCTGGTTTGACGGCGTGAATATGACGGATGTGAATGTGGATATTGATAGGATGCGTCAGAAAATGGGAATGGTTTTCCAGCATTTTAATCTGTTTCCTCATTTGACTGTTTTGGAAAATATTATTCTGGCGCCTGTTCATTTGAAGCTGCAGACCAGAAAAGAAGCGGAGGAGAATGCAAGACGCCTTCTGGAGCGAATCGGTCTTCTTGACAAGGCAGATACCTATCCGGCTATGCTGTCAGGCGGTCAGAAGCAGAGGATTGCCATTGTCCGGGCGCTTGCTATGAATCCGGAGGTTATGCTGTTTGATGAGCCGACCTCTGCTTTGGATCCGGAAATGGTTGGAGAGGTGCTGGATTTGATTCGAGAACTGGCAGACGAGGGTATGACGATGGTAATTGTGACCCATGAAATGGGATTTGCCAGAGAGGTGGCGACAAGAGTCATGTTTGTGGACGAGGGACAGATTAAGGAGCAGAATACGCCCGAGGAGTTATTTTCCAATCCGAAGAATCCACGGCTGAAGGAATTTTTATCAAAGATGCTATGATATAAGGAAGCATACCTGTGAATATTAAGAGTGTAAGAGAAAAGGGGAAAGAATATGTTTAAGAATGTGATTGTAAAAACACCGTGTAAGGCTGTTACAGAAGGAATTACTTCTGCTCCGGAGCTGGGAAAGCCGGATTATGAGAAGGCGCTGAAGCAGCATGAAAGCTATATTGCAGCATTGAAGCAATGCGGCGTGGAGGTGACTGTGCTTCCGGCAGATGAAAATTTTCCGGACAGCTGTTTTGTTGAGGATACAGCAGTCCTGACGAAAAAGTGTGCGGTGATTTCCAATCCTGGCGCTGCCACCCGGACAAAGGAGACGGAAGCTATGATTCCGGTGATTAAACAGTTTTATCCGGAGGAGTGCATTGAGTATATTCAGTCTCCTGGTACGATGGAGGGCGGAGATGTGATGATGGTGGGAGATACCTTTTATATTGGCCGTTCTGCGAGAACGAATGAGGAGGGAATCCGCCAGTTTTCTGAAATTCTGGCAAAATACGGTTATACGGTTGTAGAGGTTCCGCTGGAAAAGGTACTTCATTTAAAGACAGGGGTCAATTATCTGGAGAACAACAATATGCTGGTTTCCGGAGAGTTTAAGGATAAAGCAGAGTTTGCCGCTTACAATCGTTATGAGATTCCGGAAAATGAGGCTTATGCGGCTAACTGTATCTGGGTGAATGATAAGGTACTCGTCCCGGCCGGTTATCCGACGGTGGAGAAGCTGGTGAAGGAAATGGGATATGAGGTGATTCTGGTGGACACCTCGGAATTTCGGAAGATTGACGGCGGTCTGAGCTGCCTGTCTCTGCGGTTTACGGCGATGAAGTAAGGGCGTCTGTTTTTGTCATAGATGTCTGACGCAGGCTCATACAATGTAAAAAACGTATTCAGGGGAAAAGCCCATGAAGGATTACATTGAAGAGCGGGCGGCAGCCATTGCCAACTATATTATTGAGCATCATGCAACAGTACGGCAGACAGCAAAGAAGTTTGGGATTAGTAAGAGTACGGTTCATAAAGACGTAACAGAACGCCTGGAACACATCAATCCATCTTTGGCTGCCAGAGCCAGGGTGATTTTAAATATTAACAAGTCGGAGCGCCATATTCGCGGCGGTATGGCCACAAAGGAAAAATATCAGCATCGGCTGGCTATCTGCAGTCGAGATGATGATTCGATAAAATAAAAGAATCCTTCCGTCATTCGATTTCTGTAAAAGGATGCATAAACAGGTCTGTCTCCTGAATAGATTATAAGTAATCATAGCAATAGGGAGGCTGATTTATGGACAAAAGGCGGAGGGGAAAGGTTGTTCTGACTGCGGCTCTGTTTCTTTGGGCATTTATGGCAAGATTTCTGACGGGCTGCAGTGTGGAAAAGGAGGATCAGGATAAGGTAAGGGATCTGGAGTTTGCTGTAGTAAGTGAAGCGGAACTGCCGGAAGAGCTTGCGAAGCTGGTGGCAGAGAAGAAGGCAGCGCCGTTTAAACTGACCTACAGTAATGATCAGGGGCTTTACATAGTGGTGGGATACGGAGAACAGGCTACAGGGGGATATAGCATTGCTGTGCGGGAACTGTACCTGACGGAAAATTCAATTGTAGTGGATACGGAATTGCTGGGACCTCAGAAGGGGGAAGAGGTTGGCGTTGAGAAATCCTATCCATTTCTGGTGATTCAAACAGAATATCTGGAAAATCCGGTGATTTTTCAGTAAATCATGGCAGAGGGCCTTCTTTTTGACAGGTTGAGGGAGACTGTATTTTCAATGTTTATCTGTTGGCTCCTGAGATAAATTTCACTTGGCAGATTTGCGGACATATGGTAAATTAGAACTGTTCATAAAGAATGATGATATGACCAAAAAGCCGGCTTCTTTCAGTACATCTCCATTCAGACAGAGAATTTCTCAAAAGGTTTTTTGTTGGGGAGAGGAAGGAAGCCGGCCGGGTCTGCCTAAAAGAAGGATAAGGTGCTGACTATGATTTTGAAGGATATTTGGCTGGATGTTAAGGCGGTTCAGGAGCGGGATCCGGCTGCACGCAGTGCGTTGGAGGTGCTTTTGCTGTACCAGGGGGTTCATGCTCTGATTTGGCATCGGTTTGCTCACTGGTTTTATAAGCACAGAATGTTTTTTATAGCCCGTATGATTTCTCAGATTGCCCGTTTTTTTACGTTGATTGAAATTCATCCGGGAGCGGAGATGGGACACGGAATTCTGATTGACCATGGCTGCGGCGTGGTAATTGGAGAAACTACAGTGGTAGGAGATAACTGTACGATTTATCAGGGAGTTACCCTGGGCGGCGTAGGTCTGAACAAGGGCAAACGTCATCCTACCCTGGGAAAGAATGTAACTGTTGGTTCCGGCGCTAAGATTCTGGGTGCATTTGAGGTGGGAGACAACTGTACGATCGCGGCAAACGCAGTGCTTTTGAAGCCTCTGGAGAATGATACTACAGCGGTAGGTGTTCCGGCACGGCCGGTAAAGGTAGCCGGGGTTCCGGTAGCGCCGAAGGAAAAGCCCATGACTCTGGAGCATTTCTGTAAAATGGAGGAGCGGGTGAAGGAACTGGAAAATGAGGTCAGACGGCTGACCGCGGAACTGGAGGAAAAGAAAGGTGTCTGATCCCCGTACAGTGGAAATTGAGCGCAGCATTATCAAGCGTTTCCGTAAGGAAATCTGGCGTCCCTTTGTAAAAGCGCTTAATGAATATGATATGATTCAGGAAGGGGACAATATTGCAGTCTGCATTTCCGGCGGAAAGGATTCAATGCTTCTGGCAAAGTGTATGCAGGAGATTCTTCGCCACGGGAAAATGGAGTTCGGACTGAAGTTTCTTGTGATGGATCCGGGATATCATCCGGCGAACCGTCAGCTGATTGAGGAGAATGCAAAGCTCCTGGGAATACCGGTTACGATTTTTGAGTCGGATATTTTTGAGACAGTAGTGGATGCAGGCGGTTCTCCCTGTTATCTGTGCGCGCGGATGCGCCGGGGCAATCTCTATGCCAATGCCCGGGAGCTGGGCTGTAATAAAATTGCTCTGGGCCATCATTTTGACGATGTGATTGAAACGATATTGATGAGTATGCTGTATGGAGCGCAGGTGAATACGATGATGCCGAAGCTTCACAGCACGAATTTTGAAGGTATGGAGCTGATTCGTCCTCTGTATCTGGTGAAAGAGCAGGATATTCTTGCCTGGAAGGAATATAACCATTTGCGATTTCTTCAGTGCGCCTGTCGCTTTACAGAGCGGATTGCCCGGGAGAGAGCATTGGAGGAGGAGGTTCATTCTTCCAAGCGTCAGGAGATGAAGGAGCTGATTCAGCATTTCCGGCAGGTAAATCCCCACATTGAAACGAATATTTTCAAGAGTGTGGAGAATGTGAATCTGGATGCCTGCATTGGATATGTGAAGGACGGGAAACGTCATCACTTTCTGGAAGAGTATGACCAGTAGTTCATAATTTGAAAAGCATTCACATAAACTTTCTGTAGAAGATGATTTCGACGGCGGATTGCCTCGGAATCAAATCTGGAAGGTAAGGTGGGTGCTTTTTTTATGCTGGAGCTGGTGAAAAAAAACATACATATGAATCGGTGGAAAACACAGGTGGATACCCAGGTAACTCTGGATGATGATTTTATTGTGCCGGATACCATGAGTGACATTGCTCAGGTAATTCTGGATTCGGGCGAGGTACAGCTGGAACCGGCCAGAGTTCAGAGTGAGAAGGTAACGATTCGGGGAAAATTGGACTTTCATGTTCTGTATCGGAAAGAGGAGGGCGGTCTTCAGACTCTGGGAGGGTTGATTCCATTTGAGGAAATGGTGAATGTGCCGGGATTGGAGGAGCGGGATTATGTCAGTGTTTCCTGGAAGATGGAGGATTTAAATGCAGGAATCATTAATTCCAGGAAGCTTAGTATTCAGGCTGTGGTGACGCTGGAGGTGCGGGTGGAGGCGCTGTTTGATACAGAGGCAGCAGTGGCGCTTGGAGCCCTTCAGAAGGAGGATGACGGTTCTGGTGAATTGACGTTTCCGCAGATTGAGACAAAGACGAGAGCTGTGAATGCAGCAGCGATTGCTCTTCGAAGAAAGGACACTTACCGGGTAAAGGAGGAGATGACTCTTTCTGGAAGCAAACCTGCCATTGGACGGATTTTATGGATGGAAATGCGGCTGAGCGGCGCTCTGGCCCGCCCGCTGGATGGGAAAATACGGTTGGAAGGAACGTTGCTGGTATTTTTGATTTATGAAGGTGAGGGGGAAAGTGAGACGGTTCAGTGGCTGGAGGAGAGCATTCCTTTTTCCGGCGAGGTGGAAATGGCAGGCGCAGTTGAGGAAATGATTCCGGCCATTGATCTGCGTCTGGTTCATAAAAGTATTGAGGAGAAACCGGATTATGACGGCGAAATGAGAGAGCTGGCTCTGGATGCGGTAATTGAGCTGGATATTCGCCTGTATGAGGAGCAGCCGTTGGAAATTCTCAGTGATATGTACGGGGTAAACCGGGAGCTGACTGTGGAAACCGGGGAAGCATGCTTTGATCAGATTTTGACCCGGAATGCAGGAAAATGTAAAATTTCTGAGAAGATACAGCTGTCGGGAGGGCAGCGGGTGCTGCAGATCTGTCACAGCAGCGGCCTAGTGAAGCTGGATCAGGCGGAAGCAGGGGAGGATATGCTTTCTTTAGATGGAGTTCTGGAGGTAAAGCTTCTGTATCTTACAGACGATGACAGCTGTCCCATTCAGTCTGTAACAGAGCTGCTGCCGTTTCACTATGATGCAGAGGCCCCGGGAATTACAAAGGACAGTGTCTGGTATCTGGAACAGGGGGTGGAGCAGCTGACGGCTGTAATGGCCGGAGGGGACATCGTGGAAATTAAGGCGGTTCTTTTGCTGGAGGTGCTGGTTTTACAGCCGGTATGTCAGTCGGTGATTCTTCAGGCACAGACCTCTCCACTTGACAGGAGGAGGCTGAAGGAGGCGCCAGGAATCGTCGGGTATGTGGTGCAGGAAAAGGACAGTCTGTGGGATATTGCCAAGCGGTTCCGTACAACAGCAGAGCATGTGATGGAAACCAATGGACTGACCTCAGAGGAGCTTCACCCTGGGGATAGTCTGATTCTGGTGAAGGAGATAGTCCGGTAGAGTTTGGAAAGAGGAACCACAGAGAAAAATAAGCATATAATAAAGTATAGCAATCCGCATTCAGCTGATGCTTTCTATAGATTCAGGCAATGCCTGAGCAGCGCAGGTGATCGTGCGCAGACACGGCGCTGCTACATAGAGGCTGAGCGGATTGCTCTTTTCTTTTTTGGGCTGGTGTGGTAGGATTATTTCGTATTGGAAGAGTTTTGCCGCAGGGAGCGGCCTGTACAGGCGGAGACTCAGTCTTCGCCCATTTATTTTGAAGAAAGAAGAAAAGAACGTGAAACCAATTCGATTATTTTTGCTTCCGGCAGCTGCAGCTGCCGTGATGCTGTCTCCGCTGATTTTGAAAGGAACAGATGAAAAATTTCGGTTCAGCGGAGTGGAAAATCAGGCCCAGTTTCCGGAAATTACGACTCAGAAGCTGTTAGACGGTCAGGCGCAGACGGAATTTGAGGCTTATGTACAGCAGCACTTGCCAGGAAAGCCTTTTATGGTCCGGCTTCGCAACGAGATTACTTTTTCTCTGCTGGATACGGTATCAAATATTAATTACAGCATGAGTAAGGATAAGAATCTCTTCAGCTGGGAAAATGTCAGCTATTACCTGCAGTACTTTGCGCCTGTTTCAAAAGAGGGGGCATATGAGCTGGTGGAAAAGCTGGAATGCCTCCAGAAGCTTCTGGAGGATGCAGGAAAGCAGATGTATGTGTTTATTACGCCCTGTAAGATTCGTTACACGGAGGATCAGCTTCCCTGGGTGGACAAGGCTATGGCGCCGCCGAGAAAAGAGGGAAATTATGAGCTTTTGACAGAGGCTTTATCTGGAAGCCGTATTCGGTATTTTGACAGTATCCGGTATTTAGAGGAGCACAAGTCAGAATTTGACAGCCGGGTTCCTCTGTTCTACAGAACAGGACTTCACTGGTCTGTATATGTGGGAAACATGACAGGAGCGGCCTTCGGGGAGTTTTTGGAGCAGGAAAGCGGTTATAATCTTCCGGAAATGACCATTACAGCAAACCCCTGTGAAAATCCGGTTTACCCGGATGCAGATTCTTTTGAAGTGTTTAATACCATTGGGAAGCCTTATGATCAGTATTATGAGCCTGTGATTGAGATTACTGATGAAGAGACAGATGCGCCCGGTTTTCTCTGCCGGGGAGGAAGCTTTATGGGACAGAGCCTTTCCTGCCTGATTCAGAATCATTATTTCGGGAAAAATGTTTCTATGGAAAACAGGCAGATCTTTACAGAAGAATTCGGACAGGTGAAGGAATTTTCCAGCTACGAGGAGGCGGATATGAGAGAATGTCTGCGGGATATTGATCTGGTCGTGCTGGAGGTGAATGAAACGGCAGTTTCTGATATGAGCTTTGGTTTTATTGACTATGTTCTGGAACATCCGGAAATTTTACGGGAAGAGTAGGAAAATAACATGGTATTTTCATCACCGGTATTTTTATTTATATTTTTGCCCTGTACCCTGGCACTTTATGGGGCGGCATCCCTGACCCGCAGTATCAGGGTGAAAAATGCAGTGCTTTTATTTTGTTCTGTATGCTTTTACGGGTACGGCGGGCTGAATTATCTGGGGCTGCTGGCAGTTTCTGTTGTAGTAAACTGGGGAGCAGGCCTTTTGATGGAGAGAGAAAAGGAAGGGGATAACAGGAAAAAGGCCAGTGCCAGACGCCGGATGATATTTTGGCTGGGGATTGTCTGGAATCTGGGAGTTCTGATTGTATTTAAATATCTGAATCTTCTGGGGGATACGGCTGCATGGCTGGCAGGCACCCTCCTTGGAAGCAGTGTGGAATCACCGATTCCCAATATTGTGCTTCCGATTGGAATTTCCTTTTTTACCTTTCAGATTATGTCATACCTGATTGATGTTTATCAGGATAAGGTGGAGGTCCAGAGAAATATTCTGGATTTGGCCCTGTATATTATGCTCTTTCCCCAGCTGATTGCAGGTCCGATTGTGCGTTATATTGATGTGGCGCGGGAAATCGGCAGCAGACAGGTGCGGGCAGAGGATGTATATGAGGGAACCTTCCGGTTTATGGCAGGGTTTGTAAAGAAAATTCTGCTGTCTAATGCAGTGGGAAAAGCGGCAGATCTGGCTTTTGGACTGAAGCCGGGAATGGGAATGATCTACGGATGGATTGGCATTATCTGTTATGGACTTCAGATTTATCTGGATTTTTGGGCATATTCGGATATGGCGATTGGTCTGGGACGGATTTTTGGTTTTCGCTTTCTGGAAAATTTTAATCACCCGTATCTTTCTGAAAGTATCAGTGAATTCTGGAGGAGATGGCACATCTCCCTTTCAACCTGGTTTCGCGATTATGTGTATATTCCTCTGGGAGGAAGCCGGTGCAGTCTGGCAAAAAACTGCCGAAATTTTCTGATTGTATTTGCGTTGACTGGTATCTGGCATGGGGCAAGCTGGAACTTTCTCTTCTGGGGACTGTACTTTGCCTTTTTTCTGATTCTGGAAAAGCTTTGGCTGCGGAGAGTTCTGGAACGCCTGCCTTCGATATTCCGACATATCTATACGTTGTTGACAGTAGAAATTGGCTGGGTGTTTTTTCGGGCAGATACGATGGAAAAGGCTTTGTGGTATCTGCGGGATATGTTTTCCGGCTGTCTGATGGGAAGCCTGGATCGGGAACTGGCAGAGCTGGTTACTGGTAAGAAATTTATTCTTCAGTTTGTGCTTTCTCTGTTGTTCTGTACGCCCTTTTTTGGGGTTCTCCGTGAGAAGTTGGAGAAGAAGGGACTGGGTGCTGTGACCGACGGAGTCCTGGTTATTTTGTTTTTCCTGTCAGTCTGTGAGATGATGGCCAGCGGCTACAATCCTTTTATTTATTTCCGATTTTAGGAAGAGGCTGGAAGGAATGAGGATTGGCTGAGCGTGAAAGAAAGTCCGGGCAGGAGGATAAGCCAGAAGGAGTCTGGAGAGGAGGAAACCAGAAAGATGGTCAGTGAGAATCAGGAAGAAAAGAATTATATGTATTTGCTTCGCTGCGCAGATGGGACATTTTACTGCGGATGGACGAATCACCTGGAAGCGCGGGTGGAGGCCCACAATGCGGGAAAGGGAGCGAAATATACAAAAAGCCGCCGTCCTGTGGCTCTGGTTTACTGGGAAACCTTTGATACAAAGCAGCAGGCCATGCAGCGGGAATGGGCGGTGAAGCAGCTGAGCAGGGCAGAGAAGCTGAAACTAATAGAATCCCGGCAGTCTTTCTGAGAAGAACTGCCGGGGCGAGAAGGCGGTCAGGCAACAAATGCGTACATCATAATATAATGACACAGGCTGCCTCCCATGACGAAAAGATGAAAAATTTCATGGGAGCCAAAATATTTGAATCTGGCATTAAAAATTGGCAGCTTCAGGGCGTAAATAATCCCTCCTACAGTGTAGATGATGCCTCCGGTCAGAAGCCAGATAAAGGCGCTTTTTGGAAGCGCAGCAGTGATTTTTCCAAAGGCCAGGACACAGACCCATCCCATGGCGATATAAATAAGAGAAGAGACCCATTTCGGACAGGTGATCCAGAGCGCATTGATGATCATTCCGGCAATGGCGATTCCCCATACAAGAGCCAGCAGAGACCAGCCGGTTTTGTCACCCAGAACAAGAACGCACACAGGTGTATAGGTTCCGGCAATCAGAATGAAAATCATCATGTGGTCAACTTTTCTGAGAATCTGGTTTACCGTTGGCGAAATATCCAGAGTATGATAAATGGTGCTGGCTGCATACAGCAGAATCATGCTGGTAATAAAAATAGCCAGCGGAAGCACATGGGTATATCCAGGGGTCCGAGCTGCCTTGATAATCAGGGGAGAGGATGCGCCGAGAGCCAGTATCATGGCAATAAAATGAGTCAGGGCGCTTCCAGGATCTTTGATTTTCAGTGTCATAGAAATCACTCCTTTATGTTATAATCAATACTATTATATGTAGTTTTAAAAACTATGTCATATCATTTTATATACTATACACCCTGCGGGGGAAAAATGCAAGTCTGGAGAAAAAATTTATTGCAAATGATACCGCCTTGGCGGAAAGGAAGAAAATATGCTGAACGTAATATATGAAGACAGGGATTTGATTGTGGTTTGGAAGCCGGTAGGACTGGAGTCTCAGTCCAGCCGTGGATTTGGTGCGGATATGGTTAGTGAGATCCGGCGTCATATACACAAGTTTTCCCCAAAATCAGGAGAACCTTATGTGGGAGTTATCCACAGATTAGATAAGCCTGTAAGTGGAGTTATGGTTTATGCCAAGACAAAAAAGGCTGCAGCTGCGTTAAGTGCGCAGGTTTCAGCTGGAAAAATGTCAAAAACATATCTTACTGTGGTCTGTGGAAAACCTGTGGATACTGTGGACAAATATGTGGATTACTTGTTGAAAGATGAAAAATCTAACACATCAAAAATTGTGGATAAGGGGATAAAAGGTGGAAAACTTGCGGAACTAATCTTCCGGTCAGTGGAAACAAGGGAGGTTGAGCCTTATGGAACGTTGACACTGGCAGAAATACAGCTGCTTACAGGACGCCATCATCAGATTCGGGTGCAGATGGCTGGTCATGGACTGCCTTTATGGGGAGATAACCGTTACCATCCGCAGTTTGGAGGAACGGCTTTGGCTGCGGGTATGGATAAAAAAATGAACTGTGGGGAGAGCGGCAGCGGACAGATGTCCAGAGAACAGACAAACAGCGGGCGGATGGGCAGGGAGCAGATTGCCCTGGCAGCGTGGAAGCTGACATTTACCCATCCGGAAACAGGGAAGACCATGACATTTTCCCATTTGCCGGAGAATGCTGTATTTTCCTGTTTTCCTGAATTTTTAAAGATGAAGGAAGAGACCCTGGAGAAAAAGAAAGGAAAAACAGAATGATTATACATACAACAGGACGCAATAACTGTGGAGGACGCTGTCTAATCCACGCCCATGTGGAGGACGGACAGATTAAGCGGCTGACAACAGAAAGCCTGGAAGAGGCCAGAGCTGCCGGCTGTGAATTTCCCATGGCGGCCTGCGTGCGGGGAATGAACTACCATAAAACGTTTTTAGGTGAGGATCGGCTGAAATATCCTATGAAACGGGTTGGCGAACGGGGAGAAGGAAAATTTGAGAGGATTTCCTGGCAGGAAGCAGTGGACATCATTGCCGGGGAATGGATCCGCATCCGCGATACTTACGGTCCTGGCTCCAGGTATGTCAATTATGCTACAGGAGTTAGCGCCCTGGTCCGAGGAAATCAGCTGGCCAAACGTCTTTTAAGCCTGGACGGCGGATTTCTGGATTATTACAATTCTTACAGTACAGCCTGTATCCGTCAGGCCACGCCGCTGATGTATGGTACCTGTGAAACAGGAAACAGCAGAGAGGACTGGCTGAATTCCAACCTGATTCTTCTGTGGGGACATAATCCAGCAGAAACAAAATTTGACAGTGATTCCATGTTTTATTTAAAGAAGGCAAAGGAAAAGGGGATTCCGATTATTGTCATAGATCCGCGGAAAAATGATACGGTGCTTCAGCTGGATGCAGAGTGGATTCCTCTTCGTCCTGCTACAGACAGCGCGCTGATGGATGCCATGGCCTATGTGATTGTAAAGGAAGGGCTGCAGGATCAGGATTTTCTGGATCGGTGTTGTCTGGGCTTTGATAAAGAACATATGCCGGATGGTGTGGAGCCGTCAGAGTGTTATTTGTCCTGGCTGACAGGAGAGCAGGACGGAATTGAAAAAACGCCGGAGTGGGCTGAGCCAATCACCGGGGTTCCGGCTGAAACCATTCGTAGTCTGGCAGTCCGGTATGCCACAGCAAGGCCGGGGGCACTGATACAGGGCTATGGAGCCCAGCGTCATGCCTGCGGAGAGCAGAGCGCCCGGGGGGCAATTCTTCTGGCCTGTATGACAGGAAACGTAGGAATCAGCGGCGGCTGGGCCAGCGGTGTGGCAGACTGTACCCGTCATGCAGAGCCGGTATTTCCCATGCCGGAAAATCCGTATCCAATGAAAATTCCTGTATTTCTGTGGACAGAGGCAGTTGAGCGGGGACATGAGATGAATGGACTGGACGGTGTTTCCTGCGGAAATATGGCAGGCAGAGAACCGGGGATGGAGATGGATGGGGAGAAGGCTTCCCAGAAAGCTGATGAACCGGAAAACCTGCATCTTTCCAGCGATATTAAAATGATCCTGAATCTGGCGGGAAATACGCTGATCAACCAGCACAGTGATATTAACAGAACAGCAGAAATCCTGAAGGATACCAGGAAATGTGAGTTTATTGTTTGCAGTGACCTGTTTATGACTGCCAGCGCAAAATTTGCAGATATTCTGCTTCCGGGAGTTTCCATGTTTGAATGTGAAAATATTACCCTTCCATGGCAGACAGGAAATTTTGTCGGCTTTAATAATAAAGTCATAGAACCGCTGTATGAGGGGAAAGAGGAGTACGAATGGCTGTCTGAGGTAGCAGAGCGGCTGGGGCTTTGGGAAGCGTTTACCCAGGGGCGGACGGTTGGGCAGTGGCTGGAATATTGCTATAACCAGCTCAGGGAAAAGGAAACTGAGCTTCCGGAGTATGAGGTTCTGAAGCGAGAGGGAATTTACCGCTACAAAAAAACGGCTCCTGTGATTGCCTTTGAAAAAGAACGTCAGGATCCGGAGCATTATCCCTTCCCGACAGAGAGCGGCCGGATTGAGATTTTTTCCAGAAAGATTTATGAAACCAGATACCGGGAGTTTGTTCCGGCAATTCCCAGATATGTGGAGCCGCCGGAAGGGCCTTCGGATCCTCTGACAGAAAAATATCCGCTTCAGCTGATTGGATGGCATACAAAGCGCCGCTGTCACAGTATTCATGATAATAACAAGGCGATGCACAGTCTGGATCCCCAGCAGCTCTGGATGCATGCAGAGGACGCTGCGGCCCGGGGACTGAGAGACGGTCAGATGGTTCTGGTGCGAAATGACAGGGGGCAGATAAGGATTCCAGTAAAAATTACAGATCGGATTATGCGTGGAGTAACAGCCCTGTCCCAGGGGGCCTGGTATCGTCCCGATAAAACAGGAACGGATCTGGGCGGATCCATCAATGTGCTGACTTCGTTGCATCCGACGCCGTATGCAAAGGGAAATCCTCAGCATACCAATCTGGTTGAGGTAGAAGGATTGTAAAAACGCGTTAAGAAAGTGTTAAAATGCAGGGGCGGGTGTAGCCAGAAAAGGAAAATTCTGATATAGTGTTGAACATAGAAAAGGGAGTAGTTGGCACCTGGTTTCAGGTGTTTGCGAAGCCGTCAGTACGAGTTATTCCTGAGAATTCAAAGGAAGCTCCGGTTCGTAACGAAGCAGCGAGACTTTTGTTGGAAGAGAGCGTGGAGACACTGCACAGCAGTGCTTCCGGCTTGATTTCAGCAGAGGGACTCGCTTTTTTTATTCATAGGAAATTACGTCCTATGAAATAAAAAAGTGAGAACTCTGCAGAAACCAGAAAATTCGATGGAAAACGAGGAGGAAATGAGATGGAAATGGTAATTCAGTTATTGCTGCTGGCGCTGGGATTTTTTATGTTGGTAAAAGGTGCCGACTGGTTTGTGGACGGTTCTTCCGGTATTGCAGATAAGCTTGGCGTGCCTCAGCTGGTGATTGGTCTGACGATTGTGGCAATGGGAACAAGCGCGCCGGAGGCGGCAGTCAGCATTACTGCAGCCTTGAAGGGCAGTGCAGAGATTACAATTGGAAATATCGTAGGAAGTAATATTTTAAATATTTTGATTATCCTTGGAATTACTTCTGCAATTGTTTCTGTAGCGGTGGCGAAATCTACAATCCGCTATGAGATCCCCTGGATGCTGTTTATCACAGCAGTGCTGCTGGCGCTGGGCTATACAGGAAATCAGGTAAGCTTTATGGAAGGCGTGATTCTCTGGGTTCTGTTTTTAATGTATCTGGGATATCTTTTTGTAATGGCTATGCGAGATAAGCAGGAGGTAGTTGAAACAGAGGAGGCAAAGCCGTTCTGGAAGCTGGTGCTTTTGTCGATTGTAGGACTGGTGCTGATTGTTCTGGGAAGCGATGTGACGGTAGATGCAGCAACAGCGATTGCCAAAGCAGCAGGCTTAAGCGAGCGTTTTATCGGACTGACGATTGTGGCTCTTGGAACTTCTCTGCCGGAGCTGTTTACCTCTGTTTCTGCAGCAATCAAGGGAAAGGCAGATATTGCAATCGGAAATATCGTAGGAAGCAATATTTTCAATATTCTGTTTGTTGTGGGAACGGCGGCGTTAATTCTTCCGGTTGAGTTTGCACCGAATTTTGTGATTGATACGGCAGTTGCCATTGGCGCAGGAGTGCTTCTTCTTGTCTGCGTAGCTGGTAAGAAAAAGCTGGTAAGAAGTCACGGAATTATTATGTTGGTGTGTTACGCTGCATACTTTGCATATTTGATGATGGGATAATAGGGCTGGAAAAGAATAGATAATCAGAGCTTGGAAAGGTGTATGGAAACGAATACACTTTTTCAAGCTTTTTTTGTAGAAAAAAATTAGTAATATTTTAATAAATAATATATGGTTTTCAGATTGACGGATAGGAAAAAGCTGTTTTCTATAATAAAATAAGAAGATGTTTGAGGAATATGGATTAGATGTTCCGACAATAAGGGGCTAGCACCTGAAATGTGGTTGGAAATCATGACGCTATACCGAACAGGAACAGATCAGAAGAAACAAAAAATTTGAGAAAATCTGTGGTTTGACCAGATATAGAAAAGCAACAGAACCAGGTGATTCTGCTGCCATGAATCAGATATGCAGTTTGGAAAAATCAATCTCCAGATCATCATAAATCTTTGTTTTGATGGTATCGGTAAGTGAATGAAGAATCGGACCATCGTCGTTTTCGGTGTCATAGACTACGATGGTTTTTCTTAATGGGTCAACGATCCAGTACTCACGAACGCCATTGGCTCTATATAGTGTTAATTTCGTGTAATAATCCATGCGCTTACTGCTTGGGGACACAATTTCGATGATCCAATCCGGTGAACCGTGGCAACCCTTATCATCAATCTTGTCAGGGTCACAGATAACGCTGATATCTGGTTCCAGATAGTCAGTAGAATTATTTTCATTTTCAAGAAATACTGCGAATGGTGTTGGAATTACTTCACATGGGCCATTATGTTCTCGGATGTAGCTGCCAATCTCCAGATGAAGGAATGAAAGAATTCTCTGGTGCGCGGTGCTTGGTGGTGCCATGTCATAGATCTGCCCGTTGATCAATTCTGCCCGGTGTCCTTCCGGCAGATTGTAGATATCGTTAATTGTATAGTGTTGGGGGGTGGAGAATGGCATAGGATCACGCTCCTTCCTGGGATTGTGGTTGATCTGATATATATTCCATTATGTCACCTGGTTGGCAGTTTAAAATCTCATAAGCGACAGCCTTATTATAACATGAATGTACACCGTTTACAATGTATGACATATATGCCTTTTTAACGTTCTCAGATATACTTTTGCCACCAGAGCTTTTGAAAAGGAATGAGACCAAAGTTAAGACAATGGCAGTGTTTGAAAAACAGGCGTAGATAGATTGGTGTAAAATTGGTGTCATAGTCAAAAAATGGAAGTAACTGTTCAGGACGGCATCTTCTTGTCCGGCAAAGCCGAACAAGAAGCATCGGAGATTCCTCCGATATGAGATCTGGCATGAAAATCCGCTTACAAGCAAGCTTGACACGAATTTTTCTGTTAGATCTCTCGCCGTCCTGAATAGTTATAAATGGAATTATAAAAAGTTCCTAAGTGGCTTATAAAATCAAAGAATTGGGCTATACTAGGATTAGTACAAAGGAAGTACAAAACAGAAACAGGTGAGTCCATGGGTAAGCCGAATAAGAAACTGAAGAAAATTTTTATAATTATGGGAATGACAGGAGCAGTCTATGGAAGCTTTCGCTTCCTTCTGCCTCTTGTGATTCCCTTTTTGCTGTCCTGGGGAATTGCTGCGGCGCTGCGGCCATCTGCCCGGTGGCTGCAGGAGCGGTGCCGCCTTTGCTTTCGTGGGCGGGAATACAAAATACCGCTGGGGGCAGCAGGCGTACTGGAGCTTTTGGCTGTACTGGCAGTTCTGGGAGTTGCCGTCTACAGCGGCGGGCAAAAGCTGTGTAGGGAAATGGCCCTGCTGCTGTCTGCAGCTCCGGGCTGGATAGAGAAGCTAGACGTATGGCTGACGGCAGTGTGCCACAGCATGGAGGAAATACTGTGTCTGAAAAGCAATGTCTTGGTTTTTCTGATGCGAAGAATGTTGAGAGGGCTGCTGACGGTGGTGACAGATGGCGCGGTTCCTTATCTGATGAGCAATTCCCTGCTGATGTTAAAGCTGGGAATTGGATGCAGTGTATGTTTGCTGCTTCTTTTGGTATCTACAGGGCTTTGTCTTCAGGAGATGGATGCATGGAAGGTCAGAATGGAGAAATCCATGTTTTATAGGGAATACGAAATTATTGTGAGGAGGCTGTCTGGGACAGTCAGTGCGTGGCTGAAAACTCAGGGGGTGATACTGGTGCTGACTGCTTCTGTATGTACAGCCGGTTTGTGGCTGATGAAAAATCCCTATTATTTTCTGCTTGGGACAGGGATAGGGCTTTTGGATGCGCTTCCTGTTCTTGGGACAGGGACGGTGCTGATTCCCTGGGCTCTTATAAATTTCTTTATGGGAAAATGGAAGGGCGGTTTGGCGCTTCTGGTTCTGTATGGAATCTGTTATCTGCTTCGGGAATTTTTGGAGGCCAGAATGATGGGGAGCCAGGTGGGCCTGTCTCCCCTGGAAAATCTTATGGCCATGTATGTGGGGCTGGAGCTGTTTGGAATTGCCGGTTTTTTTCTGGGGCCTTTGGGATTGCTTTTGATTGAGGATTTGACAGAAGCGGCTTATCGCGATTCCTGATCGTGGAAATACCGGATCATTTCGTGAGTCAGGCTGGCGTGCTCGTCATCTTCCAGGGGAATGTCCTCCCGTTCAAACCATTCGGCCAGAGCAAGTTCATTTTCATCCAGACGAATTTGCCCCGGTTCTTCCAGATCACAGAAGAAGCCTGCCAGCAGAGTATCAGAAAAGGACCAGGGCTGACTTTTGTAATATCGGATATTGGTGACCTTTAAACCGACCTCCTCCATAACCTCACGTTTTACAGTTTCTTCCAGAGTTTCTCCAATTTCTGTAAATCCGGCCAGAAGTGCATACCGCTTGTAGGTGCGTCCAGCATATTTGGACAGCAGCAGGCGGTTTTTGTCTGTCACAGCAATGATGACTGCAGGGCAGATTTTGGGATATTCCATCTGACCGCACTTGGGGCAGCGCACCATTCTCTCCTTCTCATCATGCTGGAGGGGAGAACCGCATCGTCCGCACCAGCGGCGGCTTTCATACCACTGGGAAAGCTGATACCCTGTGATCCCGGCAAAAGCCAGGTGGCGGGGAGCGGCGCTGCGGAAAAACTGGATATTTTCCAGGGAGAAGCCGGAGGGCGCCGGAATGCTGAGGTTCTGGAGCAGATAAAAGGTCTGACCGTCAACTGCGAAGAGGTAGGTACTGTTCTGGTAAATATCTTCGTTTTCCTTTTCCAAATCCCGGAAACGGGGGAAGTCAAAGGAGCCATCTTCTTTGCGAAGCAGCAGGGCTCTTCGTTCCTGAAAACAGAGGGCATAGCTGTCTGGAGATGGCGGCGCAGGCCGGTAAGCGTTGTCAAAATGGTGCGGTGCAATATCCTGTATCATAGGGAAACCTTCTTTCTTTTTTATGAGTAATATTCAGGCAGTGGCATTTCTTAGCTGTAAAATATGATTCCTGCCAGAGCAGAAAGCAGAATAAGCTGAATAGGGGACAGCTTCTTTTTCCGCAATTTTTTGCTGAGCAGCATGGCAGCCCACAGAAGAGCAGCAATTAAAATTCCGTCGGGGCGCAGGAACATGGCTTTGCAGGGGACATTTTCCAGTCTTATGCAGCATCGGGCGGTCATCTGGATTCCGGCAGCCAGAACGATGCCGATGACGCAGGGCTTAAGTCCCTGGAGAACAGCCTGAAAGTATTTGTTGTTCAGTGCTGTTTTTAAAACTGCAGTGATCAGCAGAATAATCAAAAAGGAGGGAAGCACAACGGCCAGGGTGGCAATGACAGAGCCAAAGAAACCAGCCTGACTGCTTCCGATATAAGTAGCCAGATTGACCATAATGGGCCCCGGCGTGCTTTCACTTACTGCAATCATATAAGTCAGAGCATCCTCCTCAAGCCAGCCCCGGGACAATACCAGGTCGCGGATCAGGGGAATGGCACCGTAGGCGCCTCCGAAGGAAAAACAGCCGATCTGCAGAAATCCCCAAAATAAACTCCAGTAAATCAAGAGGCGGCACCTCCTTTTTTGGGGGCTGAGTCTTTGAAAAGAAAGACACAAAGACTGACAGCAGCTGCAGTCATCATCAGGCTGATGGAGGAAAAGTTCCAGGAAAAAGCAGAAATCATCAGCATGGCTGCCGCTGAGAAGACCATGATGGCTCTGGGAAGCAGCTTTTTAGGCATTTTCTGAATCATAACAGCGGCTGCATCCAGAATCAAAAGTCCTGCGCCTATTTTAATTCCCTGAAAGGCGTGGGCAATGAGGGGAATTTCCAGAAAGTGATCCAGAAATTGGGAAATAATATAGATTATGGCAAAGGATGGAAAAACAATGCCCAGGGTAGCGGCAAGAGCGCCCAATAAACCGGCCTGCCGGTATCCGGTAAAGGTTGCGCAGTTAATGGCAATGGGGCCGGGGGTGGATTCTGCAATGACAGTAATATTCATCATTTCATCATGGGTGATCCATTTTTTCTGTTCTACACAGTGATGTTCAATCATAGAAAGCATGGCATATCCGCCACCGAAGGTAAACAGACCGATGTTTGCAAAGGTCAAAAACAGATCAGCCAAAAGCTTCATAGGGGCTTCACACTCCTTTTCTTGTTTGGTAGTTTGTTCTTTTTATTATAGCATAGTTTTGGGGACGTTTACAGATGAGGAAATTTGTCGTATAATGAGGAACGGAGAAAACACAGAAAAACGGCAGGAAGCGGAAGAATACTGAAAATAAGATAGAATCAGATAGAACAGGAGGCAAAATGAGATGACATTTACTTACCCGGCGGTGTTTACACCCCATAAGGATGGAAAAGGATATCATGCAGTATTTCCGGATTTGGAGTGCTGCGAAGCAGATGGACCGGATTTGGAGGACGCTATCGAGGATGCGAGAGACGCAGCCTACAACTGGCTTCTGGTAGAGCTGGAGGACGGCGGAGATTTTCCAGGCCAGACTCATGTGGAGGATATGGATCTGCCGGAAGGTGCGGTAGTGAAAAATATTATGGTTCGGATCAAGCTGCTGCCGGACAATGACTAAGAATACAGAGGAGACAAAATTATGAGATACGAAGTAAGACCCCAAAATGTTTGTGCAAGAATGATTACGTTTGATTTGGAAGGGGATGTGGTTAAAAATGTGGCCTTTACCGGAGGCTGCAACGGAAATCTGAAGGCTGTCAGCAAGCTGGTAGATGGAATGACGGTGGAGCAGATTGAAGGATATTTAAAGGGAAATACTTGCGGTTTCCGGAATACCTCTTGCGCAGATCAGCTGGCTCAGGCTGTGCGCAAGTGTTATGAGGAAAGCCGGAAATAGGACGAGAACTGCTTGACAAGCACTAAAAAATGGCGTAGAATCAAGCATACACGGGCAGAAAGAGCTGCCCATACAAAAGGAAAAAATCGACTGTGAAGGGGATTAGTAGGCCTGCATACACATTCAGAGAGAGAGCTATATGGTGGAAGGCTCTTGTGTCACTGGAAGCTGAACCGGCCCTGGAGTTCCGCAGTGAACTGCGGCGCGGATTCCGGCGTTAATGGAAAAAGAGAGAGTATCCGAAACGGATTTTCCCGGATTTCGGAATACTAAGCAGGGTGGTACCGCCGAATTTATCTGATCATTCGGTCCCTTGTCGTCAGGTCAGACGGCAGAGGATCGGATGATTTTTTATGTCATAGGAAAGTTCATCCTATGACATAAAAACGCTCCGCGGGGATCGCCATGGGTTGGAAGAGAATTGGGCTGATGAGACGACCCGCCGCAGGCGGAGAAGCTCGTGAGCAAGCAAAGAAAATCAATAAAGCTTGAAAATAATTATGATTGATCCGATAGGAAATATAGTGTATACTAAAAACTGCATAAATTTTTCGTTAAAGGAGACAGTATATGAAAAAAAGAAATCTGGCAGTGGCTGCGGCAGTTCTGGCAGGCACAGTGGTTTTAACAGCATGCGGCGGCGGACAGAAGGCAGAAACAACTGCAGCAGCAACAACAGCTGCGGCAGCAGAGACAACTGCTGAGGAGACAACTGCAGCAGAGACAGCTGCTGAAGAAACCACAGAGGCAGAGGAAAAGACAGAAGGCACAGCAGAGCTGAGAATTGGCCAGGTTGAGGCAGCTGCTCATGGTGACAAGTGCTTTGCTATTGTGACAGCAGTTATTGACAGCAACGACACCATTGTAGCGTCCTATATTGATGAATATCAGTTCCTGTCTACCAATGAGACCGGTGTTCCCAACAGCGAGAGCTTTGCAGAGAGCGGAGCTGTGGCAGCAGACAAGGTTCTGGCATCCAAGAGAGTAAACGATGCTTACTATTCTGAGATGATGAAGAAAGCAGGTTCCACCAAGAATATTGCAGCGAACTTTGATGAGATTCAGAATTATGCAGACGGCAAGACCATTGCAGAGCTGGAGGAGCTTTCTGGAAAGACTCCGGAGGAAGTAGTAGATGCTGTGTCCAGCGCGACTCTGGTAGATACTCAGGGCTATGTGGCGGCAATTGTTGATGCAGCAAAGGCAGCCCAGGAAAATGACGCAGTGGTTTATGAGGGTGATGTGGACAGCCTGAGCCTGAAGCGCATTGAGGCAGCTGCTCATGGAGACAAGTGCTTTACAGTTGCAGCAGCACTGACAGATGGAACAAATGTAGTACTTTCTTACCTGGATGAGTATCAGTTCCTGACAACAAATGAAGTAGGCGTTCCCAATAGCGAAAGCTTTGCAGAGAGCGGCGCAGTAGCAGAGGGCAAGGTTCTGGCATCTAAAAGAGTAAACGATGCCTATTATTCTGAGATGATGAAGAAGGCAGGCTCCACTAAGAATATTGCAGAGAACTTTGATGAGATTCAGAGCTTTGTAAACGGTAAGGCTATTGAAGAACTGGAGGCTTTCTCTGGAAAGACCCCGGAGGAAGTAGTAGATGCCGTGTCCAGTGCAACTCTGGTAGATACTCAGGGCTACATTGCAGCAATTGTTGAGGCTGCAAAGCAGTAAGAGAATAGTCTGACAGGACTTAAGCGATTTTTGGTCAGGCGGTTTGAGGCGGAAGGAAAGACGCATTCAGGCAGCCTGACCGAAAATTGTAAAATAGAAGGGAAAAGGTAAATAAGCCATAAGCTAATTAAACCAAATATTAAATAAAAAGCGCTTGCAAATAATCAGAATCTGTGTTATTATAAATAGCGTCCGGGGATTCAATAAACAACGGATAAAACATAATGCGCGAGTGGCTCAGTTGGTGGAGTACGACCTTGCCAAGGTCGGGGTCGCGGGTTCGAGTCCCGTCTCGCGCTTTTTTTATTATCAAAATACAGATTTCTGTTTCAGGAGTCTGTATTTTTTTATTTCATAGGAACAAATTACGTCCTATGAAATAAAAACACTCTGCGGGGATCGCCATGCGGCGGTAGAGAATTTCGTCGCAGAAGCGATCCGCCGCAGGCGGAGAAGCTTGCGGGCGGGGAAACAGACAGAATCTGCTCCGATTGCAAATATGGAGATGCAATGGTACAATAGAGTGAAATGGGGAGAATACGAGCATATTAACACAGTTTTGGAGAAGGGACAGACTTATGCTAAAGATTATCGTGTGTGATGATGACGAACGCGACTTAAATCAGATTACAGAATTGGTTGATGAGTATCGCAGTACCCATCAGGAACAGCCGTTTTCTGTAGAGCGGGTTGATACAGCATCTGAGCTGGTAGCACAGCTGGAACGGGGAAAACGGTATGATATTTATATTCTGGATATTATCATGGATGAGCAGGATGGAATCAGTCTGGGGCAGACAATCCGCAAATACAGCCTGCGCAGTGCGATTGTCTATGTGACCGGATCGCCGGAATACGCTATGGGAGCGTTCGATGTATTTGCAAGCGGATATTTGTTAAAGCCGGTAGAGCCGCAGAAATTTACAGAATGCATGGATCGGATTGTATCTCAGCTGCGTCCTAAAAAAGAGGATATTTATACCTTTAAGGGACGCAATGGAATTGTGAGCATTGAACTGGAGCAGTTGATTGCGGTGGAGAATGTAGCTCGGGTTATGCATTTTTATATGGAACAGGGAAAGGTGTATGAAAGTGTATATATTCGTAAACCGTTTGAGCAGGAGCTGGATCGGCTTCTTCGGGACAGCCGCTTCATTCAGCCGCACAAATCCTTTGTAGTGAATATGGATCATGTAGAAAAAATGATGGCTCATGATTTTCTGATGTCAGATGGAAGTATTATTCCAATCAGCAGAAACAGTCTGTCTCAAACAAAGCGGGGATATCTGGAGTTCCTTTCCAGAATGGATCGCAGATAGGAAAGAGCATGGGACATTTACAGGACAGCCGGAAGCGGATTTTCCGTTCCGGCCTTTCTGGTTTATGGGGGAAGAATGAAACATGGAAATCAGGCATTTTATTATAAGCTGCATTGCCCATATTTTCCTCGGCTTTTTTTTGATGATTTTTTCTGCGAGGAGATATTCTCTGAAGAAGACTGGGAGTATTCTTCTGGGAACCGTAATCCTTCTGATAGCAGTGGAGATCGCGGCGCTCCCGTGGGACAGTAATAAGGTTTTTTTTTTCCTGATGGCGGGACTGCGGATTCTTGCAGCTCAGGGGGTGGCTCTGTATCTTTCAGAATACAGAGATTCCAGAGGCATATTTACAGGAGTCCTGTCCAGCATGTGTCTGCTGGCGGGGATGATGATTCCGGAGTATCTGGGAGCAGCTGTGGGATATCCGGTCTGGATTCCGTTTCTGGGAATTCCCATTCATCTGAGTATCCTGTTTTTACTGTGGCATTTTTTTGTGCCGGTTTACCGGGAAAACCAGAGAGCTTCGAAGAGCGGCTGGGGAAAAAGCTGTGTGGCTACAGCAGGCTTTTACTTCGCAGCATGGGGAATCGGGGTGGTTATGTATGGAACATCCCGGGCAGCGGAGGCTTTCTGGGCAGTGGTGTTTGTTATTTTAACAGTATACAGCCTTTATGTCATAATGTTCTGGATGGTGTGGCGTCTTCATAAGGAACGTCAGGCTATGAAATCAGGAGAACTGCTGGAACGGGGAATCCGGGCTTTGAAATACGAGCTTCAGGAGCTGCACGAAACGGAAAACAGAATCGCAGTTCACGTTCATGACAGAAGACATCTTATCCGCCTGATGCAGCAGCTGATGGCAGATGGAGACTATGAGCAGGTGAAGCAGGTCTTAAATCAGATGAAGCAGATGACAGAGCTGACGGCAGGAAACAGACGATGTGCCAATCCGGCTATCAACGGAATTATGGCGTCCTATGAGGCTGAGGCAAAGGACCTGGGAATTCGGACGGATCTGCGCATTGAGTTTTCAGATGAACTGAAGCTGGATGACTGGGATGCGGCTGCTATCACAGGGGGATTGATGGCCAATGCCATCCGAATGTGCAGAGAACTGGAGAATCCGGAGAAGCGCTGGATGAATGTGAGGCTGTGGGGAAGAAAGAATATGCTGGGAATAGAGGTTTCCTGCAGCTGCAGAAATGATATCCGGCTTCATCCGGAAACAGGGCTTCCTGTCACGAAGAGAGGAGTGGATTATGGAAGCGGTCTTCAAAGCGCGGCTTATTATGCAGAAAGAAATAGAGCAGATTTTCAGTGCAGGCGGGAAAATGAAACCTTTCTGGCCCGGATTGTGTTGTAGAGGAGGACGGCGATGGCAGAGTATCGTTTGATCACATTCTGTCTGACGAATGTATTTCTGGGGATCTATATGGCTCTTTTTTTAAAGAGAAGATTCAGCTGGAAAATAACCATAGCTGCGTTGAGTTTTATGGAGCTGGGGCTCTGGTTTTTTGAGTATATGCGATATATAAACGGAACAGGGGAGCATTGTTATGAAAATGTTCTGATAGGAAGGCTGCCGGTGATAGTTGTGGGAATTTTTCTGTCAGAATATTGGGATGCAAGAGGTGTTTTTACGGCGCTGGCCGGAGTGTTTTATGGAAATCTGGGGGGACTTGTAGTTCGAACCGTTTACTGTCTCAATCATTCCCTGAGTCTGGGAATTATAGCTGTGGTAATTTTTCATGTACTGCTTCTGGTGATTTTGTGCTGCCATTTTCGTCCGGCCTACTGGAAAGCTCAGGAGGTGTATCGGAAGGAATGGGGACTTTTCAGTTTAATTCTTATCATGTTTATTACAGGGAATTATCTGATGCTTGGTGCTATGCGGGGACTGCCCATAGCCTGTATCCGCAATGTAGTTCCGCTTTTATATTTGCTGAATGTATTTGGAATGATTGTAATGGCCTTCCGGGTGCTGGATCGCCTGGAACGGGAGCAGAGCCGGGAGCAGGCTGTGCGGGTGTTAGAGGCAAGCGGTCAGATTCTGAAGCAGGAAACAGAGGAAATTCAGCGGGTGGAGCGGCGGATTACGCAGTTTAACCTGGATAACCGCCAGTTTATTGCCAAAGCGGAAGCGTTGATGGAGACAGGCTGTTATGAACAGATGGATCAGCTTCTGGCGCAGATGCAGGAGCTGCCTGCCAGACTTTCTGTAAAGCGCTATTGCCAGAATCTTCCAATCAGCGGTGTGATTTCCTACTATGTCAGAATGGCCAGAAAAAACTGGATTCATGTAACTGTAAAGGCAGAGATTCCGGAAAATATCGGGGAATATGAGTGGGAAATCGCAGTGATGCTGGGCAATCTTCTGGACAATGCAGTGCGGGCCTGTACTGAGGTGGAAAAATGGGGAAGCAGAAAGCTGACCATTAAGGTACAGCAGATCCGCAGACAGATTATCTTTGAGATCCGAAATACTTATGCAGGAAGAATTCAATTTGATTCAGAGACAGGGCTTCCTTTGTCCCAGCGGGGAGAAGGACACGGACTGGGCATGGGAAGCGTTGCTTCCTGTGTAGAGAAATGGGGCGGAATTCTGGACTGCGGGGAAGAAAATGGTTGGTTTTTTGTTCGGATTCTGATATAAAATAGATGTAAGCTGCATAAAAAGGCTGCAGAGGACAGAAAGGCAGGAAGATGGAAATTTCTTACCGGATTGTAAAAGAAACGGTTTGTATTGATAAAATAGAAAATCCCGGGACTGTTGTGGTAGTCCCGGAGGAAGTGGAGGGGCGTTCGGTAACTGAACTGGGCGCTTATGTGCTTTCAGGGAGCAGCGTGGAGGAGGTTTATCTCCCGTCTCATCTGGTGAAAATCGGTGCTTACGGGTTTTACGGCTGTGAGGAGCTGAGGCGGCTTCATGCTTACGGTCGCCTTACGGATCTGGGAACCGGACTGTTTGCCGGGGTTCAGGGCGTAGAACATCTGGAATTTACAGAATTTGCAGGAGAACGATCCGGCTTTAAGGAGCTTTTGTCAGAACTTCGTCAGACTCTCCGGGTAACGCTTTGGAGGAGGGAGGCAGATGGAAAAATCACCCAGGCGCGGCTTATTTTTCCGGAGTATTATGAGGAGTCTGTGGAAAATACACCAGCCCGCATTTTGTTTATTGAAACCCATGGCTGCGGTCATCGGTACCGTTACTGTTTTGTAAACCGTCAGTTTCAGTTTCGAGGCTATGATGAGCTGTTTCCTCATGTGAAGGTACAGGAATCAGAAGAGCTGGTGACAGAGCTGGCGTTGGGACGTCTTCTATATCCTGTGGAGCTGACACCTCGCTTTGAAGCTATGTACCGGGAATATGTAAAAGAGCACTGGAATGCGGCAGGGCGGCTTTTGATTGAAGCGGACAGTCCTCAGAAAGGGCGGAGAGCCAGTCTGGAGCCGGGGCGGCTGCCATGGCTGGTAACAGAAATTCTGGAGAGGGCAGGAGACGGTGAAGAGTCGGGTCCAGCGGAAGAGGGAAAAAATCAGCTGACGGATCGGATAGAAGCACTGATTGCTCTGGCCAGAGAGGCAGAGGATACGGAGATGGTCAGCTGGCTGATGGATTACCGGCATGAACGGAAAGACGAAAAGCAGATTGGTGAGGTCGACAGAGAAAATGCCGGGGGACAGGCGGCAGAGGATGGTTCTAAGGGCCGTCGGCGCAGAAGATTTGAACTGTAAACCAGCATGAAAGCTGCAGCAGAGAGAAATCATAAAGGACGGAGGCAAATATATGATCGATCCTACAAGACACAGGCAGCTCCAGGAGCTGGATGTAGTGGGACTGTGTACGCGGATTCTTCAGAATTCCAGAAATGAATTATATTTGAATATGCGCTATCTGGATCTTTCACTCAGCAGCCTTGGCTTTGAGATGGATCCGGCCTGTCGGGGGCTGGGAACAGATGGCTTTGTGATCTATTATCATGGAGAATATCTCTGTGATTTGTACCGGAGAGGCCGGGTGCTCGTGAATCGGGCATATCTTCACATGGTACTTCACTGTCTGTTTTGCCATATGGATACCATGGGCAGGCGGGATGGCAGGATGTGGAATCTGGCCTGTGATATTGCGGCGGAATCTGTGATAGACGGTCTTTATCTAAAATGCGTTCATATACAGACACCGCCCTTTCGGATGGACTGGTACGGGCGTCTGAGGCAGCGTCTGCAGGTTCTGAACGCAGAAGGCGTGTATAAGGCCCTGGAAGAAATGAAGCTGACAGAACGGCAGCTGGAGCGTCTGGAGGCGGAATTTCTGGTGGATGATCATCAGTACTGGCAGCTTCCGCCAGATGCGCCGAAAACAGGTGTTGTGCGGCAGAACCAGTGGAGCAATAACCGGGAGAAGCTTCAGACTGAAATGGAGACCATGGGAAACCGGCAGGATGAGGACACAAAAAGCCTTCTGGAGCAGGTGCAGGTGGAAAACAGAAGCCGCTATGATTATCGCAGATTTCTGCAGAAATTTTCTGTACTGCGGGAAGAAATGCTGGTGGATGAGGATTCCTTTGATTATGTGTTTTATACCTATGGTCTTTCCCTGTACGGAAACATGCCGCTGGTAGAGCCGTTGGAATCAAAGGAGGTCAGCCGGATTGAGGATTTTGTTCTGGTGATTGACACCTCCATGTCCTGTTCTGGAGATCTGGTTCGGCGGTTTCTGGAGGAAACCTACAGTGTGCTGTGTCAGTCAGACAGCTATTTTAAAAAGACCAATATTCATATTATCCAATGTGATGATCAGGTGCAGCAGGACAGAAGGATCACCTGCCGTCAGGAGATGGAAGCGTATATGCAGGAGTTTTCGATTATCGGACAGGGCGGAACGGATTTCCGTCCGGCCTTTGAGTATGTAAATCAGATGCTTGGTCGGGGTGAGTTTCACCGGCTGAAAGGACTTTTGTATTTTACGGATGGAGAGGGGATTTATCCAGTAAAGCGTCCTGTGTATGATACTGCTTTTGTGTTTGTGAAGGAGCAGTATACGGACATTTCCGTCCCGGCCTGGGCCATGAAGGTAATTCTGGAGCCGGAACAGCTGTTGGAGATGAAACAGGAGAAACCTATAGAGATAGAATAGCAGGAGAAAAGAAATGAACATTAAACGTGCAAAGCAGGAAATAAAGGATACCATAGAGGCTTATCTGAAAAAGGATGAGTTTGGCTCCTATGTCATTGGATCCGTCCGGCAAAGACCTGTATTGTTGATTGGTCCGCCGGGAGTAGGAAAAACACAGATTATGGAGCAGATTTCCCAGGAATGCGGAATCGGTCTGGTGGCCTATACTATTACTCATCACACAAGGCAAAGCGCCATCGGTCTTCCTTTTATTGAGAAGAAAGAGTATGGAGGCAGAGAGTATGCAGTAACAGAATATACCATGAGTGAGATTGTGGCGGCTGTTTATAATAAAATCCAGCAGACTGGGCTGGCTGAGGGCATTCTGTTTATAGATGAGATTAACTGTGTATCAGAAACCCTTGCTCCGACCATGCTCCAGTTCCTTCAGGGAAAGACCTTCGGCAATCACCGGATTCCGGAGGGCTGGATCATCGTAGCTGCAGGAAATCCGCCGGAATACAATAAGTCTGTACGGGATTTTGATATTGTAACCCTGGATCGTATCCGCAGAATTGATGTGGAGCCGGATTTTGACGTCTGGAAGGAATATGCAGTAAAGGCAGACATTCATCCGGCAGTGCGGGAATATCTGAATATCCGCCGGCAGAACTTCTGTCAGATTGAAACAACGGTAGATGGGCGGCTTTTTGTCACGCCCCGGGGTTGGGAGGATCTTTCTCAGCTGATTCAGGTGTATGAGGAACTGGGGAAAAAGGCAGACCGGGAGCTGATCCAGGAATATATCCAGTTCCCCAAAATTGCAAAGGATTTTGCCAACTATCTGGAGCTTCATTATAAGTATAAAAATGATTATCAGGTAGAGCGGATTCTGGAGGGAGAAATTTCCGAAGCAGCAGTGGAAAAGCTGGAGCGGGCGGCCTTTGACGAGCGGATCAGTGTGGTAGGGCTTCTTCTCTCCGGACTGAATGAGGAGTTTCGCCAGGTAAGCCGGATGGGGCGGATTATGGCTATGCGGATGGAATGGATGAAGGAGCTGCACAAAAGCGGAGCTTTTGAAGGAAATGGCATTGAGGCCTTTGCAGCCATGACGGCAGAGTTTCAGGAGCAAATGGAGACGCACCTGGAGCAGGGGCTGATTTCCAGAATGGAATACCGTACCCGGCGGGCGGTGCTGGCGTATTTTGAGGAGGATCTGCAAAAGCTTCGTGCCGGAGATTTTGCAGATGGGACGCAGGTATGGGAAGCTCTGCGGGAAAATTTCGGGCAGGACAGTGACCGCTATGAGGATATGGCAGAGGCTGCCGGAGAAAAGTTAGAACATGCCTTTGATTTTATGGAGGCGGCCTTTGGGGGAAGCCAGGAAATGGTTTTGTTTGTAACGGAGCTGAATACGGGCTTCTACAGTATCGAGTTTCTGCAGGAATATGATTGTGAACGGTATTATCAGTATAATAAAAACCTGCTGTTCTCCAGAGAAGAGGAGCTGTTGGGGAAGGTTTTGGGACAGTAATGTGGAGAAAACAGAGAGCATGTGGAAAACACAAGGCAGCCGCCTGCTTTTTGTGGAAAACGAGAAGGGATAAGATATCAATATGAATGGATTGAGAACAGGAATCTGGTATCGGACGCTTCCCAGGCTGGATACGGAAGCGATGATGAACACAATGAAGGGCTGGGGCCCGGGAATCCTTGATTTTATAGTAAGACTTTTGATTGCTCTGCTGATTCTTTTTATTGCCAGCCGGATTGTGAAGATTATCAGCCGTATTATGAACAATGCCATGGAGCGGGCGTCCCTGGATGTGAATGTGATGCGGATGCTTACCACCTTGACCGAGGTGGCGATTTATACGCTGGCTGTATTTATTGCAGCTGACAATATGGGCATTCCTTCTGCATCGATTATTGCCCTGTTAGGTTCCGCAGGCCTTGCAATCGGTCTGGCGCTGCAGGAAAGCCTGAAAAATGTGGCAGGAAGTCTGATGATTATGATCAGCCGTCCCTTTGTTATAGGAGAATATATTATTTTTGGAGATATTGAGGGAACAGTTGTCAGTGTAGGACTGATTTATACAACACTGCTTACCGTAGATAATAAAAAGGTCACGATTCCCAATGGCAGCATTTCCAATGGAGTGGTAGTTAATGTAACCGGTCAGGAAAAACGGAGAGTCGATCTGGAAGTAGGGATTGGATATACCTCTGATATGAAGCTGGCCAAGGAGATTATGTACCGTCTGTTTGAAAATAATCCGCTGGTACTGAAGGAGGATGGGATCACAGCCTATGTAGGAAATCTGGGAGACAGCTCCGTGACTGTGGGAATCCGGGGCTGGACAAAAACAGCGGATTACTGGACTGTGCGCTGGGAGATGATTGAGCGCATTAAGGAGGAATTTGACAAGAACGGAATTGAAATTCCGTTTAACCAGGTAGATGTGAATGTGAGAGGGGCTTTCACCCCTCTGCAAGAGACAGCATCCAGTGAATCCAACCGCTGACAGTGGAGGAACGGCGTTTGTAGGTGCTCATGCTTTCTACCTTGTAAAGGCCGGACTGCTTCATGACAGAAACAATGGCTGAGGCGTCCGGCATGATGCCGGTTTCCAGATACAGGCGAAAGGTTTCCCGGAAAGGCCGATGCTTTAAAATGGCTTCGCAGAGAGCCAGCTGACGTTGGCGGTAGCCCAGGTTCATCATTTTTCTTCCCAGAGGAGTGAGGAAGTAGACAGGCCGGCGTCCGTCTCCGTAGCGGCGGTCAAGAAGACCGAGATACCGGGCTGCGTCGGTGTAGTAGCTGGTCTGCCGGATATCGAAGGCATATTGTTCTGTTACCTGATCCTGACTCAGCTCCTGGGCGGAGAGAAGCTCGCACAGGTTAATGATTCGTTTCATGCTGTTTGCCTGAGGAAAGGAAATCTCCGGTTCCGGAACCGTATTTGTCCTCTGGAGTACCTCCTTTAAATCCTGAAGACTGATGGCAGTATCTTCTATGGAATAGTTTTTTTGTTTAACGAGAATCAGGGAATTGTAAGATTCCGGATTTTCAAATTTATATTCGTACAGGCTGAAAATTCCGTTGGAATAGACGAGAAAGATCGGCCTGATTTTTTTTGTCATCCGGCCAGACCAGGTACGGAATGGATAGTACAGCTGGCGGATCAGAAAATCCTCGGAAAGATCCCGCTTTGCCTCCAGAAGAGAGAGGCTGAAGGCGCTTTCAAAGGCAGCATCAATTTCAATCTGTGAATTATTGACAGAGACAGGAACAGGGAGCTGGGTTATACGGTTTTGAATATGAAAATCAAACTGTCCGGAACCCATCCGTCCGGAAACGGTAGGTAAAAGCCCATCCTCCTCCAGAAAATCTGCCAGCATTCCAGATGCCAGGGCGCAGTTGATGGCGATGGCTTCGCTGGGGATGTGATTGGCATTCAGGCTTTGAAGCCCGGAGGGGAGAGACAGATGGATAATGGAAGAAACCGGTTCCGGAAATGACTGATAGGCGTCAAAATGGGAAATGACATAATCGCCTCGGGAAATGGGAAGAATCGCCAGCTGATGCTCAGAAAAAATCTGCGGCAGATTGATCCGGTGATCGAATTTGGCCATAAGCCGCGGTTCCCGGTATTCTTTGATCTGCGCCGCAGAAATCACGAACTTTCCCTCCTGACGGATGTGGGAAAGAATATCATATTTTTCAAACAGAGCCTCCCAGGCCCGATCGTTCTGGCCTTTTGCTTTTTCACTCATGGGCTTACTCCTAAGCTGCAGAACCTGGAAAGTCCGGCTTACTGCCAGACCTGGCCCTGTGCAGCCTTTTCTTTTATTTGTAGTTTCTTACAACCACCTCGTCTACCTGTCCCCGCTTGGCTGCGTTGGAGTTGATGGCGCGTTTGGCCTTAACAATGGTGATATCATAGGCGGCATATTGTTCCCGGATAAAGTCTGTGGCTGAGTTGGAAAGCATAAACCGGATTCCCCGGCGATTCAGCTCATCACAGCATTCCCGAAGGCGAATCTGCTCCGGACGCCCAAAGCCGCCTTTGGCGTAGCCAGTGAAGTTGGCGGTATCAGAAACAGGGTCATAGGGCGGATCCAGATAGACAAAGGTTCCTTTTTTTACACTGGAAAGAACCTCGGCATAGTCCATGCTGGTAAAGGTCAGGCTGGCCTTCTGAAAGTAGGAGCTGACAGCCCGCAGGGTCGGCTCATTGATAATATTCGGATTTTTGTAATGACCGAAAGGCGTGTTGAACTGTCCGGCATTGTTTACCCGGAAAAGCCCGTTGTAACAGGTTTTGTTTAAATAAATAATCCGGGCGGCCCGATCCACAGGGCTGAGCTGCTGGTATTTTTCCCGATCCCGATCCCAGTCTCGAACCTGATAAAAGTGTTCCGCCTCATTGGGGTGGGTTCCAAGGGCTTCAATCAGCTCGTCTACGTTGTCGCGGATGACCTCGTACATCTGAATCAGCTCGGAGTTAATGTCATTCACATGGGCCGTGTTGGGCTGCAGCTGAAATAAAACGGCGCCGCCTCCTAAAAAAGGTTCGCAGTAGGAGGAGACCCGTTTTGGAAACAGCGGTGTTAAATCATCTAAAAGCTGGCGTTTCCCGCCAACCCACTTTACAACAGGCGCAACAAGACGATTTTTTCGCATAATTTGCACCCTCTCTTTCTAAGCATATTTTAACGGTAAAAATTCAGGACGGCGGGAGAGCTGGCAGAAAAATCCGTGTCAAGCTTGCTTGTAAGCGGATTTTTCAGTCAGAACTCACATCGGAGGAATCTCCGATGCTTCTTGTTCGGCTTTGCCGGACAAGAAGATGCCACGTCCTGTATAGTCACATTTAACGGCAGAAATTCAGGACGGCGGAAAAACGATGTGCCGTCCTGAACCTTTGCATTTCACCCATACATTTTATCACAAGTCCGGAACAGCTTCAATAGAAAGAAGCGGCATTAGGGAAAGAAAGAGTTTATTGTATGTTCTGAGAAAATAAGGTAAAATATTAGAAAAGGAAATGTCGTCAGAAAGGATTTCATGTGGACAGATATAAAAAAATTATTATTATTACTGGGATAATCGGGGCAGTTCTTATTTGTTGGGGTTTTTTGTATTCCCAGGCGGATCGATATGGCTTGGATGTGCCGGGAACCCGGCAGATTTTTCCGGAAAAGGTATGGAGGGGAGAGAACAGGACGATTACATACGAATTTGGTTTTGATTTTTCAAGAGATGCCGGACGGTGTCTGCATTTTGTTTCTGATCGGCAGACCGTAAAGGTTTACCAGAACGGGGGGCTGATACATTCTCTGGATAATGGAACTACGGCAGTGGGAAGGGTTCCTGGGAAGTTTTTTCATTTTGTAAAACTTTCCCAGGCCGAGAGCCAGGTTCTGGTTGAGATTCAGTATCATTATTACCATGATGAGAATGTTTCTCCTGTATTCTGGTTAGGGGATCGGCAGCAGATGTTTAAGGAGCGGCTGATTCATGCTCTGCCTGCGGCGGTTATTTATTTTCTGACTTTTGTGATTGGCGTAATGGTGCTTTTGTTTTGGGGGATTGTCCGCAGAGAGTTAAAAAACAGCCGGGAAAGCTTTTATTTTTCTGCACTGCTGATTGTGGTCGGGCTGTGGTTTATCAGGGGAAGTGAGCTGGTCAATCTTCTGGCCTCTAATCACATTGCCCTGTCTTATGCGGGATATCTTCTGTTTCTACAGATTCCAATTCTGTGTTTCTGTTTTTCCATTTACTATTGGGATATGAAGATAAAGCTTTGGTGGGAGAATTTGTATTTTTTCCTGTGTCTGCTGAATATGGCTGTCAGCGTTGGGCTTCACGTGAACGGAATCCGGGAGTTCAAGGAAACGGTGTTTACAACGCATCTTCTTTTGCTGGCTGCATTTGGAACGATGTTTGCAGGGATGTTTTTTTATTTTAGAAAGCATGGGGCTGATTATAAAGTAAAGGCTACTTTTTTTCCTACCATGATTATCCTGGTTTCTACAGCCTGGGATTTTTGGGGATTTTATCACAATACTCTGGATACTTACAGGGCTGGCGGTCTGGCAAGCCTGCTGTTTGTGGGCTGTGTTTCCTGGAGTGTTATTTACGATCTTTCCATACAGCTGAAGGAGGGACAGGAAAATGCAATTTACAAAAGACTGGCGGTGACGGATTTGCTGACAGGCCTGTATAACCGAAATGCTTATGAACGCTGGGAGCAGAGCTGTCAGGGGATGCTAGGGGAGATTGGGCTTGCGGTGTGTGATTTGAATAATCTCAAATATTATAATGACACATTTGGACATGAAGTCGGAGATCGCTATATTGTGGATGCTGCCGGTCTGATTCAGGAAGCTTGCGGCAGGGAGGGAACCTGTTACCGCATTGGCGGTGATGAATTTCTGGTTGTATGGGAAAGAAAGCCAGACTCTTTTCCATATGCAATGGAACAGTGTCTGAAAAAGCTGGATTTGATGCAGCAGGATTATAATCGGAATTCAGAGTATATCTGTATGCAGATTGCCTGTGGATATGCTGCGGCAGAACCGGGGGATACCCGGGTGGGAGATATGATTAAACGGGCGGACGGTATGATGTACTGCCATAAAAAGCAGCTGAAAGGGTTTGCAGAAAATTCACAAAGAAATTAGCACGTACCTCTTGATAATGGAAGTTGATTTTTGTCCTGTCTTGTGTATAATGGAAAAATAATTACCGTTCTGGCAGGTGGCAAAATGAGTCTAGATTTTGCAAATCACATTAAAGGTAGGAAAACCGCTAAAGCGTATCGAGATAATCCAGAGTATGTAGATGGGGATGGTAATATTCTTAAAAATTGTGAGCTTACTAGCCCTTCAACAGCAGCTCAGTTTGTGAATGGGCAAAGCACAGATGGTTATACTATTGGGAAGTGTTATTATAATCATAGAAGAAATTCTCGCAGGAGAATCGAAGAATGTAGAGTTCAAAGAGAACCTGCTTATCGTAAAAGGAGGGCTTGCGTATGATGACGGATGAAAAAATCAAAAATTCCAATGAACTGGAGTTTGCTGTATTTTGCATTGAAAATGTAGCGGCAAAGCTGGGTGTGGATGCAGAGCGTGTTTATCAGGCATTTACCGGACAGAGTGATATTTTGAACGGCTACATCGTGCCGGAATATGAAGTGCTGCATACCCAGAGCCGGGAATATATCGTTGATGACCTCCTTGATGTGATGAAAGAAAGGGGTGTGGAAGTATGATTCTCTATCATGGTTCTTTCTTAGAGATTGCTAAGCCAGATTTAGCTCATTCCCGCCCCAATGTGGACTTCGGGCGTGGCTTCTATGTCACGCCGCTATATGAACAGGCTGCAAAGTGGTGCGGCAAGTTCAAACGTCGTGGGAAAGACGGTATTATTTCCCGGTATGAATACGATGAAAGTCGGGAAGTTGAACTGAAAACGCTGAAATTCGATTCTTATTCCGAAGAATGGCTGGACTTTATTTTGAACTGCCGTAGCGGGAAAGATTCGACCGATTACGACCTGGTTGTGGGCGGTGTTGCCAATGATAAGGTGTTCAATACTGTGGAGCTGTTCTTTGACGGGCTGATTGATAAGACGGAAGCTATCAACCGCCTGCGTTATGAAAAGCCGAATCTGCAAATATGTTTCCGCACAGAGAAAGCACTGTCTCTGTTGCATTTTGAAGGGAGTGAAACACTATGACAGCGAATCCGATTTTGCTTCAGAAAAAATATAGCCGTGTTATTGAATGCTTTGCGAAGCAGCAGGGACTCTCGCTGGATGAGGCATTGGATTTCTTTTATCATTCCCAGGTTTATCAGCTGATCCGTGACGGTGTTTCTGATATGCACTGCATGAGCGATGCGTATTTGGCAGAGGAACTGAAACAGGAATATGAGGAGAAAGTGCCTGAAATGCGGTAGTAAAGGAGAAAGAAAATGGCAAAAATAGATCATGCGGCAATTCGCACAACATCTTATGAGGAGGCACAGAAATTTTTTGAAGATGTATTTGAAATGCATATGTGGAGAGAAACTGGGGAAAAGCCAGAACGCAAGTGCTGGTATAAAGAAGGAATCCAGCTCTGTGAAACAGAAGCAATTAATACAGGCGTAGAGAATGGCTACGATCATATTTCAATTGCGGTAGAATCTGAGTCAGAGATCATGGAGAGGATTAAGGCTTATCCGGTGAAGGCAATCAATGATCATTGGTTTTTACTTCCCGGTGGAACAAAGATCGAATTAAAATCTTTGGCAAACTGGAAAGTGAATGATGTAGAATAACCGCAATAAAGGAAAGCAAGTGAAAAATCCCTGTGAAGCCCATAAAATCAAGGCTTCACAAAATCTTCACAAAATAATTAGCACTCACCTCTTGACATGGCTAACAACATGTGTTATATTTCGTATAGAACAAGGAAATGCAAGAAATGCACATGTTCCGAAAGGAGGAACAGCTATGAATATTAATAAATTTACTCAGAAGTCTATGGAAGCGGTACAGAACTGTGAGAAATATGCCTATGAGTACGGAAATCAGCAGATTGAGCAGGAGCATTTGTTTTACAGCCTTCTGACTTTGGAGGACAGCCTGATTCTGAAACTGCTGACGAAAATGGGAATTTCCAAAGAGATGATTGTCAATGAGGCAGAGCAGAAGCTGGCGGGACTTCCGAAGGTAAGCGGCAGCAGTCAGGTATATATCAGCAGTGATCTGAACAAGGTGCTGATTCATGCAGAGGATGAATCGAAGGGCATGGGAGATGAATATGTATCGGTAGAGCATATTTTCCTGGCTATGATGAAGTATGCAGACAGAACCTTGAAGGAGCTGTTCAGGCAGTACAGCATCAGCAGGGATTCGTTTTTGCAGGCCCTGTCTACGGTGCGGGGAAATCAGCGGGTGGTCAGTGACAATCCGGAGGCAACCTATGACACTTTGGAAAAATATGGATATGATCTGGTGGAGCGGGCCAGGGATCAGAAGCTGGATCCGGTGATTGGCCGTGACAGTGAGATCCGGAATGTGGTTCAGATTCTGTCCAGAAAGACAAAAAATAATCCTGTCCTGATTGGTGAACCTGGCGTCGGAAAGACGGCTGTCGTAGAGGGACTGGCTCAGCGAATTGTCCGTGGTGATGTGCCGGAGGGCTTGAAAAACCGCAGGCTGTTTGCCCTTGATATGGGTGCGCTTGTGGCAGGAGCCAAGTACAGGGGCGAGTTTGAGGAACGTTTGAAGGCAGTTCTGGAGGAGGTAAAAAAGAGCGAGGGGCAGATTATTCTGTTCATCGACGAGCTTCATACCATTGTTGGCGCTGGAAAGACAGAGGGTTCCATGGATGCCGGCAATCTGTTAAAGCCCATGCTGGCTCGTGGTGAGCTGCACTGTATCGGTGCGACGACTCTGGACGAATACAGAAAATATATTGAAAAGGATGCGGCTCTGGAACGTCGTTTTCAGCCGGTTCTGGTGGATCAGCCGACAGTAGAGGATACGATTTCTATTCTTCGTGGAATTAAGGATCGGTATGAGGTCTTCCACGGAGTGAAGATTACGGACTCTGCACTTGTTTCTGCAGCTGTTTTGTCGGATCGTTACATTACGGATCGATTCCTGCCGGATAAGGCCATTGACCTGGTGGATGAGGCCTGCGCTCTGATTAAGACGGAGCTGGATTCCATGCCTGCAGAGTTGGATGAGCTGTCCCGTAAAATTATGCAGCTGGAGATTGAAGAGACGGCTCTGAAAAAAGAGACGGATCATTTGAGTAAGGAGCGTCTGGAGACGCTGCAGAAGAATCTGGCAGAGCTTCATGAGGAGTTTGCAGGAAAGAAGGCACAGTGGGAGAATGAGAAATCTTCTGTAGACCGTTTGTCGGCTCTTCGTGAAGAGATAGAGCAGGTGAACCGGGATATTGCCACAGCCCAGCAGCAGTATGATTTGAATAAAGCGGCAGAGCTGCAGTATGGACGGCTTCCTCAGCTGCAGAAGGAGCTGGCGGCAGAGGAAGAGAAGGTGAAAACTCAGGATTTGAGTCTGGTTCATGAAAGTGTTACAGAAGATGAGATTGCCCGGATTATTTCCCGGTGGACAGGAATTCCTGTAAGCAAGCTGAATGAAAGCGAACGCAGCAAAATTCTGCATCTGGATGATGTGCTGCATAAACGGGTAGTAGGCCAGGACGAGGGCGTGGAGAAGGTAACAGAGGCCATTCTTCGTTCCAAGGCCGGAATCAAGGATCCTACCAAGCCGATTGGCTCCTTCCTGTTTTTAGGACCTACCGGCGTGGGAAAAACAGAGCTGGCCAAGGCTCTGGCAGAGGCGTTGTTTGATGATGAGAACAATATGGTCCGTATTGATATGAGTGAGTACATGGAGAAGCATTCGGTAGCCCGTCTGATCGGAGCGCCTCCAGGATATGTGGGCTATGATGAAGGCGGCCAGCTGACAGAGGCTGTGCGCCGGAAACCGTATTCGGTAGTGCTGTTTGACGAGGTGGAGAAGGCTCACCCGGATGTATTCAATGTACTGCTTCAGGTGCTGGATGACGGCCGTATTACAGATTCCACAGGCAAGACGGTGGATTTTAAGAATACGATTCTTATTATGACCTCCAACATAGGTTCTCAATATCTGCTGGATGGAATTGATGAGGCCGGACAGATTCGTTCGGAGGCAGAACAGATGGTAATGCAGGAGCTGCGCGCTCATTTCCGCCCGGAATTTTTGAACCGGCTGGATGAAACGATTTTATTTAAGCCGTTGACCAAAGACAATATCAGCCATATCGTAGATTTGATGGTGGCAGATGTAAACAGGCGTCTGGCAGATCGGGAGCTGAAGGTAGAACTTACAGACGGAGCCAAGAGCTTTGTTACGGAAAATGGATACGATCCCGCTTATGGCGCCCGTCCTTTGAGACGATACCTGCAGAAGCATGTAGAAACCCTGGCAGCACGGATTATCCTGGAAGGTAATATCAGCGAGGGACAGACCATTGTTATTGACAGTTCCCAGGATGGACAAAAGCTGATTGCTTATGTGGAGTAAGTGCTTTTTGGAGAAGGCTGCAGCAGACGGAAGGTGTTAGGTTATGGTTCACAGGCCTGACTGAAAATGGGTACAATGCCGATAAAAGACACAGAAAATTCACAAAGATGCGCTTGACATTCACAGAAATAAGTGTTATATTGCAGATAGAACAAAAGGAAGAGATAAGAATTCAATGACCGGCATTGGTCGATGGATTTTCTTCCTCCGGATTTCCGGTTCCAGAAAAACAAGGTGATTTTGCATCAATAGAGAAGGAGAGATGACTTATGTTAATGCCTAGTATTTTTGGAGAAGATTTGTTTGACGATTTTATGAGTGATTTTCCGTTTTTCGATGATAAGGCGGAGCGCCGACTGGAGAAAAAGCTGTATGGCCGCCGAGGTAGAAATCTGATGAAGACCGATGTGAAGGAGACGGATACAGAATATGAGCTGGAGATGGATCTGCCGGGATTTACGAAGGACGAGGTTTCTGCTTCTGTGGAAAATGGTTATTTGACGATTACTGCGGCCAAGGGCGTGGATAAGGATGAGCAGGAAAAAGAAACCCACAAATATATTCGCAGAGAGCGTTATGCCGGAGCCTGCCAGCGTTCCTTCTATGTAGGTGAGGATGTGACAGAGGCGGATATTAAAGGTGAGTTTAAACATGGTATTTTGAAACTGCATATTCCGAAAAAGGAGGTTCAGCCAGCAGTGGAAGAGAAGAAGTATATTTCTATCGAAGGCTGACAGAAGCGCTGACAAAGTGCATTAGAGGAGAAGTCCTTTCAGGGGCGCCGGGTTGTCCGGCGCCCCGTTTTTGCGTTGACGCAGGGATGCATTTGTATTAAAATGAAGTCAGCCAAGAATCAGGCGAATCTACATTTTACGGGAGGATACTTTTGTGGATAAAAAACAGCTGGCAATTGAGAAGCATAAAGAATGGAAAGGGAAAATCGAAGTGATTTCCCGGGCGCCTGTAACCAACAGAGAGGAGCTGGCTCTTGCCTATACGCCTGGCGTGGCAGAACCCTGTCTGTTGATTGCCGAGGATGAAGAGAAGGCTTATGATTATACAAGAAAGGGCAACCTGGTTGCTGTTATCACAGATGGTACGGCAGTGCTGGGACTGGGGGATATTGGCCCTTCTGCAGGAATGCCGGTTATGGAAGGAAAGTGTGCTCTGTTTAAAACCTTTGCGGATGTGGATGCATTTCCTTTATGCGTGAATTCCAAGGATGTAGATACGATTGTGAATACGATTGCTTTGATTTCTAAGAGCTTCGGCGGAATCAATCTGGAGGATATTGCGGCGCCTCGCTGCTTTGAAATTGAGAAGAAGCTGAAAGAGGTTTGCGATATTCCGGTGTTCCACGATGATCAGCATGGAACAGCGATTGTTGTGGGAGCAGCTCTTCTGAATGCAGTGAAGGTGACCGGAAAAACCATGGGACAGCTGCGTGTGGTAATTAACGGCGCAGGTGCAGCCGGTGTTTCTATTGGAAAGCTTTTGATTGCTATGGGCTTTGGAAATATTATTATGTGTGATATTCATGGCATTATCTGTGAGGGTGATGAAAACTTAAATTCCGGACAGGAGGAGATTTCTCATATCAGCAACCGGAACAAGGAGCATGGAACTCTGGCAGATGCCTTAAAGGGAGCGGATATTTTTGTCGGTGTTTCCCGTCCAAATCTGGTAACAAAGGAAATGGTTGCGTCTATGAACCAGGGAATTGTATTTGCTATGGCAAATCCGGTGCCTGAGATTATGCCGGATGAGGCAAAGGCAGGCGGAGCGGTTGTTGTGGGAACTGGACGCTCAGATTATCCAAACCAGATTAACAATGTGCTGGTATTCCCGGGACTGTTTAAGGGAGTTCTGGCTGTGCGCGCGAGAGATATTACAGAGGGAATGAAGATTGCTGCAGCTCATGCCATTGCAGCAGTGATTCCGGAGGAAGAGCTGACGGCGGAGTATGTGATTCCGTCATCCTTTGATAAGCGGGTAGCCCTGGCAGTTGCCAATGCAGTGGCGCAGGAGGCTGTCAAAGAGGGAATCAACCGTGTGCCCTATGAGGAAATTGTGTAAGCTTACAGTTATTGTTGTCTGAGAGAATGTGATTGTTTTATTAATAGAAATGGAGAGGGAACTGTTGTTTTATGATTGATCGTGAAGCGACAGTTCTTTCTTTATTTTCTGGAATGGAATATAAAAATAATACATAAAAAGTGGAGCTGCCTTTCCCCCACAGAAAGCAGCTCCTCCGGTCACGAACAATAAACCGTACATTATACGCTGGTATCCCCATACCAATCTTAAGAAAATTAAGGATGTCGAAAAATCAACGTTCGCTTTTATTTCTTACATGGTATAATATACCATTTCTTTCTTTTTAAGTCAATGATATTTGTGCATATTTTATCAGAAAATTTCCCGACAAATCGACAAAGTGTGCAAAAAATACATAGGATTTTCTGGGAATCGGAGGAGGATTTTCGATAGAAACGCCAATTCTGTCTGCCTTTGGATAATTTGTCAGGAAGCGGTACATAATGAGCAGAGAGAATAATGCGAGAGGAGCAGAAGGCTATGGCATTTTCAAAACAGATGACAGAAAATCTGGAGCATTTTAAACAGATTCTTCAGACAGATAAAAATTTTGATGTAGTATATCGAGTAATTGATATAGCGGGGCGAAAGGGATGTCTGTTTTGTGTAGACGGATTTACTAAGGATGAGGTGCTGTTAAAGGTGCTGCAGTCCTGGTGGAGCATTCAGCCGGAGGATATGCCGGAGGATGCAGATGGGTTTTCCAAGAAATATATGCCTTATGGCGAGGTAGGAGTTCTGGAACAGGAGAAGGATGTGATTGTTCAGCTTCTGTCGGGAATTACCTGTATTTTTCTGGATGGATATGACAAATGCCTGACACTGGACTGCCGGACTTATCCGGCCAGAGGTGTAGGAGAGCCAGAAAAAGATAAGGTGATGCGGGGCTCCAGAGATGGATTTGTAGAGACTCTTATATTTAATACAGCATTGATCCGGCGAAGAATTCGGGATCCCAGACTTATAATGGAGATTTTGTCAGCAGGAGAAAGCTCTCATACAGATATTGCAGTCTGTTATATGGATGGGAGAGTAGATGAAAATCTTTTGAAAGGAGTGAAAAAGCGAATCCAGCAGCTTCATGCCGATGCGCTGACCATGAATCAGGAGAGTCTGGCAGAGGGAATTTATCCCTATAAATGGTATAACCCTTTTCCGAAATTCAAATTTTCAGAACGGCCGGATACAGCGGCAGCCTGTATTTTGGAGGGAAATATTGTCATTCTGGTGGACAATTCTCCGGCGGCTATGGTGCTACCGTCATCGGTATTTGATATTATTGAGGAGGCAGATGATTATTATTTTCCGCCGATAACAGGAACCTATCTGCGGCTTTCCAGAATGCTGACAGCTGTGCTTTCACTGTTTCTGACGCCTACCTGGCTTTTGATGATGATGCATCCGGAGGCGCTGCCGGACTGGCTGGAATTTACCAAGCTGGCGGATCAGACCTATGTTCCTCTGATTTTTCAGCTTCTGATTCTGGAATTTGCCATTGACGGTCTGCGGCTGGCGGCCATCAATACGCCCAATATGCTGACAACGCCTCTCAGTGTGATTGCTGGTATTGTGCTGGGGGAATATTCCGTAAAGTCCGGCTGGTTCAATTCAGAAACGATGCTGTATATGGCTTTTGTAACCATAGCCAATTACAGTCAGTCCAGTTTTGAACTGGGCTATGCTCTGAAGTTTATGCGGGTAATGATCCTGATTCTTACCAGTATCTTTGATGTATGGGGATACGGAGTCGGGGTAGTTTTATCCATATGTGCAGTTGTGTTTAATAAAACCATTGCAGGAAAAAGCTATATCTATCCTCTGATTCCTTTCCAGTGGAATGAGGTGAAGAAACGGTTTTTCCGCGGCCGCCTGCCCATGGAGAAAAAAGACGCCTGAAGCTATACAGGATATAAAATATCACGGTTAATGGTGCGGTACAGCAGTTCCCGCACCATTTGCGGATCCTGGGTCTGGCCAAGAATCCACATCAGCTTTGTGACAACGGCTTCAAGAGTCATGTCATAGGCTTCTAAAAGTCCGAATTCCTGTTTAATATTTTTCCCAATTTCATAGACGGACATATTGCTGCCTTCATTGGTGACCTGGGTTGTCATAACGAGGGTCTTTCCGGAGCGGACAAGCCGTTCAATGGCGCTGTGGAAATCTCCGGTTTCCCGGGCGGGAATACCGCCGACGCCGAAGGATTCAATAATGACGGCATCGTAATGTTCTGCCATATAATCAAGAACTCCGGCATCCATAGAAGGAATCAGCTTCAGCAGAGCCACCTTACTGTCCAGGTGGTGATAAAAGACTGCCGGGCCGGTAACATGATCCTTGTCGTCCAGATAGAAAATAATGTGGTCATCATGAATCACTGCCACATAGGGAAAATTAATGCTGGAAAATGCATTGTAGCTTTTGGTTCGTTCCTTTTTGGCGCGGGTTCCGGCAATAACCTTGCCGTCAAAGACAAGATTTACACCGTGGGCGCGGCTGCAGGAGGCAAAGCGCAGGCTGTCCAGCAGATTTGTTTTTGCATCTGTAATTTCCAGATCAATCGGTTTTTGGGCGCCGGTAATTACGATAGGCTTGGGTGAGTTCTGGATAAGGTAGGAAAGAGCTGCGGCGGTGTAGGCCATGGTGTCTGTACCGTGGCAGATAACAAAGCCGTCATACTGGTTATAGTGGTCCTCAATCGTGCGGGCTATAAGCAGCCAGTGCTCCGGCTGGATATTGGTGCTGTCAATGTTCAGGACCTGAATGGCATCAGCCTGACAAAAATGGCGGGCGTCAGGCACATAGCTCAAAAGCTCGTCTGAGGTAATCAGCGGCTTCAGCCCAGTTTCGCTTCGTTTGGAGGCAATGGTTCCGCCTGTGGCAATCATCAGAATCCGTTTATTTTCCTGGTTCATGGTATAGGGCTCCTTTGGGTAAATATTTCGAATGGGAAGGGAATGTCTCTTGTTTTTTGTCTGGAAACATTGTAAACTAATAAAGAACTGTCTGAAAGTTTTTGCTTCGGACAGATTCATCATAATATTGTAACAGTTCAGCTTTGCATCTTCTTGCCCGCTTACAGCGGACAAGAGGCTTTAGGCGTCCGCCTTATGTGGATTCGGTCAGAAAAAATCTTATGAAAGCAAGCTTTCAACGAGTTTTTCTGACCGAATCCCCGCAAGTTTGAACTGTTACATCATATCACAGAAAATTGACGCAGAACAGAGGGATTTTCTGTTAGGCGCCAGAGGAAAGGATGGATAGGTATGGCAGGAATTCCCAAGGATCCGGTTATGTTGATGAGCTTTTTAAATACAAAGCTTCGTGATCGGTATTCGTCATTGGAGGAGCTTTGCCAGGATCTGGAGGCAGATCAGGCGGAGCTGGAAAAAAAGCTGGAAACTATAGATTACCGGTATGATCCTGGAAAAAATCAATTTGTGTAGAGGTTTGAAAGCAGGGCGAGAAGAGCAAGGCTCGAGAAGTGAAGATTTAAGAAGCAGAAGCTGTGAGAGCCGGGAATTGGCGAGAAGCAGTAAGCTGTGGAAGGAGAGAAGAGCAAGCCTCAAGAAGCAGAAGCTGCGAGGAACGGGAATCGGCAGAGAGGAGTGGGGGAATGGAGTTTGCAGCAGAGATTTGGGGATGGCTTATGGAGCATCTTCTGTATATCAATCTGGTGTTATCCGTAGTGATTGTATTTTTTCAGAGGCGGGATCCCAAGGCCGTCTGGACCTGGCTGATGCTGCTGTATTTTATTCCTGTTTTTGGATTCTTTTTCTATTTGATTTTTGCCCAGGATTTCAGAAAAAGCAGAATGTTTCGGGTTAAGGAGGTCGAGGATCGGTTCCGGCGTCCTATCCGGACCCAGGAAGAATATCTGCGGCGGGTCGGTCCGTTTTCGAGAGATGAACTGGCGCAGGATTATTCAGATTTGATTTACTATAATCTGGAGCAGTCCGGCGCTGTGCTGACGGCAGCCAATCAGGTCAGGGTATTTACAGACGGAGAAGAAAAATTCGAGGATCTGCGGACGGAGCTGAGAAAGGCATCTCATTTTATCCATATTCAGTATTATATTATAAAAAATGACGAGCTTTTTGATTCGATTGTTCCCATATTAAAGGAGCGGGTTCGGGCTGGAGTGGAGGTCAGAATCCTTTATGACGGAATGGGCGGACGCTTTATGCCAAAGAGAAAATGGAAGGAGCTGGAGGCAGCAGGAATCCGCACAGCCTGCTTCTTTCCGCCGGTGCTGGGGCGGTTAAATCTCCGCGTGAATTACAGAAATCACAGAAAGATAGTTGTAATTGACGGTCATACAGGCTATGTAGGCGGTTTCAATGTGGGAAGGGAGTATCTGGGGCGGGATCCCAAGTTTGGATACTGGCGGGATACTCATCTGCGGATTACGGGAGATGCGGTGATCAGCCTTCAGATCCGTTTTGCTTTGGATTGGAATTATGCAGCGGGAGAGAATCTTTTTAAGCAGATTCGTTATTTTATGGATCAGCGAACCCTCTTTTATGGGATAAGGGCAGAGAAGGCGGATGGTATGCCGGTTTGTCCTGCCTGGGAGCCTCTGGGGATTCAGATCATTACCAGTGGACCGGACTCCTCTAACCGGCAGATTCGTGACAACTATCTTCAGTTGATTCACAGAGCACGCCATCATATTTATATTCAGACACCTTATTTTGTCCCGGATGACGCAGTGCTGAGCGCTCTGAAAATGGCAGCCGGCTCCGGTCTGGATGTACGGGTTATGATTCCCTGTAAGCCGGATCATCCCTTTGTTTACTGGGCCACTTATTCTTATATCGGTGAGCTGATAGGGGCCGGGGCCAGATGCTATACCTATGAAAAAGGCTTTCTTCATGCAAAATGTCTGATGACAGATGGCCGGGTTAGCTGCTGCGGTACTGCCAACATGGATATTCGCAGCTTTGAGTTGAATTTTGAGGTCAATGCTACGATTTATGATGAGAATACGACGGAAACTCTGGAGGAGGCGTTTTTAAGGGATCTGGATGATTGCCGTGAGATTACAAAGGAGGTTTATACATCCAGAAATCTCTGGATTCGAATTCGTGAGCAGGGCTGCCGTCTGCTGTCACCTCTTTTATAAAGGTAACTGCCCCGACCTGAACCGTTACTTATAAAGAATAAAGAGCAGGTATAGGAACGGGATTTTGGGGGCAGACTGTTGTTATGGAATATTTGAATGTTTTAAAAGAACTGCCCGGTAATTTTATGAAATGCGGCATTGCAGGCTGGTGCCTGGAGGTGATGTTTACCTCTGTAGAATCAGTGCTGGCCAGGGACTGGCGGCTTATGGGAAGAACCTCTCTTCTGATGTTTCCTATTTATGGCTGCGGCGCCTTTCTGTCTCCTGCGTTGAAGCTGATTGATTTCTGGATTGGGGATCAGAAGGTCAGCCTTCCGGAACAGCTGATTCGCCATGGTATGATTGACATGGTGCTGATTTTTACAGCGGAATACATTTCCGGTGCCTGGCTGAGGGCGAGAGGAATGTGTCCCTGGGATTACAGCGCAAGCCGCGCCAGTGTCAACGGTCTGATCCGTCTGGATTTTGCGCCTCTGTGGTTTGCCACAGGATTGTTGTTTGAACAAATTACAAAAAAGAGAAGCAAATGACTTGTTTTTGCTTCTCTTTTTTTATATACTGGAAAAATAAACAATCTGTCGAGGAATGGATCAAATGACGGCGGCAGGACAAAAAGAAAATGACAGCAACGTCAGAAGAAGAGGTAAGACATGATACGATTTATTTTAGTGGCTCTGCTGGTTGTGGGATTTCTGATTTTCAGTATTCCCCTGCTTTTGTGGGAAAATCACGTAGGGAAACAGGATCCGGAGAAGCAGCAGGCGCATAGCCTGAAGATCGTGCAGGCGATGTTTCGTCTGATTCTGCGTATCAGCGGAGTGCAGGTTACAGTCAGGGGGCAGGAGCGGATTCCGGAAGGCCCGGTACTTTATGTAGGAAACCACCAAAGCTATTTTGACATTCTTGTGGGATATACCACAGTTCCTACCCTGCTGGGCTTTGTTGCGAAGAAAGAAATGGAACGTTATATTTTGCTGAGAGACTGGATGCGGAATGTAAACTGTCTGTTTCTGGACAGAACGGACATTAAAGCAGGAATGAAGACGATTCTGGATGGAATTCAGAAAATAAAAGCAGGAATTTCTGTGTGGATTTTCCCGGAGGGAACGCGCAATATCAATGAGGATGTGACAGAGCTTCTTCCTTTTAAGGAGGGAAGCCTGAAAATTGCGGAAAAGGCAGGCTGTCCCATTGTTCCGGTAGCCATTACCGGCACCTCAGAGGTTTTTGAGAAGCATATTCCTTTTATCCGCCGTTCTCAAGTGACGATTGAATTTGGAGAGCCGTTTTATGCAAAGGAGCTTCCTCTGGAGGAAAGAAAGCATGCAGGGGCCTACACGCGAAATAAAATTATAGAAATGCTGAAGGCGGAGCAGCAGATTCGGAGGTCTGGAAAATAGTGGATTTACTGGAGTGCAGAAAAGAACTGGACGGGATTGACCGGCAGATAGTAGAACTGTTTGAAAAAAGAATGGAAATCTGCGGACATGTGGCAGAATCTAAGCTGGCATCAGGAAAAGCCGTGTATGACGGTGAGCGGGAAAGGCAGAAGCTGGAGGCCGTAGAGGCGATGGCCCATGGAGATTTCAACAGAACGGCAGTGACAGAGCTGTTTTCACAGATGATGACCATCAGCAGAAGGTATCAGTATAAGCTGCTGGAGGAAGGCGGAAAAAGTGAGGATCTGGGCTTTCGCAGGGTAGAAGGTCTTCCTGCCAAAGGGGCCAGAATTGTATATCAGGGCGTGGAGGGCGCTTACAGCCATGGCGCTGCCCTTCAGTATTTTGGAGAAGAAGCAGATGTGTACCATGTGGAGCATTTTGGAGACGCTATGGAGGAGGTTCAGGCAGGACGGGCAGATTTTGCAGTTCTTCCCATTGAGAATTCCTCTGCGGGGGCAGTTGTGGATTTGTATGACATTCTGACCCGCTATTCCAATTCGATTGTGGCAGAGACATTTCTTCCAGTAAATCACGCTCTTTTGGGAACAGCAGAGGCTGAAGAGGAGCAGATTAAAACTGTATACTCTCACCCTCAGGCGCTGATGCAGAGCTCAGAATACTTAAACAGTCATAGAGACTGGAAGCAGATCAGTATGGAGAATACGGCAGTGGCTGCCAGAAAGGTTCTGGAGGATGGAGATCCCACACAGGCGGCAGTTGCCAGCGAGATTGCCGGAAGACTGTATGGATTAAAGGTGTTAAAACCATCGATTCAGAACAACAAAGGAAATACCACCCGGTTTGTGATTCTTGCCAGAGAACAGGTATATCGCCGGGATGCAGGAAAGATCAGCATCTGTTTTGAGCTTCCTCACCGCAGCGGTACTCTGTATAATATACTGGGTCATTTTATTTTCAATCATGTCAATATGGTTATGATTGAATCGCGGCCTATACCGGGACGGAACTGGGAGTATCGGTTCTTTGTGGATATCGAGGGAAATCTGGAGGATGCGGCAGTAAAAAATGCATTGAAGGGCATTGGAGCCGAGGCGCTGAATTTGAGAATCCTTGGAAATTATTGAGAAAAACTGAACATTTGAGACAAAGGAAAAATCCAGGGAAATATTACAGAAGCGAGGATGCCTCTGAATATTTAACCTGGATTTTACGCAAATTTTATGTTTGTTTTGTATATTGAAAAGAAGCAGCAGGTTTTGCGAAAGAGCCTGGGCAGGAGGAACAGACAGAGAGGAGTGAGGGGCTATGGTACGAACATTTGCAGCGATTGATGTAGGGTCATTTGAACTGGAGATGGGAATTTATGAGATTTCTGAAAAGACAGGCGTCCGTTCCATTGATCATGTGAAGCATATGATTGCTCTGGGAAAGGATACCTTTGAGGACGGGAAAATCAGCTACCGGATGGTAGAGGAAACCTGCCGGGTTTTGAAGGATTTTGCATCCATTATGAAGGGATACCAGGTAAACGAGTATCGGGCTTATGCCACAACGGCTATGCGGGAGGCAAAAAACAGTCAGATTGTGCTGGAGCAGATCCGGGTCAGGACGGGAATCCAGGTAAAGGTACTGAGCAATTCGGAGCAGCGATTTATCCGCTATAAAGCGATTGCGATCAAGGCCTCGGAGTTTCAGAAGACCATCCAGAAGGGAACAGCGATTGCAGACGTGGGATTTGGCAGTATGCAGGCATCGGTTTTTGATAAGGATTCCCTGATTTCTACTCAGAACCTGCCTCTTGGCGTTTTAAAGCTGCGTCAGATCCTGACTCATGCAAAACTGTCGGCTCAGGCAGAACAGTCTCTTGTTATGGAGCTGATTGATAATGAGCTGTTGACCTTCCGAAAGATGTATTTAAAGGATCGGGAAATCAAACATCTGATTGCAATTGGAGATCCGATTCTGACCATGTATTACAAGCTGAATGGAATTACCCGCAGCGATCGTCTGACAGCAGAAAAGTTTAACAGCTTTTTTGAGTGGATGCGCACCAAAACCCGCGCCCAGCTGGAGGATGCCTTTGACGTAAACGGAGAATATGCATCTATGATGTTTCCTACAGTTGCTATTTACAAAAGAATGCTGGAGGTGACCGGGGCGGAGATTCTCTGGGTTCCGGGTATTCGTATGGCAGACGGGACAGCGGCGGAGTATGCAGAAGAAAAAAAGCTGATTCGGTTTGAACACAATTTTTCCAATGATATTATTGCGGCTTCCCGGAATATGGCAAAGCGGTACAAATGCCATATGCCCCATATTCAGGCTGTGGAGCTGGCGGCACTGAAGGTATTTGACAGCCTGAAAAAATATCACGGACTGAAGGAGCGGGAACGTCTGCTGCTTCAGATCGCAGCAGATCTTCATTCCTGTGGAAAGTTTGTAACCATGCGGGACGCTACGGAATGTGCTTATAATATTATTATGGGTACGGAGATTATTGGCCTGTCTCATGTGGAGCGGGAAATTGTGGCGAATGTGGTAAAGTATCATATTCAGAAGTTCCGATACAATGAGGTGGAGCTGCAGGCAAGACTGTCAAGGGACAGTCGTCTGGCCAATCCGGAAAATCTGCCTTTGATCATAGGAAAGCTGACAGCGATTCTTCGTCTGGCTAATTCTATGGATCGGGGACATGCGGGAAAGCTGTCTGACTGCCGTTTAAGCGTAAAAGGAAACATGTTGGTGATTTCCACGGAATATGATGGTGATGTAACGCTGGAAGCCATGTCTATTGCGGAAAAGGGGGACTTTTTTGAGGAAATTTTTGGCATTCGTCCAGTGTTAAAACAGAAAAAGAGGGTATAAAATATGGCTGATACAGGATTAAATTATCTGGATTCAAAAAATTATGTAAACCGGGAGCTGAGTTGGCTGGAGTTTGATTTTCGTATTTTGAATGAGGCCCGGGACAAGTCTATTCCGCTGTTTGAGCGGCTGAAATTTCTAAGCATTACGGCGTCAAACCTGGATGAGTTTTTTATGGTTCGGGTGGCGTCTTTGAAGGATATGGTACATGCAAAATACAAAAAGACGGATATTGCAGGTCTGAGGCCGGAGGAGCAGCTGGAGTTGATCGGAGAAAAGACCCATGAGCTGGTGGCGCTTCAGTACTCCACCTACAATCGTTCTCTACTTCCGGCTTTAAAGCAGCAGGGACTTCAGATTGTTTCTGAGCATGAAGAGCTGACAGAGAAAGATGGAAACTTTGTGGATCGTTTTTTCCACGACAATGTCTACCCGGTGCTGACGCCGATGGCCGTGGATTCTTCCCGTCCATTTCCTCTGATTCGCAATAAGTCTCTGAATATTGCAGCTCTGGTACAGAAGAAAAATGGAGCGGATGGGCTGGAGTTTGCCATGGTTCAGGTTCCTTCCGGCCTTCCCCGGATTGTGGAGCTTCCTGCGGATGGAAACGGGGAGCGCCGGGTGATTTTGCTGGAAGAGATTATTGAACGAAATATGAAGGAGCTGTTCCTGAATTATAATATTGTGTCTGCTCACCCCTTCCGGATTATGAGAAATGCAGATTTTACTCTGGATGAGGAGGAGGCAGAGGATCTTTTGGAGGAGATCCAGAAGCAGCTGAAGAAGCGCCAGTGGGGCGAGGTTATCCGTCTGGAGGTAGAGGAAAAGGTTGACAAACGCCTCTTAAAGATTCTGAAACGGGAGCTTTCTGTAGGAAACGATGATATTTATGAGATCAACGGTCCTCTGGATCTGACGTTTTTGATGAAAATGTACGGGATGAGTGGATTTGATGAGCTGAAAACGCCGTCTTATACGCCTCAGCCGATACCGGCTTTTATGAATGATGATGATATTTTTACCAATATGCGGAAGGGTGATATTCTTCTGCACCATCCCTACCAGACCTTTGAACCTGTGGTAGAGTTTGTCCGTCAGGCGGCAAAGGATCCGGATGTGCTGGCGATTAAGCAGACCTTGTACCGGGTAAGCGGCCATTCCCCCATTGTGGCGGCTCTTGCCGAGGCAGCGGAACGGGGAAAGCAGGTTTCAGTTCTGGTGGAGCTAAAGGCCAGATTTGATGAGGAGAATAATATTAACTGGGCAAAAAAGCTGGAGAAGGCGGGCTGTCATGTTATTTATGGTCTGGTAGGACTGAAAACGCACTGTAAGATTACGCTGGTGGTTCGCCGGGAGGAGGACGGTATTCGCCGTTATGTCCACCTGGGAACGGGAAACTACAACGATTCTACGGCAAAGCTGTATACAGACTGCGGTCTGATGACATGTCATCCTCAGATTGGCGAAGATGCTACTGCTGTTTTCAATATGCTTTCCGGATATTCAGAGCCGCCGACCTGGAATAAGCTGGCGCTGGCTCCTTTGTGGCTGAGAAGCCGCTGTATCCGGATGATTAAGCGGGAAGCGGAGCATGCCCGGGCAGGAAAGCCGGCCCGGATTATGGCAAAGATGAATTCACTTTGTGATAAAGAGGTGATTGCAAATCTGTATGAGGCCTCCTGCGCTGGTGTGAAGATAGAACTGGTTATCCGGGGTATCTGCTGCCTGAAGGCGGGAATTCCTGGTCTCAGCGAGAATATTACGGTGCATTCTATTGTGGGAAATTTCCTGGAGCATGCCCGGATTCTTTATGTGGAAAATGACGGCAGTCCAGAGGTATATATGGGAAGCGCAGACTGGATGCCCAGAAATCTCGACAAGCGCGTGGAGATTATGTTCCCGGTAGAGGATCCGGAGTTAAAGAAACAGGTAATCCATATCCTTCAGGTTCAGCTGGAGGATAATGTAAAGGCTCATGTGCTGCAGCCGGACGGAACCTATGAAAAGATTGACAAGCGCGGAAAGGTTCTGGTGTGTGCACAGGAGCAGTTCTGTGAGGAAGCCATTGCCATGGCAAAAAAAGCGGCGGAGGAAGCCGGCCATGATGTGCACAATACCAGAGTATTTGTGCCGGCTGAGGCATAGGAAATAATATAAAGCGTTATGGGGGCAAAAGAGAAGCCTGCCTGCTCTAAAACAGAGCAGGCAGGCTTCTCTGCCTTAGCCTTGAAGATCTCTTGCAGAAAAAACGCGGAAAATGGGAATTCTTACACCTTTTGTCAGAAAAAAGTAAGGCATAAACCTGTATTTTATGTTACACTTATGAATAGAGTGAAGCATCGGGAAACAGCAGCTTCTGCAGATTCCCGCATACAGACAGAGAAGAATCACACAAGGAGGAAGCCAATATGGCAGAGACTAATATTCTGGTAGTTGATGATGAGCAGGAGATCGCGGATCTGGTGGAGATCTATCTGGTCAGCGATGGATATAAAGTATTTAAGGCGTCCAACGCCCAGGACGGGCTGGTAATTTTGGATAAGGAGGACATTCATCTGGTCCTTCTGGACATTATGATGCCGGGGATGAATGGTCTGGAGATGTGCAAGAAGATCCGGGAAACCAACAATATTCCCATTATTATGCTGAGTGCCAAGTCTACGGATCTGGATAAGATTCTGGGACTGGGAACAGGGGCAGATGACTATGTAGTAAAGCCATTTAATCCGCTGGAGCTGACTGCCCGGGTGAAATCCCAGCTGCGCCGTTATACCCAGCTGAATCCCAACAGCAATGTCCATGAAAGCTCCAAAAATGAGATCAGCATTCGTGGGCTGACGATTAACAAGGACAATCATAAGGTAACGGTTTATGACGAGGAGATTAAGCTGACGCCCATTGAGTTTGATATTCTGTATCTGCTGGCTTCCAATGCAGGAAAGGTATTCAGCACCGATGAAATTTTTGAAAAGGTGTGGAATGAGAAGGTTTATGAGGCCAACAATACAGTTATGGTACATATCCGCCGTTTGCGGGGCAAGATGAAGGAGGATGAGCGCCAGGACAAGATTATCACCACAGTGTGGGGGGTAGGATACAAAATTGAAAAATAAGAATCAGGCTCCGGGAAAAAATGATTTAAGACACAGATACCACACCCGGATTATTGCCAATGTAGTGTACAGCGCTCTGGTGGCTTTTCTGGTGGAGATATTTCTGGTGACGAATATTTCCATGCTGGCCGGATATGCAGAGGAGGCCCGGTGGAGCAATGCATTTTTGTCTATGGCAAATCGCTTTGATACTGTGATTGTTCTGGGCTATGTACTGGTGGGGATTGTGATCTTTGCTGTGACTTTTCTGATTCTCCAGGAGAAATCCATTGCCTACATCAGCAGAATCTCAGATGCTGTTACCAGTATTTCTGAAGGAGATTTGAATACTACGGTGGAGGTTCTGGGAGATGATGAGTTTTCTTCTATGGCGTCCAGTCTGAATAAGATGGTGGAGGATATCCGCTGGCTGATGGACAAGGAGCGGGAGTCAGAGCGGACGAAAAATGAGCTGATTACCAATGTGGCGCACGATCTCAGAACGCCTCTTACATCGATTATCGGATATCTGGAGCTGCTTTCCGGAAAGGTAGAGCTGCCGCCGGAGATGCAGAAAAAATACATAGACATTGCATACAGCAAGGCAAAGCGGCTGGAAAAGCTGATTGAGGATCTGTTTGGCTTTACTAAGATGAATTATGGCAGACTTTCTATGCATGTGTCGCAGGTGGATATTATCAAGCTGTTAGGACAGCTTTTGGAGGAATCCTATCCGAATTTTGCAGATAAGGGACTTTCTTACGAGCTGCAGAGCAATGTTCCGGCCAAGGTTATTACAGCTGACGGCAATCTGCTGGCCCGCCTTTTTGACAACCTGATCAACAATGCCATTAAGTACGGTGCTGACGGCAAGCGGGTGATGGTGAAGGTTGCGGCAGGGCCGGAGACGGTGACGGTATCTGTGACCAATTACGGATATGTAATTCCGGCAGAGGAGCTGCCTCTGATTTTTAACAAGTTTTACCGCGTGGAGCAGTCCCGTTCAACTCATACAGGAGGAACCGGGCTGGGGCTGGCCATTGTAAAAAATATCGTAGATATGCACGGAGGTACCATTGACGTGAAAAGTGATTTGAACGGTACAGTATTTACTGTAACGCTTCTGGTTAATTTTGATGTAAACAAAGAGCATTTCGGAAAGGCCGGGTGATGAATTTGAGACGCCGCATTCGAAATTCTCAGGAAGAAAGAAACTTTTCAGTCAGAACATCGAAGGCAGGATGGGCCGTCAGGGGGGCGGCTGTTCTGTTGGCTGGTGGGCTGGCTTTTTGTGCTTTATATATGACGGAAACAGCCATGGCAGCGCCGGAAACAAAGGCAGCTGAAGCGGGCACGGCGGGCCGGGGACTGCCGGAAGTAAGTGGCACGGTGGCTCAGGACAGGCAGGAACTGCCGCAGGTAACTGGTGCAGCAGGAAGAGAATCTGACAACAGCAGAGGGGAAGCAAAGCTTTCTCTGGAGGTCAGCTATGGATATGGAAATAATGCTAAGGGCGGACGATACCTTCCAGTGGATGTGGAGCTTTCTAACAGCGGAACAGAAGCCTTCTCTGGAATGCTCCAGGCAAAAACGATGGAATCAGACGGTACGGTGTACCAGTACGAGTATCAGGTGCAGGCTGGAGCTGGAGAGGTGATGAGTGCCAGGTATTATATTCCCTTGGGAACCGGCGGGGATCAGATCCTTTTCACTGTTTCAGGAGAAGAGGGAAAAACTCTGGTGTATAAGCCTGTGAATCTGAATGTAAGCAGGGATGTGCCGGAAATGTATATCGGCCTTCTGTCGGATGATCCGGGAGAACTGTCGTATCTGGACGGAGCAGGAATCAATTACAGTACCCTGAGAACCAGAACCTTTGAGCTGGATGAAGCCGATTTTCCGGAGGAGGAGATTGGTCTGGATCTTCTGGACGTTCTGGTTGTAAATGACTATAAGCTTCGCAATCTTTCAGAAAAACAGATTGCGGCGATTATGTACTGGGTACATGGCGGCGGCGTACTGATTCTGGGAACAGGAGAGCGGGTGGACGATACTCTGGGGCGGTTTGCACCGGAGTTGCTTGACGAGTCTTATGGGGCCCCGAATCTGCGCCATATTAATCTGGGGGAGAATTTTGCTCTGGATGAGCCGGGGGCCGGAATGCTGGCGGTTTCCTGTGTGGATGTTTCTCTTCACGGGGGCAATGTGATTCTTTCCAGCAGCGGTTTTCCGCTTCTTACAGCAGCGGCCAAGGAACAGGGAATTATTGCTGTGACAGCCTTTGATCTGGGGGATATCGGAGCGTTTTGTGAGAAAAATTCATCCTTTCTTGATTTTATGTTTACCAGTCTCCTGGGAGAAAACAGGATTAACCGTCTGGCAGAGCTGGTGTACAGCGGCAATTCTGATCGATACTGGTCGGTGCAGACGCTGATTGATACTGGCGACGTAGATAAGCTGCCGAATCTGTTTTTATATATGGCAGTGACAGCCGTATATCTGGTTTTGCTGGGGCCGGGGCTGTATCTGTTTTTGAAAAACTGGGATCTGCAGATCTATTATCGGCGGGGTGTGCTGGTTCTTTCGCTGGTATTTGCAGGTATTATTTATATGATGGGTATTTCCACCAGATTCCGTTCTACATTTTTTACTTATGCATCGATCCGTGATGTGACCAGCGATTATGTTACGGACACTACTTATGTCAATGTAAGAAATCCTTATAACCGTCCTTATTATGTGGATTTGGCTCCGGAGTATTCGGTTCTTCCCATTACCAGCAGCTATTGGGGCGGATATGGCAACTGGGAGGAGCTGACAGCGGAAACTCCCTGGCAGACTGAAATCGTAGCTACAGAGGAGCATGTTCGGATTCAGGGACAGAACATTCCGGCCTTTACCTCCCGATATTTCCGGCTGGAGAATAAGTCGGACAATGTGGAGCAGATTGGATTTGATGGAACGGTGGATTATTTTGAAGGGGAAATCGGAGGAAGCGTGACCAACCATTTCCCGTTCCCTGTAGAGAATGCGGCAGTAATGCTGTATGGAAACATGGTGCTGTTAGGCCATATGGAGGCGGGAGAGACAAAAAATCTGGCAGATTATGAGCTGATGCGGTTCCCGCTGGGCAATTCCTACGTGGTGGCTGACCGGATTACCGGAGAGCGGGATTTTGGCGCAACGGATATTAACAATAAAGAATATCTGCTGGCTATGGAGCGGTCAAATCTGCTGAAGTTTTACATGGACAACTATCTGACCGGTTATACGGCAGATGCGCGGCTGATTGCATTCAGCAGTCAGAAGGAGGAAACTCTGTTTTTGAAGGACAAGGCGGCGGAAACCTATGGAGTTACCATGCTGACGTCATCGATGGAGGTCAATGCATCCAGAGATCGCTCTCTGTATCGGTCTGTGTTGATGAAGGAGCCAAAGGTAGTGAGTGGAAGCTATGATTCCGCTGTTAATTCCATGGCGGGTATGGAGCCGCTGACGCTGGAGTATCAGCTGGGTGAGGATATAGATGTAGAGAGCCTGACTTTTGAATCTGTTAATGAAGAATTTCTGGAGGCAGACAGAAACAGCTTTACTGATGCGTTTACCGGAAGTATTTATTTTTATAATTACGGAACGGGTAATTTTGATTTAATGGAGCTGGAGGGACAGACGCTGGATGTGGAGGAGCTTCGCCCCTATTTGTCTCCGGGAAATACGCTGACTGTGCGGTATGTATATGACGGCATTGCAGGCTACAATGATCTGCAGCTTCCGATGCCGATGGTTGCAGGGAGGGAACGCTGATGCTGAAAATCAGAAATCTTCGGAAGGCATATGGAGGATACCATGCCTTAAACGGACTGGATATGGAGATTGCTGACGGGGCGCTCTATGGCTTTGTAGGGCCGAACGGAGCGGGAAAGACTACTGCGATCCGGATTATGACAGGACTTTTGCGAGCCGACAGCGGAACTGTAGAGATAGACGGAATGGACGCAGCCGCAGATCCCTATGGCCTCAGAGAGAAAATCGGCTATGTGCCGGATTCCTTTGGGGTATATGACAATTTGAAGGTGTCTGAGTATATGGAGTTTTTCGCTGCCTGCTACGGTATGGAGGGCTTTCAGGCAAGAAAACGTTCCAGTATGCTGCTGGAACAGGTAGGACTGGGGGAAAAGGCAGACTTTTTTGTTGAAAGCCTTTCCCGGGGAATGAAGCAGCGTCTTGGGCTGGCCAGAGCTTTGCTCCACAATCCGTCGCTGCTGATTATGGATGAGCCTACCAGCGGGCTGGATCCCAGAACCAGGATCGAGTTCCGGGGAGTTGTCAGAGAACTGAATGAGCAGGGAAAAACCATTCTAATCAGTTCGCATCTGCTGTCAGAGCTGTCGGAGCTTTGCAGTCACATTGGGATTATTGAAAGCGGGAAAATGGTAATCAGCGGAAGCATGACGGAGATTGTAGAGCGGATTCAGACCTCTAGACCGGTGATGATTACGATTCACAAAAATATGGAAACAGCGCTGAGAGTATTAAAGGAGCATCCGCTGGTGCGGACAATTACCGTAAAGGATAGAAGTATTATGGCAGGTTTTACAGGAAGTGCCGGACAGGAAAGTGAGCTTTTGCGGCAGCTGGTTGAGGCGGACGTTCAGGTTCTTGGCTTTAGCCGGGAGCCTGGAAGCCTGGAAGCAGTTTTCATGGAAATTACAGATGATCAGAAAGAAAAGGTGGTGTTGTCCTATGAAGACGAATCCGGTTTATAAGCGGGAGATTATGGTCAGCGCCAGAAGCATTCGTCTGGCTTTGGTTCTTCTGGTTTTTAACGGAATTCTGGCTCTGGTTGCCCTGCTGAATATGTATTCGACTCTGGCACAGGTTCGGCTGACTGCAGAGGTGCAGTATACCAGCTTTCTGGATTTGTATCTGTTTGTGGCTGCCCTGGAGTTTATGATGCTGATCTGTATTATGCCGGCCATAACGGCAGGAAGTATCAGTGGAGAACGGGAGAGAAAAACGCTGGAGCTGATGATGGCTACGAAAATGCGCCCATGGGAGATTGTAGTGGGAAAGCTGATGGCAGCTTTGAGCACTATGGCTCTTTTGGTGGCATCCAGTTTTCCGGTTCTTGCCATGGTATTTGTATATGGGGGGATTACCCTGGCGGATATTCTGATTCTTCTGCTGTGCTTTGCGGCAGCAGCCCTGCTGGTTGGCAGTCTGGGTGTGTGCTGCTCTGCCCTGGCGAGCCGCACAACGATTGCGACAGTGGCAACCTACGGAATTACAGCAGTTGTAATGGCAGGAACCTGCGCAGTTAATTATTTTGTCTGGTATATGAGAAGTATGCGGCTGGATGCGTATCTGGCATCTGTAGGACAGGCGGTGATTCAGAGGGGCTCTGGCGGCTGTCTTTATCTTCTGCTGGCCAATCCGGCAGCAACCTTTCTTTTGATTATCAGTCGTCTGACCGGACGGGAACGGGTATCAGTCAACGCAGGTCAGTGGTTTGGAAATGAAATGGAGGGAGCGGTAATTACCCACTGGGCATCCGTCAGTCTGGTCGTTCAGATTGGACTGGCAGCTCTTCTGATTTGGATTGCCATTCGGGCAATTTCGGAAAAAAAGAGGTAAAGAAACCAGCTTCTGCATTTGAAATGGATGGATAGTGACAGCTGGCTTAACAGAAAGCCCTGGGGATGTAACTCCAGGGTTTTTCTTATGGAATTCAGATACAATTTATTGCTCCATGGAATTTGACGAAGCCTGTAAATCATGATAAAATACTTAAAATAGATTGAAACATTTTTCCGAAAAGGGAGTGAAACAGGGTATGTTGTGGAGTAAATCAAGTTTGACAAAACCGAACGAGACACAAAAGGATTTAGAGAAATTAATTCAGGAGCGATCTACAATTTTAACTTATCCGGCAAAAAAGGTGTTTTTAGAGCCTGGAATGATTCTGGATGGGGTATATTATGTTGCCAGCGGGCGTACCTGCCATTATATGATGTCGCTGGATGGAACAGAAAAGATTCTATATACACTGGCAGCAGGCTGGTTTTATGGAGAAACGCCCTGTTCTTTGTCAGAACCCACAGGTTTGTATTCAAAAACAGAGGTAAAAAGTGTTCTTTATAAGCTTCCGCTTCAGGAGTATGATTATCTGATGGACACGAATAAGCTGTTTCGTGAAACTATTTTGTGCAGCTATTCCAAGAAGATGCTGATTATGCGCCATGAGATTGAGAACATTACATTTAATTCCTGCAAGGACAGGCTGAAGCTTTTATTCTGTTCAGCAGCAGATACGTCCAGGCTGATTGAGGGAGCCTGGTATGGAATGAATGTTTCTTATACGCAGTACGAACTCAGTACGATTGTGGGCGGCGCCAGAGTAACGGTGAGCAAATTGATCAGTGAGATGTGTGCAGAAGGTTTTATCCGAATGCTGAATCATAAGATTCAGATCAATGCGGCAGAGTATAGAAAATTTGCCAAGAATATGGAGGATGATAAATATTAGCTGAGGTAAAAGAAATAGAACAAGAAAGCGAAAAGTGTAACATTTTATACAAATAGTCGATTGCAACAATGTTTTTCAATAGATAGAATAAATAAATAAGTTCATGTATGATACGTACATGAACTTATTTTTTGCACTATAAAATCAATAAAAAAATTAAAAAACAGTGCAAAATGACATGATAAGAAAAGCGGGATGAGTGAAAATACTGGCATTACAGACAAAATGCCGAAACGAAAAAGAAAGGGGGATTTTACATGGGAGAAACATATCGGGTGATGGAGCATCCGATTCTGGAAGAGCTTCGTGAGCCGGATACATACATCATCTATGACGGGAAAAAAATTCCGGCAGTGTCGGGAGAACCGGTGGCAGCGGCTCTTTTGGCAGCAGGTGTACGCATTATGAGACACACGGAAAAAAAGGATCAGCCAAGAGGAATTTTTTGTGGAATCGGACGCTGCAATGACTGCAAAATGGTGGTAGATGGAGTTCCGAACACCAGAACCTGCGTGACTCCGGTTCGTGAGGGAATGGTAGTGGAAACTCAGAAAGGCCTTGGACAATGGGAGGGACGAGAATGAGGGAAGTAGAACTCTTGATTGTAGGTGCTGGTCCGGCTGGTCTGTCTGCAGCCTGTGAGGCAGCAAAGGCCGGTGTTCAGGTTATGATAATTGATGAGAATTTAAGACCGGGAGGACAGCTTTTTAAACAGATTCATAAATTTTTCGGTTCCAGAGTACACCGGGCGGGAACAAGAGGATTTCGAATTGGAGAAATGCTTTTGAAGGAAACTGAGGAACTGGGAGTAGAGGTGCAGCTGGGATATCCGGTATATGGAATTTTTTCAGAAAACCATGTGCTTTATGGAAGCAGGGATGGCGTGAAAAAGCTTCATGCAAAAAAGATTATTCTGGCTACAGGAGCCAATGAAAACAATCTGTGCTTTGAGGGTTCCATTTTACCGGGTGTTATGACGGCAGGAGCAGCGCAGACCATGATCAATCTGCATCATGTGCTGCCGGGACAGAAAGTGGTTATGGTAGGATCCGGAAATGTGGGACTGATTGTTTCCTATCAGCTGCTTCAGGCCGGAGCAGAGGTTGTGGGACTGGTTGAGGCAGCTCCGGCGATTGGAGGTTATGGGGTACATGCCAATAAGCTGAAGAGGGCCGGCGTTCCTTTTTATCTTTCTCACACAGTTCAGAAGGTAACAGGCAAGGACGGGGTGGAAAAAGTAGAGCTTGTTCAGCTTGACCAGCAGTTCCATCCGGTGCCGGGAACAGAAAAGGTACTGGAGGCAGATACGGTTTGTATGGCAGTGGGACTGACTCCCATGACGGAACTGGCAGAGCTGGGAGGCTGTGAAATGACTGTAAGTCCTGCTCTGGGCGGCGTAGTGCCAATGCATGATGATGGAATGAAAACCACAAACCCGGATATATATGTTGCCGGTGATATTGCAGGAGTAGAGGAAGCCAGTACCGCTATGGAGGAAGGAAGGCTGGCAGGCGTAACAGCGGCAGAAAGCCTGGGCTATTTAGATAAAGAAACAGCCAAAGAAAAGCAGCGGGAAATTCATGAGCGTTTAAATCTTCTGAGAAGCGGACAGTTTGGAAGCCGCAGGGCAGATGCCAAGGCAAAAATAGAGCGGGATTATGAGGAATGGGAAGAAAGTGGGGTGCAGGTATGAATAAAACGAGATTGAGTGGACCTGGAATCCCGTCAGAAGAGCGGATGAAGCTGGGACCGGTGGCCTGTATTGAATGTCTTCAGCAGATTCCTTGCAACCCCTGTGAAGAGGCATGCCCAAGGGGAGCCATAACTGTAGGAAAAGAAATCACAGGTCTTCCTACACTGGACGAGGAAAAATGTAACGGCTGCGGAATCTGTATGACGAGATGTCCCGGACTGGCTATTTTCGGTTTAAATGCAGTATACAGTGAGAAAACAGCGTTAGTGAGCTTCCCTTATGAATATGTGCCGTTGCCGGTTAAAGGCCAGACAGTAGACTGTACGGATCGTCTGGGACAGTTTGTGACAAAGGGAGTGGTTCATCAGGTGAGAACAGCGAAGGCATTTGATCATACGGCAATTGTTACAGTAGAAATCCCGAAAGAATATGTGATGGAAGTTCGCTTTATTAATCGCCATTTTGTTGCCGGGCAGGAGGTGAACGCAGATGAATGAGTGGAAGCCGGAGGATGATAATATTTATGTATGCCGCTGCGAAGAGGTTACAGTGGGAGATATTAAGCGGGCGATTGCCGCAGGAGCAGACAGTTTAAAGGCGATTAAGATGAGAACCCATGCAGGCATGGGGGTATGTCAGGGGATGACCTGCAGAAAAAACATTGAAAAAATGCTGCGGGAGCAGAAAATAGATCTGGATCTTTGCCACGGCCATTTCCAGCGTTTTCCTGTACGTCTTTTGAATATTGGAGATATGGCCGCAGGACTGGAAGAGGAGGGAAGGGAGGCAGCGCATGAGGACTGATGTAGTCATTATCGGCGGTGGAGTGATTGGAAGTGCCATTGCCTATTATCTGACGAAGAGAGGAAAAAAAGTCATTCTGCTGGAAAAAAAGTACCTGGTAAATGGTTCGAGCGGAGCCTGTGATCAGGGAATTCTTCTGCAGTCCAAGGCTCCCAATGAACATTTGGTTCTGGGCATTTACAGCCTGGAGATGTTTAAGAAGCTGGAACAGGAGCTGGGACGAAAACTGGAGTTTGTACAAAAGGGATACCTGGTTTTGATTGAATCAGAACCGGAACTGAAGGTAATGCAGGAAATTGTACAAAAGCAGAATGAACTGGGACTGCCTTCTAAAATTATTACAAAAGAGGAAGCTCTTGCAATGCAGCCCGGTTTGAATCCGGATGCCTTTGTTGCAGCAGCCTGCTGTGACTGGGACGGTGAGGTAAATCCGTATATGCTGACCATGGCATTTGCAGATAAGGCGGAAGAGTTAGGGGCTGTTATTAAAACAGGATGTCCGGTAACCGGACTGGTGATGGAAGATGGTGCTGTAAAAGGCGTAGAAACGCAGGAGGGTACCATTTACGCAGATACAGTAGTCAATGCAGCAGGCGTATGGGCACCGGAAATCGGAGCAATGGCTGGACTGAAGATTCCCATTACACCGAGACGCGGCCAGGCATTTATAACAGAGGCAGTGCCTGAATTTATTCACAGAAGCGTGATCAATGCAAGATATATTGTAGCGAAGCATCATCCGGAGGTTTTAAAGAAAGATACATCAATGAAAGCAAAGCTGGGAGTTGGCTTATGTCTGACCCAGTCAGAAAAAGGCAATGTGATGTTTGGAGCAACCAGAGAATTTGTAGGGTATGATGTCTCCAATACGGTAGATGGTTTGAGTACCATTCTGAGTAATGCCGTACACCTGGTTCCTGGTTTGAAAAATCTCAATATCATCCGGACTATGGGCGGTTTGCGGCCTTACACTCCAGATGGACGGCCTTTGATTGGTTATGTGGACGGGGTTCCCGGATTCTCTATGGCAGCTGGTCATGAAGGAGACGGAATCAGTTTGGCGCCTGCTACAGGAAAGCTGGTATCAGATTTAATTGTAGATGGAAAAACAGAGGTTCCTGCAGCGGAAGGTTTTGATACCAATCGGTTTGCACTGAAATAAATTCTGCAGCTGTTCAGAGCCGGTTCTAAAGGATTGCAGAATGAAAATAATTATAAAAATCAAAAAGAAAAGAGAGGGAATCGTTATGACAAATTTACAGGGTTCTTGGGTAGCAATGCCGACTCCGTTTACGGAGGACAACAAAATTGATTTTCAGGGATTTGAGACACTGATCAATCGTCAGATCAAGTACGGCACATCCCAGTTATTTATTCTGGGTTCTGCCGGCGAAGTAACGCTGTTGACACAGGAAGAAAAGAAGGCTATTGTAAAAGAAGTTATTTCTATGACAAAGGGAAAAATTCCGGTGTTCTTCAGTGCAGCTTCTTTCACTACCGAAATGAGTGTAGAGTTTGCTCAGTACTGTGAGAAAGAAGGGGCAGATGGCGTAATTTTCACAGTTCCTCCTTATGTTCTGATTAATCAGCATGCAGCTCACACGCATCTGGATACCTGTATGAGTGCAGTAGACATTCCCTGCGGTATTTATAATAACCCCAGCCGTCTTGGTGTACAGGTAATGCCGGAAACGATTAAAAAGCTTTCTGATGCACATCCTAATTTTGTAGTAGATAAAGAGGCAATGCCCAGCGTAGAGCAGTTAGTGCAGGTACAGCGACTGTGCGAAGGAAAAGTGAAGATCATGTGCTGTGATTATCCGCACTATTCTATCGTAATCCCGACTCTGGGTGTAGGCGGAACCGGAACTGCAAACATTGGAGGAAATATTATTCCGGAAGAAGCAGCATTATATTCCAGACCGTGGACCAGCATGGAGATTATTGAAGAGTGCCGGAGCGAATATTTTAAGTGGTTCCCGCTTCTGCAGGAGCTTTACACCTTCAGCAACCCGATTGTTATTAAAGCAGCTTTACGGGTGCTGGGACTTCCGGGCGGTCATTTAAGAAAGCCTTATGAGGAGTATACAGGACAGAAACTGGCAAATCTGGAAAAGATGATGGGCGAGATGGGCGTTATTGATAAGTATGGTGTAAAATAAGCAAACCGGAAAGGGAAATCCATATGTCTGAAAAACTGATTGTAATTGGAGGTACGGCGGCTGGTCTCAGCGCCGCCTCCAAAGCAAAGCGTGTGAAACCGGAGATGGAGATTCAGGTTTTTGAAAAATCTGGATATATCAGTTACGGTGCCTGCGGCTTACCATATTTTGTGGGAGGAATGATTGCAGAGCCGGATGATCTGGTGAGCCTGACTGTAGAGCAGATGACGAATAAGCGGGGAGTGCCGACGTATATCCATGCTGAGGTGACAGACATTGACCGGGATGGAAAAACAGTGACTGTAAAAAATCTGGACAATGGAGAGGAAACGGTACATACCTATGATAAACTGGTGATTGCAGCCGGAGCCCGTCCGATTCGGCCTGATATTCCCGGAGTGGATGCGGAGGGTGTGTATTATCTGCGGACAGTAGAGGATGGAATCAGATTAAAGCATGCAGTCAGGGCAGAGTCCAAAGGGCGGGCTGTGATTGTAGGCGGCGGATTCATCGGACTGGAAGTGGCAGAGGAAATGGCATTGTCCGGTGTAGAGGTTCACATTTATGAAATGATGCCCAGACTGCTTCCGTTTTTAGAGGAAAGCTTTTCTGAGGAGGTTTTAAGAACATTGGAGAATCATGGTGTCCACGTTCATCTGGGAACAGGTGTCCAGGAAATCCTGACAGACGGAAAAACGGCTTCAGGAGTCAGGGATGGAAACGGCCAGGAGATACAGGTAGATCTGATTTTAATGAGTATTGGAGTAATGCCGAATTCAGAATTGGCGAAGAAAGCCGGACTGGAGCTGGGAATAAAGGGTGGAATTGCAGTGAATGATGAGATGCAGACATCAGATCCCAGTATTTATGCATGCGGAGATTGTGTGCAGATGAAGAATCGAATTACCGGGGAGGCAGCTTATGTTCCCATGGGGACTACAGCCAATAAGCAGGGCAGAATTGCCGGGGGCAATGTGGCAGGCGGCCATGAAACCTTTAAAGGAGTTTTAGGCTCCATGGTGACAAAGGTGTTTGATTTGTATATTGCAGCAACCGGTCTTACTCTCAGCCAGGCAAAGGCAGCCGGTTATGATGCAGTAAGTTCTGTTATTACCAAAGGCGATCGGGCATCCTACTATCCGGGAAGCCGGGACAATAAGCTTTGTCTGATACTGGATAAAAAGACCGGGCGTCTGTTGGGTGCCCAGGGAATCGGAAGCGAAAGTGTTGCCGGACGAATGAATGTTTTTGTGGTGGCAATAACCTGCGGAATGACAGTAGAAGAGATTAATGAGCTGGATCTGGTCTATTCTCCGTCCGTGGCACCGGTTTATGATCCGATTCTGATAGCAGCCAGTCAGGCAATGAAAAAGGTGGAGCATTAAGGAGAAAGGAATGAAAGGGTTATATGAGGTGACGGTCAACCGGGGAGAGGATATTCGCCAGGTGATCTCTGGTTATATTCTGGAGAAAGGCTGGGAGGAGGTCTTTATTGTAGGTGCCGTAGGATCCATTATTGACAGCGCTTACAACGCACCGATTGACAACAGTATTCCAATGAATCTGGCAACAAATGAATGTCCAAGGGCCGCTGAGCTGTTAAGCTTTAACGGCGAGGTGATGAAACGGGAGCGGATGGATGAAAATCTGGCAAAGGTCTATCCGGATAAAACCAGCCCCCTGTTTGTCCATATCCATGCCAGTTGCGCCACCGGAGACGGTAAGGTGTACGGAGGAGGCCTGGTGAAAGGAAAGGCATTTAGGGGAATTCGTATATTTCTGACACCATTAGATGAAAAAGAATAAACTTGAGGAGGGACTTACAATATGAGAAAAATGATGGCGTTGGTATTAAGCGCAGCAATGGCACTGTCGCTGACTGCATGCGGAGGACAGTCAGGAGAGAAACCTGCTGATACAAAAGCTGCTGGAAGCAGTACCGCAGCTTCGGAAGCGGCAGGCAGCGGTGATTCGGCTTCGGTAGATACCGCCGGTGTAGCAGCTCCTGGTTCTCCGGAGCGGTATTCCGTAGGGGGCGGTTCCGCGGGCGGAAACTTCTATATCGTAGGCGGCGGTGTTGCTACGGTAGTGAATAACCTGCTTCCTGATTATTTTGTTATGACAGCAGAGGAGACTGGAGGAGGAACGGCAAATCTTACCATGCTTCAGAATGGAGATGTAGAGTTTGGCGTAACCATGACCTCCTGTATTGATGAGGCTATGAATGGAACAGCAGAGTGGACGAACGGAAAGCCATTAGATAAGATCCGCGGTATGCTGCCGTTGTATCCCTCTTACCTGACAATTTATGCTTTGAAGAGCTCTAATCTGAATACCCTTCAGGACTTAAACGGTAAAATTGTAGGATTTGGTTCCAAGGGCGCAGCAATGGATTCTGTATACAGGGAAGCTTTCCCGGCTATGGGAGTAAATCCGAAGGATATTTTTAACGACGGTCATTCTGCTACGGCAACGGCTGTAGGTGACGGCCAGGTAGATGCAGCTCTCTTATACTCTCTGCCGCCTTTCGCAGCAATTACAGAGCTGGAAGCAACCAAAGAACTGACCTTTATCGGTCTGACAGAGGAAGAGCAGAATTATCTGACCAGCACCTATTCCTTTATGAAAGCAGGAAATATGCCGGCTGGTTCTTACCAGGGTGTGACAGAGGATCTGCCAGTTGTAATTGAGTGGAATGTATTATGTACCAGTTCTGATGTACCGGAGGATTATGTATATCTGATTACCAAGACTTTGATGGAAAACAATCCTCCGCTGGTTGAGGTTTATAAGGGACTGACCAATGTAACTCCGGAAAATACGCTGAACTTTAACTGCCCGCTTCACGCAGGCGTTGTGAGATATCTGGAAGAAGTGGGAATCGAGGTTCCGCAGGAACTGATTCCTGCAGAATATCAGGGATAAAAAAGAAAATTTTACAGGCAGACTGCCTGTGTCTGTGCTGCCAGGTTTCTGACAGCACAGATGCAGAATATTTTACAGTAAGCAAAAGGAGAAAATGGTTTGGAGAAGAAAATATCTTATGAGAAAATAGTTAAGTGGATTATTATCGCAATTTCCCTTTTTGCTGTATTCATTCATGTAGGGAACTATACGATATTCACCCTTCCCAGCATTATGTTTTATGCTTGGCATTTGATGATTGGAATGGTTCTGATTTTTCTGTACTATCCGCTGGGACGAAAACGGGAAAACAAATCAAAAGGATTTATTATAGCATGCCGCATCATTGACTGGATTCTGATTGCTCTGGCATTACTTATTGGATTTTATGTAGTGCTTAATTTTGATGCCTATTCTCAGATGATGCAGAATAACCAGCTGACTCAGGAAATGTTTGTGCTGGGAATTATTGTAACACTTTTAACACTGGAAAGCGGACGCCGGGTTTTGGGAAATGTTCTTCCAATTATCGCCATTATTGCTATTTTATATGCGTATTTTGGTGATAAGATTCCGGGGCTGTTTGGCCACAGAGGCTATAACACACAGCGTATTACCCTGTCGATTTTCAGCGATCGGGGCGTATACGGTACTCCTATCGGAACCTCGGCAACAAATGTATATCTGTTTTTACTGTTTGCAGCTTACCTGGCTGTGTCTGGTGCAGATCAGATTTTCCAGGATATTGCTATTGCAGCAGCAGGGCGCAAGAGAGGCGGTCCGGCGAAGATGGCAGTAATTGCCAGCGCATTTTTCGGAACCATTTCCGGAAGCTGTGTGGCTAACGTAGTAAGTACAGGCGCTTTTACGATTCCGCTGATGAAAAAGAACGGGTATCGGGCAAAATTCGCAGGCGCGGTAGAGGCGGTTGCATCTACCGGAGGACAGATTATGCCTCCGATTATGGGAGCAGCAGCTTTTGTAATGGCAGATATTACCGGTATTTCTTATGCGGAAATCTGTATTGCAGCAGTATTGCCGGCAGTGATGTACTATGTATGTCTGTTTAAGATGGTAGATTTAGAGTCAGTGCGTTTTGATTTGAAGGGACTTCCGGAGGATCAGATTCCGGATCTGAAGCAGTCTCTGGCCAGAGGAATGAAGCTGTTTGTTCCGGTGGCAGTGCTGCTGATTATGATGATCGGATTAAAGACTACTCCGATGAAAGCAGCGATCTGGTCGATTGCAGCAATTCTTGTTCTGGGATTTTTAGATAAGAAAGACAGGATGACGATAAAAGGAGTAGTAGATGGTGCTGTGGCAGCTGCAAAATCTCTCTGTGCAGTAGTTGGCGCCTGTGCAACTGCCGGAATTGTAGTATCCGTATTTTCTCTGACTGGTTTGGGTCTGAAGTTCAGTAACTTTATTGTTCAGCTTGGAAACAACGCGCTGATCCCAAGCCTGATTTTAAGTATGCTGGTTTGTGCAGTGCTTGGTATGGGTCTTCCTACCACCGCAGCCTACATTGTTTGTGCAACTGCGATTGCCCCGGCTCTGACGGGACTGGGTGTACCGGTTCTGGCAGCAAACCTGTTCCTGTTGTACTTTGCATCCTTATCTGCAATTACTCCGCCGGTAGCAGTAGCATCTTATGCGGCAGCGGGAATTGCAGAGGAAAATCCGGTTCAACTGGGACTTACGGCAGTGAAGCTTGGAATTACAGGATTTATCCTGCCGTTTGCCTTTGCTTTGAATCCGGATTATATAACGTTCCATTTTGATATACAGACTCTGATGACCTGGCTTTCCGGTCTGGTAGTTGCATACTCTCTGGCTATCGCATTCCAGGGATATGTGGAGAAGAAGATTACACTGGTGGAACGGGCAGTTTATCTGGGAATTATCTGTCTGGTAATTGTACCTAATTTCTGGAGCTCACTGACAGGTATCGTACTGTTTGCCGCCTTTTATGGATACCGGCAGTGGGAGGCTAAAAAAGCGGCAGGTGCCGTTTCCTAGACCGAAAATTTTTAAGAAAAAAGCATCTTTTTGTATGTTCAAGATGCAGATAATGTGATGACAAATTTCCTCTGAATAAAACAGACGGGGGGTGTCGCGAAATCATCATGAAATCAGATGGTTGAGCGATACCCCTCGTTTTATGTATAGAAATCCTGCAGTTTTAAGCATAAAAACAGAGCCGCTGCTCCATGAATGATGATTCATTTTGCAGCGGTCCGTTTGTTATGGGATTTTGATTTATCAGTCGATATAGAGAACGTTTTTTAAGGTATCGTGGGTATCCATATATTGAAAAAGTTCTTTCCACTGACTGAGCGGCATTTCTTTTGTGATTAGGGGAGACAGATCCGTATATGGATGAGAAAAGGCTTGAATTGCCTCATCCATATAGGCGTAATTGCTTTGCATAAAAAACTGGAGACGGATGGCTTTTTTGAGACAGGTATCCCAGGGTATGGGAATATTCTCCTTTCTTGTCATGCCCATAGCCAGAATCAGTCCGCCTTTTTTTACAGCCTGGATTGCCTGAGAAATGGCAGTGTCAGAACCGCTGGCATCCAGAATAATGTCTGCGCCGGTTCCCCCGGTCAGTTCCAGGATATGACCTGGGAGATCGGTGGTAAGGCTGTCGATAGTCTGGTCTGCGCCAAGCTTTTGTGCGACAGAGAATCGGTATCCGGTATCTTTTGTGGTTCCGGAGATGATGACCTGCTGACAGCCTGTGCTTTTTGCGGAAACGAGAGCCATCATACCGACCTGTCCGGCTCCGATGATAACAACATTTTTTGCTTTTTCTTTGCGGATGGCGGGAACCAGATTGCCATAGATCATAGAGAAGGGTTCCAGAATACAGGCCAGGCTGTCTGGAATTTCTTCCGGAACCAGATGGACGCAGGATGAGGGAACAGCAACCAGATCGGTCATTGCACCGTCACGATCAATGCCAACGGTACGTTTGTCTTTGCAGAACTGCGGGAATCCGGACTGACAGACAGGACAGACACTGCAGGAGTACAGATGCGGCTGAATGGTGACACGGTCTCCCGGCTGAACAGAGTCTGTACTGTTCAGAACTTTCTCTACTGTACCGATTAATTCATGCCCCATAATAAATGGAGGCGTACAGGGATAAGAGCCATGAAAAATTCTGTGATCCATTCCGCAGACAGCGCAGGCCCGGACACGGATTAGAACGTTGTCTGTCTCATTTAAGACAGGAGCAGGCCGATTTTCCAGGCTCAGGTGACCGGGACCAGGGGCAGATTTGTAAAGAGCTTTCATAAAGGTAATCCTCCTGTTTCTGTTATAGTACATATTGTGCATTTAACTATATTTTATGGTAAAAATAAAAAACAGGAGAGATAGAATCTTACATTGTAAGAAATTACATAGGGCTGGCCGCCCTTCTCATCTGGATTGCTGCTTCATAGAGGATAATGCAGAGGGGAGAGAAAAACATATCCTGTTTATTTCAATATAAATGTTAAAATGTAAAAAAGTATTTTACATACACGTTGATGAATCATCTGTTTTGGCATATAATAATGATAAGAAAATAGAAGGAGGTCATCATAATGAGGTTTGATGAATTATTTGAACAAAGAAGTCTGGTGGCTTCAAAGTTAAAGGAATGTATCAGAGATAAAGGTTACACGAAAGTGTCCTTTGCCGGTAAGGCAGAGATATCACGTCCGACATTAGATAGATTGTTAAATGGTGCTATTGACAATAAAAGTACATTTGATCGTCATCTGCAGAAGATTTTGAAAGTGTTAAATATGTCAGCAGAAGAGTTGTTGTTTTACCATTCTGTATCTGCCAGGCCGGTTACAGCAGCAGTGTTTTCCCAGAATGCCCCTTTGGAACATGAGATGAGCGAAACAGCGAAGAAGCAGTACAACCTGCTTCTTGATGTTATTGATCTGTGTGCAATATATTATTAAGGATGTGTGTGTATGAGCGAATTAATAACTGCTGCGAATATAGATTCCGTTATAAAAAAGAATAATGAAATCAGAAACGAAGTGTCAGGGCAGACAATGAAATTACAGATGAATCCTGCGATTATGAAGGTTGCATCAAGACCGCAGCTTGCTTTACTGATTTTACAGGGATTTGGTCTGATTCAGATGCCTATTGAAGACAAATTTTGGAGTGGAGCAATTTTTGTAAAAAACGGGAAAATAATACCTGTTCTTAATACAGCACTGCCTCGTGCAAATCAATATTTTACAGCATGGCATGAAATTTATCATATTATTTTTGATAAGGTGTCATTTGATCATTTTATTGAAAGAGATAATACGATAGAGGAACGAAAGGCTGAATGCTTTGCAGCAAGTATGCTGTTAGCGGACGTTGACAGATATTTTATAGAACTTCCTGAGATGGATTTTGTTTCAAAAATATTCCTCTGTATGTCAGTATTTCAGGCCCCATATAAAGCAGTGTTGCTCTCTCTTTATGAATATGCGATTCGGAGCGAAAATGAAACATTGGCAAAAAGAATAAAGGAAGTTTTTGATGTGGAATTTGAGGATATGCCACAAAGATTTCAGGAACTTGGTCTGGATGATAGTCTGGTAAAACCATCTTATGTAGTCAATGCATCGTCCTTGCAGGAACGGATAAGAAGAAGCGAGGTCACAAATCCAGAACTTAATTACCATAAAGATAATGAAGAATTTTTGAAAAATATTATGAAAGAAATCTTTATGATTACGAGGAAGGGTGAGTGATGACAATAACGAGAATTACAAATTGCGTCGTTTTGTAGAAAAGTCGGATGTACTTGATATGGATGCATATAAAGACTGGATTAACAAGTTTTATGACGAGTGGCCGATACCAGGTCAAATGTTATCTTCGGGCAGAATAAAAAAGAAGAATGCTGGAGAGGTTTCTATCACAATTTTGGCCGAAGTGGTTTCCTGGTATTATCCGGAAACAGAGGCATTGACTATATATTCACAAGATGGTGATACTTATGAATTTCAGCGTAAAGCCGAGGCCAGTTTAAGAGAACTATTTACTTTAGGAACGCCGGTACCGGTTTCATATAAGAGTAATGATGCTATTCTTTGCCAGCTTTTCCGTGATGGGAAAATAAGCATTGAAAATCTGGGAGATTACAGGAAGGATATACGTAAAATTACTTACAGTAAGGTACAGGATGATCATTCCGTGATTTTAGTAACGGAAGTGGTTGATAATATTCTGTTTTTAGAATTGGTTCAGGATACATCGGTTCATATTATTTTTTAAAGTTAATGTTCTGCCTTTTATTTACGGATGGAAGGGACCAGATTGCCATTCGGGCAATTTCGGAAAAAAAGAAGTAAAGAAACGGTAATGCCGTTGCTATGTAGCGGAAAATCAGGTATAATAAAATTTGAAAAAATGGTAACAAGACGGATTATAACTGTTTGGGGCCTTTTTGTTCTTTCTGGTACTCTGATTGTCAGAAGGTGGGACTTCGAACGGTTTCGTTCAATGTGAGGGGGGTGCTTCATGGATAAGGTTTTGTATGATATGATGGATTGGGCAGGGATTGAAGAGATTGTTTATTCAGAGGCCGCGGAGCCGGGACGCCTTTTGGGGCCGCATATGACAGATGCGGGATTTCTGGTTCAGGCATTCATTCCCAATGCACAGGCTGTGACAGTGAAGATAACAGCCGGAGGAAAAGAGTATCCGATGGAGCAGCAGGACGAGGCGGGATTTTTTGCAGTTCTCATACCGCGGAAGAATCAGGCTGCCTATACGCTTCTGATTACTTATGACAATGGGACAATAGTGGAAACACACGATCCCTATGCCTTTGCATCTCAGTATACCGAGGCAGAACTGAAAAAGTTCGAAGCAGGTATTTTCTATGATGTATACAAAAAAATGGGTGCACATCCCATGGTGATAAACGGGGTATCCGGAGTCAGCTTTTCTGTGTGGGCTCCCTGCGCTATGCGTGTAAGCGTAGTGGGCGATTTCTGTCAGTGGGATGGACGACGTTACCAGATGAACCGTCTGGGTGATTCTGGTGTGTTTGAACTGTTTATTCCCGGGCTGGGAGAAGGTGAAATTTACAAATTTGAGATTAAAAACCAGAAGGGCGAGCCTATGTTAAAGGCAGATCCTTATGGAAATTATTCTGAGCTGCGTCCCAATACAGCATCTATTGTGTGGGATATGAATAAGTTTTCCTGGAGCGATGACGCGTGGATGACAGCACGGGAAAAAACAGATACCAAGAAAAAGCCCATGTCTATTTATGAAATGCATCTTGGTTCCTGGATCCGCAAGCATACGGAGAAGGACGAAGAGGGCAATGACATTGTGGGATCAGAATTTTACAATTACCGGCAGATTGCGCCCCGTCTGGCTGAATATGTAAAGAGTATGGGATATACCCATGTAGAACTGATGCCGGTGATGGAGCATCCGCTGGACGCTTCCTGGGGATATCAGGTAACTGGCTACTATGCACCGACCAGCCGTTACGGAACGCCGGATGATTTTATGTACTTTATGGATTATATGCACAGTCAGGGAATCGGCGTGATTTTGGACTGGGTTCCGGCTCATTTCCCGCGGGATGCCTATGGACTGGCCTGCTTTGACGGAACCTGTGTTTATGAGCACAGGGATCCCCGCCAGGGCTCTCATCCTCACTGGGGTACTTTGATTTATAACTACGGACGTCCTCAGGTGACAAACTTCCTGATTGCCAATGCACTTTACTGGGCTAAGGAGTATCATGCTGACGGTATCCGTATGGATGCAGTTGCTTCTATGCTGTATCTGGATTACGGTAAAAATGACGGCGAGTGGGTTGCAAATATTTACGGCGGCCACGAGAATCTGGAGGCAGTAGAGTTCTTAAAGCATTTAAACAGCGTCTTTAAAAAGCAGACCAGAGGCGCAGTTCTGATTGCTGAGGAATCTACAGCATGGCCGCAGATTACCGGTGATGTAAAGGAAAACGGCCTGGGCTTTGATTATAAATGGAATATGGGCTGGATGAACGATTTTACCGGCTATATGCAGTGTGATCCTTATTTCCGCAATCATCATTACGGTGAGCTGACCTTTAGTATGCTGTATGCATACAGCGAGAATTTTGTTCTGGTATTCTCCCATGATGAAGTGGTTCACGGAAAGGCATCCATGCTGTGCAAGATGCCGGGAGATGATTATGAGGCCAAGTCCGACAATCTGCGGGCAGCTTACGGCTTTATGTACGGACATCCGGGAAAGAAGCTTTTGTTTATGGGACAGGAGTTTGCTCAGATTTCTGAGTGGAATGAAAATGAGGAGCTTCCGTGGGATATTCTGAATTATCCGGTTCACAAGAATATGCAGGATTATGTAAAGGCTTTGAATAACCTTTACAAGAGCCATCCGGCTATGTATCAGGAGGACTTTAACCCAGAAGGCTTTGAGTGGATTAACTGTATTTCCGGCAAGGACAATATGGTATCCTTCCTGAGAAAAACGGATAAGAAGGAAGAAACTCTTCTGTTCGTGTGCAACTTTGCACCGGTAGAGCATGAGCAGTTCCAGATTGGTGTTCCTTTTGCAGGAAAATATAAAGAGATTTTCAACAGTGACGACAAGGCCTTCGGCGGCAGCGGCAAGGGCAACCCACGGGTGAAGACCAGCAAGGCAGCGGAATATGATGGAAGAGAGAATTCCATGATCATTGATGTTCCGCCCATGTCTGTTATTGTATTCAGCTGTACTCCGGCGCCGGCAAAGAAAACGGGAGGCGCAGGAAAGAAAGCAGCAGAGAAGAAGGCAGAGCCGGTAAAGAAGGCGGCAGCAGAAAAGAAGGCAGAGCCAGAGAAGAAAACGGAGCCAGAGAAGAAGGCAGAGCCGGAGAAGAAAGCAGCAGCAGAGAAGAAGGCAGAGCCGGAAAAGAAAGCGGCAGCAGAAAAGAAGGCAGAGCCAGAGAAGAAAACGGAGCCAGAGAAGAAGGCAGAGCCGGAGAAGAAAGCAGTAGCAGAAAAGAAGGCAGAGCTGGAAAAGAAAGCGGAAACAAAAGCTCCGGTGACGAAAAAGACCACAGCTGGAAGAAAACGCACAAGTAAACGAAGCAAATAAAAATAGAATCAGAGAAAGAATTTAGGGAGTGCCGAAAAATCATTGACAGATGGTTTTTCGGCACTTTTGCGTATATTTTCTTTCCATTTCACAGGAAATCACATTCTATGACATAAAAAACGCTCTGACAGGATCGCTATGCGGCGGAAAAATGTCCCTGTTAAAACAAGTGCGTTTTTTAGCAACAGTATTGTTTGCATGATAAGATCCAATACGGCCTAAATTATGATACGTTTTAAAAATATTAAGAGAAATAAAAAGATATAATGTGCAATATGCATAAAAAGTAATATGATTAATTGGTAAAAAATACGAAAAAACAATGTTAAGGCTAAATAAAGTTTTGCAAATTGGCAAAAATATATTGACACGTTTCAATTTATGAGATATAGTTCAAAGTGTCAGGCAATGTAATACGATTTCCCAAAGAAAAGGAGAAGGAAAATGAAAAAGAAAGCGTTATCTCTGCTGCTTGCAGCAACAACTGTTACCACTCTTCTTGCCGGCTGTGGAGGAAAAAAAGAAGAGGCTCCGGCAGCAACAACAGCAGCGTCGGCAGAGGCGGAAAGCACAGCTGGCGGTCAACCAGAAGGCGAGATTGATAAAAGCCAGTTGATTACCATTTATACAAACAATGGTTCAGAAGGCCGGGATGTGTGGCTGATGGATCGAGCTGCTGAAGCAGGTTATAATGTGCAGGTTGTCGGCCTGGGCGCTTCAGATGTAGCGAATCGAATGATTGCAGAAAAGAACAATCCCCTCTGCGATGTGGTTTTTGGTCTGAACAGTATCGAATTCGAAAAGCTGAAAGCACAGGATTTGCTCCAGACCTGGGAACCAGACTGGACAGATGGGGTAGATGCATCCCTGATAGATGCAGATGGTTATTATTATCCAGTAACAACAACCCCTCTGGTTATTATTACAAACAATGAATACCAGAATCCTCCGACAGACTGGGTGGATCTGACAAAGGATGAATATAAGGGACTTTACCAGCTGCACGGTTTAAGCGGCGGAACTGGAAAAACGGTATTTGCAAGTATTATTACAAGATATGCAGATCCGAATGGAGATTTGGGTATTTCTGATGAGGGATGGGCAATCGCTGAAAAATATCTGGGCAATGCACATCTGATTGCATCTGGAGAAGATTCCATTGGCGCAGTAATCGATGGTTCTCTGCCGATTGATATGCATTGGGCATCCGGTGTTCTGACAGAGCAGAAGGTGAGAAATTATAAATTTAATATTGTATCTCCTGAAATTGGCGTTCCCTATGTAGTGGAATCTCTTGCAATTGCAAAAGGAACGGAAAATTATGATCTTTGCGTAGATTTTCTGAACTGGCTTGGAAGTCCTGAAATCCAGTTAGAGTGGTCAAATAACTTCGGAACCATTCCCTGTCAGGAGGAGGCGCTTGCAAATGCAACTGAGGATGTAAAAGAGTTAATGTCTACCTTAAAGCCGCAGGAGCTGGATTGGGGATTTATTGCAGAAAATATTGACGCATGGGTAGAAAAGGCAGAGCTTCAGTACGTTCAGTAACAGATAAAGATTGAGAAGGCTAAACTTTACAGGGGGTTTAAGATGATTAGATTTGAGCAGATTGAAATTAAATATGGAGATTTTGTGGCAATCAGAGACTTAAACCTACACATCAAGGAGGGTGAATTTTTCACCTTCCTTGGTCCCAGCGGATGTGGAAAAACCACATCCTTACGGACTTTAGTAGGTTTTATTACACCGTCAAAAGGAAAAATTAAAATTGCAGATAAAGAAGTAACGCATTTACCGGTAGAGAAACGAGAAATTGGAATGGTGTTCCAGAGCTATGCTCTGTTTCCTACAATGTCCGTTTATGATAATATTGCCTTCGGATTAAGAGTGCAGAAGCTTTCAAAGGATGAAATTGATAAAAAGGTAAGAGCAGTAGCTGCAAAAATTAAAATAACAGATGAACAGCTGAAGAAAAATGTAGCGGCTTTATCAGGCGGACAGCAGCAGAGAGTAGCGCTTGCAAGAGCGATTGTACTGGAACCGAAGATTTTATGTCTGGATGAGCCGTTGTCAAACCTTGATGCAAAATTAAGAATTGATTTACGCGATGAACTGAAACGCCTTCAGAAGGAAATTGGAATTACCACGATTTATGTTACCCATGATCAGGAGGAGGCTCTGACACTTTCAGACAGAATCGCTGTATTTAATGAGGGCTTCCTGGAGCAGGTAGGAACGCCCTATGAAATCTATAACCACTCAGCCAGTGAGTTTGTATGTAACTTTATAGGAGATATTAACAGGCTGAATCCAGCTGCAATTAGAGCTGTCAGCCAGCAGACGGCAGCGAAGCTGGATCAGGAAAAAACTGGCTTCGTAAGAATTGAACGATGTCTGGATGCTCCGGCAGAGGGTTATGCAAAATTAGAATGTAAGGTGACGGAGCATGAGTTCAGCGGTGTATTTACAAAATATACTCTGGACTGCATGGGAGAAACGATTAAATATATTGATAAGAATGATGGATTACGTTCTTATAAAAAGGGCGATTTTATTCATTTATATATTAATCCTCATGATATTATGCAGTTTTAAGCAGGGAGGTACCATATGAATTTTTTTAAAGATAAAATACAGAATGGCACTGTTAATGTTCCCGGCATATTACTGAGAGCAGCGATTCTCTGGTTTGTATTATCATTTCTGGTATTTCCAAATGTTAATTTGATTTTAAATGTATTTATAAAAGACGGGGAATTTACGCTGAGCGCTGTTTCTAAAATACTATCTTCTGCAAGAGCGCTGAAAAGCTTGAAAAACAGCTTTATTCTTGCATGTGCCGCAGTTGTTACTGTAAATATTACAGGTGTTTTGATTGTATTGTTTACGGAGTATTTTGATATTAAAGGCGCCCGACTGTTGAAGCTTGGATTTATGTCTACTTTGATATATGGAGGCGTGGTACTTGTTACAGGATATAAGTTTGTATATGGAGAAACAGGTATTGCAACAAAGGTGCTTTTAAATATTTTTCCAAATATGGATCCTGCCTGGTTTGTAGGATTCTGGGCTGTATTATTCATTATTACATTTTCAGGAACATCAAATCATATGATGTTTTTGACGAATTCTCTGAGAAGCATCGACTATCATACGATCGAGGCGGCAAAAAATATGGGCGCTTCCCAGATGAAAATATTGTTCCAGATTGTGCTTCCTACATTAAAGCCAACTATTTTTGCAGTTACAATCCTGACCTTCCTGTCGGCTTTAAGTACAATGTCGGGCCCATTGATTGTGGGTGGTCCTGATTTCCAGACGATTAACCCCATGATAAAAACCTTTGCGAATATGATGACATCCAGAGATATTGCAGCATTGCTGGCGATTATTCTGGGCCTTGCAACGAGCGTTCTTCTGGTAATTTCGCAGCGCATTGAAAAAAAGGGGAATTTTATTTCTGTTTCTAAGACAAAGGCGAAGCTGGTGAAGCAGAAAATAGAAAATCCCGTATTAAATGTGATAGCCCATATCGTTGCATATTCCATGTTTGTAATTTATATGCTTCCGATTTTGAATGTGCTGGTATTTTCCTTTACAGATGGTCTGACCATTACGACGGGAGAAATCAGACCGGATTCTTTTACTCTGGCTAATTACAGAAAGCTTTTTCAGTCTCCGGCAGCATATAAGCCCTATGTTGTCAGCACGGTTTATGCAATTATAGCAGCGGTAGTAGTGGTGATTGTTGCATTGGTGGCAGCACGCCTGATTACGAAGGCAAAGCATAAGCTTGATAAGATGCTGGAGCCGTTGGTACTGATTCCCTGGCTGCTTCCATCAACAATGATCGCATTGGGAATGATGATGACCTATGATGAGCCGCGGTGGAATATTGGAAATAAAGTTTTGGTTGCTACGCCGCTTATTATGCTGATTGCCTATATTATTGTTAAGATTCCGTTTTCTTACAGAATGGTTAGAGCTGCATTTATGGGGCTGGACGGGAATTTGGAAGAAGCGGCGCAGGTAATGGGCGCAAAACCTTTTTATACTATGAGAAAAGTGATTTTGCCGATCATCATGCCAGTAGTTCTTTCCGTGGTGGTAATGAATTTTATTTCATTATTATCAGAATATGACTTATCCGTATTTTTATATCATCCTTCCTATCGGCCTCTTGGTATTGAGATTAAGCTGGCAACAGACGAAACAGCTACGATCGACGCACAGGCGATGGCATTTGTTTATACTGTTGTTCTTATGATAATTTCTACCTTTGCATTATGGCTTGGCAGATTTGGCGGTTTTGAGGCAATTAAGAATTTTGCAGTTAAGGCGGTAAATAAAATTGGCGGAAAAGCGGAAAAATAAAAAGAATCATCCGGGTATGAAGACTTTTTGTGGTCTGGTTCTGCTGGCACTGTCCTTATCCGGATGCAGTGAAAACAAAGAAGTGGATTTTGTAAAAAAATATAAGGTTGATTTGAATGCAGTATCTGACGTGAGTGATGTGCTTCAGAAGGCAATCAACGATCTTCCGGAGAACGGAACATTGCTTTTAAAGGATGGAACGTATCCTATATCAAGGGCTCTGGAGCTAAAAAGTAATATGACATTAAAGCTCAGCGAAAACGCGGTGCTTTTGAATGAAGTGCAGGGGAGCTCTGCATTGATGGGCTTTAATCATCCCTTAAAGCATGATAAAGCAGAAGGAAACAGTAATATTGTGATTGAGGGAGGAACCTGGGATATGAATGGAGCTCTTGGAGACCATGGGGTTCCTGCGAATCTCCCTGAGGCAGATACGGCAGGCGCTTTGGGGCTTGCCTATGCCGAAAATATTACGCTGAGGGACATACGTTTTATTGACAGCTATAATGGGCATGTTTTGCAGCTGGCCGCAGTAGATCAGGTTTTGATTGAGAACTGCCGGTTTGAAGGGCAGGCCTTTAAGGGCGAGGGAAATAAAACAAGGGAACTGATTCAGATTGAACCAGGATCGATTAAGGGCTATCCTTATACAAAGGTACAGGATGTGAGGCCTACGACGAATGTAGTGATTAGAAACTGTTATTTCGGAGGAAGTGAAAAGTCACCGCAGTATATGGTCGGGCTGGGAAACCACGGTCAGCAAAACGGTGTAAAATGTTCGGATATTTTGATAGAAAACTGCACCTTTGAAAATGCGGCCTGGGCCGGAATTCGATTTTGGGCTTTTGACCGGGTGAGTATCAAAAACAATACGTTCCGGATGACAGCAGACTCTAGGCAAAAAGAGAGGTATGCAATTCTGGCAGACAGCCATCCCTATGGCGCGGTTATAGAGGAAGGCGGAGCGGCAAGCACCAGTGAGCTTGTTATTGAGAAAAATACAATTGTCATAGAAGCTCCGGATGTAAAAGCTGTTGGAGTTCTTGGAAACGGCGGTTCTCCTAAAAAGCCGAAAGATATTTCTATCATGAATAATACCATTCAGTCAAATGGGGCAGAGCAGGCAATTGAACTACTCAGAACAGAGAATTGCGTAATTGAAGGAAATCAGGTGGAAGGCTTTGAAACGCAGGTATACGCAGAGGACTGCGATGGAGAGGTAAAGACTGATTTGGAAATCATTTATAATGAGAAATAGACCTGTCGGAACGGTGACAGGAAAGGAAGGTGTTACTATGAATGCATTGCATGCGCTGCTGGCGGAAAAGAAGGTTTTGGTAGCGGCTCACAGAGGCGTAGCAGGAGCAGATATTCCCTGCAATACTATTCCTGCTTTTGAACTGGCTTTAAAATCAGGAGCAGATATTCTGGAGATGGATCTTTTTAAATCGGCAGATGGAGAATTGTTCATTTTTCATACAGGAAAAGAACCGTTTCAGTTGGACAGACATATCGATATTACAAAATTGTCATCTGCGCAAATCAGACAGCTGCGGCTGGTGAATGTGGATTTTAATGAAACTGCATTTGGGCTGAATACCTTTGATGAGGTTCTGGAGCAGTTTAAAAATCGCTGTATTTTGAACCTGGACAGGTGTTTTGGATTTCTGGAGGATGTGATTCGGACAGTAGAGCGTCACAATATGAAGGAGCAGATTCTGCTGAAAAATGCACCAGATGAAAATTCTCTGAAAAAAGTGGAAGCTTTTGCGTCAGAGTATATGTTTATGCCTATTTACATGGAAAAAGACACAGCTACCAGCATCATTGAAAAAATGAATATAAATTATGTGGGCGCAGAGCTGGTTTTTGCTGACGAGAAATCTCCGGTTGCTCAGGATGAATATATCCACAGTATGCATCAGGCAGGGAAAATTTTATGGGGAAATGCGCTGGAATATAATCATAAAATTCCGTTGGCTGCAGGGCACTGTGATAATATTTCTCTTCTGGATCATCCAGATAAGGGCTGGGGCTGGCTGGCAGACAAGGGCTTTGATATTATCCAGACAGATTGGGCGGCACAGTGCTGCTCCTATATTAGAAAAAACAGAGCGTGCTGATAAAAACGGCGGCGACCGGGAGGTGAATAGTATTTTAAAATTTTTAGGATGCGGAGCGGCATTTTATCCTGTTTTAGGAAATACCAGCGCATATTTTATAAAAAATAATAATCTTTATCTGCTGGACTGCGGCGAGCTGGTATTTCATCAGCTGTATGAGCGGGGAATGCTGACAAGGTATGACAGAATTTATTCTATCATTACTCATTTACATGCGGATCACGTGGGAAGTCTTGGATCTTTGATCTCTTATACATATTTTGTACTTGGGAAAAAGATACGGGTTATTCATCCGGAGGAGTCTGTTCGTCAGCTTTTGGATTTGACCGGCATTGATCGGAATGCTTATTATTTTGAACAATGTACCAGGTATGAGAGTGATGGAATTGTGTTTGAAGCGGTTCCTGTCAGACATGCTGAGGATATGAACTGCTATGGATATATTATTGAGGATGGGGGCAGACGGATCTATTACAGTGGGGATTCCTATGAAATTCCAGAGCGTGTGATAAACGGTTTTCTTGAAAGGAGAATAGAGAAAATTTATCAGGATACAACCAATAAGGTATCTTCTCATCGTTCTCATTTCCCGTTGTCGGAGCTGAAGGAACTGATTCCAGAGGAGCTGAGGGCACAGGTGTTTTGTATGCATTTTGGCTGTGATTTTTCAGCGGAAATTGAACAGCTGGGATTCAATAATGCAGAAAAATATTTAGCTCAGCAAAGATAATAAAAACGTAACAGTTCGGCAAAGCCGGACAAGACGAAGCAGGGCTGAACTGTTACATAAAAACATGGATAACGACAGAAAGGAAGGAGAGCAGCCTTCCTTTTGTTGTTAAATCAGACAGGAGGGCTTTATGGAGAATGTATTTATTGCACTGCAGTCATTTATGGGGGAATTTGAAGCTTCGGCATTGATCCGGCTGTTTACGGCAGTCATTTGCGGAGGAATTATAGGCTTGGAGCGGGGACTGAAAGGACGACCGGCAGGACTGAAAACCTTTTCGCTGGTCTGTGTGGGAGCAACTCTGGTTATGGTAACGAATGAGTATATTTCTATAAAAGCAGGAGGGAGTGGAGATGCTGCCAGAATGGCAGCGCAGGTTGTCAGCGGAATTGGATTTTTAGGAGCAGGTACTATCATCGTGACAGGCGCCAATCAGGTAAAAGGTCTGACAACAGCCGCTGCGTTGTGGGTGAATGCAGCAGTAGGAATTGCAATTGGATCGGGATTTTATTTTGGAGCGGTGTCCGCGACGATTTTAGTCTGTTTTTCATCTGAGATTTTTCGGGCAGTTGATCGTGTTATTATAGGAAATGCCGCTCATATGAAAATCTGTATAGAGGGAATGAATGAAGGCTTTCTGGTGAGGCTGCTGGAATTTTTTAAAGAACGGGATATTCGTGTTTCCAGTGTAATAAGAACTTCAGAATACAAATGGTATAAAAAAGATATTTGTGTTATTATGGAACTGGAATTGAAACACAGACAGAGTCATAATAAGCTTCTGAAGGAAATTCAGGAATTAGAAGGCCTTCGTTTTGTGGAAGAGGTGTAAGAGAAAGGGGAAATCAGTTAATTTGCCGCAGGCATTAACTGAGTGAGATATATGGCAACAATTTTGGATGTGGCGAGACTGGCAGGCGTCTCTCAGGGAACTGCTTCGAATGTGCTCAACAGGAAAGGAAATGTAAGCAGCGAGAAAATCAGACTGGTGGAGGAAGCAGCGCAGAAGCTGGGATTTACTCTGAATGAGAAAGCGAGAATGCTCCGAAAAGGCTCCAGCGATTCTCTGGCAGTGATATTGCCCAACATTCAATTCAAGCAGTACAGAGATTTTTATGCCAGCTTTAAGGTATATGCAGAGAGAAAAGGATATTCTACAGAGCTGATGCTTACAAATGATAATCCAGATATTGAGCGCGCCTTGATCCAGCAGGCAAAGGCTATGCTTCTGGATGGAATCGCAATTGTATCCTGCCTTACAGAAAAGGAGGAACAGGGGATTTTTGACGGTTTTGGAAAGGTATGTTATGTAGAGCGAAAGCCGCAGTTTCCTGCAGTATATTATGGGTTTGATTATACAAGATGCGGGGAGGAGCTGGCGGAGTCAATTATAAGGCATGAATATAAAAATGTACTGCTGATTCACAGTACCCTGCGATATTCTAACGAAAAGGAAACCATAGAGTCCTTCAATAAAAGAATTTCAGGCATTCCATGCAATGTGATAGATGTATCTACAGACTCCTTGAGACTGTATAATACGTTGCTGGCAGTATTTGAAGAGTATGAGACAATCGAGGCAATTGTGACAACAAACCTTGGATTTGCAGAGCGTATCCGTCAGATATGCAACTCGCTGATTCTGGTAGAAGCGCTTCCGATTTACACAATTTCGCCAATGTTTACATTACCGGAAAAGGATTATATCAAATATGAATTAAATTACAGTCTGCTGGGGAGACAGGCTGCGGAAGAATGTATTGGAAAAAGCAAAACAAAAAACAGCTGTCATATTTTGAAAAATGACGGTTATAGAAAATGGCATAATATAAAATTATCCAATCGGAAGGCAGACACACTGAATGTTCTGGCCCTGGAGGGGCCGGAGGCATCAGTGATGAAGGCAATGACAAAGCTTTATGAGGAGAAAACAGGGACACAAATCAATATTTCTGTTTTATCTTATAATGAGATATATGAGGCCTTTGTAAATGCAGAGAATTTTGGAATATTTGATATATTTCGAATAGATGTGACCTGGCTGTCCTGGTTTGCCGATAAGATTTTATTACCGCTGGAAGAGATTGATGACAGAATTTTGAAAGGAACACAGGAATATATTCCTGCATTAATGGGAAAATACTCCACAGTGAATAACAGAGTCTATGCGCTGCCAGTAACACCCAGTGCACAGATTCTTTTCTACCGAAAGGATTTATTTGAGGATGCGGCAGTAAAAAGGGAATTTTGGGAAACCTACAGAAGGGAACTGGAGGTTCCAAAAACCTTTGATGAATTCAATAAAATAGCAGGCTTTTTTACAAAGAGCCAGAACCCTTCTTCAAGAGTTCAATATGGAACCAGTCTGAATCTTGGAAATACAGGGGTAGCGGCAACGGAATTTCTGACAAGATATTTCAGTTACAAACCGCATCTGTTTTCGGATAACGGAAAAATAATTCTGAATGATGAAATTGCTGTAGGCGCAATGAAAAATCTGGTGGAATCGGCGGATTATGCAGTGAGTAAACGGATTTCCTGGTGGACGGATGCGGCAAAAACGTTTGCTAACGGGGACATTGCCATGCAGATTATGTTCAGTAATTACGGCTCTGAGGTACTGGGATATAAATCAAAAATTATTGATAGAGTTGGTTACAGTATCGTCCCTGGAGGAAATCCTATTCTGGGAGGCGGGACTCTTGGAATTGCAAAAAACTGCAGGTATCCAGAGGATGCTTTGGCATTTATCAAATGGATCACCTCAGATCCGGTAGCTTCTGCTATGGCAACCCTTGGAAGCGTTTCTCCTTGTTCGAGAACCTATGAAATATATGAAATTGTGGATGCATTCCCATGGCTGGAGCTGGCAAAGGATTGTTTTTCTTTATCGAAAACAGAGCGGCTTCCGGCAGATAATTTAAGACCATTTGATGAAAAACGTTTTTTGAATATATTGGGAACGATGACAAAGAATATCGTAGCCGGTATGGTTGATATCGAAGAAGCCATGGAGAGAGTGCAGGATATGATGGATCAGTATTTTAATTAAATACAGAGCTGCTGTAATTTTAATGCTGCTGCTTCTGGACTTTAAGAGTACAGAAGCAGCGGCATTTTTAATGTATAGGAAAGTACTTCCTATTTTTTCCTTCTTTGATTTTACAGAAAGATTTCGGAGTCTGGCTCGATCTTCTTGCAGGCAGCAAGGACATTAGCCATAACAGCCTTGGGATCCTGACCTTCTGCAAATTCGACAATCAGTTTCTGCGTCATAAAGTTTACGGTAGCGTTTGCTACACCAGCAGTCTTGCGGGCAGCATCCTCCATTAAATTGGCGCAGTTTGCGCAGTCAACTTCGATTTTGTAGGTTTTTTTCATAGTGGCAGCCTCCTGGAATATTTTCTGATTTAACAATTAATTATCCGTTTAATTATTATAAGTGCAGTATAATCCAGGAAAAGAAAGAAGTCAATACAGACGGTAAAGTTCCTCCTAAAAGGGATAAAATCATTTCCAAAGGGGAGAAAAAGGCCGGAAACCGGCAAAGCGGCTTCTGGCCTTTGGAAAGCTCCGTTATCAAAATAAGGATTACAGAAGAGTCTTAATGTACTCAGCAAGCTCCTCGTTCTGGCAGTTAGCGAAGAACAGCTCCTTGAACTGCTCGCCGGCAAATGCGCCTTTTACCAGCTCCTGATCAATGTCCTTCAGACAGTCGATGATGGGGCGCAGGGTTACTGCACGAACGCCGTCCAGGATTTTTTTGTTGCGCTGTTCCGGAACAACACGCTCCTTCGGATATCCCTGGCCATGACCAAAGCCGAACAGCTTTTCAAAAATGTATTCCAGATTCAGCTCGCCGCCCCAGCCAAAGCCTTTTGCAAAAGGCAGAGCAACTGCGTTGCCGTCGTTTACATGAGCAAAGGTGTAAGCGTCAACCGGATCTTCTACATGTCCGCAGAGAACGTTGGGGAAGCTGTTCATTGCCAGCATAGCGCCCTCGCCGGTGCCGCAGCCGGTAATTACATAGTCAGCAGCTCCGCTGTTTAACAGGACAGCACCCAGAATACCAACCTGAACGTAGGTCAGCTGTGCAGCGTCATCAGCGGTGTACATGCCATAGTTGTATACAGTATGTCCCATGGGTTCAACAACCTTTTTCAGGGATGCAGCGATAAGCTCATTTTTTGCAGCCTGGCTGTTTTCGTTGATAAGTGCGATTTTCATAGAAATTCTTCTCCTTTTCCACTGTGGTGAATATTTGCTGCTCTGTATGGCGTCAGAGCGCCTGCAGAGGTCAGCTCCTGTGTCTATTATACCTGTAATATGAGAGAACTTCAATCATCAAAATGCATCAGCTGTGCAAAATGGCGGATCCTTGGTTATTCTGCCGGATTCTCCCATGCGATTTCTCCGCCGCAGATGGTATACTTTACAACGCCTTTCAGGGTCTCTCCTACAAAGGGAGAGTTGCTGGATTTTGACTGGAAATTCTCGACTGTCCAGGAGGCGTCAGGATCAAAGATAACCAGATCCGCATCAGCTCCTTTTCCGATCCAGCCCTTGTGTTCTTCCAGGCGATAGAGAATAGCCGGATTCAGGCTCATTTTTTCCATCAGCTGAACCATGGTCAGACAGCCGGTATCAACCAGATTGGTAATGCCCAGGGAAAGTGCTGTCTCCAGTCCGATAATGCCGCTGGGAGCCTGTGTCAGAGGACGTCCCTTTTCTTCTGCGCTGTGGGGAGCATGATCTGTGGCGATAATATCAATAATGCCTTCCTTCAGGCCGCGGAGAATTTCCTGCTTATCTTCCAGAGTCCGCAGAGGCGGATTCATTTTTGCAAGAGAACCGTGCTTTAACACAGCGGATTCATCGAGAGAGAAGTGGTGGGGCGTTACCTCTGCCATGACATGAGCGCCCAGCTGCTTGGCCAGCTCTACCATGCGTACAGAGCGGCCGGAGCTGATATGCTGAATATCAACCGTAGCGCCTGTATGGATTGCCAGCATACAGTCGCGGGCAACCATAACATCTTCAGCAGCAGCAGGAGAACCGCCGATGCCAAGCTCCGCAGAAACAGCGCCGCGGTTGATTCCGTTGTTGGTAATCAGAGAGGGATCCTCCTCGTGAAAGCTTAATGGAACGTTCAGCCGCACGGCCTCTTCCATGGCCTTTTTTACAAGAGCAGCATCCTTTAAGGGGATACCGTCATCGGTAAAACCAGCGGCTCCGTGAGCCTTTAAAAGCTCCATATCTGTCAGCTCCTGACCTTTCATGCCTACTGTGATATTGGCGGCGGTCAGCACGTTAATGGGGGTCTTTTTGCCTTCCTGAATGACGTATTCCAGGGTTTCTACGTTGTCAACCGGCGGCTTGGTATTGGCCATACAGATAACGGTGGTAAATCCGCCGGCAGCGGCAGCCCTTGCTCCGGTTTGAATGTCTTCCTTGTAGGTAAAGCCCGGATCCCGGAAATGAACATGCACGTCAATGAAACCAGGCGCAGTGATCAAGCCCTTGCCGTCAAGAATCTGGAGGGAAGAGCCATTTTCACTGGCCAGAGCCTGACAGCGCTCTGCCAGATTCTCCCCCATATCTACGATTTTTCCATTTTCGATGATCAGATCCAGCACTGCGTCTGTGCCGGTTTTCGGGTCAATGACCCGGCTGTTTTGAATAAAAAGCATAAATAAATCCTCCTTGTAGGGTTATGATTTCCTGGTTCCGATGCAAAACAGCTTCTGGGGAAGCTCAAAGACAAAAACAATGCCCAGAACAATGGCAATGGCAACCTTCAGTGCAGTAAGGCCTGTGTCAAAGGCTTTGGCCATATGACCGGTAACGGCATAGTAGGAGGCCCAGTAGATGCCAGCCCCGGGAACCAGGGGAAGAATACCGGAAATCAGAAAAATAGTCACCGGGCACTGCTTGCGAACTGCAAACCATCGGGACATCAGGATTACCAGTACTGTAGCGGCAAAGGTAGCGACTGCAGATGTGGTGGCAGGAAGAGTCAGAAGATAAAGGAACCATCCGGCTCCGCCAATCAGTCCGCAGTGGCAGAAGTAGCGGACGGGAACACCAAACAGCAGGGAAAAGCCCACAGTTCCGGCTGCCGCTGCCAGAGTCTGTAAAATAAGATAACCAATGTTTGTCAAAGCAGGATACCTCCCGTTATCTGATTCCAGAGGGCGATGACAAATCCCACGCCCATGGCAATGCACAGGAAGACCAGGATTGCATCCAGCATTCGCACAGACCCGGAAATGTAGTCTTCGTCTGCCATATCGCGGATAGCGTTGGTAAAGGCAACTCCGGGAACCATCAGAATAATGCCGCCGATCATCATGGATTCCAGATGAAGGCCCAGGCCTGTCTGATAAAAGAAAATGCTGAGAGCAGTCACCAGTGCGCTGCCGGTAATGTTGCATACAATTTTAGAAAAATGAGGCTTGGCGATTTTGACAAGGTACAGCTGCAGAATCATGCCAATCCATATGGAACAGAAAAAATCCTGGAGAGCGCCGCCGAACATAAAGCTGAAGCAGGCGCCGGAAAATCCGGCTGAAATAATCTGAATCCGGTTGGAAAATCCAGGGGTATTTTCAATGCGCTCCAGCTGGAGCTTTGCCTCTTCCGGCGTAAAGCGGCCGGCTTCAATCTGACGGGAAAGCTGGTTTACCTCTGCCACCCGGCTCAGATTGGCAACGTTGACCGGGATCTGCAGAACCTTTGCAAACTGAGTTTCTTTTTCATCGCCGGAGGTGAGAAAAATTCCATTGCTGAGAACAAAGACATTTGCAGAATGCAGACCATAGTAATGGCAGATTCGGTAGACCGTATCTTCTACCCGGAAAATTTCAGCTCCGTTTTCCAGAAGGATCTGTCCTGCCTTCAGGGCAAGAAGGAGAATGTCCCGTTCCCTCTGGGCTCGGATTTCCCGGTCTTCGGGAGGGGCGTTTAAGCGGTCGTCCTGATGTGGTGTAGTATTCATTTCTTACTCCTCAGAAGAGCGTCAGATCTCAAAGCTCTGCCCTTCTGTCTGTATTTCTGCTATTTTATCCCGGTAGCTGTCAGAGCACTCCAGGCTTTTCAGCCGGTCGATAACGGAAAAGTCATTCCAGAAATGCATTGGAAAAACCATGCCTGCGCCGACCTGGCACATAAATTCGTGAAGTCCCAGATAAAACAGATCCTCCTGCCGTCCGTCCAGGGGAACCATGGCTGCATCAGGAATAATTCCCAGCCGGTGGATCGTTTCCAGCTCCTTCTGGTAATTGGCCTTCATGGTATGATTCCAGGAAAGGGATTCTCCGTTCCATTGCCAGTCATTCAAATCGCCGGCGTGGAAAATGGTTTTGCCTCCGGCCTCCACCAGAAAAGCCACGCCCTCGTCTGTAGAGCGGAACGTATGGATCAGGATGCCGCCGCCCTCAGCCAGGTGGATCATTCGGCCTGGATCAATAAAGTGTGTTCTTGAAAAATGCTTTTCCGGCACCCGGTTCTGCCAGATATCGTCAGACAGAACATAGACAGTGTGCGGGTGGGAATCTGCAAGGGTAAAAATATCGGGGTTAAAATGATCCTCATGGCGGTGGCTGACAAAAACCACCAGCGTTTTGGCAGGATCAAGGGGAGGCAGGATGCCGCCGGCAAAATCAAATAAAAGCAGAGCCTGGTTTGTTTCTGCGAGAAAACCGCTGTGATGAATGTATGTGATTTTCATGAATGTCCTCCTCATAGTTTTGTAATGTGCCTTCACTCAGTAGCATACCATAAAATTCAGGGAAAAAACAGGGGAAAAAGCAAGGGCTCTGTCAGAAAATATGCTGACAGAGCCAAAGATAAAATTCTTTAATTTGCCTTTACTTCTTTCCAAAGTTCATTGTATACAGAATCGACTTCATCGCCCATGTATTCAAAAACTTCACAGTTCTTTAAACTGTCAATATCCGGGAATACTGCTTTATTATTCTGCATTTCCTCATCCAGCAGCTCAAAGGCACCCTTGTTGGGGGTAGGGTAGGTAATATACTCAAAGTTTGCCTTGGCAATTTCCGGACGGCACAGGAAATCCAGCCATTTTTCTGCATTTTCTTTGTTCTTTGCATTTTTCGGAATTACCCAGCAGTCCAGCCACAGGTTAGTGCCTTCCTCTGGCAGTACATATTCCAGAGTAAAATCAGCGCCCTGATTTGCAACCTCTTCCTGGATATACAGCATCTCTCCGGAATAAATCACGCCTACAGCAGCCTCTCCTCCGATCATCTTGTCGCGGACCTGGTCAATTACATAGGCCTGAACCAGAGGCTTCTGATCAATCAGCGCCTGCTTTGCCTGCTGCAGTTCCTCCTCGCTGGTGCTGTTCATGGAAAAGCCGTCTTTCTTCAGAGCAACCATAAAAGCGTCGCGGACACTGTCCTGCATAAGGATTTCTCCGCTTAACCGCTCATCCCACAGGTCAGCCCAGGTTGTAGGCGGCTCTACACCAAGCTCCTCAAGACGGGCCGGATTGTAAAGGATGCCGACAGTCCCCCAGCAGTAGGGAACAGAGTATTTGTTTTCCGGATCAAAGGATGTTGCCATCTCCATGTAGGCCGGGTTGATCTGGTCAATGTTGGGAACATTGTCAAAATTGATTTCAGCCAGCAGGTCATTTTCCCGCATTTTCTGAATCATGTAATCAGAAGGACATACCACATCGTAGTTGATAGCGCCTGCCTCAATGATGGGATACATTTCCTCGTTGGTTTCAAAAAGGTCATAAATGACAGAGATGCCAGTTTCCTCTTCAAACTGTTCGATGACAGATTCATCAATATATTCGCCCCAGTTGTAAACGTACAGCTCATTGGAGCCGCCGTTAGCGGTGTTCTGGGCAGGGCTGTCGGCACCTCCTCCACATGCGGTCAGGGAAGCAGCGGCTGCAGTTGTCAGGCACAGTGCAAATACTCTTTTTTTCATAATTAAAATCCTCCTTGCAGGTTCTCTGATAGTGTGAAAAGCTATTTTTCCTGTCTCTTTTTCGGCGCAAAATTACTGATGAGAAGAAGAATCAGCACAGCTGCGAAAATGACAGTGGACAGGGCGTACATAGATGGCTTAATACCCCGGCGCACCTCACTGTAAATCAGGGTGGACAGAGTATTGATTCCCGCGCCTCTGGTAAAGTGAGTGATAATAAAATCATCCAGAGACATGGTAAAAGCCAGTAAAAATCCAGACAGCACTCCGGGGAGAATGTCCGGAAATACCACCTTAAAGAAGGCGGAAATCGGGCTGGCGCCCAGATCCAGGGCAGCCTCGTAGGTATAGCGGCTTGTCTGCCGCAGCTTTGGCATAACGCTCAAAATCACATAAGGGATATTAAAGGTAATATGGGCAATCAGCACGGTTTTAAAGCCTAGGGAAATTCCGAAGGCGATAAAAGCCAGCATCAGGGAAATTCCGGTTACAATATCCGCATTCAGCATGGGAATGTTGGTAATGCCCATAACAATGGTTCTGGAAACAGGCTTCATGCTGTTGATGGCAATGGCTGCGGCTGTGCCGATGATTGTGGCAATCAGCGCAGATAAAAAGGCAATCAGCAGCGTGTTCTGCAGGGCTGCCATAATGTTTCTGCTGGAGAACATCTGGGTGTACCACTGCAGGGTGAAGCCGCCCCATACGGTGCGGGATTTTGATTGGTTAAAGGAAAGCACCACCATGGTGGCAATCGGCGCATACAGGAAGATCATTATGATAACCAGATAGAAATCCTGTAAAAACCGTCTGAAATTTTTTTTGATTCCAGTCATCAGAATGCACTCCCTTCTCCGTTTTTATCGTATTTGGCAATCAGCGCCATGCTCAGCAGAATAAAGAGCATCAGTACCAGAGACAGTCCGGAGCCCAGATTCCAGTTGCTGCTTTTGGTAAATTCCTGCTCAATCACATTGCCGATAAGAAGAATCTTACTGCCGCCCAGCAGGTTGGAGATAACAAAGGTGGTCAGGGCAGGCACAAATACCATGGTAATTCCGCTGATAATGCCTGGAACGCTTAAAGGAAGCCAGATCCAGATGAGAGTCTGGAAAAAGTTGGCTCCCAGATCTCTGGCAGCGTTGATGGTATTGTCTTCAATTTTGCAGAGCACATTGTAAATCGGCAGCACCATAAAGGGCAGGAAGTTATAAACCATACCCAGCACAATGGCGCTCGGTGTGTTAATCAGGTTCTGGCGGGGCAGGTGCAGGGCGGTTAAAATACCATTGATGACACCGCTTTTTTCCAGCAGAGTCTGCCATGCCAGAGTTCTTAACAGAAAGTTCATCCACATGGGAAGGATAAAAATAAATACAATAAAGCTTCCCTGTCCCATGCCGCGGTTTCTGAGAATCATGGCCAGAGGATAGGCCAGGATCAGGCAGATGACCGTGCTGATGAAGGACAGCTCCAGGGAAAGCCACAGAGCCTTCCTATGCTCCGGAGTAGCCATGGACATGATGTTTGCCAGAGTAAAGGCGCCGGATTTGTCAGTAACTCCATAATATACGATCAGGGCCAGCGGAATGATAATAAAGCCGGCCATCCAAAGCAGGTAAGGCCCTGCCAGCAGTTTTTTACTCATTGACTCCCACTGCCTCCTCATCCTCCGAAGCCGGTTTATTCATAATCTGAATGTCAAAGGGATCCACATGAAGACCGACCTTTCGGCCAACAGGACACAGATCCGTGCTGTGAACCAGCCATTCAAAGCCGTCTGGTGTGGTGACCTCCATTTCGTAGTGCACTCCCTTGAAAATCAGATGGGTGCAAACTCCGGTCAAGGTTCCTTTTTCCGGCTCTACCAGGTCGATATCCTCCGGACGGATTACAACGTCTACCGGCTGGTTTCTTCCGAAGCCTTTGTCTACACAGGCAAATTTAGCGCCGAAGATTTCTACCAGCTCGTCCTGCAGCATAATGCCGGGAACAATGTTGCTTTCTCCGATAAAGTCAGCGACAAATGCATTTTCCGGTTCGTTGTAAATCTGTTCCGGAGTACCCATCTGCTGAATGTAACCCTGGTTCATGACTACGATGGTGTCGGACATGGTAAGCGCCTCTTCCTGATCATGAGTTACATAAATAAAGGTAATGCCCAGTTCGTTTTTCAGACGAATCAGCTCGTACTGCATGTCCTGGCGGAGTTTCAGATCCAGAGCGCCCAGGGGCTCGTCCAGAAGCAGAACCCGTGGCTCGTTGACGATGGCGCGGGCAATGGCAATTCGCTGCTGCTGTCCGCCGCTTAAGGAGTCTACAGACCGTTTTTCATAACCGTCCAGGTTTACCAGCTTTAAAGCATATTTGATTTTATCATTGATGTAATCCTTTGACTTTCCTTTGATTTTCAGGCCAAAGGCAATGTTTTCCGCAATGGTCATGTGGGTAAACAGGGCATATTTCTGGAAAACCGTGTTCAGCTGTCTTTTATTGGGGGGCAGCTTGCTGATATCTGCGCCGTCAAAAATAACTTTGCCGGTGTCAGCAGTTTCAAAGCCGCCGATAATGCGGAGGGTTGTGGTCTTGCCGCAGCCGCTGGGGCCGAGAAGTGTGACGAATTCATTTTCTTTAACAGAAAGGTTCAGATCATCCAGAACCATTGTCCCGTCAAAGCTTTTGGAGATGTTTACTAAATCAATCAAAGGCTGGTTCATGTTCGATTCCTCCTGAAGTAGGTTAAGGTTTAAAAGTTGGGCGGGGAGCTGATCCAGATCAGCGTGGCGCCGGATTTGCTGGAAAGCCTGTGCTGCTTATCAGCCGTATAATAGAAAGATTCTCCCTTTTTTGCCCGGTAGGTATTGCCGCCCAGATGGATGGTTACGGTTCCTTGAAGAACATAACCAAATTCCTCGCCTTCGTGGGGTGTGTCCGGATAGGTTTCGCCGCCGGCCTCAAGCGTCAGAAGAATGGGTTCCATTCTGTTTTTCTGAGCGTTGGGAATAATCCACTTGATATTGTTTTTCAGCTCCGGATCATATTTTTCAAAATAATCCGATTTTCCGAAAACAATCTGTTCTTCCGGCGGTTCATAGAAAAATTCGCTTAAGGTACTGCCCAGACACTGCAGAATGTCAGTCAGCGTGGCAATGGAGGGGGAGGTCAGGTTCCGTTCCAGCTGAGAGATAAATCCCTTGGACAGCTCGGCACGGTCAGCCAGCTCCTCCTGGGTCAGCCCTTTCAGGATACGCAGCTCTTTCAGCTTTAAACCGATGTCAATATTCATAAAAGTACCTCCAGTCCGTTCCAGAGTTTCGTGACTATACTAAGCAAAAAGTTTACTGATATTAAATGAATGTAAAAATAACTTTAAAGTTTAGTATTCATAAACAAAAAGCAAGTTCCATTATACTGAAAAATATCCGCTTGTCAATAGATTCTCAATGGATTTTTTCTGAAAACTGTGGTATACTCTGTCACAGAAAGGCGAGGCCCGGAAATGGGGAGTCATTTGCGGGAAAAACACCATCAGGAGGAAGAATCTATGGCGAAGTATATGGCTTATGTGGGCTCTTATTCCTATACAGGAAAATCCAAGGGAATTACCGTGTATGATGTGGATGTGGAAAAGGGCAAATTTATAAAGCGCTGTGAGGTGGAGGTGGATAATTCCTCTTATGTCATTGCGTCAAACGATAATAAAACTCTGTATTCCATTGCAGATGAGGGCGTTGTGGCCTTCCGTATTCTTGAAAACGGAAGTCTGTCCCGGTTAAACAGTGCGAAGATTAAGGGAATGAGAGGCTGTCATCTTTCTACGGATCTGAAGGATAAGTATATATTTGTTTCCGGTTTCCACGATGGCAAGGCTACGATTCTTCGGCTACGCAGAGACGGGGGCGTAGGTGAGATTGTAGACGGCGTGTTCCATAAGGGACTGGGAAGTGTGGCAGATCGAAATTTCCGTCCCCACGTTACCTGCTTTAGACGGACGCCGGACGGCAAGTTTGTGATGGCAGCAGATTCTGGTCTGGATCAGGTGAAGATTTACCGGTTTAATGAGCGGGATGAACATATGGTGCAGGTTGATGCGATCCGCTGTGATCTGGAGTCAGCGCCGCGTAATTTCCGGTTCAGCAACGACGGAAAATTTATCTATCTGATGTATGAGCAGAAAAATGTGATTGATGTGTATACATACGAAAGCGGAGATCGGGTGCCGGTGATTGAAAAGATTCAGACGATTTCTACCACAGCTCCCAAGCACAATCAGCTGACAGCGGCCTGCTCCCTGCGTTTTTCTCCGGATCAGAAGCATATGTTCTGCAGCAATGCAGGAGATGAAACGGTGTCGATGTATAAGCGTGATGAGAAGACGGGGCTTCTTGAAGAGATGTGCTGCTTACCTATCAGCGGGGAATATCCCAAGGATATTGCAATTTTCCCGGATGACAGACACTTGGCATCGATTAATCATGAAAGTGATAGTATTACATTCTTTAAGATTGATTATGAGAAGGGCTTGCTGATTATGAGCTCTACAGAAATTAAGTGCAATGAGCCCAACAGCTGTGTGATTGTGAAGGTCAGCGACTAATTTTTCTGTCATAGGAAATTGTGTCCTATGACAGAAAAACGCTCCGCGAGGATCGCCATGCGTCGGAAGAGAATTTTGTCGCAGAAGCGACCCTCCGCAGGCGGAGAAGCTCGCGAGCGAGCTTCTTTCTGTCATAGGAAATTGTGCCCTATGACATAAAAAACGCTCCGCGAGGATCGTCATGTGGCGGAAGAGGATTTTGTCGCAGAAGCGACCCTCCGCAGGCGGAGAAGCCCGCAAGAGAGCTTCTTTATTTAAAAGGATGTCAACAACGGAGGAGTGACAGAGTATGGCAGGATCAACCTATGGAACCGTCTTCCGAATTATGACATGGGGCGAGTCCCACGGTAAGGGCATCGGTGTGACCATTGATGGCTGTCCCGCGGGACTTGCTCTGTGTGAGGAGGATATTCAAAAATACCTGAACAGAAGAAAGCCGGGACAGAGCCGGTACTCCACTGCCAGAAAAGAAGGCGATCAGGTGGAGATTTTGTCTGGGGTATTTGAGGGAAAAACAACAGGAACGCCGATTGCCATGATGGTAAAAAATACAGATCAGCGTTCTCATGATTACAGTGCTATTATGGATGTATACCGTCCGGGGCATGCAGATTACTGTTTTGATCAAAAATACGGGCTTCGGGATTATCGGGGAGGAGGTAGAGCCTCAGCACGGGAAACTATTGCCAGAGTGGCAGCCGGAGCAGTTGCATGTAAGCTGCTTGAGCATTACGGAATTACGGTAACGGCCTATGTAAAAAGTATTGGTCCTTTTGAAATCGATCCCCGACGATTTGATTTAAAGGAAAGGGATAAGAATCCTCTTAATATGCCGGATGCTGTGGCTGCGGAGGAGACGGGAGAGTTTCTTCAGCGAATGATGGAAGCCCATGATTCTGCCGGAGGTGTGGTGGAATGTTTGGTGGACGGGATGCCTGCGGGGATAGGAGAACCTGTATTTGACAAGCTGGATGCCAGTCTGGCTCGGGCAGTGATGTCCATTGGGGCAGTGAAGGGCTTTGAAATAGGAGATGGTTTTGAAGCAGCCAAGGCATTAGGTTCTGAAAATAATGATGAATTTTATACAGATACGGATGGAAAGATACGAAAGAAAACCAATCATGCAGGCGGAATTTTAGGCGGTATCAGCGATGGAAGCCAGATTGTACTGCGGGCAGCCTTTAAGCCTACGCCGTCCATTGCCAGAGTGCAGAATACGGTAAATCGTTCAGGCCAAAATGTAGAAATCTCCATTCATGGACGTCATGATCCGGTGGTGGTTCCCAGAGCTGTTGTTGTTGTGGAAGCCATGACCGCTCTGACGATTGTGGATTTGATTTTGGAAAACAGATGCGCAAGGCTGTAAAATTAAGAAAGAAAAGGAGATTTGAAGATGAAGATTGCAATGGGAAATGACCACAGTGCAGTAGAGATGAAGGAAGCAATGAAGGCATATGTAGAGAGCAAGGGATATGAGGTTATTGATTTCGGAACCAATTCAACCGAAAGCTGTGACTATCCGGAGTTTGGGGAAAAGGTGGGCCGTGCCGTAGCATCAGGTGAAGCAGATTATGGTATTGCTATCTGCGGTACAGGCATCGGCATTGGCATTGCAGCAGGAAAGGTAAAGGGGGTTCGTGTCTGCACCTGCAGCGAGCCTTACAGCGCAAGACTTTCCAGAATGCACAACAATACAAATGTGCTGACCTTCGGCGCCCGTGTAATCGGCGTGGAAATGGCAAAGATGATTGTAGATGAGTGGCTGGACAACAAATATGAAGGAGGCCGTCACGATCGGAGAGTCCAGATGCTGGGAGAGATTGAGAACCGGTAAGGAAATTAAAGAACAGATGGAAGGCTGCAAACTGGAACAGCTGGGCCACCTGGAGAATAACAAAAATGATGGATTTTGCCGTCAGCCGAATAACAGGCTGGCGGTATTTTTCTATACACAATATCAGAAGCAGATTTTGCATTTTGAAAGGAAACTGCAGGAGCCTGTACAAGATTCCAAGATGCATATGCTAATAAACAGGCCCGGAGGTAGATTCCAGCGGAACCTTGATTTTCTGGAAACACAAATAAAAGGTGATACAGAGAATATCAATGAAGGAAAACAATGGAACAAAAGAAAGGATAAAAGAAAACGGGGCTGCCGCACAAATTTGAACTGTGCAACAGCCCCAATATTGGTATAATATCCCGAACTCCAGGATACTACAGCAAAATAATATTGTGCTCGCGGCAGATTTTTCTCATCTCCTCCGGCCAGATGCTTGCCTGAACCTCGCCAACATGAACGCGATCCAGAAGAAGCATGCAGAGACGGGACTGTCCGATACCGCCGCCAATGGTACAGGGAAGCTCGCCGTTTAAGAGCATCTTGTGATAGGGAAGATCTTTGCGTTCCTCACAGCCGGCCTTTTTTAACTGCTCGGCCAGAGAGGTCTCGTCTACACGGATTCCCATGCTGGAGATTTCCAGAGCACAGCCCAGTTTCTCAAACCAGAACAGAATATCGCCGTTTAACTGCCAGTCATCATAGTCCGGCGCCCGTCCGTCATGGGGCTCGCCGCTTTTCAGCTTGTCTCCTATTTTCATCAGGAAGACACAGCCGTGTTCCTGGGTAATGAGATTCTCACGTTCCTTAGGTGATTTGTCAGGCCAGCGATCCTCCAGTTCCTGAGTTGTAACAAAGGTAATGTCGCTGGGAAGGCGTTTTGCGGCTTCCGGGTACTTGTACCATACCTCGTGCTGCATGTGCTTGATCACCTTGAAAATCGTGCGGACGGTTTCCTGAAGAGTTTCCACAGTACGTTCCTCTCTGGTAATCACCTTTTCCCAGTCCCACTGATCCACATAGCAGGAATGAAGATTGTCCAGCTCCTCGTCCCGGCGGATAGCGTTCATATTGGTATAAAGGCCTTCTCCCGGCTGGAAGCCGTAGGTCTTTAATGCCATACGCTTCCATTTTGCCAGAGAATGGACAACTTCTACGGTTTCTCCAGGAATAGATGCAAGATCAAACTGGACAGGACGTTCCACGCCGTTTAAATCGTCGTTCAGTCCGCTTGATTTTTCAACAAAAAGAGGTGCGGAAATACGCTCCAGATGCATTTCTCTGCCAAGCTCTCTCTGAAAGGTGTCTCGAATGTATTTGATCGCCTCCTGAGTCTCGCGGACAGAAAGGTGGGGATTATAGTTTTCCGGTATAATCAGTGCCATAGGTTTTCCTCCCGAAAATGTTCGTAATGCCTATCATGGTAGCATTATTGGGGAGAAATTACAAGTGTTTTTTCTGTTAGAGATCACACTTTTCCGTAACCGCTCAGCGGTGTATTTTCCTGTCGGCTTCGCATGGCTGAACTATTTCAGTTTTTTTGTTTCTATCTTCTATGGCGTGAATCAGCTCTACAATCAGCTGATGGGTGGGGGCAGGAACACCGCACTTTTGGGAGGCGCGTACTACAGAACCACTGATGGTATTCACCTCTGTTTTTCGTCCGGCTTTTAAATCAGCGCAGATAGAGGTAATGCCGTCTGGGGAATTGAGGGAGGTGAGGCGCACCTTTTCTGCAATGGCTTTTTCGTCAGCCTGAAGTCCCAGACCGCGGGCAACGGCAGCAGCCTCCTGAATCAGTCTTTCGGCAATGGACCAGGCATATTCATTAGAGGCAATAAAGCCCATGGGAACCTGAAGGACTCCGGTTAATGCACTTAGGGACACGTTAGTAAAGAGTTTGTCCCAGATAAGCTGCTGGATGTTGGAATGAATCTGTCCCTGAAATCCGCAGGCATCCAGGGTTTCTTTCACTTTTGGAAGAAATCCGCTGGGATCTCCGGCGGGCATTCCGATATTTGTTTTTCCAGTTCCGCCCCGGCGCACATAGCCGGGGGCAAGGACAGCACCGTTGTCCTCAGTTGTTCCAATAATAATATGATCTGCCGGTACAAATTCTGACAGAATATCTTCATGACCGGAGCCGTTCTGAAGAGTCATCAGAAAGGTATCCGGGCCGATAAGCTCCCGATTGGCCGAAAGAGCTGACCGGGAATACAGGGCTTTGACAAACAAAATCACCAGATCCATAGGGGGAAGGCCTTCTGAAGAGGTAACAGCAGAAGGATGGTAGGTGATGTCCTGGCCCTCTTCCTGCAGAATCAGGCCGTTTTTTTGAATATGTTCTACAGTTTCCTGGTTGGTGTCAACCAGCCAGACCTCATTCTGCAGAGATAAGTGGCCGCCGTAAATGGAGCCCATGGCTCCGGCGCCGATAACAGCAATTTTCATAATGTATTCCTTCTTTCGAAAAGGGCTGTTCTAATGAACCGATATGTTTATCTGGAAAACTCAGCCAAGCCTTCAATGGCGTAAGCACGTACCGGACAGGAATCAGCTCCGATAATAGGAAGCGCAGAGTAGGACATGAAGAAGGTGTCTGTGGACAGCTGCTCCAGGTTCTTTAAAACCTCCAGGAAGACAATATCTACTTCCATCAGAATATCATGGAATGGTTTTACATCTGCTTCGCAGTTTTCAATAGAAACTCCGTCACCGAAGCCGACACATTTTACCTTATGGTTGCGGAACCACCAAGCAGACTCTGCATTGATAAACAGTCTCTTATCCTCAGGGCTGTTGGTTGCAGGGGTAAAGGGCGGGAATTTCCAGTTGCTGTCCAGAATGACAATATCGCCTTCCTGAATGCGATCGCCGCAGGCACGATCCAGATCAGCAGCGCTGATGTGAGCGTTGGGTTCCAGGAAATCAATATTTACATAAATGGCACGGCCCATGAAGGTGGTCAGAGGAAGATCTCCTACAGATTTTCCATCTTCGAAATGATGATAAGGACATTCGCAGTGGGTTCCCAGGTGGCTGGTCAGATCCAGAGCAGTGTGGTAATCTGGAATTGGGCCGCCTGTGTTGTAACGGATCAGATGGCAGCGGCGGCTTTCCGTAGCCGGATCCAGAACCTTTGTTAAATCGACAACTCTTAAATTTCCTAATTGATAAACAGCTTCCATGATAAGCTCCTCCTGTACATATAAAAAGTTTAGGTCAATGAAGTCTTTCTAATTCCTATTATAAAGTATACCAGTATACCGGTCAAGGGCTTTTTCTTGACTTAGAAAGAAAATTTGTATAATGTATAAGATGAAAAAAAGGAAAGGAAAATATGGATGTTAAGAATAAAATATGAAGATATGGTAAAGGAATTTAACCGGGTTCTTTTGGGACGCGGTTTTTCCAGGGAAGACGCGCAGGCAGCAGCAGAACTGTTTGCACAAAACAGTCTGGACGGAGTATACAGCCACGGGTTAAACCGGTTTCCGAGAGTGGTGGAATATCTGGATAAAGGGACGATTGATCCCCATGCAAGGGCCCAGTGTGTGATGGCTATGGGAGCAGCGGAGCGGTGGGACGGACACAGGGGATTTGGTCCTCTGAATGCGAAACTGGCCATGAACCGAGCTTGTGAGCTGGCGAAGCTGTATGGTATCGGAATGGTAGCCCTGGGAAATAACAATCACTGGATGCGGGGCGGTACCTATGGCTGGCAGGCGGCAGAGCAGGGCTGCATTGCCATTTGCTGGTCCAACACGATGCCCAATATGCCGGCCTGGGGCGGGGTGGACAGAAAAATCGGCAATAATCCGATTGTATTTGCCGTTCCGGGGCCAAATGGAAATCATGTGGTAGTAGACTGCGCTGTTTCGCAGTTTTCTTATGGAAAGCTGGAGGAGCTGAGAATAAAGGGAGCAATGCTTCCTGTACCGGGCGGATATGATGAAAATAATCAGCTGACGATGGATCCGGCTGCAGTAGAGAAAACAGGAAGAGTGATTCCCATGGGATACTGGAAGGGAAGCGGAATTTCTATTCTGCTGGATTTGATTGCCACAGTGATGACTGGCGGCAATTCTGTCCGGACAATCGGAACCTTTGAGGAAGAAGCAGGAGTATCCCAGATGATGATTGCCATGGATCCTGGGAAATTTCAGGGTGCAGAAGCTACAGAGCAGATGGTAAAAGATCTGGTGGCAGATTTGAAAACATCGATTCCCGCAGAAGAGGGGCGGGAGGTTCTGTATCCGGGAGAACGGGTAATTGCCACGAGGAAGGATAATCTGAAAAATGGAATTCCAGTGGTGGAAGAGAAGTGGAATGCAGTTTTGAAGATGTAAAAAAGGAACACAGAAAATACGGATAAAGAAAAAACGAGCCTGCCCTTTAGAAGTGAGGGGCAGGCCCTTTCTTTTATCGAATCAGGTGAACCCTACGGCACAGACGAAGAATTCTCATTCCAAAGGGCATATCAGGAAGCTCTTCCTCTGTTACGGATTTGGTCAGAATAATCAGAACTCCGTAAAGGATCATAGCCAGGGGAACACTTACCAGAATACCCAGCTGATAGTATCCTGTAATGGAAGTTGTCAGCCGGTAAACAGCCAGAGCAAAGGCCCCCATAATAACGGAGGAAAGCAACGGCAGCAGGAACGTGGTTCGTACCTCCTGACGGTATTTTAAGGCTTTTCCGATAGCCAGCCAGTTGAGAATGCATACAGCCAGAGCAAAGGTTACATTTCCGATTACCAGTCCGTAAACTCCCATGTTACAGTGCTGCAGCAGCACATAGACAAGAACGACATGGAGAGCCAGGGAGATGGCTGAATGGGTGACTGATTTGCGCATCAGGTCAATGCCCTGGAGCACCGCGTTGGTGACTGTGGACAGGGAAAAGAAAATAACAGCTGGCGCGCCGATGGTCAGCAGATCTCGTGCCAGAGCTGAATGATCTCCAAAAATAAGCTGCATGACAGGACCGGCCAGAACTCCCATGCCTACGGCACAGGGAATGGCAATCAGCATGTTGAATTTTACAGTCAGCCGGATTTTTTTCTGGACTGCCGGGAAATCCCTCTGGGTTTTGGATGCTACAATGCTGGGAATCATAGAGGTTCCCAGGGAAGAGGCAATGGCTACAGGAACATTGGTCAGAAGCCGATATTCGCCGCCGTAGACACCAAGAAGAGACATTCGCTCCTTTTCTGTCAGTCCTTTAGCAGACATAATCTGCCCGAACATGGAATTATCTACGGAGCCGCTTAACTGATAAACAAACTGGCTCAGGATAATAGGAGTCAGCGTAATGAGCAGGGCCCAGAATACAGACTTCCAGGATTCTACAGAAACAGGCTGGGGCTGGCGATAAAGCTCTGCCTGTCTGTTTCTATGGCGAAGCATCAGAGCAGAAAGGAAAATCAGGGCAGCCAGAGCGCCAGTCAGGGTTCCCAGGGTTCCGCCTGCTGCGCCGTAGGAAGCCGGAGAGGCAGTGTCTGAAAACCACCGGAGAAAGAAATAGGAGGCAACAATGCTGACTGCAGCGTGAATCACCTGTTCAATAATCTGAGATACAGAGGTGGGAATCATATTGCCAAAGCCCTGAAAATATCCTCGTATAATGCCCATAATAGAAAATACAAGCACGGTAGGAGCCATGATAGCCAGGGGAAGGGCGCTGCCAGGACTTTTGAAGATAGTTTCTGTAATCCAGGAGGAGCCAAACAGCAAAATTGCAGTCATGGCAGTTCCCACGGCCACACCGAAGGCCATGCCGCACAGATAGACTCGGCGGGCATCCTGGTAACGTCCCCGGATTCTTCGGGCTGCGATCAGCTTGGAAATGGCCAGAGGCAGGCTGTACGAGGATAAAATCAGTCCAATGTTGTAGATTTCATAGGCAGTATTGTAATAGCCAATGCCTTCGGTTCCCAGAATACGGGTCATGGGCACCTTGTATAAAAGTCCGATGAGCCGGACAATGATTCCGGCTGCGGCCAGAATGCTTCCCTGAATCAGGAAGTTTCCAGAATCAGAGGATTTGGATGTCGTTTTGGTTTCGTTGATCATATACACTCTCCTCATAGGTATCAGCAGATTTTAGTATGGTCTGAAAAGCTGATTCCTATTATAACGCAACCGAGCAGGGCAGGCAAGGAGAACGTTCTGGCGCATCCCGCCGTCCTGTGATACAATACCGGTATGAAAACTTCAGAACAGGAGGCATTTAGAGAATGAAGAAAATAGGTTTTATTGGTGTGGGTATTATGGGTAAATCCATGGTTCGTAATTTAATGAAGGCCGGCTTTGATGTGGCGATTTATACCAGGACAAAATCGAAGGTTGAGGATGTGATCTGTGAGGGAGCAGCTTGGCGTGATTCGGTAAAAGAGTGTGTAGCAGATAGGGATGCGGTGATTACGATTGTCGGTTATCCCAAGGATGTAGAAGAGGTTTATTTCGGAGAAGGCGGGATTTTGAAAAATGCTCCGACAGGCGCCTATGTCATTGACATGACAACCAGCAGCCCCAAGCTGGCAGAGCGGATTTATGAGGAAGCAAAGGCAGTGGGGCTTTATGCTCTGGATGCACCGGTAACAGGCGGTGACAGCGGAGCGAAAGCTGGAACTCTGACGATTCTGGCAGGCGGCGACAGGGAAGCTTTTGATGCCTGCATGCCGGTATTTGAGGCCATGGGAAAGAATATTAATTATGAAGGAAAGGCAGGAAATGGACAGCATACAAAGATGTGCAACCAGATTGCGATTGCAGGAGCACTTTCCGGCGCCTGCGAGGCTTTGGCCTATGCCCAGGCTGTAGGTCTGGATCCAAAGCTGATGCTGGAATCTATTTCTACTGGAGCTGCGGGAAGCGCACAGATGAATAACGTGGCATCCAGAATTTTAAAAGATGATTTTGAACCGGGCTTTTTTATCAAGCATTTTATTAAAGATATGAAGCTGGCTGATGAAGAGGCCCTGGCGGCAGATGCCAGATTGGGAGTTTTGGAATATGTTCTGGCAATGTATGAAAAGCTGGCGGGAGAAGGACTGGGAGATCTGGGAACTCAGGCGCTGATTAAGTATTACGAAAAATTGTAAGAAGCAGAAGTGATGCAGAGGATTGGCAGAAATCCTTAATGCACTCTTAATATGGGAATGTCTTGTTTCTCCAATACAAATTGAGTATAATCGATGTAGCGGCCAGAAAAAATCAGGCCGTCCTGAATCGTTACAATAGAAAAAGGAGCCAGGACGATGAAAATAAAATCCATTCGAGATGTAAAAATCAGCAAAAAGCTGATGATATTGGGTGCTGTCAGTATTCTGGGGCTGTTTCTTATGGGAAAGGAATCCATTGCCACAGCAAGACAGATTGATCAGGTAGGAGCAGAGCTGAATGATGTGTGGATGAATGCAGTGATTGCGGCAGAAGAGTTGAATACAGTGACCTCGGATTACCGGATTACAGAAAGCCGCCATGCGATTACAACGGATCTGGAGCTTATGGGAGCGCTGGAACAGGATATGCTGGAGCTGGAACAGGATATTGAAAGCCGGTTTCAGGAGTATAAGCAGCTTCCAACTCTGGAAGCAGATCAGATGATCATGGATCGGGCATATCAGGCATGGCAGCAATATCTGGAATGCAGTAAGGAACTGGTCGAAATCAGTAAAGGAAATGACCGGGAAAAGGCCACGGAGATGATGATGGGCGAGGCACAGCAGCGCTTTGACGAAACCAGCAGCCTGTTTCTGGAGGCAGTTGATTATAATAAGGATACAGCCATGCAGGCAAGAGATGATGCCGGAAGGCTGTATGATCGGCTGTCCCGGGTAAAATTGGTTGTAATCGGCGCTGTTTCCCTCATTGTTATCAGTCTGATTCTTTCTTTGATTCGGTCAATTAAGGAGCCGTCAGAAAAGCTGGCTGATGCAGCATGGCGGGCGGGAAACGGCAATCTGGATACGTTTCTGGAGTATGAATCTGAGGATGAGATTGGAGCTTTGACAAGAGCGATGAATGAAATGCTGGCTCGTCTGCGGGATATTATCCGGGATGAGACGAGAATGTTTCAGGAAATCGGAAGCAGAAATTATGAGGTGAAATCCGAGTGTGAGCAGGCATACCGGGGAGATTTTGCTCCGGTGCTTTATGCATTTGCCAGTCTTCAAAGTCAGCTGAAGGTGCAGGAAAGTCAGCATCAGGAAGAGCTTCTGCGTCAGAAGGAACACTATGAAAAAGAGTTGGCGGCGCTGAAAATTCAGATATCGCAGATGGAAAAGGAAACTGAAAAACATGAAGAAAAATAATGGCAGCAGGCAGGAATCCTGCTGGATGCTGCAGACCAAGCGGGCAGATTTTGGAGCCCTCGCAAAGCGTTTTCACATCAGCCCTGTGACTGCGCGGATTATCAGAAACAGAGGGATAGTAGGAGAGGAGGCTGTGGAAAAATATCTCCACGGAACGCTTCGGGATTTGTACAATCCTCATCTTCTGAAGGGGATGGATCAGGCTGTCGGGATTTTGGAAGATAAAATAAAATCTGGAAAACGGATTCGCGTTGTAGGCGATTATGATATTGACGGTGTGTGCTCCACCTACCTGCTGTACCGGGGAATTTCCCGGTGCAGAGGTCTGGTGGATTATCAGATCCCGGAGCGAATCCGAGACGGATACGGTATTAATGAGAATATTATCAGAAAGGCTGCAGCTGACGGAATTGATACGATTGTAACCTGTGACAATGGAATTGCGGCTTTGGATCAGATTGCTCTGGCAAAAGAATTGGGACTGACAGTCGTGGTGACGGATCATCATGAGGTGGTGCGCGGGGCAGATGGCTCAGAGCAGCTTCCCTGTGCAGATGCGGTTGTGAATCCCAAGCAGGATGGCTGCAGCTATCCATTTAAAAGCATTTGCGGCGGAGTTGTGGCCTATAAGCTGGTGCAGGTTTTGTTTGAGCGCTTTGGAATTCCGGAGACAGAATGGGAGCAGATGCTGGAGTTTGCGGCAATTGCTGCAGTAGGCGATGTGATGCCGCTTCAGGATGAGAACAGAATTCTGGTGAGAAGGGGACTGCGTCAGATTGCCTGTACGAAAAGTGCAGGACTCAGAGCCTTGGTGGAAGCCTGTGATCTGGATATTACCCAGCTGACGGCATATCACATTGGATTTGTCATTGGACCCTGTCTGAATGCCAGCGGAAGACTTCAGACAGCGAAGCTGGCTCTGGAAATGCTTCTCTGTGAAGATGAGACACAGGCTCAGGAAATGGCAGTTCAGCTAAAGGAGCTGAATGAGGAGCGAAAGAACATGACGCAGAAAGGCGTAGAGGAAGCCCTTTCTCTCGTTGAAGAACAGTATGAGAATGATTCGGTGCTGGTAGTGTACCTGCCGGACTGCCATGAGTCTTTAGCTGGAATTATTGCAGGCCGTGTGCGTGAAGCCTGGAACAGGCCGTCTTTTGTTCTGACCAGGAGTGCGGAGGAGGCAGATTCACAGGACGGCGAAGAAACGGTTCTCATGGCAAAGGGCTCAGGCCGTTCGATTGAAGCATACCATATGTACCAGGGACTTTGCGGAGTTCAGGATCTTCTTGTAAAATTCGGAGGCCATCCTATGGCAGCTGGTTTTTCTCTGCGGGAAGCAGATATTGAGGAATTCCGCCGAAGACTGAATGAACAGGCGGATTTGAAGCCAGAGGATTTTGTGCGGAAAATCTGGATTGATGTACCGATGCCTCTGGAATATATTTCCGAGGGACTGATTGAAGAGCTGAAGCAGCTGGAGCCCTTTGGACAGGGCAATGAGAAGCCGCAGTTTGCGCAGAAAAATCTTTTGATTCGAAGCAGCCGCGTTCTTGGACGGAACCGGAATGCAGTAAAGCTGTCTCTGGTTACGGAACAGGGGTATTCGATGGAAGGAATGCTGTTTACGGAGGGAGATCGCTTCATGGAGGAGCTGGGAAGCCAGAAGCACATCGATGTGATTTATTATCCAGATGTAAATGAGTATAATGGAAACAGAACGCTGCAGATTGTGATTCGAGAATATAAGCTGCATCCATAAAAAGTGGAATGGAGGATAATGCTATGAAAGAAATCCGCACAGTAATCATCGGTTTTGGCGGTATGGGAAAAAAATATGCAAAAATTATTGCAGAAGGACAGGCTCCGGGGCTGACGCTTCAGGGGATTTGCTGTCGGAACCAGCCTGGTCAGCAGGAGATCCGCACCCTTTATCCTCAAACGGCTCTGTATCAGGATGTGGAAGATACATTTTCTCATCAGGAGGATTTTGACGCAGTGGTGATTGCAACCCCGCATTCTACCCACGTTGAAATTGGGAAAAAGGCATTTTCCTGTGGAAAACATGTTTTTTGCGAGAAGCCTTTGGGGATTACGGCAGAAGCAGCAGAAGAACTGGCAGCTGCAAAGCGGGCAGATACGGAATTTGCCGTGATGTTTCACTGCAGAACCTTCCCGGCATTCCGCAAGGCAAAGGAAATGCTGGATACAGGCGTTCTGGGACATGTAACGAGAGCTGTCTGGATTTGTAATAACTGGTTCCGCTCCCCATGGTATCACAGCAGCGCTTCCTGGAGAAGCAGCTGGAACGGGGAAGGCGGCGGACTTCTTTTGAATCAGTGTCAGCATTATCTTGATATGTGGCAGTGGCTGTTTGGAATGCCGGATGCAGTGGATGCAGATATTGATTTTGGAAAGTATAATGATTTTGCTGTAGATGACAGTGTAGATCTGCGGCTTTATTATGGAAGCCGAAAGGATGGACGTCCGCCCTTCCGGGGCTCTCTGATCAGCTCCAGCGGTGAGCATCCAGGCTCTAATCGGCTGGAAATCTGGGGAACCTGCGGAAAACTGACTGTTGAAGGTGGAAAAACGGTGCTCTGGGATAAAAATGATGTGAATACAGACACTTTTAATCGGGAAAACAGGGTGATTTTCGGACAGCCCTCTCACCATGAGGAAGTGGTGGCATTAGAGCCGGAGGAGGATGCTTATGTGACGATGTTTCGGAATTTCAGCGATCATCTTCTGAAAGGAACGCCGTTAATTGCGCCGGGAGAGGAAGGCATTGGAGGACTTTTGCTGGCCAATGCTTCTTATCTTTCTGCCTGGACTGGTGAACGGGTTAAATTTCCTCTGGATGAAAAGCGGTATGGAGAGCTGTTAGAGGAGCATCGGAGAGCGGAGCTGGAGAAGGGCTGAGAATTCGATAGAAAATATGCTGCTGTTTACAGGCAAGCCAGTGAACAACAATAAAACGTCAGAAAACCACGAAGAAAAGAGACAATTGCTTGACAGGTCTCTTTTTTTTGTACTATAATCAAAACCATGCGGGGGATACCAATTATTTTAGAGAAGAAAAGGAGTACTGCTATGGTTAATGAGGTAATGAATTTCATCACAGACTATGATCCTGAAGTGGGAAAAGCGATTGAAGCAGAGGCGGCTCGTCAGAGAAGAAATCTGGAGCTGATTGCATCAGAAAACATTGTTTCAGAGCCGGTTATGATGGCGATGGGAACGGTGCTTACCAACAAATATGCAGAGGGTTATTCCGGGAAGCGGTACTACGGCGGCTGTGAGTGCGTGGATGTGGTGGAGAATATTGCCATTGACCGTGCAAAAAGGCTGTTTGGATGCGACTATGCCAATGTACAGCCCCACTCTGGAGCACAGGCTAATATGGCAGTGTTTGTCGCTATGTTAAAGCCGGGAGATACGGTGCTGAGCATGAGTCTGGATCATGGCGGCCATCTTTCTCATGGAAGTCCTGTAAACTTCTCTGGCATGTATTTTAATATTGTTCCCTATGGCGTGAATGAACAGGGATTTATTGATTATGATGAGGTAGAACGTCTTGCTGTAGAGCATAAGCCGAAGATGATTCTGGCAGGAGCCAGCGCTTATGCCCGGACGATTGATTTTAAACGTTTCCGTGAGATTGCAGATAAGGTTGGCGCATATCTGATGGTAGATATGGCTCATATTGCAGGGCTTGTGGCAGCAGGAGAGCATCCCAGTCCCATTCCTTACGCAGATGTAGTGACGACTACGACACACAAGACTCTGCGGGGGCCCAGAGGCGGCATGATTCTGGCAAATCAGGCTGCAGCAGATAAATTTAATTTTAACAAGGCTATTTTCCCGGGAACCCAGGGCGGACCTCTGGAGCATGTGATTGCAGCAAAGGCAGTCTGCTTTGGCGAAGCTCTGAAACCGGAATTTAAGGAATATCAGCATCAGGTAAGAAAGAATGCAGCGGCTCTGGCAGAAGCGCTGACGGCTCAGGGCTTCAAGCTGGTTTCCGGCGGCACTGATAACCATCTGATGCTGGTGGATCTGACAGGGCTTGATGTCAGCGGAAAGGAGCTGCAGAATCGGTGTGATGAGGTTTATATTACACTGAATAAAAATGCAGTACCTAATGATCCCAGAAGTCCCTTTGTGACCTCCGGTGTCCGTATTGGAACTCCAGCTATTACTTCCAGAGGGCTGAAAGAGGAGGATATGCCGAAGATTGCTGAGTGTATCTGGCTGGCAGCTACGGATTTTGAGAATAAGGCTGATTACATTCGCGCTGAGGTAACGAAGCTCTGTGAAAAATATCCGATTTATAAATAATATCTGCAATACAGGCCGCTGCCGGAGATTTTACATTGTTTGTAAAATCTCCGGCAGCGGCTTTTCTTTGCTTTTTTTTGCGAAAAAACTTTACATTGATTTTACAGACAGCTTCTTTTAGATTTTACATAAGGATTTTACAATACGCCTTGTAAGAAACAAAACGCAGTCACTGGGAAGTCCCCCAAAAGCAGCTTCCCATGATGATACAGGATCACAAATGTAAAACATATGCGGCAAAAAGACAAGGCCGTACAGAAAAAGGAGAGAAAAATTATGAAAAAAACAATGGCAGTACTTTTAGCAATGGGTCTGGCAATGGCAGGTCTGACTGGATGTTCCGGAAATAAGGCAGCTGAGACAACTGCAGCAGCAACCGAAGCAGCAACTACAGCCGCTCAGACAGAGAAGGCGGAGGAGACTACTGCAAAAGAGACTGAAGGAAAGGCAGAAGGTCCTATCAGTGTGGTATCTCGTGAGGATGGCTCCGGTACCAGAGGTGCTTTTATTGAGCTGTTCGGCATCGAAGAGAAGAATGATGCAGGAGAAAAAATAGATATGACTACAGAGGATGCAGAAATTACTAACAGCACCTCTGTTATGATGACCACAATTTCTGGAAATACCGAGGCAATCGGTTATATTTCTCTGGGCTCTTTAAATGATACGGTAAAGGCAGTAAAGATTGATGGAGCAGAGGCAACCGTTGACAATATCAAATCTGGTGCATACAAAATTGCCCGCCCGTTTAATATCGCAACAAAGGCAGAAGTAAGCGAGGTTGCTGCTGATTTCATTAAATATATTATGAGTGAGCAGGGACAGAAGGTTGTTGAGGACAACGGATATATCAGCCAGGGAAATGAGGGAGCATATGAAGCTTCTGGTCTTTCTGGAAAGGTTGTAGTAGCAGGTTCTTCTTCTGTAACTCCGGTTATGGAAAAGCTGAAAGAGGCTTATAATGCATTGAATCCGGATGTAACTATTGAAGTACAGCAGTCTGATTCTACTACTGGTGTAACCTCCGCAATTGAGGGTGTGTGTGATATTGGTATGGCATCCAGAGAGTTAAAGGACAGCGAACTGGAGAAGGGAGTTACTGGCACTGTAATTGCCATGGACGGAATTGCTGTTATTGTAAACAATGATAGTCCGGTAGAGGAACTGACCAGCGAGAATGTAAAAGCAATTTTTACCGGCGAGGTTACTGACTGGGCAGATGTAAAGTAATTACAACATGAAGAATCATATTTGAAACCATCGTGAGGCGGCCCCTTCAGGAGCCGCCTTCTATGACACAGCAGAGAAGCATCCCTGGAAAGTAAGGAGTTTGTATGAATCATTTGAAAGAAAAATCCATGCGTATGGTATTTATGATATCTGCCTGCGCGTCTATTCTGTCTGTAGCTATGATATGTATTTTCCTGTTTGCAAACGGGATTCCAGCAATAGGAAAAATCGGTATATTTGATTTTCTGCTGGGGGAAAAGTGGAAGCCGGGAAATGACATTTATGGAATCCTTCCCATGATTCTGGGAAGTATTTATGTAACTGCAGGGGCTATTGTGGTGGGGGTTCCCATCGGCATCCTGACTGCTATTTTTATGTCACGCTTCTGCCCTCGCAGCCTGTACCGGATTATGAAGCCGGCCATTGATCTGCTGGCAGGAATCCCTTCCGTTGTCTATGGATTTTTCGGTATGGTAGTGATTGTTCCGGTCATGTCAAAGCTTTTTGGCGGAAGCGGAAAGAGTATGGCAACAGCTTCTGTTCTCCTGGGAATTATGATTCTTCCTACGATTATCGGGGTATCAGAATCAGCAATTAATGCGGTTCCTTCCAGCTATTATGAAGGAGCCCTGGCTCTGGGAGCCAGCCATGAAAGAAGTGTATTTTTTGCTACACTTCCAGCTGCAAAATCAGGAATTCTTGCAGGTGTGATTCTGGGTGTAGGACGGGCTATTGGTGAGACGATGGCAGTAATTATGGTGGCTGGAAACCAGGCTCGTATGCCGAAGGGATTGTTTGAAGGAGTCCGCACCATGACGGCTAATATTGTGCTGGAGATGGGATATGCCACAGATTTGCATCGGGAAGCTTTGATTGCAACAGCTGTAGTATTGTTTGTGTTTATTTTGATTATTAACCTGTCATTTTCTATTTTAAGCAGAAAGGCGGAAGCGTGATGGAAGCATTTATGGAAAAAAAGAATGTAGAGATTCAGGCAATTAACCGTCAGACCTTTTCTCAGCGTCTGAAGTCCTATAAAAGAAGTCCCTTGTCCCTGCTTTTGCTGATTCTGGTCAGCCTGTCGGCTCTGATTACGGTGATGACGCTGCTGTTTTTGATTGCCTATATTCTGATTAAGGGTGTTCCTTATCTGACGGCAGATCTGTTTGCGTGGGAATATAACAGTGAAAATGTATCTCTGATGCCGGCGCTGATTAATACCATTATTATGACAGGGCTTTCTCTGATTATTGCAGGTCCTTTGGGAATTTTTGCAGCTATCTATCTGGTGGAATATGCAAAGCGGGGAAATAAGCTGGTGGCTTTGATTCGAATTACAGCGGAAACCTTATCCGGAATTCCTTCAATTGTGTACGGTCTGTTTGGATTTCTGCTGTTTGCCGTTACCTTTAAGTGGTCCTACACAATCCTGGGCGGCGCGCTGACTTTGGCAATTATGATTCTTCCGTTGATTATGAGAACAACGGAGGAGGCGTTAAAATCGGTTCCGGATTCTTATAGAGAAGGCAGCTTTGGACTGGGAGCGGGGCGGTTAAGAACAGTCTTTCATATTGTGCTTCCATCAGCAGTTCCGGGAATTCTGGCCGGAATTATTCTGGCAGTTGGACGAATTGTAGGTGAGACGGCAGCTTTGATGTATACGGCAGGTACTGTGGCTGGAATTCCGGAAAGTCTTTTAGGCTCCGGGCGGACGCTGGCTGTTCATATGTATGTGCTGACTAATGAGGGGCTGTATACCAATCAATCTTACGCAACAGCAGTGGTGCTTCTGGTGATTGTCGTGTGCATCAATGCCGTTTCCGGGATGATTGCAAAAATGGTAGCAAAATAGATGCCGGAAAGGCTGAAAAACCGGATAGGCCAACTGGTGAAGAGGCGTTTGTATCAGAAAAATATAATAACAAAGAATGTTTGGAAATCAGGAAAGGGAATTTATGGATAAGCTGACAATTCAGAATATGGAGCTGTATTACGGGGATTTTAAGGCCCTGAAGGGGATTAATTTGAATATTCAAGCAAATGAAATTACCGCTTTTATTGGGCCTTCCGGATGCGGAAAATCGACACTTTTAAAGTCTTTAAACAGGATGAATGATCTGGTTGAGGGATGTAAAATCACAGGAAAAATTCTGCTGGATGGGGAAGATATTTATGGAAATATGGACATTAACCTTCTGCGGAAGCGGGTGGGAATGGTATTCCAGAAGCCAAATCCTTTCCCCATGAGCGTGTATGATAATATTGCTTTCGGTCCCAGAACTCACGGGATTCATTCCAAGGTTCAGCTGGATGATATTGTGGAAAAATCGCTGAGAGATGCGGCTATCTGGGATGAGCTGAAGGATCGTCTGAAAAAGAGCGCCCTGGGACTTTCCGGCGGTCAGCAGCAGCGGCTTTGCATTGCCCGCGCGTTGGCAGTACAGCCCGAGGTGCTTTTGATGGATGAGCCTACTTCTGCTCTGGATCCGATTTCTACCTCAAAAATAGAGGATCTTGCTGTAGAACTGAAAAAGGATTATACTATTGTTATGGTAACACATAATATGCAGCAGGCTGCGCGTATTTCTGATAAAACTGCATTTTTCCTTCTGGGAGAGGTGGTAGAATTCGGAGAGACAGAGCAGATTTTCTCCATGCCCAGAAACAAGAAAACGGAAGATTATATTACGGGGAGGTTTGGCTGATATGCGCAATCGTTTTGACGAACAGCTGGAGCTGTTGAATGTGGAACTGATTCGAATGGGAGCACTGTGTGAGGACGCGATTTCCTATGCATCAAGAACTCTGATGAAGGAGGGAGATTTCTCTGATGAGGTGTATAAAACCGATCGGGAAATCGACCAGAAGGAGCGGGATATTGAAAATCTTTGTATGAGAATTCTCCTGCAGCAGCAGCCTGTGGCAAAGGATCTCAGACAGGTTTCTTCTGCTCTGAAAATGATTTCTGATATGGAACGTATTGGTGATCAGGCGTCAGATATTGCAGAGATCTGCAGCTTTCTGCAGGGCTGGGAAACAGAGAGCCGGCTTCACATTCGGGATATGGCAGAGGCGACCATGAAAATGGTAACGGAGAGCATTGATTCCTTTGTAAAAAAGGATTTGAACATAGCAAAAGAAGTAATTCTCTATGATGATGTGGTGGATGAGCTGTTCGGTAAGGTAAAGCAGGAGTTGATTGGACTGCTGACCCGGGAGGACAGGAATGAGGAGCTGGGAGAGTTCTGTATTGATATGCTGATGATTGCAAAGTATTTTGAGCGCATCGGTGATCACGCTACGAATATTGCCGAGTGGGTGGAGTATTCTATTACCGGCACGCATCTGGAGTAGAACAGGAGGAAGCAGGCAGAATGATTTATCTGGTAGAAGATGACAACAGTATCCGGGAACTTGTGATTTACACCTTGCAGTCTACAGGATTTCCGGCGAAGGGATTTTCCTGTGCCAAGGAATTCTGGGAGGCCATGAAGGAGGAGCAGCCCTCGATGGCGCTGCTTGATATTATGCTGCCGGACGAGGACGGTCTGACTATTTTGAGAAAGCTTAGGGATTCGGCTCAAACGGCACGGCTTCCGGTGATTATGCTGACAGCAAAGGGAACGGAGTATGATAAGGTGATTGGTCTGGACAGCGGAGCTGACGATTACATTCCCAAGCCCTTTGGAATGATGGAACTGGTATCCCGGGTGCGGGCTCTGCTTCGGAGAGCGGAGCCGGAGAAAAAGGGGGGACTTCTTCAGGTTGGCCCCATTGCGGTAGATGCGGCAAAGCACACAGTTAAGGTCAATGACCAGGCGGTGGTTCTTACCTTTAAGGAGTTTGAGCTGCTTTGCTATCTGATGGAAAATGAAGGAATGGTTCTTACAAGAGATCAGCTGCTGTCCAGAATCTGGGGCTATGATTTTGATGGGGAGACAAGGACTGTGGACGTTCATATCCGGACTCTTCGGCAGAAACTGGGGGCAGCCAGCGGCTATATTGAAACCATCCGCGGCGTAGGCTATAAGATGGAGGAAATCGGATGAAACGGAAAATCTATTGGAATATGTGCCTGGTTGCCCTGTTTTCCATGGTAGTGGCAACTCTGGTAACGACCTGGCTGTTTTGCCGGGATTTGCAGGAGCAGATGCAGCTGGCAGTGAGGACTGAGGTGCGGTATCTGGAGTCGGCTGTAGAGGTTTCTGGGAAAGAATATCTTGCGCATCTGGCCAGCCGGGGAGACGGCAATAATATAAACCGGATTACCTGGATCGGGGAGGACGGAACAGTTCTCTATGACAGTTATGCAGACAGCGAATCCTTGGAAAATCACAGGGATCGCCCGGAGGTTGTCAGTGCGTTTCAGACAGGGGCTGGAGAAAGTGTCCGGATTTCTGATACTCTGGCAGAGCAGACCTATTATTATGCCAGAAAGCTGACAGATGGGACAATCATTCGTGTAGCCAGTACGACCAGCAGCGGCCTTGCTACGATGGTTCATACAGTTCCGTGGATGATTGTAATGGCAGTGGTGATTTTTGGTGTTACCATGGTTCTGGCAGAGCTTCAGACGAAGCGGATCGTGGATCCGATTAATCGTCTGGACCCCAAAAATCCTCAGGCAGAGCAGGTGTATGATGAGCTGGCTCCACTGGTGCGCCGTCTGGAAAAGCAGAAGGAAACCATTCGGGAGCAGATGGAAACCCTCCGGGAAAAGCAGGAAGAATTTACTGCAATTACAGAAAATATGCGGGAAGGCTTTATTGTTGTGGACAGCAAAGCAGATGTGATTTCCTATAATTCCAGCGCAGTCCGGATCCTGGGAGTCGATATGGAAAAGAATGGGAACGGCAACATCAATGTGCTGAGTTTAAATCGTTCCAACAGCTTCCGTCAGGTGGTAGATGAAGCTTTGGCGGGACAGCGATGTGAGCAGAATCTGGATTTAAACGGACGCCATTATCAGATTATTGCCAATCCGGTAGCAGAGTCTGAAAACCGCTGGGGCGCTGTTGTTGTGATTCTTGATGTGACAGAGCAGCAGAACAGAGAGGGGCTTCGCAGAGAGTTTACAGCAAATGTTTCTCACGAGCTGAAAACGCCTCTGACTTCCATTTCCGGGTATGCGGAGATTATGAAAAACGGGCTGGTACCGGCAGCGGATATGGGGCGTTTTTCAGAAAAAATCTATGTGGAGGCTCAGCGTCTGATTACTCTGGTAGGGGATATTATCAAGCTGTCCCGTCTGGATGAGGGCAATGTGGAGCTGGAAAAGGGACCAGTAGATTTGTACCAGATTGCCTCTGAGGTGGTAAAGCGAATGGGGGATATGGCAAATAAGGCTGGAGTGGCGATTGATATTAAGGGAAGTCCGGCCGTGGTTTCCGGAGCAGCCCAGCTTCTGGATGAAATGATATTTAATATCTGCGAAAATGCAGTAAAGTATAATAAGCCCGGCGGACTGGTACATGTAACTGTAGTAAAGGAAAAGGGACATCCTACAGTAACTGTGGAGGATACGGGAATCGGGATTCCAGAAGAAGATAAGGAACGGATTTTTGAGCGGTTTTACCGGGTAGATAAAAGCCATTCCAAGCAGATTGGAGGTACCGGACTGGGCCTTTCCATTGTGAAGCACGGCGCCATTTACCACCAGGCAAAGGTGGAGATGGAAAGCAGGCTGGGAGAGGGAACGAGAATCCGGCTGGTGTTTTAGCCGTGTAGAACGGTCGCTCGCCTGTTACCAATTTCACTGGTTTAAGACGGTGGGGAGTTCACGAAACTGCTGTTTGGACGGGTGATAAATAGACAGGAAAGAAAGGATAGACTTTATTATATGGAGTGAATTGGCTGTTTTGCAGCGGATCCACTCCATATTTCTTTGTACAGGAAAGGGTGTCAGCACCAGGATTTTTTGAGAACGTTCTTTAATTTCCTTCGCTGAGAGCAAGTCCAAGCAGTATGCCTGGAATAAGAAATACAACCGGTCTTTTCAAAAGCCATGGAAGAAGCTTCGAAGGCGCTGCCAGAACGGACAAGCTCGTGATGGAGCATAAGATGAGTCCGTAGCAGCCTGCTGCCAGAGCAATCCCGCACCAAAGAAATACTTTGTGAAAACGATGCACGGTCTGTTTCTGGAAAACTACAAGAGTTCCAATAATTCCAGTACAGATCCAAAACGCCGGTCGGGCAAAGTCAATGAAAAGAATTTCCCAGGGTGAGATCTGGAATGTCCGTGCACGAAGCGGCTCCAGTATCAATTGGTGGCAGATACGTACTGATATTGGTAGGAGATGACAAGAAGGCAATCTGAAGAAAGCGGCCATCTCCATTCCCTTGCGCTGTGGATATGAGACAAATCATTTTCTGTTCCGAATCGCTTAACGTATAGGTAAAATGCTTGTCCTGTACAGAAGCTGTTTCTGTTACGGTCCATTCCAAGATTTCTTCCTTTAGTATGGTATTCAGAACGTCCAGGGAAATAAATATATGAGTGGCCAAAATGGTCCAGTATTCCTGTCTGCTCGCTTTTCCGGAAAAATGAAATGAGTACTGGATAAATCTTTTATAGCTCTCAAAAAGACTGAGTATGATAGCACTCACCTCCTGCTTTCTAGTAACAGTTCCTTAACCTGAGAGCTTCCCTCACCTCTACATCTCCACCATTCCATACGGAACCTGGCAGGCTGTCAGCATTTGTGCTTCCCTCTGGTGGCAGGTAAAGATGATAATCTGACCGGGCCAGGACTGAGACAGCCATTTCAGAGCAGTCCGCAGCCGCTCATCATCGTACAGTACAAAGCTGTCGTCAAAAATCAGAGGCATCTGATCGCCGTCGCCCTGGAGCAGTCTGGCGGCAGCCAGCCGCAGGGCCAGGTAAATCTGATCCATTGTGCCGCTGGAAACCTGTTCTACAGGAACCAGGCGAGTGGGAGTATTCATGAAAATATTCAGATTTTCATCTACGCTCATACTGCTGTAAATCCCTCCGGTAATGCTGTTTACCAGCTGAGAGGCGCTTTTGTTTAAGTACAGGCCAAAGGAGTCCCGAATGGTGCCGGAAAGCTCTGTCATGGTCTCCAGAGCCAGATCGATTGCAGTAATTTCTTCTCGGATCCGTTCGTTTTCCTCCAGAACCTGTTTCAGTGCTTCTACCTGATCCTTGCAGTGCGTCAGGTGATCCAGCTTCTTTTCCAGCTCCCACTGGGTTCGCTGCTGTTTGCTGATGTTTTCTTCACAGGAAACCTCCTGCTGTTGAAGGGATGTGATCTGTTCAGCCTGTTCTTTTATAGAATTTTCGGAACGCTCCAGTACCTGGCTTAACCGGATAAATTCCTCCATACGGGCCTCAAAGGCAGCCATGGCATCTGCAGAAATGGCAGAATCCCCCAGATGGCGGGAAAAGGTCTCCTGAAGCAGCTTTCCTACCATAGCTGTTTCCTTTTTCCGGGTTTTGTAACGAAACATGAGAAACAGTCCGGCTGATGCAAACATTACAGCCATCATAGCGCACAGAGTCAGATAGGCAGAGTGATCCACCGCATGGGCCGCTCCAGGAAGAAGCTCTGCAGCAAATCGGGCCAGTGTACCGGGAAAGCCGATTCCCAGTCCGGCAAGGACAGCAAAAAGCAGGAAGAGGACAGAAAGAACGAGAGCCCCTTTTTTCTCGCTGGCGGCCTTGGCATTTTCGTATTCCTGGTAGGAAGCTCTGGCGCTGTCCCGGTAACCGATAATAGAGGATTCATCCGTAAACTGTGCTGCGCTTAATACCTGGCGGCCCTTGGCAATTTTTTGAAGAAGGGTTTCCCGCTCCTCCTGCTTCTGTGCCAGCTGGCTTTTTACGCGGGAACGCAGCTCCTGATAGGACTGGAGCTGATTTTCATACTCTGGAGCAGCAATTTCTTTTTCGATGGAACGAATCTCCCCCAGAAGCGAGGTGTAATTTTTTCCGGCATCCGGAGTCAGCTGCCGTTCAAATTCCCGCCGCCGGTTTTTTAAGTAGGCAGTGGCTTTCGTAATATTCAAGGCCATGCTGCCGGTTGTATTCATATTTGCAATATAATTGCGCAGCTCCGTTACCATACCGCTGTCGGTAGCGCTTTTGAGCTGCCCGATGCTGATGGTATTGTTGTAGGTGGTTTCCGTCAGTCCGCACAGAAGAAAATCCAGAAAGCTTTTGGTGGGCTCCACTTCCTTTCCGGCAGTTTCATCTATAATTGTCGGAACCTTTAAATCTTTTTGAAAATTTCGTTCAATTCGATAAATAATCCCGTTTTTTTCCAGACGAATCCAGCCGCCGTAAGCGCCCTTATTCTGCCAGGGCTCAAAACGGGTAAACAGATCATTTCTGGCTGCTCGTCCCCGTCCCCGCTCCATTCCAAAGAGCATACAGCGGATAAAGGTATGGAGGGTCGATTTTCCGGCCTCATTTTTTCCGTATACAAGATTCATGCCGTCCTCAAACCGGACGGTGCGGTCGTGAAATTTTCCAAAGCCGTCAATATGTAAATCCAATAACCGCATGGCTAGCTCCTCTCATCCGTTGTTCTAAGCAATGCATCAATTCCGTAATACAGGGCCTTTTTTTCCACAGGGCTGGAATCCTCCCGCTGAAGCGCCCGGATATAAAAGCCGATCATGTCGCTGGGATGCTCTGCAAAAAGCCGGCTGAAATCATACTGAGGCTCTGATTCGTCGATGACCTCAATGATCTGCAGCCGTCGTATCAGCGATTCAAAATCGAAAACAATATCAGGATCCCGCATTCCGCGAATCCGGAACCGGTAAATATGTCCGGCGCCCCGTTTCTGAATCTCCTGAGCCATACGGTCATTCAGCTCCCGGCTGGTAGTAGCCGGAGTTACATGAACCACAAGGGGAATATACTGAGCCTGGCACAGGGGAACAAATTCCAGGGAGGTTACCTGAAGCGTGGAAGGGCTGATTTCTCCTGCAATCATACCATGGGGGCCAGTTTCTGTCTTGTCCAGAGGTTCTGGGCAACCGCACCAGGCATAAGACCGATCCGGCGCGATTTCCGGCTTGTGAATATGTCCCAGGGCAGTGTAGGAAAACCCGGATTTGGCAAGCTGGGCCTTGTCCAGAGGCAAATGGGCAGCATCGCCTCCGTGGGCCAGAAGGATTTGAATTCGCCCATTTTCCGGCGCATGAATGCCGTTCAGCCGGGATTCGGTAATTTCGGCAGTGTGGTAGCTAAAACCGGTCACCTCGGTATTGAGCTCTTCAAAATACACAGAGCTCAGCTCCTCATCCATAAGAAAGGTCACATTGGGACACCACTGAAAGCTCATGAGAGCAGAATTTTTCCGAATTCGGTCATGGTTTCCGGCAATGATAACCACCTGGACTCCGGGAATGGTGGAAAACAGATAATTGACCTCCTTCAGATCCCGCAGCAAGGGCTGGCGGTGGAAGAGATCGCCGGTAATAAACAGAAAATCAACATCCCGGATTTTTGCCTGGCGAATGATTTCACCAAAAGTATCATGGATGGCGTGGGCCCGTTCCCGGCTCCAGGGCTTATCGCTGTCGGGATGCATTCCCCAGTGAATATCAGCTGTGTGGATGAATTTCATAGAGAAATCTCCTTTGCTTTGTAAATGTAACTGTTCAGGACGGCTTATCTTCTTGTCCGGAAAATCCGAACAAGAAGCATCGGAGTTTCTCCCGCCGTCCTGAATAGTTATCTGTAAATAGAAGAAAAACGGCACCGTTTCCGAAGCATCTCCAGCCCTCTGCAGCAATACTGCTTTCGGAATACTCCAGAAAATCAGAGAGATCAGGGCAGAAGCATCCGGAAAACAGATGCCGTTTTTAAAAACAGTTCCAATTATAATACTTACAGTTCGCAGTTGCCTACAGTACGCGGGAAGGGAATGACATCGCGGATATTGCCCATACCGGTCAGGTACATAACGCAGCGCTCAAAGCCCAGTCCGAAGCCTGCGTGACGGGTAGAGCCGTATTTGCGCAGCTCCAGATAGAACTTGTAATCCTCTTCCTTCAGTCCCAGCTCGTTCATGCGGGCCAGCAGCTTTTCATAATCATCCTCACGCTGGCTGCCGCCGATGATTTCGCCGATGCCCGGAACGAGACAGTCAACAGCTGCAACGGTCTTTCCGTCCGGATTCAGCTTCATGTAGAAGGCTTTGATTTCCTTGGGATAATCGGTTACGAATACCGGTTTTTTGAATACCTGCTCTGTCAGATAGCGCTCATGCTCTGTCTGCAGATCACAGCCCCAGGAAACCTTATAATCAAATTTGTCGTTGTTCTTTTCCAGAATTTCAATCGCTTCTGTGTAGGTGATGCGGCCGAATTCAGAATTCAGTACGTTATTTAACCGATCCAGAAGTCCTTTGTCGATAAAGCTGTTGAAGAAGGCCATTTCCTCCGGAGCATGTTCTAAAACATAGCGGATGATATACTTTAACATACCCTCAGCCAGCTCCATGTTGTCGTCCAGATCAGCAAAAGCCATCTCCGGCTCGATCATCCAGAACTCAGCTGCATGGCGGGTGGTGTTGGAGTTCTCTGCCCGGAAAGTGGGGCCAAAGGTATAAATATTGCGGAAGGCCATTGCATAGGTCTCACCGTTTAACTGGCCGCTTACAGTCAGGTTGGTAGGCTTGCCGAAGAAATCCTCAGAGAAATCAACAGCTCCGTCCTGGGTTGTGGGAATGTTCTTTAAATCCATGGTAGTAACCTGGAACATCTCTCCGGCGCCTTCACAGTCGCTTCCTGTAATCAGGGGAGTATGAACATAGACAAAATCCTTCTCCTGGAAATACTGGTGGATTGCATAAGCAATCAGGGAGCGGACACGGAATACAGCCTGGAAGGTGTTGGTACGGGGGCGCAGATGAGTAATCGTGCGCAGATACTCCAGGGTGTGACGCTTTTTCTGCAGGGGATAGTCCGGAGCAGATGCGCCCTCTACAACAACCTCAGAGGCCTGAATCTCAAATGGCTGCTTGGCCTGAGGTGTGGCAACCAGAGTACCCTTTACAATAATGGCTGCGCCTACATTCAGACGGCAGATCTCATCAAAGTTTGCCAGGGTGTCGTGGTATACAATCTGAAGGGTGTCAAAATAAGAACCATCGCTGACAACAATAAATCCAAATGCTTTGGAATCCCGGACGCTGCGGACCCATCCGCCTACGGAAATTTCCTTGTCCAGGTAAGCTTCTCTGTTTTTATACAGTTCTCTTACGGTTACTAAATCCATAATGCTTCTCCTTTATCTTTCCTAGCGTCCAGCAAAGGGCGCCATGTTTTGCCTGAAAATAACCTAATCTGCAGGCATACCTATACAGAAGTATACTGTATTTTTGCATTTGATTCAAGTAGGGGAAACGAAGATCTTGGAAGGAAACCCATTCATTAGTGCCAATTCTGCGTTTTCTGGCGAAGTATTGTGTCAAGCTGGCAGGTTGATACTAAATATAGAAAAAAATAAAGAGTTGCGAGAAATGTCGGAAAATGTACAAAAAAACTTCATAATAAATTCAAAATTTATTCACCTTTCTACAAATCTATGCTATAATATAAAGCACAAGAAAATCTTACAGCGAGGTGATAACGTGATAAAGAAGGAAATGATTGCCATGCTTTTGGCTGGGGGACAGGGAAGCCGTCTGGGAGTATTAACACAGAAGGTAGCCAAACCGGCAGTATCATTTGGGGGGAAGTACAGAATTATCGATTTCCCGCTGAGCAACTGTATCAATTCGGGAGTAGATACAGTTGGAGTTTTAACACAGTATCAACCGTTGCGTCTGAATACCCATATCGGAATTGGTATTCCGTGGGATCTGGACCGCAACGTAGGCGGAGTGACGATTCTTCCGCCATATGAGAAGAGCAAAGGCAGTGACTGGTATACAGGAACAGCCAACGCCATTTTCCAGAATCTGGAATATATGGAAACCTACAATCCTGACTATGTGCTGATTTTGTCAGGAGATCATATTTACAAGATGGATTACGAGGTTATGCTGGAGTACCATAAGGCAAACAATGCAGATGTAACCATCGCGGCTATGCCGGTGCCCATTGAGGAAGCCAGCAGATTCGGCATCGTAATCACAGATGAGCACAACCGGATTACGGAGTTTGAAGAGAAGCCAGCGAATCCGCGAAGCAACCTAGCATCCATGGGTATTTACATATTCAGCTGGCCGGCTCTGAAGGAGGCTCTGCTTGCTCTGTCTGAGGAACCGGGCTGCGACTTCGGAAAACATGTGATTCCTTACTGCCATGGCAAGGGAGAGCGTATTTTCGCTTACGAGTACAACGGCTACTGGAAGGATGTAGGAACACTGGGTTCCTACTGGGAAGCTAACATGGAGCTGATTGATATTATTCCGGAATTCAATTTATATGAGGAATACTGGAAGATCTATACAAGAAGCGATATTATTCCGCCTCAGTACATTGCACCGGAGGCTGTGATTGAACGCAGTATTATCGGAGAAGGTACAGAGATCTACGGGGAGGTCCACAACTCTGTCATCGGCGCAGGCGTTACTATTGAGGCCGGCGCAGTGGTGAGGGATTCGATTGTCATGCGCAACAGCGTAATAGGCGCAGGAGCGAAGGTGGACAAGGCCATCGTAGCTGAGGACACTGCCATCGGAGCCGGCGCAGAGCTTGGCGTAGGTGAATATGCGCCCAGCACCTATGATCCCAAGGTTTATCAGTTTGATCTGGTAACGATCGGAGAGCACAGCGTAATTCCGGAAAATGTCAAGATTGGAAAGAATACAGCGATTTCCGGCGTTACCGTTTTGGAGGATTATCCTGACGGATTACTGGCAAGCGGCGATTCCATTATAAAGGCAGGTGGCATGAGATGAGAGCGATTGGTATAGTATTAGCAGGCGGAAACAGTAAAAGAATGCGGGAGTTATCGAACAAAAGGGCAATATCCGCCATGCCGGTTGCAGGAAGCTACCGCAGCATTGATTTTGTATTAAGCAACATGACCAATTCCCATATCCAGAACGTGGCTGTATTTACCCAGTACAATTCCCGTTCCTTAAACGAGCATTTAAGCTCCTCCAAATGGTGGGATTTCGGAAGAAAACAGGGCGGTCTGTATGTATTTACCCCGACCATTACAGCGCAGAACAGCGACTGGTACCGGGGCACAGCTGATGCGCTGTACCAGAACCTGACCTTTTTAAAGAACAGCCATGAGCCGTATGTTGTGATTGCATCCGGCGATGGTATCTATAAGATGGATTACAACAAGGTTCTGGAATATCATATCGAGAAGAAAGCAGATATTACTGTAGTATGCAAGGATATGAGAGAGGAAGAGGATGTGACCCGCTTCGGTCTGCTGAAGCTGAATGATGACGGCCGTATTATAGAATTTGAGGAGAAGCCCATGGTGGCAACCTCCAATACAGTTTCCTGCGGTATCTATATTATTCGCCGCCGTCAGCTGATTGAGCTGATTGAGCGCTGTGCTGCAGAGGATCGGGTTGACTTTGTACGAGATGTTCTGGTTCGTTATAAAAACCTGAAGCGTATTTACGGATACAAGATAGACTCTTACTGGAGCAATATTGCATCTGTGGATTCCTATTACAAAACCAATATGGATTTCCTGAAACCAGATGTGCGCAACTATTTCTTTAAGCAGTATCCGGACATTTATTCCAAGGTAGACGATCTGCCGCCGGCCAAGTACAATCCTGGCGCGTCAGTGAAAAACAGCCTGATTTCCAGCGGATCCATTATCAACGGAACCGTGGAAAATTCAATTTTGTTTAAGAAGGCCTATGTAGGCAATAACTGTGTTATTAAAAATTCCATTATTCTCAACGATGTTTACATCGGGGACAATACGGTGATCGAAAACTGTATCGTAGAGAGCCGTGATACCATCCGCGCCAACACTACATATATCGGCACTCCGGATGAGATAAAGATTGTAGTTGAGAAAAACGAACGCTATACATTATAGGCACAGGCTGAAACGCTGGTGCGGGGGATATAGCAGCTGTTTCAGTCTTATTCCAGGAGGGGAGGTCTGCAAACAATAAGGCAGACAAGCCTGCATAAGCATTGTTCGGGGAAGTCAGAAAGACCCGGAACAGGGGGGACTGGACAGTTGTACAGTTTACGAGAGGGAAGGGGCTTGGAAAAATGCAGATAACAGATGTCAGAGTAAGAAAGATTGAAAAAGAGGGTAAGATGAAAGCGATTGTTTCCATTACCTTGGATAATGAATTTGTCATTCATGATATCAAGGTAATTGAAGGGGAAAAAGGACTTTTCATCGCCATGCCAAGCCGTAAGGCAGCAGACGGGGAGTATAGAGATATTGCACATCCAATCAATTCTGAAACCCGTGAAAAGATTCAGGATATGATTCTGAACAAATATGAGACAACTGCTCTGGAGGCAGCAGCCGAATAGGCAGGGACTTTCGGAAAAGTGAGATCAGAAGATGCAGCAGCTCTTTCGGGGCGGCTGCATCTTCCTGTTTTATAGGAAATCTATTTAAAATTCTTTCTGAAGAGCAGACCTTTACAAGAGATTTTCTACCTGTTACAATAAAATCCGTAGCAGTTTGGCGCTAGTTTTCTTTCCCGGTGTCTATACCCCCTGGGGAGAGAAAATTAGCGCTTTTGGTGCGTGGTACAGGATGAAATGGAAAGGAAAGAAGATGTATTTAATAGCAGGACTTGGAAATCCAACAAAGGAATATGATAAAACAAGACACAATGTAGGCTTTTCGGTGATAGATGTGCTGGCAGATCGATACCGGATTGATATCAGTGAGAAAAAGCACAAGGCTTTGTGCGGCAGAGGTGTCATAGAGGGACAGAAGGTTCTTCTTTTAAAGCCTCAGACCTTTATGAATTTAAGCGGAGAAAGTATCCGTGCAGCGGCGGATTATTATAAAATTGAGCCGGAGGAGATGATTGTGATTTACGATGACATCAGCCTGGATCCGGGACAGCTTCGGATTCGTCTGAAGGGAAGCGCCGGCGGACACAATGGAATCAAGAATATTATTGCAAATCTGGGAACCCAGGATTTTCCGCGGATTAAGGTTGGGGTAGGAGCTAAGCCTCCTCGCATGGATCTGGCAGATTATGTGCTGAGCCGGTTTGGAGCTGGGGAACAGAAGCTGATGGAGGAGGCTTTTGGAGAGGCAGCAGAGGCTGCGGTTATGATGATGACTGATGGAGCAGAGCGGGCAATGAATCATTTTAATGCGAAGAAGAAGGCAGAGTAGAAGATTTTGACTGGGGAAAGCAGGGAGTACAAAAATGAGCAGGATATTTTCAAACCCATTAATAGAGCTGGCAGAATTTGAAGAGCTGAGCCGGGATATTGCCCGGAAAAAGGGACCGGTACAGGTCAGCGGCTGTATGGATTCGCAAAAGGTTCACCTGATGGCAGAGGCAGAGCCGGATATGCCCTGGAAGCTGGTTGTCACTTATGATGAGGCGCGTGCGCGGGAGATTTACGATGATTTTTGCTGCTTCCGGGATGATGTATGGCTTTATCCGGCCAAGGATCTTCTGTTTTACAGTGCGGATATTCATGGAAATCTGCTGACCCGGCAGAGGCTTTTAACCTTGCGCCATTTGATGGAGGATCCCTCTGGTGTTGTGGTAACGACTCTGGACGGACTTATGGATCATTTGTTTCCTCTGGAGCAGCTGAGAAATCAGGTTCTCAGAGCAGAACCGGGGCAGGAGCTGGATCTGGAACAATGGAAGGAAAAGCTGACGCAGCTGGGATATGAACGAATGCCTCAGGTAGACGGTATGGGGCAGTTTTCCATTCGCGGCGGCATTCTGGATATTTTCCCTCTGACAGAGGAGGTTCCGGTGCGGATTGAACTGTGGGACACGGAGATTGATTCTATTCGTACCTTTGATTTGGAAAGTCAGCGTTCCATTGAACAGCTGGATGAGATTCTGATTTATCCGGCTACAGAGTTGGTACTGACGAAGAAAGAGCTTCTTTTGGGAGCGGAACGTCTTAGAAAAGAAGAAAAGGCTTTTTCGGAAAAACTGAGAAAAGCCATGAAAACAGAAGAGGCCCATCGGATCCAGTCGATTGTGAAGGAACTGACTGAGGGAATGGAGGAAGGCTGGAAAATCACAGGACTGGATAGCTGTGTCACGTATTTTGGAAGGGAAACCGTATCTTTTCTGAATTATTTTGAGCCGGATTCCAGTATGATTTTTCTGGACGAGCCGCCAAGACTGCGGGAAAAGGGAGAGGCTGTGGAGACAGAGTTTCGGGAGAGTATGTCCCATCGTCTGGAAAAGGGATATTTGCTTCCGGGACAGACCGAGCTTTTGTATCCGGTGAAGGAAATTCTGGCCCGGGCACAGCGACCTAACACGGTGTATCTGACTGGACTGGAACAGAAGCTTCCGGGAATGACTGTGGAAAAGAAATACAGCATTAATGTAAAAAATGTGAATTCTTACCAGAGCAGCTTTGAAATGCTGATTCAGGATTTGAAGCGGTGGAAAAAGGAAAAATACAGAGTAATTCTTTTGTCCGGCTCCCGAACCAGAGCCAGCCGTCTGGCAGGCGATCTTCGGGAATATGATCTTCGGGCCTTCTGTCCGGATCAGGAAACGCGACAGGTTCAGCCGGGAGAAATTCTCGTAACCTATGGCAAGCTGCACAGGGGCTTTGAATATCCTCAGATTAAGTTTCTGGTGATTACCGAAGGAGACATGTTCGGGACCGAGAAAAAGAAACGGAAGAGAAAAAAGACTTCTTATGAAGGGAAAAAGATTCAGAGCTTTTCCGAGCTGTCTGTGGGCGATTATGTGGTTCACGAGGATCACGGACTGGGAGTTTACCGGGGAATTGAAAAAATCGAGAGGGATAAGGTTGTAAAGGACTATCTGAAAATTGAATATGCAGATGGAGGCAACTTATATCTTCCGGCAACCCGTCTGGACGGAATTCAGAAATATGCGGGAGCAGATGCCAAGGCGCCGAAATTAAATAAGCTGGGCGGAGAACAGTGGAACCGGACGAAGACAAGGGTGAAAACTGCTGTCCGGGAGATTGCGAGAGATCTGGTGAAGCTGTATGCAGCCAGACAGGAGATGGGCGGTTTTCCGTATGAAAAGGATACCGTCTGGCAGAAGGAATTTGAGGAGCTGTTTCCCTATGAGGAGACCGATGATCAGCTGGAGGCGATTGAGGCCACAAAGCGAGACATGGAAAGCAGAAAGATTATGGATCGGCTGATTTGCGGCGATGTAGGGTACGGAAAAACGGAGATTGCCCTGCGGGCAGCCTTTAAGGCCATTCAGGACGGGAAACAGGTAGTATATCTGGTTCCTACAACGATCCTGGCTCAGCAGCATTACAATACCTTCGTACAGAGGATGAAGGATTTTCCAGTGAGAGTTGATCTGATGTCTCGTTTCCGCACGCCGGCAGAGATGAAAAAGACCATTGAGGATCTAAAAAAGGGGCTGGTCGATATTGTTATCGGCACTCATCGAGTTCTGTCAAAGGATGTGAAGTTTAAGGATCTGGGGCTTTTGATTATTGATGAGGAACAGCGGTTTGGAGTGGCTCACAAGGAAAAAATCAAACAGCTGAAGGAAAATGTGGATGTTCTGACTCTGACTGCAACGCCGATTCCCAGAACGCTTCACATGAGCCTGGTGGGAATCCGGGATATGAGTGTGCTGGAAGAGCCTCCGGTGGACAGAACGCCGATACAGACTTATGTTATGGAATATAACGATGAAATGGTGCGGGAAGCCATCAATCGGGAGCTGGCGAGAAATGGACAGGTGTATTATGTATACAACCGAGTGAAAAACATTGATGAGATCGCAGCCCATATTCAGGAGCTGGTTCCGGATGCGTCTGTGGTTTTTGCTCATGGGCAGATGTCAGAGCATAAGCTGGAAAAGATTATGTTTGATTTTATTAATGGGGATATTGATGTACTGGTATCCACAACAATTATTGAAACTGGACTGGATATCCCCAATGCCAACACGATGATTATTCATGACGCGGATCATCTGGGGCTGTCTCAGCTGTATCAGCTGAGGGGGCGTGTAGGCCGTTCCAGCCGGGTTTCCTATGCATTTTTGATGTATAAACGGGATAAGCTTCTGAAGGAAGAGGCAGAGAAGCGTCTTCAGGCAATTCGGGAATTTACAGAACTGGGATCCGGAATTAAGATTGCCATGCGGGATCTGGAAATCCGCGGCGCAGGCAATGTGCTGGGAGCAGAACAGCATGGCCATATGGAGGCAGTGGGATATGATCTGTACTGTAAGCTTTTGAATCAGGCGGTGAAAGCCCTGAAGGGAGAGCGGGATGAGGAGGAAGACTTTGAATCCGTAGTAGAGTGCGATATTGATGCCTATATTCCTGCATCTTATATTAAGAATGAATATCAGAAACTGGATATTTACAAGAGGATTTCCGGGATTGAAAATGAGGAAGAATATCTGGATATGCAGGATGAGCTGATGGATCGGTTTGGCGATATTCCGAGGTCTGTAGACAATTTGCTGGCAATAGCAGCTTTGAAGGCTCTAGCTCACAGGGCTTATGTGACAGAGGTGAAGATAAACCGCCAGGAAATTCGCATGACCATGTATCAGAAGGCCAGACTGAATACAGATGGGATACCGGCGCTGGTAGAGGAATGCAAAGGCGCTTTAAGATTCCAGATGACAGAGCAGCCCTATTTTCTGTATACAGACCGGAAACGAAAAAATAAGGACTGTATGCTGATGATGGAAACAGCCCGGGAATTGCTTCAAAAAATCGGAGATCTGGCACAGAAAACAGAAAATACAGAAAACGCATAAAAATCCCTCCATCGACAGATACTATTTCCAGAAATGGAACAGTCAATCAATGGAGGAATGTGATATGAAAGCTACAGGAATTGTAAGAAGAATAGACGATCTGGGCCGTGTAGTAATTCCAAAGGAGATTCGGCGCACGCTTCGCCTAAAGGAAGGAACCCCTCTGGAAATTTTTACCGATCGGGAGGGAGAAATCATTCTGAAAAAATATTCGCCAATGGTGGAGCTGACTGCCTTTGCGGGACAGTATGCAGAATCCATGGCGCAGACTACGGGAATGATGGTCTGCATTACGGATCGGGATCAGGTGATTGCGGCGGCAGGCGGCCCCAGAAAAGAAATTCTTCAGAAAAATATCAGCAAACAGCTGGAGCAGGCAATTGATGATAGAGAAACGATCGTTGCCGGAAAAGGGGAAAAGCAGTTTATTCCGCTGACGGATGATGAGGTGGAAGGAATTACGGCGGAGGTGATTGCACCGATTATCTGTGAAGGAGATGCCATTGGAGCGGTTGCCCTGCTGGGGCGGGATACCCGGGCAAAATTCGGAGAGGCAGAGCTGAAGCTGGCAGGAACGGCTGCCGGATTTTTGGGACGCCAGATGGAGGGCTAAATCAATACGAAGGTTCCTTTTGCCAAAAACAGAATTTACAGGAACAAAATCTGAAATGGATGGTACAGACAGCTTCAGGGCAATTTGTACCATCCATTGTACATAAAAGGATTCCGAGCTAAACGCGGCGGATCATGCCGCAGCCAATCTTATTACCAGAATTTCCGGAAGGCTGAGAGGAAAAATCGTCGCTGTCAGAATGGATCACAACAGAACGCCCAAGAATATTGGAAATGGAAAAGCGTTTATCGTAAAAGGCTTCCCACGCATATCCCTGGTTGCCCAAAACAGGGAGAAGATCTCCGGCGTGATAGGGGTGAAGCCGGTGTTGGGGATTGTAGTGTTCTCCGGTTTTCGTAAAAGACTGAGAGCAGTCTCCATTTTCATGAATGTGCATAGCATAGAAATCAGAAGAACCGGAAGTCTGGATATTTGGAAGCCCGAAAAGTTCGGATTCTATCAGAATGCCTCCATAGGGAGTATCGTAAAATTTGACGAGTCCGCTTAACTGCGGAGCGCTCGTATTTCCTGTAACCCAGGCGGCTGCCTGGGGCTGATTATTTTTCAAAAGCTGGGAAAACACAAGTGCGGGAGTAACAGATGAGGGCATAAAAACAGCCTTTCATAATGGAGTTACTATAATCATATGCAGAGAACAGAGGAATGTTTCGGAAAGAGATTCTGCCGAAAAAGCGAACCGATGCAGGCGGAGCATGTAATTTTCCGGAGCAGCCAGTCTGCGTAAAGCACCTTCTATAGAGCTGATGCGAAGATTGACAAGGAATGGTTTTCGGATATACAATGTCATCAGAAATGTATAAAGGAAAGGATTTTATTTATGAACAGAAAAAGACGAGGTGGTTTTTCGATTCTTGCAGCTGTTCTTGCGGTAATGCTTGCACTCTTTTTGGGGCTGCTTTTCTGGCTGCTTCATGGAAATGAAGAGCCGGAGCGGATTTTGCAGGGGGCTGCAGGGACTGAGACTCTGTCCGTGTCAGGACAGGCTTCGCCGCCAGAAAATTCTGGGCAGGATGTTCCAGGAGACGGTTCAGAACAGCCAGAGAGAATGGAGGAGAACAGTCCGGTTGTGATTATCGGGGCAGAAGAGGCCGGGGAAAATGACGGTTCAGGAAGCTCTGACGGAGAGGGGGAATTGGAGAATTCTTCGGAGGAAGCTGTGCCGGAGGAGGAAATCAATCTGCTTTTTGCCGGAGATGTATTTCTTTCCAGCCATGTACTGAATGCCTATGATACAGCAGGTGGTATTGGCGGAGTTTTGGATGAGGAGCTTCGCCAGGTCATTCAGGCTTCGGATTATTTTATGGTGAATCAGGAATTTCCCTTCAGTGACAGGGGAACAGCGGCAGAGGATAAGCAGTTTACCTTTCGTCTTCCCCCTTCCAGAGTGCATTTGCTGCAGGAAATGGGGATTGATATGGTGACCCTGGCCAATAATCACAGCCTGGATTTTGGAACAGATGCGCTTCTGGACACCTGCAGGACTTTGGACGAAGCGGGAATCCGTTATGTTGGAGCTGGTGAAAATATGGCCAGGGCAAGACAGCTGGAAACCGTGGAGGTGAAGGGAAAAACCATAGGATTTTTGGGCTCCTCCCGGGTTATTCCTGTATATGACTGGACAGCAGGAGAGCAGAAGCCAGGAGTTGCAATTACATACGATCCCGGAATGCTTTTAAAGGATATTGCAGCAGCAAAGCAGGTCTGTGATTATGTGGTGGTTTATGTACACTGGGGAAAGGAAAAGGCGGTTACGCCGGAAGAATATCAGCAGACTATGGGGCGGCAGTATATTGATGCCGGAGCGGATCTGGTAATTGGAAGCCATCCCCATGTGCTTCAGGGAATTGAATATTATCAGGGAAAACCGATTGTATACAGCCTTGGAAATTTTGTTTTCGGAAGCAGTATTCCAAGAACGATGCTGCTTCAGGCAGCTCTTGGGAAGGACGGTGTGAAGCTGTCAGCTGTGCCCTGTAAATCCGCAGCAGGATATACACAGATGGAAAAGGATCCGGAAAAAACAGCCGCATTTTATCAGGAGCTGCAGGGGCTTTCTGTTCATGCGCAGGTAAATGAAGCAGGAGAAATAACGGCGGCAGAATAGAATGCTGACAGAAATTACGAAAAATAATCGACAGGAAGAAAGAAGAAAGACAAATGGAAAAGATGACAAATACTCCCCAGGATTGGGAGCTTTCAGAGGATTTTTACAGCCAGGAGGAAGGAAAAAAATGGAAGCTGGAGGATTTTCTGGAAGAGGATTCCGGAAAACAGGAGAAAGCCCCAGGGCTGAATACAGCAGCTGAGACAGGCGCCCGTCTGGAGGAAATGGCAGAGCTGGTACGTCAGGTGATGGCTCTTTCCGGGCATGGAAATACCGCAGATCAGATTGCAGGAGCTCTTGGTGTGGAGAGGAAGCTGGTGCAGGATATTATGGTGTGTCTGCAGGCATTCCCGGAGGATAATCCGGTTGCTGTGGCGCGGCTGATTGTTTTGGGATAAAAGAAACGAAAGAAGGGAAAACGCCATGTTTTTTATTATGGGTGTCAGTCAGGGGCAGAAAAAGCTGAATTTTGATCAGCTGATTGTCTGCGGACGCTGTGGCCATTACGGACATTTGGAAGTGTATATGGTGTACTCATATCTGAGTCTGTTTTTTATTCCGGTGTTAAAATGGGGACGCCGCTATTATGTGCGAACCACCTGCTGCAATGCCTCAGTGGAGCTGGATGCAGAGCTGGGAAGAAAAATTCAGAGAGGAGAGATAACCTCTCTGCCGGAGAATATCATTCCAGACAGTCCGGCAATGCTCCAGAGCGGGAGAAAGCGCTGCGCTTCCTGCGGATTTGAGACAGAAGAGGATTACCAGTTCTGTCCGAAATGCGGCAGGGAGCTTTAAGGAAAGGGTTACTGAAACAGCTCCGTTATTTCCTGAAACAGAGCAATATCGTCTTCCTTCAGCCGGAGATTGGCGGAGAGCTCTTCGCCTTCGGGAGTGGTTACTTTAAACTCGATTACAGTGCCTTCCCGGATCGCCTTCTGACGGACAGCAGACAGATATTTCGGGAATTTGGGATGATTGGCTTTTACCCGATCCCAGGCTGATTTCAGTTGAAGAAGCTTCATTGGGTTCATGCAAAATACCTCCTTTTTCTGGTGTTGATGGTTGTAGTATACCCGACATAGGAGGTTTTGAAAAGGCTGCATGGCTGAACGGTTACAATTTTGAGGTGACAAGAATGATTTTTTCCAGAAAAGACCTGTTTCGGCTTCTGGGTCCGCTGATTGTGGAACAGATTCTGGCGGTATTAGTCGGAATGGTAGATGTCATGATGGTAGCTGCTGTAGGAGAAGCTGCTGTATCCGGAGTTGCTCTGGTGGACTCAGTCAGTCTGCTGATTATTCAGCTGCTGGCAGCCCTGGCAACCGGAGGCGCTGTAGTGTGTTCCCAGTATATTGGCAAGCACAGGTCAGACATGGCATGTCGGGCTGCGGGACAGCTGGTATTAATTACAGCAGGCGTGTCATTTCTGTTTACAGCAGTGGCGTTAATTGGAAACAGGAGTCTGCTTTATCTGATATTTGGTCAGGCAGAGGCGGCGGTTATGGATAACGCAGCCACATATTTCTGGCTGACGGCTCTGTCTTATCCTTTTTTGGCTTTGTATAATTCCTGTGCAGCGCTGTTTCGTTCTATGGGAAATTCCAGGGTGTCGATGATGGCATCTATGATTATGAATGGGATAAATGTTGCAGGAAATGCTGTTTGTATCTATGGTCTTCATATGGGGGTAGAGGGCGTTGCCGTTCCCACGTTGATTTCCCGAATAACAGCGGCAGTTCTGATGATGATTCTGGTGCGTCATCCGGACAATGTGATTCGGATTACCGGTATTTCTCAGCTGCGTCCGGAAAAGGATATGATTCGGAGTATTCTGACTGTGGGAATTCCCAGCGGTCTGGAAAACGGAATGTTTCAGTTTGGAAAGCTGATGCTGCAGAGTCTGGTTTCCACCTTGGGAACGGCTTCTATTGCAGGCTTTGCAGTAGCAAATAATCTGGTGACTCTGCAGTATCTTGCCGGAAATGCTCTGGGGCTGGGGCTGATTACTATTGTAGGACAGTGTGTGGGCGCCGGAGAGGTGAAGCAGGCAAAAACGTATACAAAAAAGCTTTTGGCTGTAAACTACGGTATTCTGCTGGCTGTGTGTACGGCAATGGCTCTGGGCCGCGGGGGGATTGTGGGCTTTTATCATCTGTCCCCGGAGGCGGCGGGCATGGCTGAGGAGCTGATACTGGTTCACTGCTTTGCAATGACAGTGTGGCCTCCGGCGTTTGCGCTTCCCAACACGCTGCGGGCTGGCATGGATGCGCGGTTTACGATGATGGTTTCCGTATTTTCCATGTGGGTGTTCCGGATCGGCTTTGCGTATTTGTTTGTACGGGGCTTTGGTTTTGGAATTATGGGAGTATGGTGTGGAATGTTTATTGACTGGATTTTCCGTATGGCTGTATTTCTGTGGAGATTCCGCGGATTTGAAAAACGGGCGAAAAGAATTTAAGGTAACAGCGGGCAAGAAGCTTTAGGCTGAACTGTTACAATTTAAGGGCAAATTTCAGGAGGAGGATGAATATGAAAAAGAACAGAATGAAACGGGAATGCGGAATGCTTTTGCCGGTCAGCGCTCTTCCGTCAAGGTACGGGATTGGATGCTTTTCCAGAGAGGCCTATCAGTTTGTGGATCAGCTGAAGGAGGCCGGGCAGCAGTACTGGCAGATTCTGCCGCTGGGGCCTACCGGGTATGGGGATTCTCCTTATCAGTCCTTCAGTGCGTTTGCAGGCAATCCCTATCTGATTGATCTGGAGGACTTGATTCAAAAAGGGCTGCTGACCAGGGAGGAATGTGACCAGGCGGATTTTGGGGACAATCCCAGGGATATTGATTATGAGAAGCTGTACCGGAACCGATTTCCTGTACTGCGCAGGGCATTTGAACGGTGGAGAGAGCGCCAGTTTCAGGCCGGATATGATGAAAAGCAGATGGAACATATTTTTTCAAAAAAGCTTTCTGATGAGACTCTGGAATACTGCTTTTATATGGCAGTGAAAAATGAATTTGGAGGAAAAAGCTGGAGTGAATGGGATGAGGATATCCGCCTGAGAAAGGAATGCGCAGTTCCCCATTATCGGGAAAAGCTGCAAAATGAAATTTTATTTTATGCCTTTTTACAGTATGTATTTCAGAAGCAGTGGAAGCGGCTGAAGCAGTATGCCAACAGCCAGGGAATCCGGATTATTGGAGATATTCCTATTTATGTGGCCTTTGATGGGGCAGACAGCTGGGCGCATCCTGAGCTGTTTCAGTTTGACCAGGAACGGCGCCCGTCTGCTGTGGCAGGATGTCCGCCAGATGCATTTTCGGCTACGGGACAGCTTTGGGGCAATCCTCTGTATCGCTGGGATTATCATAAAAAGACAAAGTACCGCTGGTGGATGAAGCGGATGGAATACAGCTTTGGACTTTATGATGTTGTCCGGGTGGATCATTTCCGGGGATTTGATGAATATTATTCGATTCCAGCAGGAGATCAGACAGCAGAATTCGGCCATTGGGAAAAAGGGCCGGGATATGATTTGTTCCGGGTCCTGAAAAAGAAATTTGGAAATCCCGATATTATTGCAGAGGATCTGGGATTTTTGACACCGTCTGTGTTAAAGCTGGTAGAGAAAACCGGTTATCCTGGAATGAAGGTGTTGGAATTTGCCTTTGACGAGTCGGAAGACAGCGCTTATTTGCCTCATAAATACCCGGCAAATTGTGTCGTTTATACAGGAACCCACGACAACACAACTCTCCAGGAGTGGTACAGAACTCTGGATCCGGCAGCAAAAGCTTTCGCAGTTCGGTATCTGGGAAATGAGAGGACTCCTCAGGGAGAGATTCACTGGGATTATATTCGTCTGGCTCTTCAGAGCGCAGCGCGGATTGCTGTGATTCCTGTTCAGGATTATCTGGGACTTGGCGGCTGGGCCAGAATTAATGAGCCGTCTACCTTGGGTAAAAACTGGCGGTGGCGTATGACTGAGGAGGATTTTACAGAGGATCTTCTTAAACGGTGCCGGGATATGGCACAGACGTATGGACGATGTGAGAAGGAAGAATAGCGGTTTTTTGTAAAGAAGAAAGGCCTGACAGGGGGGATGTCAGGTCCTTTCTCTTTTCATAGGAGATTATGTCCTGTGAAATAAAAACGCTCTGCGGAACGAGCACTTACGGAAGAATAAATCTGCCTCTGTGAGTGCGTCCGGCACATTCGTAACAGTTCAATCAAAGCTATCAGCAAGGTGTGCCGAAAAATTTATGATAACGCGAATCAGGTATTAATCGTCATCGCGGTCATCATCATGGTCATCATCGTCATGGTCGTCATCGTCGTGGTCGTTATCGAAACGGTCATCATCGTCATCGAAGCGATCGTCGTCGAAGCGGTCATCATCGTCATGGTCGTCATCATAACGATCGTCATCATTCCAGGCATCCCAGTCATCGTTGCGTTCCCGGTCAGATGCTGTGATTTTTCCGGTGAAAGCGTTGACTTCGTATTCGTATTCGATTCCGCCGGCAGTGAATTCCAGCTCATAAATGCCGTCGTCCAGATCGTATTCGCCTTCGCTGAAAACGGCATCTTTCAGACCGGCATGGGCAAGAGCAAGTTCACGGGCTTTCTGAATGCCAATGCGTCCTTTATTATCCAGATCAGAGGTATTTACTGTAACAGTGCTGTACTTGAGCCCGCAGTCCTTTAAAGTATAACGGGCGCTGTCTGCCACATCTTCCAGAAACTGACTGTCGGGAGTCTTAGAGCCTGCTTCCAGCTTAATAAGAAGGTTTTTTGCAGGATGATTCTTTTGTGTATCAAAATATCCATCTTCATAGATTTCCCGGATCAGATCCTCCATAACCTCGTCACAGGGATCGTACTGATAATTTTTCATATCACGGACAACGGCGCGTCCGCTTTCGTTCATGCCACTCAGCTTCAGAACGCGTCCCTTATAGTTGTAATCCATTTTGATTTCAGGATTAACGCTGATTAGAAGGGTTCCGGTTTTGACAGTTTTATCTGTAACAACGGAAGCATCCTGTTTCAGAAGTGCGGATGCAGATGCGTGGCTGGTCATAGAAGCAGCCAGAGAAAGAACCATGGCAGCAGATAACATACTGGAAACTAAATTTTTTTTCATAAAGAGCATCTCCTTTCAGAAATATATGTTATTTTTATTGTTTTCAAAGATAGGATACGGAAGAGAAAAGGGAAAACCGGGGTTAGAGAAAAAATTTGAAAATTTTTTTACTGTTCATGGCTTGCGGCAGATGATAAAATATGATATTCTGAATTCATCTTCAGAAGAGAGTCTTTGATTGAAAGAAATCTTTGGCAGTTCGTCAGATTGATACCAGACTAAGTTTTAAAATTTCAGAATAAAATCAGGAAGTGCTGTTTGGATGCAAAAAACTTGTTTGCGGGTGACTCCGCCTGCAGCAGGGCGCGTTTGCAGCGAAAAGGTCATAATTGCTGAGATTTATTAAGCCATTTTCATTTGCAGATAAGGGGACTTATAAAACAGAAAATCCCTGCCGAAATCAATTCGGCAGGGAGAAAGACTCAGTCGTCATCGTTATCATTGCTGTCCTCATCACTGCTGTTGTCGGTGTCATGCTCCTCGCCGTCCTCATCACTGCTGCTGTCATTGCCGTCATGCTCATCCTCGTCATTATCATTGTGATCATCTGTATGCTCAGCATCATCGTTTGTATCCAGCCGCGGGCTGTGTTCGTCCAGGTCATTGTTATCGGTATCCCGCTCGCTGTCATCATCTTGCCTGTCTGCTGTATTCTCCCTGTCATCGTCCTTCCCTTCGGACGTGTCCTCGCTGTCGTCTTCGTCATCCTCATTAAGAGCGCCCTCGTCGCCTTCGTCTTCAGAATCATCGTCCTCCTCATCTATTTCCTGAAATTTGGAGATTTCGGAGAGAGGCGTATTGTCAGGAGCGCTGGGGAGGACAGGAGCATCGGGAAGTGAACCTGTGGGGAGGGGCTCTGCGGATACAGGTGCTTCGGATGCAGCAGATACAGTGACAGATACCGCATCATTCAGATGGTTTTCCAGTTCGGTTAGAAGGCGATCCTCTGTTTTGGCGATCCAGTTTTCATGAGAGGATTCCAGAGTCAGAAAAATCTGTCCGCCTTCCTTCAGATAACCCATTTCCATGGCTCTGTCTGCCAGCTCGTCAGAAGCCTGTTCCAGCTTTTGTCCTCGAAACTGGTAGCCGTCAAGAAGCCGCAGACCATCATCATTGAGACCATCTGCAGAAATAACATAGTCAAGCCGGTTGACGGTCAGCTTCAGATCAGGATTGATTTGAATTCGGACAGCTCCATAGGGGGTCAGACAGACATGCCAGGTTCCCAGAACAGCCAGGAAGAAGCATGCAGCCAGAGAGGCAGCGGAGAGAAGCATTCGGCGTCTGCGCAGGGATTTTATTGTGATGGGCTCCTCTTCTGCAGTACATTCTATAACGAAGGATACCGTTTCCCCGACCTGATAATTCAGATTGGCAACCTTCAGAAATCGTCCTGTCTGATCCAAAACTACAGCGTATCCGGGATGGCATTCCATTACAAGATAAGTCATAGCGGTTTCTCCTTTCGTTTCATAAACTGCAGATGTCCTCGGATGATTTCAAAACCATTGGTGTAGGCCAGAAGAATGGCAACGAGATATTTCCGGTGCCGTTCCAGGGTTTTTCGCTCTGTTCCGGAACCGGCAGCCAGCTGAGCCAGAGGCAGTTTTTTGCTGTGAATCATCTGGACCAAAAGCTGAGGATGGGATTTCGCATAATCCAGCACCTTCATGCAGGCATCCATGGTTCGTTCCTGTCTGGGGCAGTTATCAGCAATGTCAGACAGTGTAAGCCCAAAGGACTCCAGTTGATGAGAAAATTCTTCGATTTCTGTGCGGGCCGCTGTTATCTGAAGAACCTCGTTCATTTTGTCAGAACGATCCGGAAGCTGTTCTCCAAGGGAGCGGCTGTCATCCTGAGAGGATGGCAGATCCAGAGAGAGAAGGGATTTATGCCGCTGTTCTTTTCGGGCATAATCAATCAGCCGGTTTCGAATAGCAGTGGAAGCCAGCGTAAAGAATGCTCCCTTTTCTGTCCGATAAGAGAGAATGGATTCATAGAAGGCAAACATGGCAATATTCAGTTCATCCTGGTTTTCATCCGGCGGGCGTTTCAGAAAGCGGGCAGTTTCTGATTTGATAAATGGAAGGTACTGGCGAATCAGCTGGTCAGCAGCACGGCTGTCGCCCTGGGCCTTCTGAACCTGGCGGACGATCTGGTGTTCTTGATTCATAGGCAAAATCTCCCTTTTCCTATAGAATACGAATAAAATGTTAAAAAAACGGGGCTGCATCGAAAAAATTGTAACAGTTCAGTGTTACAAAAAATTTGAATTTTGAAGAAGCTGTTTTCTGTCATAGGAGAATGGCGCCTAAGACAGAAAAAGGTGCAGAGACTGTCAGAAACAGCATCTGCACCGGAAGGTAAAGCCTGACCAAATGCAGGATTTACTGGATGGTAATTTTTGCTTTTGATGTAGATTCTTCTGTAGATGAGCTTTTCTTTTTACTGCTTTCAGAAGCGGCCTGTGTGGCTTCAGCGGCAGCAGAAGTGGTTTCCTCACTGCCTTCTTCTGCCTCCTGCTCTGGTGTGCTGTCGAGAACCTCGCTGCCGTTTTCTTTGTGAGAGGTAAAGGAACCCTGCGCCTCATTGCCAGCCATATCCTGTACGAAAATACGAAGTCCGGCAGAATCCATAGTAAAGGAAAAGGTATTCAGATCCCGGTTTGTAACCAGAGGAAGAACACGTTCACCTGTGGAATTCAGCGCATAAACGGAATCATAATTAATGCCGGCCTGACTGTCAGTCAGAGTTACGGTCAGTACGCCGTCTTCTACATAAGAGGCAGAAAAGGTGGGAGGCGTGTCATCCAGAATATTCACATATTTGATATTGTCCTCAGGCATTCCGTTAAAATTGGTAACAATAGCCTGGAGAGAACCATTTCTGTGAAGGGTGGTGGTATATGTCCGCTTTTTGCCTTTTGTCAGTTCCAAATTTTCACCATCCAGCTCCATGACAATGGATTTGGTGGGAAGCCAGGACTTCATGGTAAGGGTGGCAGTGGTAGTCTGATAATCGCTGGTATCTTCTACAGTCAGCTCAAATTTGGGCTTGGCTGTCACAAGGTAAAAAACTATGGCGTTAAATACAAGAAATGGCAATATGTAAAACAGCAGAATATGCGGCCACTCGCTGGCAGGCTTCTGCTTGTGTCTGCCGGATCGCCGGTAAGATGACTGATGATAATGTTCCATGACAGCTCCTTTGCATACAATATTTTCTGTCCATAAGCATAGCAGAAAAGCCGGGGATTTACAAGTGAACATTTTCTTACTTTTCTGCATCTGCCATTGGTTTTTTCGGCGGTTTTAGCGAAGAGACCTTTTCAGAAGGAGGTGGTTATGGTATGATGAAATCAGGAAGAGAACGGTAGTCTGTAGCTGAGTGCAGACTTTGTGAAAGGAACGAATATGATACGGAAGGCAGCAGAGTTTGCGGCAAAGGCACACGAGGGAGCAGTCCGGAAAGGAAGCCGGATTCCCTATATTTATCATCCCATGGAGGCAGCTGTGATTGTGGCTCAGATGACGGAGGATGAGGAAGTGATTGCTGCGGCTTATCTTCATGATGTCCTGGAGGACACCGCAGTGACGGCAGAGCAGCTGGAGAAAGAATTTGGAGGCCGGGTTTTGGCTCTGGTTTCTGCTGAGACGGAGGATAAATCCCTTTCCTGGAGAGAGCGCAAGCAGGCGGCGATTGAACATTTAAAGACAGCCTCCAGAGAAGAAAAGATTCTTGTGCTTGGAGACAAGCTGAGCAATATGCGAAGCACTGCCCGGGATTATATGGCAGAAGGAGAACATGTGTGGCAGCGCTTTAATGAAAAACGCCGGGAGTGCCATCAGTGGTATATGGCCGGAATGCTGGAGGGACTGAAGGAGCTGGAGGATACAACTGCTTATCAGGAATTCAGCCAGCTGTTTCATTTCGTTTACGGGGCATAAAAAGGATAACCTGCGCTGAGGGAGAGATGGGCGCTCTGCGAATTCTTTGCCTCAGCACAGTCTCTGCAGACAGGATATGTCTGCAGCTTCAGAAGCCATCCCGGAAAGAAAAATCGAAAGCCGGCAGTTTGCTTTCATACAAAAGAAAAATCGAAATAATCTATCAAAAGTTTCTGTAAGAATTTTGAACTACGGATCTGTTCTTGATCCGGAAGAATCCCATAAAAAACAGCAGCTCAGGACAGAGATCCGTTTTAGACAGCTGCATCAGGAAACAATTTCAGAAAAGGCCTGTAAGAATGCCATGCGGCAAAATGGGGCATGACAAGCTCTGATCTTGCTGCAGGGAAAATTCCGATGGATTTTTGCGGCCGGAAAAGGAGAGGGAATGAAGATTTTTTGGAGAGAAAAGCAATATGATGAAAAAATGCGGACAAGCTGTATTCAGATCATGATTTGGGTGGGGCTGGTTTTGATTCAGATGATGATTGTAGGCTGTCTGACTGTTCGGGCAGAGATACAGGAAGGCGGGAAGGAAACCATCGAAAAAAAGCTGGAATATACGCAGCTGGAGGAGGGGATGGATTTTCCGGAAACCATAGAAGTTCAGGTAAAGACAGAGCAGGGGACAGAGACAGTCTTGTGCCGTGCAGCAGAACAGAGGGTTACAGGAGAGCGATGGCTGGAGGATTTTTCTTTTCCTGTTACCTTCCACCGCTATCATTCCGATTATTACCGCCTGGGAGAGTTTCTGGTACCTTTTCAGGAAGAAAAACCAAAGCTGGAGGGCTGTGAGTCTGAGTTGCTTCGACAGCTGGGACTTTCTTCAGATGCCTACGAGATCCTGGATTTTCAATGGCAGGGCGGAACCTATCTGGGACAGGACGGAACGCTCTGCCGTGACGGAATCGGAACAGGGCGGCGTCTGGTACGGGATTATCTGGTTACATACAGGGGAACCTATCAGAGGATGGCAGAAACAGAGGAATTGCAGGAAAGCGAGGAGCAGAAGCCAAATGTGCAGGAAGCCGGTTTGGGAGGACAGGGAGAGGATTCCTGGGAAGGGGCGGAAACTATACAGAGAAGGTTCCTTTCCTTCTGGAAAAAGGCAACGCGTTTTCTGCTGATTGCAGTAGGAATCGGAGGTATTTTCTTTCTGGGCGGACTTTTCTTTCTGGGGCTGTTATGGGTAGAAAAATATCTGCGAAAATGGTATAATAGCAGAAATTAAAATCCGTGATACAGACTGAATATACACCGGATGGGATTAAGGAGGAATTTAATCATGTTTACAGAAAATAAAAACGTAGAGGCAACAGATCTGGGCGGAGGAGTAATCAGAAAGATTTTATCTTACAGCAAGAATCTGATGACAGTGGAGCTTCAGTTCCAGAAGGGGGCTGTCGGTGCAAAGCATTCCCATCCGCACGAGCAGATTGGTTATATCGTGTCTGGACGCCTGATTTATCAGGAGGAGGGCTGTGAGGATAAAGAACTGCAGACAGGTGATACTTACTATGTAAAACCAGACGCGGTTCATGGAATCCAGGTTCTGGAGGATACGGTTCTTCTGGATGTTTTCACTCCGATGCGGGAGGATTTTGTAAAATAAAAGGAAATTACAATAAAAGGCAGAATTGGAAGATAAAGGAGAAGAGAATGCTGTTTATCGAATATCCATCATGCAGTACCTGCCAGAAAGCAAAAAAATGGCTGAATGCTCATGAAATCGCGTTTATAGATCGTCACATTGCAGAAGAGAATCCCACGGCAGAGGAGCTTAGGGAGTGGATCGGACGTTCCGGTCTGGAAATCCGGAGATTTTTTAATACCAGTGGAATGAAGTATCGGGAACTGGGGCTGAAGGATCGGCTGGCAGATATGAGTGACGAAGAAAAGATCGGACTTTTGGCCCAGGATGGAATGCTGGTAAAGCGCCCTCTGGTGGTAACAGAGGACCGAATTTTAGTAGGATTTAAAGAGAAAGAGTGGGAAGAGGCCCTGCTGAAAAATTGACATTTGAAAGCCGTGGTGCTACACTGATTTCATGATTACGAAGCGACAGGAGAAGAATGTTATGTTAAATGGAAAGAAAGTATTATTCAGTGGTATGCAGGCTACCGGAAACCTGACTCTTGGAAACTACCTGGGGGCCCTGAAAAACTGGGTTACCATTGCTGATGAATATGAAACCTTTTACAGCGTAGTAGATATGCATTCTATTACGGTGCGCCAGGATCCGGCAGAGCTGCGCAGACGCGCAAGAAATCTGCTGACCCTGTATATTGCAGCTGGTCTGGATCCGGAGAAAAACTGTATTTATTACCAGTCTCATGTATCTGGCCATGCTGAGCTGGCCTGGATTCTGAACTGCTTTACCTATATGGGTGAATTAAATCGTATGACCCAGTTTAAGGACAAGGCAGCCAAGCATGCAGATAACATTAATGCAGGTCTGTTTACCTATCCGGTTTTGATGGCTGCGGATATTCTGCTGTACCAGGCCGATGTGGTTCCTGTTGGAATCGATCAGATGCAGCATCTGGAGCTGACAAGGGACATTGCTCAGAGATTCAATGGAGTTTACGGCGATGTATTCACTGTTCCGGAGGCATATATCGGCAAGGTTGGAGCGAAGATCATGAGTCTTCAGGAGCCTGCAAAGAAGATGTCCAAATCTGATGAAAATCCTAACGGAAGCATTTATCTGATGGATGATCCGGATACGATTATCCGCAAATTTAAACGGGCAGTGACTGATTCCGAGGCCTGCGTGCGCTACTGTGAGGAGCAGCCGGGAATCAGAAACCTGATTGATATTTACTGTGCATGTACCGGAAAGACGCCGGCAGATGTGGAGAAGGAATTTGATGGAAAGGGCTACGGCGATTTTAAGATGGCAGTAGGTGAGTCTGTTGTAGATGTACTGAAGCCGCTACAGGATCGGTTTGCAGACCTTTCAAACAATAAAGATTATCTGGACAGCGTGATTAAGAATAATACAGAGAAGGCACAGTACTTCTCCAATAAGACTCTGCGCAAGGTTCAGAAAAAGGTAGGCTTCCCGGAGCGGATCCGCTGAGGCAGATACGAAGAAGCTTCCGTCAGAATATATCAGAAAAGGAGCAGATACGATGGCTAAATTGGATGGAAAAGTTGCACTGATTACCGGCGCTGCAGCAGGCCTTGGAGAAGGCATTGCTTCTGCTTATGCAAAGTATGGCGCAAAAATGATTCTGGTTGACCTGTCGCCCGCTGTTGAGGAGACTGCCGAGAAGCTGCGCAGAGAATACGGCGCAGAGGTTATTACGGCAGTTGCCAATGTGGCGGATCGTGCGCAGATGGATGCGGCTGCGGCAAAGGCGGTTGAGGCCTTCGGGGCAATTCATATTGCCTGCTGCAATGCCGGAGTATGCCGCCTGGCACCCTTTGAAGAGATGGATGACGCTACCAGGGATTTTCATATTGATGTGAATATCAAGGGTGTGTGGAACACCTGTAAGGCCGTGATTCCCTATATGTTAAAGCAGGGAGGCGGCAGTATTGTCATCGCATCCTCTGTAACAGGAGATATCGTGGCAGATGCCGGAGAGGCCGCTTATGCCATGACAAAGGCGGCGCTGGTTGGACTGACCAAATGTCTGGCTGTCGAATATGCAGGACGGAATATCCGTGTAAACTGTTCTCAGCTGGGATATGCGCGGACACCGATGGTAGAAAAGATGGCTATGGAATCCAATCCGGAGAATCCGGAGGCAGCTATTGCTGATATTGCAGCAGGGGTACCCATGGGACGCCTTGCAAAGCCCATAGAAGTGGGAGAGCTGTTTGCATTTCTGGGAAGCGACGAGTCCAGCTATCTGACCGGCTCTCAGATTGTGATAGACGGAGGCAGTACTTTGCCGGAAACCATGTCCATTGGAACCAACTGAGTGGGAGCATCGATGGAATGTTTGAAGCGGAAACGTCAGCACAGAGGCGTTAAAACAACGTAAAAAAATATAGATTTTGTTGACAGTTTTCCAGTTTGTATGCCATATTATAAAAAACGCAAAAACAGAGTGTTTTGATAATAAGCCAGGCATTCCAAGGGAGTAGTTGCAAGGACAGGATCAACATACGCGGCGAAGCATCGCCTGGTCCTGGACACCGGAAGCATAAAACGGTAACGAGACTTTTCATGCATGAAAGAATTTCATGTGTGGAGAGTCTCGTTTTTTGTCATAGGAAAGTGCGTCCCATGAAATAAAAACGCGGAAATACAGTCCTAGAAATATGGAATGCCTCATACCTTAAAATAAGCAAAGGAGAGACAAGATGAAAACGTGGTATCGAGAATCAGCGGAAAATGTGCTGAGGGATATGGGCAGCAGCCGAAGCGGTCTGACACAGCAGCAGGCCGAAGCGGTACGAAAGAAGGCCGGGGAAAATGTCCTTCAGGAAGGGACTGGAAAAAAGGCCTGGCAGGTGTTTTTGGAACAGTTTCAGGATCTTCTGGTGATAATCCTGATTGCTGCAGCAGGGATTTCCATGGTATCTGATAATGTGGAAAGTGCAGTGGTTATTTTTGCAGTGATACTGATGAATGCGGTTCTGGGAACTGTACAGCATGAAAAGGCGAGAAAATCCCTGGACAGTCTGAAATCCCTGTCCTCGCCGTCAGCGAAGGTGATACGAAATGGACAGACTCTGGAAATCCCGTCCGCTCAGGTGGTTCCGGGAGATTTGATAGCTCTGGAGGCAGGAGATCTGGCTGTAGCAGACGGACGCCTTTTGGAGTGCCATAATCTTCAGGTCAATGAAAGCTCTCTGACGGGAGAATCTCTGGCTGTGGAAAAGCAGGCGGAAGCGATGGAGACAGAAGGGGCGGTTCCTCTGGGCGATCAGTTCAATATGATTTTTTCAGGTTCTTTGATTATTCAGGGACGGGCAGTGATGGTGGCAACGGCAACGGGAATGCACACGGAAATTGGAAAAATTGCAGCTCTCATGAATGCCACAGGTGAGAAAAAAACACCGCTTCAGATCAGCCTGGATCGTTTCAGCGGCCATCTGGCAGCTGTTATTATGGGAATCTGCGCCCTGGTATTTGCATTAAGCCTGTACCGGAAAATGCCAGTGCTGGATTCGCTGATGTTTGCAGTAGCGCTGGCTGTGGCGGCAATTCCTGAGGCTCTGGGCTCTATTGTAACCATTGTGCAGGCTATGGGAACGCAGCGGATGGCACGGGAAAATGCCATTATCAAGGATTTAAAGGCAGTAGAAAGTCTGGGCTGCGTGTCTGTAATCTGTTCTGATAAAACAGGAACTCTGACGCAGAATAAAATGACAGTAGAAGAGGTTTTTGCAGACGGAGAGTTGATGGCGCCGGGGCAGATTTCCATGTACCAGAAGGCCGGACGTTATCTGGTATACGGATTTACCCTGGCAAATGATGCCAGACTTCAGGGGGAGGAAGGAATCGGAGATCCCACGGAGCTTGCCCTTCTGGAAATGGCGGTCCGGGCCGGGGCGGACAGCGAGGAGCTGCGGCGGGAAATGCCGAGGCTGGAAGAGCTTCCCTTTGATTCTGAAAGAAAGCTGATGAGTACCGTTCATATGTGTGACGGACAGAGAGTTCTGTTTACAAAAGGGGCTATGGATGTGATTCTTGATCGAACTGGACAGATGCTTACAAAGAATGGGGAGATTCCCATAACTCCGGCATGGAGACAGAGACTGCAGGAACAGAATAGAACATGGTCGGAAAAAGGACTGCGGGTTCTGGCTGTGGCATACCGTCCGTTGGAGGAGATGGAGTGCTGCAGTCTGGAAGCAGAGAACGGATATGTTTTTCTGGGAATGGCAGCCATGATGGACCCGCCCAGAATAGAATCCCGTCCGGCAGTGCTCAGCGCCAGAAGAGCAGGAATCCGTCCGGTTATGATTACCGGAGATCACAAAATTACAGCTATGGCCATTGCAGGTAAAATCGGCATTATGGAGGAGGGGGATCTGGCTCTGACCGGACCGGAGCTGGATGCGATGAAGGAGGAAGAGCTGGATGAAAAGCTGGAAAATATTTCCGTATATGCAAGAGTTTCTCCAGAGCATAAAATCAGAATTGTAGATGCATGGCAGAGAAAAGGCTGTATTGTAGCCATGACGGGAGACGGAGTCAATGATGCTCCGGCTTTAAAGAAGGCTGATATCGGGGTAGCCATGGGAATTACGGGGACAGAGGTTTCCAAAGATGCAGCCGCTATGATTCTGACAGATGACAATTTTGCCACGATTATCAAGGCGGTAGCCAACGGGCGGAATGTTTACCGGAATATCCGCCATGCGGTTCAGTTCCTTCTTTCCGGAAATATGGCAGGGATTTTCAGTGTCCTGTATACATCCCTTTTCGATCTGCCTATGCCCTTTGCACCGGTTCATCTTTTGTTTATTAACCTGCTGACAGATTCTCTTCCAGCTATTGCCATTGGTATGGAACCCCAGGAAGACGGGCTGCTCAGACAGCCTCCGAGAGATCCGAAGGAGGGGATTTTGACCAGGGAATTTTTGCTGCGGATTCTGCTGCAGGGAGGGCTGATCGCTCTTTGCACGATGACGGCCTTTCATCTGGGACTGGAAACAGGCGGCGCAGGAACTGCCAGCACCATGGCTTTTGCAGCTCTGACCTTGGCTCGTCTATTTCATGGATTTAACTGCAGAAGTGAACACTCCATTGCGAAGCTGGGCTTTCGGGGAAACCTGTGGAGCATTTTGGCCTTTGAGACAGGAGTTCTGCTTTTAGCGGCTGTTTTGTTCCTTCCGGGACTTCAGGTACTGTTTGCAGTGGCAGATTTAAACCTGCGTCAGCTTGTCAGCATTGTGGCTCTGGCTGTGATTCCCACGGTGGTGATTCAGGCCGGAAAGATGATCCGGGAGGCGCTGGCATAAGAAATCTCCTTGCAACCCTTTTTTCAGAGAGGTATAATCAAGAAAAATGCCGGAACGGAAAATAGCCGAAACAGAGAATTTCCGGAACCGGCAGAATGAGGAAAACGGGAAGGGGAGCAGAGATGAAACTGGTAACGTATCAGGTAGATCAAAAGGTGAAAATAGGAATTATCAGCGCAGACGGGGAGTGGGTATATCCGATGGATTCCATTGGTGTGGAGTATCCGACGATGCTGGAGGCAGTAAAGCAGATGTGTGAATCAGAAAAGCAGCTGCTGGAATACAGCGCCGGTCTGGAACCCGATCGCTTCCGCGGCGCAGCCCGGTTAGAGGATGTGCAGCTGCTGGCGCCGATTCCTGTGCCGGAGCAGGACATTATCTGTCTGGGAATTAACTATATGGAGCATGCAGAGGAGTCTGCCCGATTTAAAAAACAGGAATTTTCCGGGGAGCGCCCCTTTGCAGTTTACTTTTCCAAACGGGTGAATGAGGCAGTGCCGGACGGTGGTTTCATTCCGGCATATGAGGGTTTGGTGGATAGTCTGGACTATGAGGCAGAGCTGGCTGTGATTGTAGGAAAGGATGCCAGAAATGTGGAGCCGGAACATGCGGAGGATTATGTGTTTGGATATACGATTTTAAATGATGTAAGCGCCCGCAATATTCAGAACCGCCATCAGCAGTGGTATTTTGGAAAAAGCTTGGATGGATTTGCGCCCATGGGACCCTGCATTCTTACCCGGGAGTCTGTTCCGTATCCGCCGTGTTTAAATATCCGCTCTTATGTAAATGGAGAACTGCGCCAGAACAGCAATACTTCCCGGATGATTTTTCACATTGATCATATTATCAGTGAGCTGTCAAAGGGAATGACTCTGAAGGCAGGAACGATTATTTCTACAGGAACTCCGTCAGGAGTGGGAATGGGATTTGAGCCTCCCCGTTTTTTGAAAGCAGGCGATGAGGTTTCCTGCGAAATAGAAGAAATTGGAAGATTGACAAACCGGATTGGCAGGGAGGATTAATCCTCCTGCCACCATTCCTGGGGAATCACATCCCGCTCCAGCAGACAGGTTTTCTCATGGGAGAGAATCCGCCGCGTCACAGAGGCTGTCTGACGGGCATCACAGAGAATGCAGTCTGCATCTCCAAAGGAAACATGGCGGGCGGCGCCACAGGTCTCAAGGGCAGGAGCCAGCTTGGGATAATGTTCGGAAATATGCGGCTCATTTTTGTTGTAGTGGCGGTAAACCGGGCGGCGAAGAAGAGCATCGTCAGCCTGACGGATAAAAAATTCACTGGGTTCATCGGTAAGCCGCTCTGGAACATTCATGGATTCTTCGACTGCGTGGATGAAGGTGTTTCGTTCATGGCCCACGCCGATCAGAAGAATTTTTGCTCCAATATTCTCCAGTCGTCCCCAGCATCCCTCAGGACTGCAGGGAGTATCCACAGTCTCTTCGCCGGCAATGTACTCTTTTGCTTTTTTTCCATAGGCAGCAATGCTGTGAGTGGGATGAAGCGAGCGGACAACACCAGGACGTATGCGGAACAGATTTGTCAGAAGCCCTACACAGGAAGACATATTTTGAGGATCAAAAATGCGGCAGTCCGGTCCCATCTGGGCCCAGGTGTGGGTGGGCATCATGAAAAGCCCATCTGACAGATATTCCATCCAGGCGTCCAGTACAGTATCTGCGCCGCCTTCTACGTTTCCGATGGATTTCATAGAAGCGTGAACCATGATGGAATCATCAGGCTGAATGCCCATGCGGTGAATCATATCGGTAAGCTGTTGTTTTGTGTAGTTCATGTTTCATATCCTCATCTCTATTGTTGTGAAAGAGCCCGGAACCATATGGTCCGGGCTTTTGCAGTTCCTGTTTTGAATATTGTAATTTTCCGCTGTCCTGAATAATTACTAAATATTAATAGTTAACGGTCATCCGTTCAAAGTATGCCTGGGGATGTGAACATACTGGGCAGATTTCCGGAGCCTCATTACCCTCGTGGATGTATCCGCAGTTGCGGCACTTCCAGCCAAGCGGCGCCTCACCCTTGAAGGTTCCGTCTTTGCGCAGATTTTCAAGCAGCTTTAAGTAACGTTTCTCATGGGAGGCTTCTACCTCTGCTACCAGGCGGAATTTGGCAGCCAGCTCTGGAAATCCTTCTTCTTCGGCCTCTCTTGCCATACGCACATACATGTCCGTCCACTCTGCATTTTCACCGGCAGCTGCATCGACAAGATTGGCGTCTGTATCACCAATGCCGTGGATTTCTTTAAACCACATTTTCGCATGTTCTTTTTCCTGCTCGGCAGTTTCTAAATACAGAGCAGCCATCTGCTCATATCCGGCCTTCTTTGCTGCAGATGCATAGAAGGTGTATTTGGTTCGTGCCTGGGATTCCCCGGAAAATGCTTCCCAGAGATTTTTCTCGGTTTTTGTGCCTGCGTATTTTGACATAAAAAGAGCCCTCCTTTGCTTGAAATCTACAATAATAAGAATTATTACTGATTTTATTTTAGCATAAAAAACGGTAAAATGTCAAGAAAAAATGAGAGAGAAGACGAATCCTCTCTCTCATAAAATTCCTGACGGTTCAGGATATATTAGCCAAAGTATCTCTTTAACAGACCTTCGAATGCCTTGCCGTGGCGAGCTTCATCGCGAGCCATCTCATGAACGGTGTCATGGATTGCATCCAGGTTAGCAGCTTTTGCTCTCTTAGCCAGGTCGAACTTGCCTGCGGTTGCGCCGTTCTCAGCATCAATTCTCATCTCCAGATTCTTCTTGGTAGAATCGGTAACAACCTCACCCAGAAGCTCTGCAAACTTAGCTGCGTGCTCAGCCTCTTCGTAAGCTGCCTTCTCCCAGTACAGACCGATCTCCGGATAGCCTTCTCTGTGAGCAACTCTTGCCATAGCCAGGTACATACCAACCTCAGAGCACTCGCCCTCGAAGTTAGCGCGCAGGTCAGCCAGAATATCCTCGCTTACGCCCTGTGCAACACCTACAACGTGCTCAGCAGCCCAGGTTCTCTCACCAGCCTGCTCTTTGAACTTGGAAGCCGGAGCCTTACATACCGGGCAGAATTCCGGAGCAGCGTCGCCTTCATGAACATAACCACATACAGTACAAACCCATTTCTTCATAGTTAAAATCTCCTTTACATGTTATATTAATATTAAATTAGATGCGTTATTTTGCTGTAATCAAATCAGTAATGATTACTAATATTAATTTACCACAAAACTTTTTAAATGTCAATCCTTTTTGAGAAAAATTCTTGTTAATTCTGGGAAAGGATTAGTGCCCCTGTTGTGCCATACAGTCAGAGCAGATTCCATAGAAATCAATGGAATGACTGTCAATCTTCCCGTGAATATGCGGCTGCATTTTATCTTCCAGATCCAAAGCCCAGAGTGGGGGCAGATCCTGAATACCGCCGCAGCAGCGGCATACAAAATGATAATGAGGGGCAGTGTCTCCATCAAAATGATCCTTGCCGTCACCAAAGGTCAGCTTTCGCGCCTCACCTAATTCTACCAGGAGATTCAGGTTCCGGTAAACGGTTCCGAGGCTGATGCTGGGAAACTCTTCCCTGATACTTGCGTATATGGCATCTGCAGTCGGATGGTCGTGGCGGTTCATCAGACATGCTTTGATAGATTCTCTCTGACGGCTATACTTTAATGTCTTCATAGACCAGCTCCTTGAAAATAAAATAATAGTAACAATTACTATATTTATTTTAAGAGATCCTGGAGGAATTGTCAAGTGTTTTCTGTCAGACGGCACAGTTACTTTTTATAGTTAACGTCAGATAGTCTCTTTTGCAATTCGTATGAATTCTTTGGTGGCCTGTGACATATAATGGCCTTTGTGATATCCGATTGCCAGTATTCCATGAGCTTTTGCATAATCCAGGGAATAGAAGCTGACAGGAGAATTCTGCTGCTGCATTTTTTGGCGGAATTCCTGATGGCCGGAAATAAACATCCTGGGATAGAATGTGATTCCCATGCCCTTGATGCACAGCCCCAGCACAGTTTCAATGTTTTCTGTCTCCAGTACGACATTGGGCGTCATCTGGGCTTCTTCAAACATTTCGTCAGCAATGGTGCGAACCCGGTTTCCCTTGTTAATCAGAAGAAACGGGCAGTCTCTGAGCAGGGTCAGATCCGTGTGCTGTTTTAACTGCTCTTTGATTTCTTCCAGACGGCCAGGAAAGGTCCGCTCCAAAACAGCATCTGGCACTGCAAGCAGGATTTCCTCCTCACAGAGCGGAATGGTTTCTGTATTTTCGGCTTTAAACGGCTGCATATCAATAACCAGATCCACATCTCCGTGAAGCAGGGCTGAAGCCAGGGTGGAGGAATTGCCTTCCACCAGCCTCAGATCAATATTGGGAAAGCGTTCTTTATAGCAGGGGAGAATTTCCGGAAGAATCATCCTTCCTCTGGTGTGAGAAAGCCCGATAGTCAGCTGGCCAATGGAAAAGTCTTTGATATCAGCCAGTTCACGGTAGGTTTCATCCCGCAGCTCCAGAATTTTTCGTGCCTTTCCTTTCAGAGCCTGTCCGGCATAGGTGAGGGTCAGAGGTGTGGTCCGGTTAAACAAAACCACATCAAATTCTTTTTCCAGATTGGAAATATGATTGCTCAGGGACTGCTGGGAAATAAAAAGCCGTTTGGCTGCCCGGGTAAAGTTCAGTTCCTCAGCGGCTACCAGAAAGTATTCCAGATTAAGAAAGTTAATCATGAGAAAAGCCTCCTGTGTAAACCGGCTGTTTCAGGCAGGGAATGTAGGAAGCGGCCTTTTCTATCGAAGCGTTGACGATCAGTTCTTCGGGAAAGGCAATTTCCTGTATCAGGTCCCAGGCACGTCTGTGATTTCCCACATCAGCTTCACAGTGGGCGTCACTGTCGATAATGACGGATACCTGGTGTTTTCGGCACAGCTCCAGCATGGAAATATAATTCTCCCGTGCGCCTTCTCTGTGGCACTGAGGATGAAGAGAGGAGGCGTTGACCTCCAAAAGCACATGGTGTTCTTTCGCTGCGCAGACCAGAGTTTCGTAATCCACAGGGAATCTTCCGTCATCAGGATGGCCGATAATCTGGACATATGGATTCTTCATGGCGCCCAGATAGGCTGCAGTGTTCTGGCTGACGGTTCCGCTTTTGTAACAGGGATCATGGATACTGGCAATCGCAAAATCAAGTCCCTTGCAGTAGCGTGGGCTCAGATCCACAGTGCCTTCATAATCCAGAATATTCAGTTCACAGCCCAGCATCAGCTTGACTCCGTAAAGCTCTCTGGGAACTACCTTAAAATTGATAAAGTAAAAAGGATGGCAGGTGCCGGGCATCTTGGGAGCGTGTTCTGTAACGCCTAAAAGGCTGACCCCTTTTTCTGATGCAGAGCGAACCATCTCATAAAGCGTATTGTATGCATGCCCGCTGACAATGGTATGGGTATGCAGATCAAGAATGTCTGTCATGGTGATTATGCTCTCCTAAACGGTGTATTTCTTGTAACAGTATATCACAATCAGAGATACTTTTCTAACAAAACTATGGTAAAAAAGGCGAAAATGTGGTAAAGTCAAGTATAACGGGCAGAATCTGTTCTGCCCAGGAGGACGATGAAAAGGAGTGTGCAACAATGAGCGAAGAAGTAAAAGAGACAATGGAAGATTTTGCAAGCGAGCTGGAGGCTTCCTACAAGGAGTTTGACGAGCGCCGCAATCCGTATCAGGAACAGGAAGGTCCTGATGCAGAGAAGTGGGCAGAGCTGGTACAGCAGATGCAGGATAAGGCAGTTCTGAATGTAAAGGTGAAAGAGGCTGTAAAGGGCGGACTGGTAACCTATGTGAATGATATCCAGGGCTTTATTCCCGCATCTCAGATTTCTACCAAATACGTAGAGAAGTTAGAGGATATGGTAGGCCAGCATCTGGAGGTTACTCCGATTACCGTGGTTCCGGAGAACAAAAAACTGGTTCTGTCCGGAAGAGCTGTGATGAAGCAGAAGGAAGAGGAAGAGAAAGCTGCGAAGATGGCTGCTGTAGAGGTTGGTGCTGTTGTTGAGGGTACCGTTGACAGCCTGAAGGACTACGGCGCATTTGTAAATCTGGACGGCGGTTTGTCCGGTCTTCTGCATGTGTCTCAGATCAGCACTCAGAGAATCAAGCATCCGGGCGTGGTTCTGAAAGAGGGCCAGAAGGTGACTGTTAAGATTATCGGTATTAAGGACGGTAAAATCAGCCTGAGCATGAAGGCTCTGGCTCAGGAGGAGCCGGTTGAGAAGGAAGAAACCTTCAACTACAAAGAAACCGGAGCAGCTACCACTGGACTGGGAGCTCTGTTAAAGGGACTGAAACTGTAAAGACAGGGAAAATAAGGCCCGGCTGACTTGCAGGATTTCCTGTTCGTCAGCCGGGCCGGAATCCGCCGGAAGGAATTCCTCCTCCGGCGAAGATATAAAAGCAGGGAGTATAAACAACGTATAAACAGGCAGTGGAGGAGATAGGATTGACGAATATCCCCAACGTTTACAGTCAGATGGATCAGTGGAACTCCGTGATGTTCCTCTATGATTCCGCGCTGAAGGCAATTCGTACCAAGATTGAAATTTTAAACGGAGAGTTTGTCCATATTTACGGACACACTCCGATCGAACACATTAAATCCAGACTGAAAACCCCGGACAGCATTGTAAAAAAGCTGAAGCGGGACGGGCTGGAGGTAACCATTGACAATATGGTGGAAAAGCTGAGCGATATTGCAGGAATCCGCATTATCTGTTCCTTCACCCAGGACATTTATCAGATTGCAGAGATGATTGCAAGACAGAAGGATGTCAGCGTTCTTTATGTGAAGGATTATATCAGGCAGCCTAAACCTAATGGGTATAAAAGTTACCATATGGTGGTGACGATTCCCATTTATCTGGCGGCCGGAGCAGTGGAAACCAAGGTGGAAATTCAGATCCGGACAGTGGCCATGGATTTCTGGGCCAGTCTGGAGCACAAAATCTATTACAAATTTGAAGGAAATGCTCCTGATTCTCTGCAGGCGGAGCTGAAGGCATGTGCGGATATGGTGGATATGCTGGATGCCAAGATGTTTTCCTTAAACCAGTCTATTCTGGAACTGGGAGAGCGGGAAGCAGCCGAGCAGAAGGAACGGACATAAAAGCATAGATGAAGACGTTAGCAAAAGAGACCTGGCAGATTGCCGGACATAACTGGAAAAATATTCTTTTGTTTGAGCTTCTGTACCGGGGAGTAACCATGCCGGTGTATCTGCGTTTCGTGAACCGCAGTCTGCATCTTGCCCTGGAGCTGGCCGGGTACAGCTATCTGACAGCGGGAAATATCGGAAGCTTTCTTGCAAGACCGGGAACGATCTGCATGGCGGGCGCTGTGTGTTTTGTTGGAGCTGTGCTTCTGACTGTGGAGACGGCCAGTCTTATTACGGCATTTCAGGGGTCAGCCTATTACCAGAAGCTGACCCCTTTGCAGATGCTCTGGGGCGGAATGCAGAAAACGGCAGATGAAATATGGAGAAAAAACTGGCAGCTGGGGCTGGTAATTCTGGCTCAGTATCTGTTTGCCAATCTTTTATTTCTGATTCGGGCGGCCAGTCATGTAAAGCCGGTGAATTTTATTATGCAGGAAATGGCAAAGGAGCCCTGGCTTATGGCTCTGACGGCAGTTTTGCTGCTGCTGTGTTTTCTGGCGGCGTTTCCGGCGCTGCTTTCTGTTCCCTGCTGTATGATTGAGCAGAAAAATTTCACAGATGCCAGATACCGGAGTATCGGGCTGATGCGGAAAAGGAGGGGGAAAATCATTTTTCTGCTGGCAGGCTTTCATGTGCTGTCAGCGGCTGTGGTTTTTCTGCTGTATTTTCTTTCCGTAGTGGCAGCCGCTGTGTTTATTGAGGTTTTTACAAAGAAAAATCTGGCTATGGCAGTTTTACTTTCTGTGTCAGACAAGCTGGAGCTGGGACTTCTGTTTTTGGGAAGCATTCTGTCTGTTGCAGTTCAGTATGCGGCTGTTTCTGTTATGTTTTATCAGTATGGAAATAGGCAGTATCATGGGGAACGGTGGAACGTTGGATATCCGTCTCGTGGAACAGCAGGACGAAGGCGTATGGCAGCAGTTTTCTGCGCAATAGTGGGTATCAGCCTGATTTATATTTATGATCTGGTACGCAATGGTTCTGCTTTGTCTGATGAGATTTTGATAGAAACGCAGATTACGGCTCACAGAGGCAGTTCTCTGGCAGCTCCGGAAAATACCCTGTCTGCTGTGCAGGCGGCGATTGATGATCTGGCGGACAGTGTGGAGATCGATGTGCAGTTAAGCCGTGACGGAGTCGTGGTGCTTGGACATGATGCCAGTCTGAAGCGGGTGGCAGGAGTAAACAGGCCCATCAGCGCTCTGAACTGGGAAGAGCTGCAGAAGCTGGATGTGGGCTCCTGGTTTTCCAGTGATTTTGCGGGAGAACGGATTCCGGCTTTGGAGGAGGTTCTGGAGCTGTGTAAGGGAAAAATTAACCTGAATATAGAATTGAAAAATATAGGTCCAGAGAGCCTTCTTCCAGAAAAGACGGTGGAGCTGGTGATGGCTCACGGTATGGAAGAGCAGTGTGTGATTACCTCTGCCAGTCTGAATTATTTAAAGGACGTAAAGGCGCTGGAACCGCAGCTTCGAACAGGATATATTATTTCTGCCGCCTACGGGAATTTTTATTCCAGTGAGGCCGTGGATTTTATCAGTCTGCGGTCGGGCTTTGTAAATGAAAAGCTGGTTGAGAACATTCATGTTCAAGGTAAGGCAATCTATGCCTGGACAGTAAACTCCAAAAGCGAGATGGAACGTCTGGTGATGCTCGGCGTGGACGGAATTATTACGGACAGGCCGGTGCTGGCCCGGGAGATTATTTACCGGGAGGAGGCTACAGAAAATCTGATGGAGTATGTGCGGCTTGTGTTTAAATAAGATACAGGAAAATATCCTGCGCTGCAGTTTTTGCAGCAGGAAATGACAGAAAGGTTTTCGCGGAATTATGAGAGCAGTATTACAGAGAGTGACTCATGCGTCGGTGAAGGTTGACGGGGAGACGATCGGAGAGATAGGAAATGGCTTTTTGATTCTTCTGGGAGTTGCAGAAGAGGATAATGAGGCAGCGGCAGATAAGATGGCAGATAAAATCTGCAAGCTGAGAATTTTTCAGGACGGGGACGGGAAAACCAATCTGTCTCTGGCAGATGTGGCAGGAGAACTTCTGGTTGTTAGCCAGTTTACCCTGTATGCAGACTGCCATAAGGGAAATCGCCCCAGCTTTATTAAGGCGGGAAGTCCGGAAAAAGCGAACCGGCTGTATGAGTATTTTGTAGAGCGCTGCAGGCAGTATGTGCCGAAGGTGGAGCATGGAAGCTTTGGCGCGGATATGAAGGTGGAGCTGTTAAATGACGGTCCCTTTACCCTGATGCTGGAGGGCGATGAAAAGGGCATTCACTAAGGCCGATAAAGGTACGGTCAGAGAACAGAATATGTGGAAAAACAAAGACAGAAAAACTGGAGGACGAGAAGATGAATGACAACAAAGAGAAAACAGAAGGAATGATGCTGGAGGAGCAGCTGGTATGGAAATTCCCCCATATCGGAAAAGATGCACCAGAGCAGGTTGAGGCTGCCGCAGAATTCTGCGAAGACTATAAGGCATTTCTGGATGAGGGAAAAACGGAGAGAGAATGTGTGGAGGCAGCGGTAAAGCGTCTGCAGGCTGCTGGATATACAGAATTTGAAAAGGGACGCAGCTATAATCCTGGAGATCAGGTTTATTTTATCAACAGAAAGAAGGCTCTGATTGCAACTACCTTCGGCCAGCTTCCGGTGTGCGAGGGCCTGCGGATTAACGGAGCTCACATTGATTCCCCCCGACTGGATCTGAAGCCCAGCCCGGTTTATGAGAAGTCAGATATTGCTTATCTGAAGACTCATTATTATGGAGGAATCCGCAAGTACCAGTGGGGAACGATTCCGTTAGCCATGCATGGTGTTGTGGTTAAGAAAAACGGCGAGCTGGTGAAGATCTGCATTGGTGAGGATGCAGCAGATCCGGTATTCTGTGTCAGTGACCTTCTTCCGCATCTGTCAGCAAAGCAGAATGAGCGGAAATTAAGCGAGGGCTTAAAGGGAGAGGAGCTGAATATTATCGCAGGCTCCATTCCATTTGTAGATGACAGCGTCAAGGAGCCGGTTAAGCTACTGGCTTTGAAGCTGTTAAATGATCGCTATGGAATGACAGAGGGAGATTTTTTCCGGGCAGAAATTGAGATGGTTCCGGCCCACAAGGCTTCTGATGTAGGCTTGGATCGCAGCCTGGTAGGCGCATATGGGCAGGATGACAGAGTCTGCGCTTATACAGCTTTGATGGCAGAAATTGCTGCGAAGAATCCGGTTCGTACAACTGTGACAATTCTGGCAGATAAAGAGGAGATTGGTTCTGAGGGAAATACGGGCATGAATTCTGATTTCCTGAAGCACTATATTGAATACCTGGCTCAGGCAGAGGGCTCTGATCCCAAGGATGTATGTATGGCTTCTCTGTGCCTGTCCTCAGATGTAAATGCAGCCTATGATCCGACCTTTTCCGATGTGTATGAGGCGAACAATTCCAGCTATTTGAATAAGGGCTGCGTGCTGACGAAATATACAGGCGCAAGAGGAAAGTCAGGTTCTAATGATGCCAGCGCAGAGACAATGGCCCGTGTAATTGCTATTATGGAAGAGAACGGCGTGTATTGGCAGGCTGGCGAGTTGGGCGCTGTAGATCAGGGCGGCGGCGGAACGATTGCCAAGTTTGTGTCTCACTTAAATATTGACACAGTGGATCTGGGAGTTCCGGTGATTTCCATGCATTCTCCCTTTGAACTGGTTTCCAAGCTGGATGTATATAATACATTCCGTGCCTTTGAAGCATTCTATAAATAATCCCCATAGGGCGGACGCCCGACGCTTCTTGTACGGTAAAGCCGTACAAGAAGAAGCAGGGCTGAACTGTTAGATAAAGCCGTAGGAAGGTTCAGCCAGAAAAGTTGTGAAATCTTTATGAATTTGTTGGAAAGGCTTTTTAAACGGGATGTAATATGATATAACAGTAGGAAGTACCCGTGTTTTGCGGATACTTCAAAAAATCAGAGATGAGGAAAGTATTATGAAAAAATATGTAAAACTGGCACTTTGTGGAATGGCGGCGGCAGCGCTGGTTACAGGCTGCGGGAAAAAGAATGCGGAAGAGACAACAGCCGCACCGACAGAAAGCAGCACGCCTTCTGACAGTACGGAGGCAGCAGCAGAGAAGGCAGATCCTGGCAAGCTGACAAAGCTGGGTACATATAAAGGCGTGGAAGTAAAGAAAAACAGCACAGAGGTAACTCCGGAGGAGCTGGAGCAGAGAATTCAGGGAATTCTGGATGCCAATCCGGAATACATTGAGATCACAGATCGTCCGGCTCAGAACGGCGATATTGTAAATATTGACTTTGTGGGAATGAAGGACGGAGAGGCTTTTGACGGTGGAACTGCTGAGGATTTCCCGCTGGAGCTGGGCTCTAATTCTTTTATTGACGGTTTTGAGGAAGGCCTGGTAGGAGCTGAGGCAGGAAGCGAGCTGAGCCTGAATCTGACGTTCCCGGAGGACTATTTTAATGCAGATCTGGCAGGACAGGAAGTAGTATTTGATGTTACGGTCAATTCTATTGAAGAAAAGAAAGAGGCAGTTCTGGACGAAAACTTTGTTCAGAGAATGTCTGATTTTACCACTGTAGATGAATTCAAGGCAGATACCCTGGCTGACATGGAGCAGGAAAAGGAAACGATGGCAGAGAACCAGCTGGAGTATGATGCATTCATGGCGGCTCTGGACAATTCCGAATTTGAGCTCAACGAAGAAGCTGTGGAGCAGCAGTATGAAGCACAGATGGATTACTATACTTCCATGGTTCAGATGTACGGTATGACAATGGATGATTATGTGGCAGCCTTTGGAATGACCATGGATGATTTCCAGAAGGAGCTGCGGACAGCTGCGGAAAACGCTTTGAAGCAGGAGCTTCTTGTAGATGCAGTTGCTGAGGAGGAGAAGCTGGAGGTGACAGACGAGGATCGCCAGAAGGTGGCAGATCAGTATGGTACAGATATTCAGAACATGAAGGATACCTACGGCGAGGAAGCTCTGGACAGAACAGCTCTTGTCTATAAGGTTCAGGCACTGGTTAAGGATAATGCAGTTGTAAAATAATATAAAAGTAACTATTCAGGACGGCGGGAGAACTGGAAGAAAAATCAGTGTCAAGCTTGCTTGTAAGAGGATTTTTCTTCCAGTTCTGACATCGGAGGAATCTCCGATGCTTCTTGTTCGGCCTTGCTGGACAAGAAGATGGCCCGTTCTGAACAATTATATATAAAATAATATGGGGGTACTCTATGGAGCTGCTTAAAGAGAGAATCCGCAAAGATGGAAAGATTAAGGCGGGTAATGTACTGAAGGTTGACAGTTTTCTGAATCATCAGATGGATACGGACCTGTTTCAGGAGATTGGAAAAGAGTTTAAACGGCGCTTTTCTGATGTGGAGATCAATAAAATTCTGACGATTGAGGCATCGGGGATCGGGATTGCCTGTGTAGTTGCACAGCAGTTTCATGTGCCAGTTGTATTTGCAAAGAAGAACCAGACAAAGAATATTGCCGGAGATGTGTATACCAGCAAGGTGGAATCCTATACGCATGGAAGAACCTATGATATTATTGTATCCAAGGAATTTCTGGGAAAAGGAGACAAGGTGCTTCTGATTGATGATTTTCTGGCAAACGGCAAGGCTTTGGAGGGACTGGCAAGTCTGGTGAAGGATTCTGGTGCAGAGCTGGTTGGAGCTGGTATTGTGATTGAAAAAGGCTTTCAGGTAGGCGGAGATCTGCTTCGGAAGCAGGGAATTCGTCTGGAGTCTCTGGCAATTGTGGAGAGTATGGATGAGGAGAGCGGAGAGATTGTATTCCGCGATGATAAGGTGTGAACAGGAAAGCATTATTTTTTGACATTGACGGAACCTTGCTGAGTGAGATTACCAGACAGGTACCGGAAAGCACCAAAGAGGCTTTACGGATTGCCCGTTCCCTGGGACATTTGGTATTTGTAAATACAGGGCGTTCCTATGGCTCGCTGGGGCCAATTAAGGGCATGCTGGAGGTGGATGGCTGGCTTTGTGGCTGTGGCACCTATGTGGAGGCTCAGGGACGGGAATTATATCACCGGGCAATGCCTCAGGAGCAGGTCAAAAAGATCTGCAGAGCCATGGAGGCAGCTGATGTGGACGGAATTCTGGAAGGACGGGACGGCTGTTATCTGGGCAGCCCGGAGAGTCGTTTTCCCGAAGGACGCAGACTTCGCCAGTCTATGAAGGCATTTATCCGCTCTACAGACTGGAACCAGGAGTGCGGGACGGTAGAAAAGTTCTGTGTTCTGGCCGATGAAAAAAGTGATAAGGCTGGATTCTTCCGAAGCCTGGGACTGGAGATTCAGGTGATTGATCGGGGAGACGGATTCTATGAGTGCGTTCCAGAGGGACACAGCAAGGCTTCTGCTATTGACATTATTCTGAAGGAATATGGGCTGAAGCTGACAGATGCTTATGTATTTGGAGACAGCACCAATGATCTGGCTATGTTTGAGCATGTGCCTAATGCCATTGTTATGGGACATCATAGCCGGGAGTTGGAACCTTACGCCAGCTTTTTTACAAAGACAGTAGAACAGGACGGCATCTGGTACGCCATGGAGAAGCTGGGGCTGCTGGAATAGCCGCAAACACCTGCGGAAGGGAATGCGGTTCACTTCTGCGGCAAGGACAATCAAAGGCAGATATGCCGGAGCAGAAACAGGAGAGATGAGAAAACAGCCGTGACGAAAGAAGCGGCTGTTTTTGTCATCTAACAGGAAAAACAGCAGAAAGGTTGACAGATTAGAAAATGAAACTGCGAATTGGAACCAGAAAAAGTAAGCTTGCAATGATACAGACAGAGATTGTGAGAGATGCTATTTTACGAAAATTTCCGGAAACAGAGATCGAGATGGTGCCAATGAGTACCAAAGGAGATTTGATTCTGGATCGTTCTCTTACAAGCTTTGGAGGGAAAGGCGTTTTTACAGGCGAACTGGAGACAGCACTTCTGGATGGAGAGATTGATATGGCGGTTCACAGCGCTAAGGATATGCCTATGGAATTTCCAGAAGGACTTTGTATTGGTGCGGTACTTGAAAGGGAAGAGGCGGCAGATGTGCTGGTTACTTTAGACGGCACTCCAGCAGAAAAGCTTCCGGCTGGCAGTGTGATCGGAACCAGCAGTCTTCGCAGACAGCTGCAGATTCGCGCAGTGAATCCGGGCGTGGAGGTTAAGCTTCTGCGGGGAAACGTACAGACCAGAATAGAAAAGCTGCGCCGGGGGGAGTACGATGGAATTCTTTTGGCAGCGGCTGGACTTGTGCGTTTAGGTTTGGATAAGGAAGAAGGCCTACATCTGGAATATTTGGATAAACACAGCTTTGTCCCAGCGGCTGGTCAGGGCATTTTGGCAGCAGAGGTACGCAGAGAGGATCAGAAAGAGGGCGGTCGGCTGGAAATGATGCTGAAAAGCATTCATTCAGAAATTGCAGCTGCAGAGCTTTTTGCAGAACGGGAATTTCTGCGGATTCTGGAAGGCGGCTGCAATGCTCCTTGTGGCGCCTGGTGTAGGATTCATGAGAAAACGATGATGATGACAGCTATGTACGCAAGAGATGGGATTCATCCGGTGATTTTTGAAGAAAAGCTGATTGTGGAAGAAGAAAAAGCTCAATGGAAGGCAGATAAGGCGCTGGAATGGGAACAGGAAGAGCCTTTTTCAGGAGGGCTTATAGAGACTGCCGGGAGGCTGGCAGAGAGGCTGGCAGCGCGCCTTCAGTACAAGCCGGTTTACCTGGTTGGAGCTGGTCCGGGAGATGGAGGTCTGATTACCAGGAAAGGGCTGGAATACCTGCGTCAGGCTGATGTAGTGGTGTATGACAATCTGATTTCCGGTTCTCTGCTAAACGAGGCAAGGCTGGATGCAGAGCTGATTTATGCAGGAAAACGCTCTGGAAAGCATTCTATGAGACAGGAACAGATTCAGCAGATTCTGGTGGAAAAAGCAATGGAAGGAAAAAGCGTTGTACGTCTGAAGGGCGGCGATCCTTACATTTTTGGAAGAGGCGGTGAGGAGGCTCTGGCGCTTAGAGAACAGGGAATTCCGTATGAGGTGATACCGGGAGTATCATCAGTATACAGTGTTCCGGCTTATAGCGGAATCCCTGTAACACATAGAGAGGTAGCATCTTCTTTCCATGTAATAACAGGGCATGAGGGAGACGGAAAGCAGACAGCTTCTGTGGATTACCGGATCCTGGCAAAGGAAGAGGGGACTCTGGTATTTCTCATGGGCCTTGGACATCTTCGGTTTATTGCAGAGCAGCTGATCAAATACGGAAAAGATCCGGCCACACCGGCAGCAGTGATTGAAAACGGAACCACGGCAAAGCAGAAAAAAGCAGTGTCAGATTTGGCACACATTGAAGCTGCGGTGAGAGAAAAGGGACTGTCTACACCGGCGCTTATTATTATTGGTGAGGCAGTGGAAATGGAATCCCGATTAGACTGGTTCGGCAGAGGAGCCTTAGCAGGAAAACGGATTTTGATAACAGGGACTCGCCATATGGTATCAGAACTGGAAGCGGAACTGAAGCCTCTTGGTGCAGAATGTGTAGCAGTGAGTCTTATTGAAAGCCGTCCACTCTGGACGAAGGAAACGGCAGCTGCCTTAAAAAATGTGGCTCAGTATGGTTGGCTGGTATTTACCAGCAGAAATGGAGTCGATCTGTTTTTCCAGATGATGAGACAGATGGGGCAGGATCTGCGGACTCTGATGCATGTGAAGTTTGCAGCAATTGGAAGAGGAACGGCGGAGGAACTTTTCAAGCATGGATTTATCTGTGACTTTGTGCCGGGAAATTTTTCCGGAACAGGTCTGGCGAAGGAGTGGATCCCTGAGTTGAAAAAAACAGATCGGGTTTTAATACTTCGGGCGAAGAATGGCTCTCCTGTTCTTCCTCAGGAACTGGAAAAGGCAGGAATTCCCTTTACAGATGCGCCTGTGTATGAGACCTGGACAGATTGGCGGCGCCAGGAGGAGCTGAACCGTTTGGCAGAAACGGTAGACTATGTGGTTCTGGCCAGCAGTTCTGCGGCTCATGCGATGAAGCAGATGCTTCGCAGGAGACTTCCGGAGTCCGCCAGGGTGATTGCTATTGGGCCGGTTACTGCAGAAACAGCAGAGAATCTGGGAATTCATGTGGATTTGGAAGCGAGGGAATATACTGCAGCAGGAATTGCAGCAGCGCTTTTGGAGGATGTTTCACGATGACAGAATATCCGTATTTTCCATTGTTTGTGAATCTTTCCGGAAAGAAAATTTTGATTGTAGGAGCTGGAAGCATTGCGCTGAGAAGGGCAGAGGCGCTGTCTCCTTTTGGCGCAGAGCTGATGGTCACTGCGCCTGAGGGCCGTCCGGAGATGGAAAAGCTGGCGGCGGTTTGGAACCGCCGCCGGTTTCAGGAAGAGGATCTGGAGGGGGCGGTTCTGGTTCTGGCTGCTACGGATGACAAAGAGCTGAACAGCCTTGTGGCAGAGCTGTGCCAGGAACGGGGAATTCCGGTAAACAGCTGCAGCGACAGGACACAGTGTGATTTTTATTTTCCAGGAATTGCAAGAAGAGAAAATCTGGTAATTGGAGTCACTGCCTCAGGAAAGGATCACCGTCTTGCAGCTACGGTCGCCGGACAGCTTCGAAAATGGCTGTCCGGCTGGTGATTATTTTGGGGGCTGGATTGGTTTTAGACAGCGCCTGCAGAAAAACATTGACTTTATAAAAAAAATCGATACAATAAAAACAACGAATCGAAAACAGGCCGCTGAAATTGGAAGATTTCAACGGCCTGGATGCGGTTTTAGACAGCGCTTTGTTCAGCATCGCTGTCAAGATTGTTAGAAAAAGTGGAAAGGAAAGAGAATGAGTACAAAAAACAAAAGATGGATTTATGCTGCAGTAGGTGTTATGGTGCTGCTGCTGGCGGGAATGGTTTATGCATGGAGTGTTTTGTCTTCACCGATAGGGGCTTATTTTCCAGAGTGGAGTAAGGCGCAGCTGTCTCTTACTTTTACCATCTGCATGGGATTTTTCTGTGTAGGCGGTTTTCTGGGAGGTCTGGCAAATAAAAAAATAAACGTAAAGCTTCATGTATGGGCTTCAGGAGTTGTTTTCTTTGTGGGCTTTTTTATCGCATCCAGGGCTCAGAGTCCGGCTGTGCTTTATCTGGGTTATGGAGTGCTTTGCGGTTTTGCCTCTGGTCTGGTGTACAATGCGGTTATGAGTACAATTTCCGGCTGGTTTCCGGATAAACAGGGGCTGGTTTCCGGTTTACTTCTTATGGGATTTGGAATCAGCAGCTTTATTGTGGGAAAGATCTATCAGGCAGTAACTCCTTCCGGAGTTGGAATTGATGCATGGAGAAATTCCTTTTTCATGTTCGGTATCATTATTCTGGTCGTTATGGCTGTCAGCGGCTTTTTCTTTGTAAAGCCGACGAAGCAGGATATAGAGAAAATCCTGGATGGGGAACAGTCAGGAAAATCAAATTCAGGAAGAAAGACTGCAGCAGGCGCTGAGGCAGAAGCATCTGTGGATATGACAGCAGTGGAGATGGTAAAGACCAGAGCATTCTGGCTGTACTTTGCCTGGGCAGTTCTGCTGAGTGCTGCCGGACTGGCGCTGATTTCTCAGGCCAGCGGGGTTGCCTCTGAAGTGGGGCAGGGCGTGGAGCCTGGTACGATTGCAACGGTAGTGGGGCTGATTTCCATATTTAATGGCATAGGCCGTGTAGTATTTGGCGGTATGTATGATAAGGCTGGAAGAAGCCGGACGATGGCGGTGATTACGCTGGCATTTCTGGTGTCTGTAGGCATCCTGGTTCTGGCTCTTTTACAGCAGAGATTTGCTATTATTGTGGCAGGATTTATCTGTACCGGGTTTTCTTATGGGGGTATCAATCCTACAAACTCAGCTTTTATCAGTGATTATTTTGGAAGAAAGCATTTTCCGGTAAACTTTTCGATTATAAATATGAATCTTCTGGTATCCTCTTTTGGAAGTACTATTGCTGGAATCTTATATGACAGAAGCGGTTCCTTTTTAAGCACATTTTTAATGATGATTGGAGCAGCGGCTGCGGCCCTTCTCTGCAGTGTGATGATTCATAAGCCGGTGAAGAAGAATGAATAAGAAAATAAATTTAACAGATATTCGGGTTGTGATGTTTCTGGCAGGCGTGTGCTGTTTCCTCTGGGGCAGCGCGACACCGGCGATTAAGACAGGATACAGGCTGTTTCAGATCGATTCGACAGACACAAGCTCCATCCTTTTATTTGCCGGGACAAGATTTTTTCTGGCGGGAATTCTGGTAATTGCCTGGCACAGCCTGACCAGCAGAAAATGGATTCTTCCGCCCAGGGGATCGGCTTTGGCGATTGTGGAGCTGGCTTTGAGTCAGACCATTCTGCAGTATGTGTTTTTTTATGTAGGGCTTTCCCATGCAACTGGTGTTCATGGCGCGATTATTACGGGAACCAATGTGTTTTTTTCCATTTTGTTTGCCAGCCTTGTTTTCCGTTATGAGACGCTGAATGGCAGAAAGCTTGCAGGCTGTCTTCTTGGATTTGCAGGTATTGTGATTGTAAATCTGTCCGGCTCCGGTTCAGAAGGATTGTTTGATGTTTCTTTTCTGGGAGAGGGCTTTGTGCTGTTGGCGCAGATCTTTTATGCCATATCCAGCGCACTGGTTAAAAAATATTCCAGGCAGTTTGATGTGGTTATGTTATCTGGCTATCAGTTTATGATTGGCGGACTTGCTCTGATGGTAATTGGCGCAGCCTCTGGGGGAACCCTGGCAGGAGCGACAGGCCCCTCTGCCTATGTGCTTCTTCTGTATATGGGCTTTCTTTCGGCTGTGGCGTATACCCTGTGGGGTGTTTTGCTAAAGTATAATCCAGTCAGCCGTGTGACAATTTTTGGATTTATGAATCCGATGTTTGGCGTTTTGCTTTCTGCGGTATTTCTGGGAGAAAGCGGACAGGCCCTTACCTGGAATACCCTGGCAGCTCTGATACTGGTGAGTCTTGGAATTTATGTGGTAAACGGCGGGAAAAGCCAGCAGAAACGTGAATAGACTGAAAAATAAGGAATAATAGAAAGACGAGGAATGCATACCCTATGGGATTTCAATTTGATGTAAGTATACCGGCAGTGACAGTGTTTCTTCAGGGACTCATTAGCTTTTTTTCGCCCTGCGTGCTTCCGCTTCTTCCGCTTTATATCGGCTATCTGTCCGGTGGAACAGGCGTGAGAGGCGAGGATGGGAAAATTCATTATCACCGGGGAAAGGTGATGGTAAATACTCTGTTTTTTGTGGTGGGCGTCAGTTTTGCTTTTTTCCTTCTGGGACTGGGAATGACGGCTGTAGGAAGCTTTTTCCATTCCAGTCAGGCAATGTTTGCCCGGATTGGCGGCGTGCTGATCGTATTTTTTGGTTTGTACCAGCTGGGGATTTTTGGAACTTCCCGGGTTTTGGGGCAGGAACGGCGTCTTCCATTTCAGCTGGATAAGCTGGCTATGTCACCAGTAACGGCTCTTTTGATGGGATTTACCTTCAGCTTTGCATGGACGCCCTGTGTGGGACCGGCTCTTACCAGTGTGCTTTTGATGGCGGCATCTGCCGCATCCAGAATGGCGGGGTTTGTCCTGATAGGCGTATATACTCTTGGATTTGTGCTTCCGTTTCTGGCAGTAGGCTTGTTTACAACAACTCTGCTGGAGTTTTTCAAAAAGCATCGAGGTGTGGTGCAGTATACAGTAAAAATTGGCGGAATCCTTATGGTTGCCATGGGACTGATGATGTTTACAGGGAAGATGAATGACATTACTGGATATCTGTCTCGGGTAACTGCAGGTACAGAACAAAGCGGGGAAGTCCCCAAAATGCCGGGAGAAGATGGGACAGAAGACGGCGGTGCTGCAAAAGAAAATGCAGATGGGACAGAGGGCGGCAGTGCTGCAAAGGAAAATGCAGATGGAGCAGAAGGTAGCAGTGCTGCAAAAGAAGGCACTGACGTATCTGAAGATGCCGGAGGAGCGGCTTCTGCAGATGAGACGGAGACTGGCTCCACTCTTCCGCCGGCCATTGATTTTGAATTAAAGGATCAGTACGGCAATACTCACCGGCTGTCGGATTATAAAGGGAAAACGGTGTTTTTGAATTTCTGGGCAACCTGGTGTCCTCCATGTAAGGCAGAGATGCCGGATATTCAGAAGCTGTATGAAACCTATGATCAGGAAGGCGAGGAGGCTTTGATTGTTCTGGGGGTAGCTGCTCCGGGACAGTGGCAGGAGCAGGATGAAGAAGGAGTTAAGGCATTTCTGGAAGACAAGGGATATACCTATCCAGTACTGATGGATTCTTCAGGAAATACCTTTCTTCAGTATGGCGTATCCTCTTACCCTACAACGTTTATGATTGATCGGGATGGCAATGTATTTGGATATGTTCCGGGGATGCTGTCTTTTGATATGATGGAAAGTATTGTGCAGCAGACTATGACTGGAGTGAGAAGCGGCGGCTGAGGCTTTTTAAGTCATAGGATATTGTAAAATGTGGCAGTGCCGCTGAAAATCTGTGTAGAATGAGATTTTCAGCGGTACTGTTTTTTGTTAGTTCATGTTATTTGCTGGCAGAATCAAACTGGCGGCAAATATCCTCTGAGGGCGGAGCAGTTGCCAGGGAAACAAGAAGAATGGCAGCAGAGGCGACCAGAAAGGCAGGAAGCAGTTCATAAATATTCCATGCTCCGCCTAAAGGACGAATCCCATATTTCCATACAAAGACCATGATTCCTCCGGAAATCATACCTGCCAGAGCGCCGCAGAAATTGGTTCTCTTCCAGAAAAGGGAAAACAGCATAACGGGTCCAAAGGCAGCTCCAAATCCGGCCCAGGCAAAGGATACAATCGTAAATACGGAACTGTTTGGATCCCAGGCCAGAATAATTCCAACAAGAGCAACAGCAAGAACGGTGATGCGTGCGGCAGCCATGGAGGTTTTTGCATTCATTTTGATTTTCAGAAAGTCCTGCAGCAGGTTCTGGGATACACTGGAGGCAGCGGTTAAAAGCTGTGAGTCTGCAGTGGACATGGTGCTTGCAAGAATGCCGGCCAGTACAATACCGGCAACAATGGAAAGAAGGAAGCCGTGGCCTCCCAGCAGTCCGGAGAGACGGATAATAATAGTTTCGGAATCTGCGCTGGAGGTAAAGGTTTCCAGTTTTCCGGCAGCGGAAACGCCACATCCGATCATACCGATGAGAATAGCAACAAACATGGAGATGACCACCCATACAGAGGCAATCCGGCGAGATAAGCCGAGCTTATTTTCATCCTCGATTGCCATAAAACGGAGAAGGATATGGGGCATTCCAAAGTATCCCAGTCCCCAGGCCATCATGGAAAAAATGGAGATCATGCTGTAGGGAGCTGCGGTATTGGAAACAGGATCGTGAATCTGGGTCATGGACAGATATCCTGCAAGAGAGCGTGCGTTATCCATAACGGCGTTCCATCCGCCTGCAATGTGAATTCCGTAAAAAACAATAATGATCAAAGCAATGCTCATTACAATACTCTGAATCAAATCTGTGGTAGAAACAGCCATAAATCCACCCATAATAGTATATCCGATAATCACTACAGCGCCTATAATCATGGCTGCGTGGTAGTCAAAGCCGAACAGACTGTTAAAAAGAGTTCCGACTGCCTTAAAGCCGGATGCGGTATAGGGAATAAAGAAAATCAGGATAATGACGGCAGAAATGCACATCAGAATATTTTTCTCATCCCGATACCGGCGGGAGAAGAACTCGGGTATGGTGATAGCGTTGCAGACAATGGAATACCGGCGCAGCCGTTTTGCAACAATCAGCCAGTTTAAGTAGGTTCCGACAGCAAGGCCAAGGGCAGTCCAGCCAGCATCGGCGATTCCGGTCAGATAGGCAAGACCAGGCAGTCCCATTAAAAGCCAGCTGCTCATATCAGAGGCTTCTGCGCTCATGGCAGTTACAAAGGGGCCCAGCTTTCTTCCGCCCAGATAGAATTCGTCTGAGGAATCTCCGCTTCCCTTCTTGCTAAAGTACCATCCCACATATACCATGGCCGCCAGATAAACGACAATGGAGATCATAATTCCTGTAAGTCCAGATTTCATAATGGTAATCCTCCTCATTCCCTGTAATCGTCCGCTTTATGTGGATTCAAGCATCAATACTCTTATGAAAGCAAATTCCCAACAAGTTTTCCTGACTGAATCCCCACAAGGCTGAATTGTTACATATATATTGGGGGATTATAGCACGAAGAAAAATAGACTACAATACAGAATGCAGTATAGACTAAATACTATACGAATTTTGAAAATATTAAAATATTTCTTTTATTATAAGGAAAAATAACAAGACGAATATTATAAATAAAATAAATACGAATTATAAATTTTTTTGAATAAAAACCAGTTTTTGAATTTTAGGAGGAATTTTGCGGAACAATGCAGCCTCCGCCTCAGGGAAGGAAGCTGCTTAAAAATCCAGGAAGAACACGTTTGCTGTACTGGCGAAGGGAATATTCCCCGCCGCAGAGACACCAGTCGTAGAGAAAAGCCCGTTCACAGAGCGCATAGAGTTTTACCATTTCGCTGACGGTGGACTGAGAGGTAAGCTGACCGGCTGACTGTCCGTCAGAAATGATTTTTCGCAGCAGTCGGTAGTAAATGCGGTTATGATCCAGCAGATGTTTTTCTCCGCTGGTTGTCAGCTGAGTGGAATACAGGCGGGTTAAAAGCTCCAGAGAAATGCTGTTTTCGATCATTCCAAAAAGCTCATCATTAAGAAACAGAAGCTGTTCCATTGCAGTCATTTCCGGCTTCAGCAGAGGAATCAATTCCTGATATTTGTCGTCAAAAAGATTGCTCAGGGTGCTGAGCAGAGCATCCTTTCCGTCAAAGTAGTGGTAAAAGGAACCTTTTGAGGTGCCGGACAAGTCAATGATTTCTTCTACAGTAGTGTACTCGTAGCCCTGTTCATAAAACAGCTTCCATGCGGCATTGACGATTTTGCCTCGCGTATTTCGTGTGTTTTTTCTGGCCATGATATTCTCCTTTGGCAGTTATCTGATGAAGCCCAGTATACCACAGCGCAGATATTTCTGCCATAGGAGAAGGGATTCTATGGCTGTATTCAGGCCGCGTATTAAGGAAACCATGCGAATTTGTGAATATTTTATGACATATTTGAAAAAGCACTATCCAAAAGGAATTGAATCGTATATAATACAAACTGCCTGTTTGAAATTGAGGAGGAAATAACATGTTTAGCAGAAAAATGAAAATTTTGATGATTGCGGTTGGCTGTGCAGCAGCATTGAGCGCCTGCACGAAGAGCAACATTGTGCAGCCGGAAAGCTCCTTCGAGCCGGACTTCAATATGTATAATAATATTGAACTGGATGAAGAGCAGCTTCAGGCAGATGTAGAGGATGTGTGGCTGGATGAAAGTGAGTTTCCCATGGGAGCAGCCTTTGCATTTGAACTTCATGAAGATGAGGCATATGTAGATATGTCTGTGGTTGTAAAGGACGGAACTTCTCCGGAGGATGCAGCCTGGTATGCAGATCAGGTTGTGAAGGGATTCAATGATCAGGTTGCCATGCAGGACTTTTCCTATGGAACAGCAGAGGAAGACAGCTTTGGGGGATATTTCCAGGACAGAGAGCTTCATCTGAAGATTTATGAAGAGTCTCAGTATGAGGCAGACGGGGAGCCGATGTATGAAACCACAGTTCCAGCAGATGCATATGTAACTTTTGATATCCAGTAATAGGGAAAAATAAGAAGGGACTGTGTGATGCGGTATCCTTCTTCAACGCAAAAAACCGGTTCAGAATTTTATTCTGAACCGGTTTTTGTGTCATAGGAAAGTGCGTCCTATGACACAAAAACGCTCTGCGAGGATCGCCATGCGGCGGAAGAGAATTTTGTCGCAGAAGCGACCCGCCGCAG
>OGXF01000014.1_pt1 | contig 138374 bp, 129 predicted proteins | sample 1576191 | NCBI WGS metagenome assembly OGXF01 (sample SAMEA3541545, study PRJEB24748) | human gut metagenome | biome: human gut; feature: human-associated habitat; material: faeces | place: China | collected 2012
ACGCTGAAGGCATCTAAGCGTGAAGCCCCCCTCAAGATGAGATATCCCATACGCAAGTAGTAAGACCCCTTGAAGACGACGAGGTAGATAGGGCAGAGGTGGAAGTGTGGTAACACATGGAGCTGACTGTTACTAATCGGTCGAGGGCTTAACCAATAAGGTTTAGGGAAAAGTTACAAACGGATGAAGATTCAATGTGTAGTTTTGAGAGTAGATGGAAACATAAAAAAGAAATGCAGACTGAAACAGTTGTTTCAGTTTTTTTTGTATTGCAGGAAAGTTTATATTTTAGTTGACACAAAAGTCAGGATATGCTATGATGAATCGGTATGAATTAACGCCGGTGCTCAGTCATCTGGATACTCCAACCAATGGCCGGGGACACGGTAAGTATAAGATTAAAGGAGGAAATCAACATGATTTCAAAGGAAAAGAAAGCAGCAATCATCGCACAGTACGGCAGAAAGCCGGGAGATACCGGTTCACCGGAAGTTCAGATTGCCATTCTGACTGAGAGAATCAACGAACTGACCGAGCATCTGAAGAACAACCAGAAGGATCACCATTCCAGACGTGGTCTGCTGAAGATGGTAGGACAGAGACGTGGTCTGCTGGATTACTTAAAGAAGACTGATCTGGAAGGCTATCGTGTACTGATTGAAAAACTTGGTATCAGAAAGTAATTGAAATGTCGAGGGTGGAGATGCTTTTCTCCACCCTGTTTTCGATTCAACAGGAAAATGCAAATTTCTCAGAAGACATTACCCGAAGCCGCTGCTGTACCTGTGACCAGGGAATACAGTTGCAGGCAGAGCAGTAGTTTCGGAGTCTTTTGCTGAAGAAAATAAACAAAGAAAAGGAGACAAAAACATGTACAAAAGTTTTAGTATGGAACTTGCCGGAAGAACTCTGACTGTTGATGTAAACAGAGTGGCAAAGCAGGCCAATGGTGCGGCCTTTGTGCATTACGGTGATACAGTGGTACTGTCTACAGCCACAGCATCTGACAAACCAAGAGAAGGAATTGACTTTTTCCCGCTGAGTGTAGAGTATGAAGAAAAGTTATATGCAGTAGGAAAAATCCCGGGTGGATTTACCAGAAGAGAAGGAAAAGCATCTGAGAATGCCATTTTGACCTCTCGTGTAATTGACCGTCCGATGCGTCCGCTGTTCCCGAAGGATTACCGCAATGATGTAACACTGAATAATATGGTTATGAGTGTGGATCCGGAGTGCCGCCCTGAGCTGGTAGCAATGCTGGGTGCCGCAATTGCAACCTGCATTTCTGATATTCCTTTTGACGGTCCCTGTGCTATGACTCAGGTAGGTATGATTGACGGTGAGTTTGTATTAAACCCGTCTCAGGCTCAGTGGAAGTCCGGAGATTTGAATCTGACCGTTGCTTCTACCAGAGAAAAGGTAATTATGATTGAGGCCGGCGCTAACGAAATTCCGGAAGAAAAAATGATCGAGGCTATTTATCTGGCCCATGGTGTAAACCAGGAGATCATTCGCTTTATTGACAGCATTGTTGCTGAATGCGGAAAGGAAAAGCATGCTTATGAGAGCTGCGCGATTCCGGAGGAGCTGTTTGCGGCAATTCGTGAGATTGTAACTCCTGAAGAAATGGAAACAGCTGTATTTACTGATGATAAGCAGACTCGTGAGGAGAACATCCGTCAGATTACAGAAAAGCTGGAAGAGGCATTTGCAGAAAACGAAGAGTGGCTGGCGCTTCTGGGTGAGGCAGTTTATCAGTACCAGAAGAAGACTGTCCGCAAAATGATTTTAAAGGATCACAAGCGTCCGGACGGTCGTGAGATTACTCAGATCCGTCCTCTGGCAGCTGAGATTGATCTGATTCCTCGTGTTCACGGTTCTGCTATGTTTACACGCGGTCAGACTCAGATCTGCAATGTATGTACTCTGGCTCCTCTGTCTGAGCAGCAGCGCCTGGATGGTCTGGATGAAAATGAAGTAGCAAAGCGTTATATGCATCATTACAATTTCCCGTCCTATTCTGTAGGGGAGACGAAGCCTTCCAGAGGACCGGGACGTCGTGAAATCGGTCACGGTGCGCTGGCTGAGCGTGCCCTGATCCCGGTGCTGCCCAGTGAGGAAGAATTCCCCTATGCAATCCGTACAGTATCCGAGACATTTGAGTCTAATGGTTCTACCTCTATGGCATCTACCTGTGCATCCTGCATGTCTCTGATGGCTGCAGGTGTGCCGATTAAGAAAATGGTAGCAGGTATTTCCTGTGGTCTTGTAACTGGCGATACAGATGATGATTTTGTTCTTCTGACAGATATCCAGGGTCTTGAGGATTTCTTTGGAGACATGGACTTTAAGGTAACCGGTACTACAGACGGAATTACTGCGATTCAGATGGATATTAAGATCCACGGCCTTACAAGACCGATCGTAGAGGGCGCAATTGCAAGATGCCGTGAAGCACGCCTGTTTATTATGGACACCTGTATGAAGCCGGCGATTGCAGAGCCGAGAAAAGAAGTAGGTCAGTATGCTCCGAAGATTGACCAGATCAGCATTGATCCGCAGAAGATCGGTGATGTTGTAGGTAAGCAGGGCTGCGTGATCAACAAGATTATCGAAGAGACTGGTGTAAAGATTGATATTTCCGAGGAAGGAAATGTTGCAATCTGCGGCACTGATCGCGATATGATTGAGAAGGCAAAGAGCATTATTAAGAATATTGTAACTGATATTGAACCGGGTCAGGTAATTACTGGTAAGGTAGTGCGTATTATGCCCTTTGGAGCATTTGTAGAGCTGAAGCCGAAAAAAGACGGTATGGTTCATATTTCCAGACTTTCTGATAAACGTGTAGAGAAGGTAGAAGATGTGGTAAACATTGGAGACATGGTTACAGTAAAGGTTCTGGATGTAGACAAGATGGGTAAGATCAGCCTGAGCATGAAGCCTGGTGATCTTGCAAAGAAGGACAGTGACAAATAAGTATATGAATAAAAAGGTATTTACCGGAATGCTGGCCGCCATTATGGCGGTCAGCAGTTCTTTTATGAGTTTTGCAGATTCTGTGAATTTGGCACCGGGAGAAAATCCTGTTTCCGGGCCGGAAGAGCAGGGAGAGAGCATTCTGCCTCCGTCGGCTCAGATTGGCGATCGGCTGAACGCGCCGGGAGAGCAGACAGAAAATCCCGGAAATCAGAGCAGCACCATAACTGCAGGGGGAAGCGCGCAGGGCCACAGCGGTACTATAACTGCGGGAGGAGGCATGTCCGGTCAAAATGGGCCATCTCCTTCAGGCAGTACTGTGATTACTTCCGGAGTACTGGCCGGACCTGGAGTTTCCGGAAGCGGAGGCGGTCCCGGAATGTCAGGCGGTGCTGTTATATCTGACGGTACCGACGGTTTTGCGGGAACCGTTTCCTCTCCTCTGGTTAAGGTGGCAGAAAAATATACCTATGATCAGATGAGTCAGGATATTCAGGAGCTTGCGTCACGTTACAGCAGCCTGATGAAGGTAAATACCATTGGAACCACTCTGGATGGGAGAAATCTGTATGAGGTAGTTGTGGGAAATATCAATGCCGAAAAGCATGTTTTAATTCATGGAGGAATTCATGCCCGGGAATATATGACACCGCTGCTTATTATGAAGCAGCTGGAATATGGCCTTGCCTTTTATGGTACAGGTTCCTATGAAGGACGGCTGCTTTCTGATTTATTTAACAAAACAGCAATTCACTATGTTCCTATGGTAAATCCGGACGGGATTACTATCAGCCAGTCAGGTATCGGAGGAATCCGGTCAGAGGAGCTTCGCAGAACCATTGAGCAGTGTTACCAGAATGATCTGGCTCAGGGACGAACCAGCGCTGCAATGGAACGGTATTTAAATTACTGGAAAGCAAACGGACGGGGTGTGGATTTAAATCAGAATTTCCCGGCGGACTGGGAAGAAGTGACCAGCTCTGATATGCCATCTTATGCCACCTATAAGGGGGCAGCGCCTTTATCTGAGCCGGAAAGTCAGGCTCTGGCAAATCTGATTCAGTCAAGAAACTGGACGGCAACCATCAGCTATCACAGTATGGGAAATATCATTTACTGGGATTATCCGGGGAATACCGTATCTGCCCAGTCTCAGGAGCTGGCCAATGCAGTATCTGCAAAAACAGGTTACAGGCTGGCTGGCAGCAGCGGGCATGGTGGATTTAAGGATTGGCTTCAGATTAAGGAAAATCCGATCCCCAGTCTGACGATAGAAGTAGGAAGCGTATCCTGCCCGATGCCGCTCACAGAATTTACTGATGTCTGGAATAAGAACCAGGAAGTATGGGCGGCTGTACTGAAATGGGCTGCGGAACACTGAATTTTTTGAGAAAAAACCAAATATAGACAAAAAAGAGACAGGAGAGGAAAAAAACTCATCCTGTCCTTTTTAGATCAAGTAGTAATATGCCACGAAAAATGTCGAAAGCCTTCGTTATTTTACATGAATTTATCCGAATTTTTACATAAAGTTTAAATACGGTTGAAAATGCGTGAACGGGTATGATATGATGAAAATATCTGCGGCTAAGGAGAAGAAAAAACAGTACGCGGGGGATGAGGAGGACGAGATGTCAATCAGTGACGTGTCAAATGTATTTGGGTTTCTTGGCGGTCTTGGAATGTTCCTGTACGGTATGAATATTATGGCCGACGGAATGCAGAAGACAGCCGGCAGTAAGATGAGCAGTTTTCTGGGAATGCTGACAAACAACAGACTTCTGGCAGTAGCACTGGGAGCTCTGATTACAGCAATTATCCAGAGCAGCGGCGCTACCACGGTTATGGTCGTCGGTTTCGTAAGTGCAGGTGTTCTGAATCTGACACAGGCAGTTGGCGTAATCATGGGTGCCAATATCGGTACGACCATTACAGCATGGATCGTTTCCATGAGCCAGCTGGGAGATGCTTTTGAGGTTATGAAGCCCAGCTTTTATGCACCGGCTATTATCGGTATTGGAGCCTTGCTTCTGGTATTTGCCAAAGGGCAGAAGAAGAAAACAGCAGGAGAAATCTGCATTGGTCTTGGTCTTTTGTTTATTGGTCTTGATTTTATGTCAGGCTCTATTTCTCCCTACACGGATGCGCCGATTTTTGCAAAGGCCTTTGAGGTTCTGGGAGGAAATCCGTTCCTTGGCATGATTATCGGAGCGCTGGTAACAGCACTTCTGCAGAGTTCATCTGCATCAGTGGGAATTCTGCAGACTCTGGCAATGAATGGAATTGTAACTACGAATGCAGCAATTTATATTACCCTGGGACAGAATATTGGTTCCTGCGTAACAGCCATGCTTTCCAGTATAGGCGGTTCCCGGATCGCCAAGAGGGCTGCGGTAATTCATCTGACCTTTAACGTAATTGGAGCGATTCTGGTAGGAACTCTGGGATTTGTTTTCTTTGCTCTGAGACCGGATTTTGCAGCATCCAATATTAATGCAGTGCAGATATCCATTTTCCATACCATATTTAATCTGACTATGACAACCGTCCTGTTCCCCTTTGCCAATCAGCTGGTAAAGATTTCCGGCATTGTTGTCCGGGAGAAGCCGGAGGAGGAGGCACCTGAAGCTGCGGAGGATGAGGAGACAGCAGTTACCTTCAAGCATCTGGACGAGCGTATTTTTGAATCTCCGGCCTTTGCTGTGGAAACAGCAGCTCTGGAAGTGGTTCATATGGGACAGATTACCCTGGAGAATGTAAGAGCGGCAATCGATGCTCTTCTGACACGCAATACAGAGGGAATCGAGCAGGTATACAAAACGGAAAAAACAATCAATAATATGGAAAAGATGCTGACAGAGTATCTGATTAAGGTAGAGAATCTTTCTCTGACAGAACGTCAGAAAAAGATGGTAAATAACCTGTTTTACAGCATCAGTGATATTGAGCGGATCGGGGATCACGCTGAAAATCTTGCAGAGCAGGCCGAGTATATGGAGACTCACCAGCTGGATTTCTCAGAAACAGGATTTGATGATCTGCGCTCCATCGGCGGAAGTGTTCTGAAAGCATTTGAATATGCGATTGATGCAAGACAGAACGGCAGTATGGATGCAGTGCGTAAGGTCAGCCAGTACGAGGATGATGTGGACAGTCAGGAAGAGGAGCTGCGGGAGAAGCACATTGAGCGGCTTTCCAGCGGAAAGTGCAAGGCATCCTCAGGTGTGGTATTCCTGGATATTATCAGCAATCTGGAGCGGATTGCTGATCATGCATATAACCTGGCAGGTTATGTAAAGAACGAATTATAGGGTATTTTTACAAAAGAAACTGTAAAGAGTTCATAAAATAGAAAAAACCTCTTGCTATTTTAATCGTAATTGGGTAAAATAGGCATAGGTTGATGATATTTTAACAATCATTAAATTTTTAACAATTCAGGAGGAATTTGTCATGGCAGTAAAAGTAGCAATCAATGGTTTTGGACGTATTGGCCGTCTGGCATTCAGACAGATGTTTGGTGCAGAGGGTTATGAGGTAGTAGCAATCAACGATCTGACCGACCCGAAGATGCTGGCACACTTACTGAAATATGATACCGCTCAGGGCGGATACGCAGGCCATATCGGTGAAGGCAAACACACCGTAGAGGCTGGTGAGGATTCCATCACCGTTGACGGAAAGACAATTAAAATTTATGCTGAGAAGGATGCTAAGGATCTTCCGTGGGGAGAGATTGGCGTAGATGTAGTTCTGGAGTGCACCGGTTTCTACACCTCCAAAGCAAAATCTCAGGCTCATATCGATGCAGGCGCTAAGAAGGTTGTTATCTCCGCTCCGGCTGGCAACGATCTGCCGACCATCGTTTACAGCGTAAACGAGAACACTCTGAAGGCTGAGGACACCATCATTTCCGCAGCTTCCTGCACCACCAACTGCCTGGCTCCGATGGCTAAGGCTCTGAATGACTACGCTCCGATCCAGTCTGGTATCATGAGCACCATTCACGCTTACACCGGCGACCAGATGATTCTGGACGGACCGCACAGAAAAGGCGATCTGAGAAGAGCAAGAGCAGGCGCAGCTAACATCGTTCCGAACTCCACCGGCGCAGCTAAGGCAATCGGCCTGGTTATTCCGGAGCTGAACGGCAAGCTGATCGGTTCTGCACAGCGTGTTCCGGTACCGACCGGTTCCACCACCATTCTGACTGCAGTTGTTAAGGGCAGCGATGTTACCAAAGAAGGCATCAACGCAGCTATGAAGGCAGCAGCTTCCGAGTCCTTCGGCTACAACGAGGATGCAATCGTTTCTTCCGACGTTATCGGTATGAGATACGGTTCTCTGTTTGATGCTACTCAGACCATGGTAGCTCAGATTGCTGACGATCTGTACGAAGTTCAGGTTGTTTCATGGTATGACAACGAGAACTCCTACACCAGCCAGATGGTTCGTACCATCAAATACTTCGCAGAGTTACACTAATTGCGGAGTCCGGGAATCTGATTCCGGCATAAGATAGGAAGACTCAGTCAGGGGTCCGGTCTGAAAGGACCGGGCCCTTTTGTGTTTTTACAGGAAACCACGTCCAATGAAAACAAAAGGCTTGGCGGGGATGCGCACAGCGCGCCTGAGGAAAATAGCTGCTGACGCAGCCGCGTTCCCATGCAGTTTGCTATGCAGGCAGACTGTAAAGCAGAAGATTTTTGAGACAAAGAGAGGAATAAACCATGTTAAATAAGAAAAGTGTTGACGATCTGAAGGATTTAAAGGGTAAAAGAGTTCTGGTCCGCTGCGACTTTAACGTACCGTTAAAGGATGGAAAGATCACAGATGAGACTCGTATCGTTGCAGCTCTGCCGACTATCCAGAAGCTGGTAGGCGAGGGCGCAAAGGTAATCCTTTGCTCTCACCTGGGCAAAGTAAAAAATGGCCCCAACGAGGGTGAGTCCCTGGCTCCGGTTGCTGTAAGACTGGAAGAGAAGCTGGGCAAGAAGGTTGTATTCGTAGCTGATTACAATGTAACCGGCGAAGCAGCAACCAAGGCTGTTGAGGCTATGGCAGACGGCGATGTAGTGCTTCTGCAGAACACCCGTTTCCGCGGCAAAGAAGAGACCAAGAACGGCGAGGAATTCAGCAAAGAGCTGGCTGACCTGGCTGATGACTATGTATGCGATGCATTTGGTTCCTCTCACAGAGCACATGCTTCTGTAGAAGGTGTAACCAAATTCATCACCGCAAAGGGCGGCACCAATGCAGTTGGTTATCTGATGCAGAAAGAGATCGATTTCCTGGGCAATGCAGTAGAGAATCCGGTAAGACCGTTCGTTGCTATCTTAGGTGGCGCAAAGGTTGCTGATAAGCTGAACGTTATCTCCAATCTGCTGGAGAAGTGCGATACTCTGATCATCGGCGGTGGTATGGCATTTACCTTCTTAAAGGCACAGGGCAAGGAAGTTGGCAATTCTCTGGTTGATGATACCAAGCTGGAGTACTGCAGAGAGATGATGGAAAAGGCAGAGAAGCTGGGCAAGAAGCTTCTGCTTCCGGTTGATGCTGCAGTTGCTGCTGCATTCCCGAACCCCATTGATGCTCCGATTGATGCAAAGAATGTTTCTGTTGATGAGATCCCAGCTGATATGATGGGTCTGGATATCGGTACTGAGAGTGCAAAGCTGTATGCTGAGGCTGCAAAGACCGCAAAGACCGTTGTATGGAACGGACCGATGGGCGTATTTGAGAACCCGACTCTGGCAGCAGGTACCATTGCAGTTGCAAAGGCACTGGCAGAGACTGAGGCTACCACCATCATCGGCGGCGGCGATTCTGCAGCAGCTGTAAACCAGCTGGGCTTTGCTGACAAGATGAGCCATATTTCTACCGGCGGCGGCGCTTCTCTGGAATTCCTGGAAGGAAAAGAGCTTCCGGGCGTAGCAGCAGCAGACGACAAATAAATCGAGAAATCGCAAAAAGGAGAAGGAATATGTCCAGAAAGAAAATTATTGCAGGAAACTGGAAGATGAATATGACTCCCACCGAGGCTGTGAAGCTGGTGGAGACATTAAAACCGCTGGTAGTTAATGATGAGGTTGACGTAGTATTCTGCGTACCGGCGATTGACATTATTCCGGCTATGGAGGCAGCAAAGGGCTCCAACATTAACATTGGAGCAGAAAATATGTATTTTGAAGAAAAGGGCGCTTATACAGGCGAGATTTCTCCCAACATGCTGGTTGATGCAGGCGTAAAATACGTGATTATCGGCCACTCTGAGAGAAGAGAGTACTTTGCTGAGACCGATGAGACAGTAAATAAAAAAGTCTTAAAGGCCTTCGAGCATGGTCTTACTCCAATTATCTGCTGCGGTGAGTCTCTGACTCAGAGAGAGCAGGGGATTACCATTGACTGGATCCGTCAGCAGATTAAGATTGCGTTCCTGAACGTAACCGCAGATCAGGCAAAGACTGCAGTAATTGCATATGAGCCAATCTGGGCTATTGGTACCGGTAAGGTTGCAACCACAGAACAGGCACAGGAGGTATGTGCAGCAATCCGTGCATGTATCGGTGAGATTTATGATGAGGCAACGGCAGAGGCTATCCGCATTCAGTACGGCGGTTCTGTATCTGCATCCAGCGCTCCGGAGCTGTTTGCTCAGGCAGACATTGACGGAGGCCTGGTTGGCGGCGCTTCCCTGAAACCGGATTTCGGTGCAATTGTAAACTATAAAAATGCCTAAATTCTAAACCGTCTCCTCGCGGTTTCTTAATTGGGCCATACAAAAATAGAGAATAAGTATAGGCTGTGAAAATATCGTCAAGATTTTTCATGGCCTATATACATCTCTGTTAAGATATAGTAAAATGAAATGGGACAGGTGCAGTTTAGCTTTGTCCCATTTCGTTTTACTGTCTTAGAGGCAGGGAAAGGCAGAACAATGCAGGTAAAAGATCTGTGGAGAAACATTATAACGACAGTTTTGATTATGAGCCTGTCTACGTTAGTGGCGGTAGCCTTTTTTTATTATGGAAAAAATACTACAAGCGTTGCGATTATCTATGTTCTCAGTGTGATGCTGGTAGCGCGCTATACAGTGGGCTATGCATCAGGAATCGTAGCGTCTCTGTTTGGCGTAGGCTTTGTAAATTATGTATTTACCTATCCATATATGACGCTGAATTTTACCATTGATGGCTATCCTGTTACATTTGTAGGGATGACGGTGGTATCTGTGATCACCAGTGCGATGACAACAAAGTTTAAAAAGCAGAGTCAGATGCTAAATGAACGAGAGAAGCTTTTAATGGAGGCGGAAAAGGAAACGATGCGGGCCAATTTGCTTCGGGCGGTTTCCCACGATTTAAGGACACCGCTGACAGCGATTATCGGACTTGCCAGCACCTATCTGGAAAATGGCACCTATATGAAAGAAGCAGAGAGAACAGAATTGGTCAGCAATATTCGTGAGGATGCCAACTGGCTGTTAAATATGGTGGAGAATCTGCTTTCTGTTACCAGGATCCATGTGGGAGATGCCAGAGTTGCGAAAAGCATGGAGCCTCTGGAGGAGGTAGTTTCTGAGGCGGTGCTTCGTTTGAAAAAGCGTCTTCCCGGCGCGCGGATTACTGTTCATGTACCGGATGAGTTTTTAATGGTTCCTATGGACGCCATGCTGATTGAGCAGCTGATTATGAATCTTTTGGAAAATGCTGTATATCATTCCGGAACCGATGAACCCATAGAGCTGAATGTGGAAAAAAGAAAAAACAGCGTCGCTTTCCATGTGCGGGATTATGGCAAGGGGATTGCGCCGGAACGGCTTGAGAATCTGTTTGACGGCGGCGGTATGGAGCGCAACGGAAGCGGCGATTCTCATAAGGGCATGGGAATCGGGCTTACTATCTGCAAAACGATTGTAGCAGCTCATGAGGGAATCATACGGGCAGTGAATCATGAACAGGGAGCAGAATTTATTTTTACATTACCTTTGGAGGAGCAGGAGGAATCATGACAAATAAACAGACCATATTGATTATTGAAGATGAAAAGCATATTGGAAATTATATGGAAACTATAGTGATCGCCAACCAGTATAAGGCGCTGCGTGCCATGAACGGGCTGCAGGGGCTTTCCCTGTGCACTTCTCATTATCCGGATCTGATTCTTCTGGATCTGGGGCTGCCTGATATGGACGGAATGGAGGTTCTGCAGAGAATCCGCGGCTTTTCCAATATTCCTGTGATTGTGGTTTCAGCAAGAAATCAGGAACGGGAGAAGGTGGTGGTTCTTGACGGAGGCGCTGATGATTATATTACCAAGCCTTTTGGCTCAGAAGAGCTTTTAGCCAGAATCCGGACGGCTCTGCGCCATAGCGCCAGAGTTGCGTCCATCGCACCCCAGGAGCAGAAATATTCCAGAGAGGGTCTGGAAATTAATTTTGAGAAGCGTCTGGTTACCTTAAACGGGAAGGAGATTCATCTGACACAGATTGAGTATAAGCTGGTTTCTCTTCTTGCAAAAAATGCAGGAAAGGTATTGACTTATGACTATATTTTAAAAGATATCTGGGGTCCCTATGCAGATACGGACAACCAGATCCTTCGGGTTAATATGGCTAATATTCGCCGGAAGCTGGAAAAAAATCCTGCAGAGCCTTTTTATATTTTTACGGAAATCGGTGTAGGCTACCGAATGAAAGAATAAAAAACAGCGGCATATTGACAGAGCAAAAAACTCTGTCAGTAGCCGCTGTTTATTACTTTCCAGGCGCCGGATTTGTTGCTGCGGGCGATACTGATATAGCGGAAGGGATTGCCGTCCCGCCGGTCTTTTACCGTAAGAACACGGTAAATAATAATATTGCCCGGCATATATTCTCCCTCCAGTCCTGGATTGTGATAAAGGGATTCTTCGGAGTCTGCAGGGTAAATCTGATCAACACCCTCAAAGGAAGGAACCTCTTCGGTAAAATAATGCATGGCCAGGGCTTCTGTCTGTGCAAGCTCTTCTTCTGTGAGGGCCTCCCGGTAGGAAATAGTTTCTGAAGAAGATGAGGTTTCTACGGCGGACGCGATAGCAGCTGTCCGGGCTTCTGTGACAAACTCTGACGGAATCATGGACAGTGCCAGACGTTCCTGCGCAGTCAGAGAATAATAAAAATTAAGCCATTCCAGAGTATCCTCGGATACCTGGTTTTTCTTTTTGTAAATGCCTTCATATTCTACTGTATCTTCGGCCAGAAACAGTATATACTGTCCTTCTAATTCCAGAGCGGCAGCTCCGTCTGAGAGAATCAGATAAGGGGAGCCCATGCAGGAAAAATTGGCCTGCCCGTTTTGTCCGGGACGTTCAGATTCCGGAACCAGCTCTGTGATAGAACCGTCCGGTCTTCTCGTATCCGCGGAAATGGGAAGACGGTCCTCAGTTACTGCAATCCGGTCAGTGGAAATCATGGTTTTTCCGTCTATAAAAATCATCTGCTTTTCTTGAGATGCCGTCTCCGGGGAAGATTCCTCCCGGGAAGCCTCTGTGAGGAAGGCGGCGGCAGCTGTCCGGTTCCGGTTTTCTTCCGGGGCTGCGGATGAAGAAGCGCAGCCGGTGCAGAGAACGATTCCGGCGCTCAGCAGAATCAGCAGTTTCTTGTTCATAATATTCCTCCATTTTGAAGTATTATATCAATGAAACAGAGGGAATGCTTTAATATTTCTTTAATTTTCATTTACTTATTGAGTAAAATTCCGGGTGCCGGACAGGCGGCCGGTTTGGGTAGATGAGATGCTTGACCGGCAGAGGGAAATAGGATATAGTACATTTAGATGATCAGTTTTGCGGCATATAGATTACGACAGGAGAAAGGATTAAAACGGGGTGTTATGAGCAAAAAGAATGAGATCCAGAATCCAATCACAGAGGGGGTTATCTGGCAGCAGCTGTTGCTGTTTTTCTTTCCGATTCTGTTCGGTACTTTTTTTCAGCAGCTGTATAATGCGGCAGATGCCATGATTGTAGGACGATTTGTGGGCAAGGAGGCATTGTCTGCGGTTGGCGGTTCTACAGGAATGCTGACTCAGATGATTGTAGGATTTTTTGTAGGCCTTTCCTCAGGTGCTTCGGTTATTATTTCCCAGTATTACGGGGCAAAGCGTCCGGAGATGGTAGGGTATGCGGTTCACACGGCAGTGGCCTTTAGTGTCGTGTCGGGCCTGGTAATGACGGCAGTGGGAATTCCCCTTGCGCCCATTATGCTTACGGCTATGGGGACACCGGAGGATGTAGTAGGGCTTTCTGTAGAGTACCTGAGGATTTATTTTGCAGGAATGGTTGCAAACCTGATTTACAATACAGGAGCGGCGATCTTGAGAGCAGTGGGAGATTCCAAGCGCCCTCTTCATATTTTGATGTTTAGCTGTCTGATTAATATTGCACTGGATATTCTCCTGGTGGTAATGTGCGGTTTGGGAGTTAAGGGAGCGGCTATTGCGACGATTTTGTCTCAGCTGCTCAGCGCTGTTTTGGTATGCATCTGTCTGATGCGTGCACAGGATATGTATCGTCTGGAGTGGAAGCAGGTCCGACTGGATCAGAGAATGCTGAAACGGATTGTCCGAATTGGCTTTCCCGCAGGTCTGCAGTCTGTGATGTACGGATCTTCCAATGTGATTATCCAGGCGGGAATCAATTCCCTGGGAACCAATACGGTGGCTGCATGGGCGGCTTACAGTAAAATAGATGCCGTATTCTGGATGATGGTCAACTCCTTTGGAATTGCGATTACCACATTTGTAGGACAAAACTATGGTGCAGGAAAAACTGACCGTGTTCACAAGGGTGTAAGAAGCTGTATGAAGATGACGGTTATCTCTTCTGCTCTGATGTCTGTTCTGATTTATAACTGGGGAATTTATGCCTATGAGCTGTTTACAACGGACAAGGAGGTAGTTTCCATTGGGATTGATATGATGCGGTATCTCTCCCGATTTTATGTGACCTATGTGGCGATTGAGATTTTGTCCGGCGCTCTGCGGGGAGTGGGAGACTGCTGGATTCCCATGATGCTGTGCTGCGTAGGAGTCTGTGCCCTGCGGGTGGGGTGGATTTTGATTGCAGTTCCTCTTGATCGGAATATTTTTACGATTATGTTCAGCTATCCGCTGACCTGGGTGATTACTACGATATTATTTGCAGTATATTACCTGAAATACAGCAGACTGAAGGTGAGAAAGAAAAATCCCTGAAGATAAGGGAGAATCTCTGCATACAAAGAGGAATCTCCGGATTGACAAACCGGAGTGAAACTGATATTATCATCGTATGGAACGAGGGTGTTGCATAATAGCCGTTGTAAAAATGGCCTTATGGGCACCCTCTTTTACGTTAAATGGGTGCCGCCCCTTTGGAAAAAGTCCTTTGAGAGAAGAAGGGAGAAGGAAGCAATGAAGAATTACAGTAGGGAAGATATTATCCGGATTGTGGAGGAAGAGGATGTAGAATTTATCCGTCTGCAGTTTACGGATATGTTTGGTATGCTGAAGAACGTGGCTCTTACCGCCAGTCAGCTGGAACGGGCGCTGGATAATCAGTGCATATTTGACGGCTCTGCCATAGACGGATTTGTTCGGATTGAGGAATCGGATATGTATCTGTATCCGGATTATAATACCTTTGAGATATTCCCCTGGCGGCCGCAGCAGGGAAAGGTTGCCCGCCTGATTTGTGACGTTTACCGTCCCAACGGGGAACCGTTTGAGGGCGATCCCCGGTATGTGCTGAAGAAGGTTCTGAAAGAGGCTGAGAGAATGGGATACACCTTCCATGTGGGCCCGGAATGTGAATTTTTCCTGTTTGACACAGATGAGAGCGGCAGACCCTCTACAGACACCAGGGAAATGGCCGGGTATTTTGATGTGGGCCCGGTAGATATGGCAGAGAATGTACGTCGTGATATTGTTCTGAATCTGGAGGAGATGGGGTTTGCTGTGGAGGCGTCTCACCATGAGCTGGCTCCGGCCCAGCATGAGATTGATCTGGAATACATGGACGGACTGACTGCTGCAGATAATATTATGACCTTTAAAATGGCGGTGAAGACGATTGCAAAGCGTCATGGGCTTCACGCTACTTTTATGCCAAAGCCAAAGGCTGGAATTAATGGCTCAGGTATGCATATTAATATGTCTCTGGCAGACCAGTCAGGTCACAATGTTTTTATTGACGAAACGGATGGTCTGGGACTCAGCCGGATAGCATATCAGTTTATGGCAGGGATTCTTGCCCACATGAAGGAAATAACCATGCTGACCAATCCTCTGGTCAATTCTTACAAGCGTCTCGTTCCGGGATATGATGCCCCGGTGTATGTGACTTGGTCAGCGGCAGCCAACAGAAGCGCTCTGATTCGTATTCCCTGTACCAGGGGAAGCAATACCCGGATTGAGCTGCGCTGCCCTGATTCGGCAGTTAATCCCTATCTGGCCCTGGCATCCTGTCTGGCAGCAGGACTGGATGGAATCAAGCAGGAAATGGAACCGCCCAAAAGTGTGGATGTCAATCTTTTTGCCATGACAGAGGAACAGATGGATGCTCTTGGGATTGAGCAGCTGCCGGAGACTCTGGGAGAGGCCCTGGAAGCATTTGAACACAGCTCCTTTGTCAGAAAGGTTCTGGGTGATCATGTATATACCAAATATCTGGCAGCGAAAAGTGCAGAGTGGAAAAAGTTCCGGGCTGAAGTGACAGACTGGGAGGTAGAGGAATACCTGTATAAGTTTTAAGCATCAGACTGCTTAGAAGGGATCCGGATTCCCTGTTCTGGAGGTGAGAGGTTGGCTAACGTAATCGTGGCATTTTCCAAGCTGGAGGATGCAAAAAATATAAAAAGAATACTTGTGAAAAACGGATTTGACGTTGTCGCAGTCTGCACCTCCGGAGCTCAGACTCTTGCCCAGACCGAGGAGTTAAACGGCGGAATTCTGGTGTGTGGGTATCGGCTGGCAGATATGATTTATTCAGAGCTTCATGATTGTCTGAGCGCAGAGTTTTCCATGCTGATGGTTTCATCTCCCAGCAAATGGACCTCTCAGATGCCAGAGGATGTGGTGTGTCTTCCCATGCCTTTAAAGGTAAACGATCTTCTCAGTACCTTAGAGATGATGGTTCAGGCCCAGGCACGGCGGAAAAAGCGGATGAAGCGCCAGCTGCGGCAGAGGAGCGAAGAGGAGCAGAGCCTGTTAATGCAGGCGAAAAGTATTTTAATGGAGCGCAATGGAATGACAGAGGAGGAGGCTCACCGATATATGCAGAAGTGCAGTATGGACAGTGGAACCAATATAGTAGAAACTGCTCAGATGGTGCTCAGCCTCAGCAATCTATAGAAACAGAAGAAGAGGGAACGGGGAGGAACGACAGTATGGATGATATTGACAGAAAGATTTTAAGGCTGCTGCAGGATAATGCAAGAACTTCACTGAAAACTATTGCAGAAAATACATTTTTATCATCTCCGGCTGTTTCAGCGCGGATTGAAAAGCTGGAAAAGGACGGAATTATTTCCGGTTATCATGCTCAGGTAAATCCCATGAAGCTGGGATATCACATTATTGCGTTTATTAATCTGAACGTAGTACCGGATGACAAGCCAAAGTTTTATGCTTATGCGGAAAGCGTGCCGAATATTCTGGAGTGCAGCTGTGTTACCGGGGATTATTCCATGATTCTCAAGGTAGCTTTTCACAGCACTATGGAGCTGGATGTTTTTATTGGCCAGCTTCAGAAGTTTGGAAAGACCAGTACCCAGATTGTATTTTCTACCCATGTGGGACCGCGCGGCGTGGATGTACAGGAGAATTAAGTTCCATTTTTGCTCCTTTTTCATACAGTATATTAGAATTGTATGAAAAGGAGCATTTTTGATCGCAATGGCAGATAAGGTCAGTATTGTAATTGATGCAGGTCATGGGGGACAGGATCCAGGAGCTGTATTTCAGGGACGGGAAGAAAAAACAGATACCCTGCGGCTGGCGCTGGCAGTAGGACAGATTTTGACAGAAAATGGAATGGACGTATCCTATACCCGGGTTACAGACCGCTATCATACGCCGGGGGAGAAGGCAGAAATGGCAAATTACCAGGATTCGGATTATTTTCTGTCTATTCACAGAAATGCCATGCCGGTTCCGGGGACAGCATCTGGAATTCAGACGCTGATCTATGATAACGGAGGAGCAGCCCAGCTGATGGCATCAGAAATTAATAAAAAATTGACGGAAATGGGCTGGAAGGATCTGGGGGTGATGGAACGTCCGGGATTGATTGTTTTGCGAAAAACAAAAATGCCGGCAGTGCTGGTGGAAGCCGGATTTTTGGATCATGAGCAGGATAACCGATTTTTTGATCAGAATTTCCAGAAGGTTGCCCAGGCTATTGCAGACGGAATTCTGGAAGCGGTAAAGCTGGAGGCAGACGGTCCGGCTTATTATCAGATTCAGGTGGGAGCTTACAAGAACAGACAGGAGGCAGAGCGTCTGGCAGAACAGCTGAAGGAGGAGGAATATCCGGCCTTTCTGGTGGCGGAGGACGGCTGGTTTAAGGTGAGGGTAGGCGCATATCTGAATCTGGATCATGCGGCGTGGATGGAAAAAACGCTGAGAGCAGCCGGATATCCGACGTTTATGGTGAAGGAAAGGGAAAAGTAGAAAAGGAAGGCGGTCTGCCTTGCATTCAGGAAATACAGATGATAAAATAAAGATATTCACAGAGAGTGAAAGGAAGCAGAACCTTGAAAAGTCTTGGCTGTATTATGTCAGAGACAAAACATCAGTCAGGCTGTGCCGGAAAGGAGGCGCTTTATGGAGAACAGGAAACGGATTGTAACCATTGGCAGACAGTATGGAAGCGGCGGCAGTGAGGTGGGAAAGAAGCTGGCAGAAAAGCTTGGCGTACACTGCTACGACAAGAATATTCTGCGGATAACCTTTTCCGTTTTCAGTCTGAGGTAATCAGAAAGCTGGCGGCAGCAGAATCCTGTGTTTTTATTGGCCGGTGTGCAGATTATGTGCTGGAAGGAGAAGAGGGACTGGTTCGTGTATTTCTCTATGCAGATATGGAGGCAAGGGAAGCAAGAATCCGGGAGAAGCATTTGTATGAGGAAAAGGATCTGGTAAAAAATATCAAACGGATTGATAAAGAACGGCGGGACTATCACAGATATTATACGGGACGAAGCTGGGAGGATGTGGGAAACTACGATCTGATGCTGAATACGGCGCGGCTGGGCATTGACGGAACAGTCAATGTGATCCTCCATTATCTGGAGGAGAGGGGCCTGAGATAAGGAAGGACAGTGATTCAAATCGAGCCGATCTGATATAGAAAAAGGAGTGGCTGCTTCATAGGTGGAAAATCATCTTTGAAGCAGCCGCTTTTAATTTGTGAAGCTGTTACATATCCGGTACCGGAGTGGGGCGGGCAGGATCAAAAACATCCTCTGCGTGGAACAGATCCTCCAGCTTTCTGTGAGAGGGATCCTCGGCAGTTATATCCTTCCACATACGGTAGCCGTCCAGATTGCGTCGTCCCTGGCGCAGGAAGGTGTCCCCAAGCTGTACCCAGTACTGGTTGGAGTCCACGTTGCAGAAATACCGGAATCCGGCCTGATACAGATAGGTAAACCGCTCATTCTCTGCAGTGTAGGGGTGCCAGTCTCCCACATCAGCGCCAAATGGGTAAAGAATAATGTCCGTAGGCCCGATTAGAGAGTCTACTTCTGTCTCCCATTTATCGGTGTCTGTTTTGAAGCGATCCCATTCGACAGTACCCAGATCCAGATGTCCCCAACTGTGTGAGGCCAGCTCCCAGCCGTGATCTTTTAAGCACTGGGCAACCTTTGCGGCTTCCTGGCGATCCTGTTCATAGGTAGGAGAATCTGCATAGGAGGCAGCAGTTCGATATCCCAATATTCCCTCGTAACCGGTAAATGCGAGAACTGCCCGGGCGCCACGGTAGGAAAAATCAGGATGCTCCTGGATAAAATCCTCCAAAATGGGAACCAGGTCATAGGAGCCGGTAACAGAGGTACCGTCATCGAGAATCATTTCACAGGTAGGCTTTCCGTCCGCTCCGATCACAATCCGGGAGGCGAATCCGTCTCCGTCCATATAGGGATAGTAGCAGAGATCATCCTGAGACATGACAAAAGGAAGTTTTCCCTCTGGCAGCATGATGTCTCCGGCCTTCATCACAGTTTTTCCTGTTTCATCTGTGGTTTCGTAGGCGAGATCGTGAAGGCGAACCAGAACGTAGCCCTTATCGTACATGGTTTGGAGTATCTTTTTAAATTCCTCTACGGTAGTCATAACCTGATTGTAGCCGTCCTGATCTGACTGGCCGTCAAAGGCCTTGGCAGGATCGACAACCAGGGAGTGGAAGAACACATGGGTCACTTTGCTGATAGGAGTTCGAACCAGGGACTGACGGATCGTTTCGTACTGGGCAATCGCAGACTGGACCTCCGGAAGGGAGGCCATCTGAGAATCCTCCTGAAGCAGGGAAATGGCCTTGTCGTAATCATACCCGGCAGCCAGGGCAGAAGCCTGGGAAAGAAGGCTCTGAGCCGGTGTCTCTGAGGTGGTTTCTTCTGGGGATGCCGGACTTTGCTGAGAACCGGAAGGGATGCCTTCTGGAGAGTGAGCTGCTTCCGTTTGGGCCTGATTGGAGGCGGTGGCTGCTCCAGAGGCAGAATTCTGACTGTTTCCGGAAGCATTTTTGATCTTTGTTCCGATAAACATAGCGCCTGCAGCCAGAATGGCAACAATGGCCAGACATTCTGCAGCGACAGTAATGCGCCGGATGGTGCGTCTGCGTTTTCTCCAGCGAGCGCGTTCTTCTGAATTGTATGGTATCATAATATCCTCTCATTTCTATGTAATCTGAAGCTGCAGCCAGAAGACTGGTGCAGGGATAAAATATGCTGTAAGTGATTGTACCAGACTCAGATAGAGTCCAGATATAATCCTGCCTCTATCATAGCATAGAAAAGGGCAAATAGCCAGATGTTGCCTGAGAGGAACATAGATTCTTTCTGCCTGCCATAGACTGATCTTATAGATGGTAGTATTCAGGGAGAGATGGCTATGAAAGAAATATTGCTGGCATTATGTCTCGTATTGGCAGGAACAGAAGGGGCAGGCGGGGGCTGGTGGAATAAAGAGCCGCGGCTGGAAATGCCAGTCTCGTCAGGGACTGTTTTCGCCGTGGAAGGGAAGGCGGATGGCGCAGAGGCTGCTGGTGCAGGGGCAGGGAAGGCCGCTGGTGCAGGGGAAGAGAAGGCCGCTGGTGCAGGGGCAGAGACTGCCATGGAAACAAATACAGAAGCCGTTTCCGGACCGGAGATTTCTGCCCCCAGCGCAGTTTTAATGGAAGCATCGACCGGACAGATTATTTATGAAAAGCAGGCAGATGAACAGAGAAGTCCGGCCAGCATTACAAAGATTATGACACTGATTCTGATTTTTGATGCCATCGATGAGGGGAAAATCAAAATGACAGATGAGGTTGTTACCAGCGCGTATGCAAAATCCATGGGCGGTTCCCAGGTGTTTCTGGAGGAGGGGGAGCTCCAGACTGTGGAAACTCTGATTAAGTGTATTGTAATTGCATCAGGAAACGATGCGTCGGTTGCCATGGCAGAATACATAGCAGGTTCGGAGGAAGAGTTTGTCCGGAGGATGAATGAGCGGGCAGCAGGGCTGGGAATGACAGGAACTCATTTTGTGGACTGCTGCGGACTGACGGAAGATCCTTCGCATCTGACCACAGCCAGAGACATTGCGCTTATGTCCCGGGAGCTGATTACCAGATACCCTCAGATTCACGATTATTCAACAATCTGGATGGATACGATCACACATGTAACCAAACAGGGAACAAAGGAGTTCGGGCTTTCCAATACAAACAGGCTGCTGAAAATGCCTGCCAATTACCGGGTAACAGGACTGAAAACAGGATCGACTTCTCTGGCAAAATACTGTCTGTCTGCTACTGCGGAAAAGGATGGTATCCGCTTGATTGCCGCTGTCATGGCGGCTCCGGATTATAAGGCAAGGTTTGCAGATGCTCAGGCTCTCTTAAATTATGGGTATGCCAGCTGCAGGTTGTATGAGGATCAGGAAATGCCAAAGCTTCCTCTTATGGCAGTAACAGATGGAATCGAGGATTTCGTTCCCTTGTCTTACCAGGGAGAATTTTCCTATCTTAGCTTAAACGGAGAGGATTTTTCACAGGTGGAGAAAAAGCTGATGCTTCCAGATGCCATGGAAGCGCCGGTAGAGGAGGGAGAAAAAGCCGGAGTTCTCCGGTATGAATTAAAGGGAAAGGTTCTGGGTGAGGTGGAGATTGTAACAGAGGGAGCTGTGAAAAAGGCCGGGTATCGGGATTATCTGAAGAAGCTGAGGAGGGCATGGATGATGGAATATTCGGATAATGTATTCGCAGGAGGAAAATGACAGCTGTGAGGGCTCTGTACTTGACATAGGAAATCATTTTGATAGAATGAACCTAGAACATAACAGGAGATTACAAAAATGAACAAACAGAACGAACAAAAGAAACAATTCTGGGCAGAAACAGGCTTCTGGAAGGAAGCAGGAATTTTGACAGTGGCTGTGGGAATTATTGCGGCAGCAGTATTTTTCTTTTTGATGCCAAGTCATGCGTCGGTGAGCAGCATTTCTGGTCTGGCGATTGTGCTTTCCAACTTTGTGCCCCTTCCGGTTTCTGCCATTACCATGATTTTTAATGTGGGACTTCTGATTGTGGGATTCTTAACCTGCGGGCGGGAATTTGGGGCAAAAACCGTTTATACCAGCATTATGCTGCCGCTGTTTCTTGGAATCTTTGAGAAGGTATTCCCCCATTTTCAGTCTCTGACAGGAAGCGCAGAGCTGGATGTGCTTTGCTATGTGCTGACGGTCAGCATTGGACTGAGCATTCTTTTTAACAGAAACGCTTCATCCGGCGGTCTGGATATTGTGGCAAAGATTATGAATAAGTATCTGCATATTGAGCTGGGGCGGGCCATGTCTCTTTCTGGCATGTGTGTAGCCCTGTCCTCCGCTCTGGTTTATGATAAAAAAACCGTAGTTCTCAGCATTCTGGGAACATATTTTAACGGGATTGTGCTGGATCATTTTATTTTTGGACAGAATTTGAAGCGGCGGGTATGTATTATTACAAAAAAAGAGAAGGAGCTGAGAGAATTTATTCTTCATGAGCTTCACAGTGGTGCAACAATTTATGAGGCAATCGGCGCCTATAATATGGAAAAACGCAATGAAATTATAACAATCGTGGATAAAAGCGAGTACCAGAGGCTGATGAATTTTATGCTTCACACCGATCCGGATGCATTTATGACGGTTTATACAGTGGCTGATATGCGCTATCGTCCCAAGCTTTAAGAAAAGCGGGATTCAAGTATCCGTCAAAAGGAAACGGGAAAAAACAGGCAGCTTTGTTTAAAGCGTGGGAAAGCCGTCCATACTGTCAGTAAATGGAATGGAAAGAAGGATGACAGTATGAAACAGAAGAATTTTATGGCCCGGTACCTGCAGGAGATAACGCCGGTTTCCTTTGAACTGGAGACAGCAGAAGAGTTTCAGATAATTGGAAATGGCCCTGCACAGTTTCGGGTAAAGCTCAGACGGGAGATTCCCAGGAGAGAGCTGCTCCAAAGTACATCTCTGGCTTTGGGAGAGGCCTATGCCAGAGGCGATTTGGAGGTGGACGGGGATCTGTATCAGGTTCTGGATCTGTTTCTTGGATCTATGGAGCGATTTCGGACAAGCAGATGGGCTCTTGCCGGATTGCTTCATACCTCTTTAAACGAAAAAAAGCAAAAGGAGCAGGTAGCTTCCCATTATGATTTAGGAAATGATTTTTATCATCTTTGGCTGGATGAGACCATGAGCTATTCCTGCGGATATTTTCAGAAGGAGGATACTTCGCTTTTTGAGGCCCAGGTGGGAAAAGTGGATCATATTTTAAAGAAGCTGCAGCTAAAGCCGGGGATGACCCTGTTGGATATTGGCTGCGGATGGGGCTTTTTGATGAAACGGGCAGCGGTTCACTATGGGGTGAAGGCAGTGGGGATTACCTTAAGCCAGGAGCAGTTTGAACAGGTGTCCCGGGAGATTGAGGAAAACCATCTGCAGGATCGCATGACAGTAAAGCTGATGGATTACCGGGAGCTAAAGGACAGTGGGATGATGTTTGACCGGGCAGTCAGCGTGGGAATGCTGGAGCATGTGGGCCGGGGCCATTATGGGCTGTTTCTGGAGGCGGTACAGCAGGTGCTGGAGCCGGGAGGTCTGTTTCTGCTTCATTATATCAGCGCGCAGAAGGAGCATCCGGGGGATCCCTGGATTCGCCGGTATATTTTCCCTGGCGGGGTGATTCCCAGTCTCAGGGAAATTGTGAATTTGCTTCCGGAACAGAATTTTTATTTGCTGGATGGAGAAAGTCTGCGCCTCCATTATACAAAAACCCTTCTTTGCTGGAGGGAGAATTTTCTGAAACACAGGGAAGAGCTGGAGAAAGAGCGGGGACAGGAGTTTGTCCGGATGTGGGAGCTGTATCTGGCATCATGCGCAGCGGCCTTTCATAATGGGATTGTAGATCTTCATCAGCTTCTTCTTTCTAAGGGCGTTAATAATGAACTTCCCATGATACGGACGGTGTAGGCAGGGCGGGATTTTGTCCCGGCGCAGCAGGGGCTACGGTCTGTCTCTCAACCGTCCCAGGTGGAATACCAGCAGCAGTCCGCCATAAGAAAAAGAGAAAAAGAATATTTGCAGGGCAGTTTCCAGAAAGAGGGGAAGCTGCCCTGTTTCTGGGTGAAGGGCAGAAACAAAATAGTGAATGCCTGCAGAAAGCAGGAGAAAGAAGGATGGCTTTCCGATCATTTCCCAGGCATTCCAGAAAAAGGGAATCTGACGAAAAAGGGCATATAAATGAAGCAGGGACAAAAACAGTTCGCTGGCAAGCATTCCCCATAGATAGGCTAGAATACCGAATCGGGGAATTCCAAATAGGACAAAGCAAATGCGAAGAATGAGAGCGGCGGTATTGTGCAGGAAGGTGGTGCGGGTGCGGCCAAGCCCATTGAGAATACTGCCTGTGGTGGTGGACAGATAGAGAAACGGACAGAGCCATGCCAGAATCCGGATAAAACGTCCTGCTGTGGGATCATGGAATACGCTGTTTCCCAGGGCAGAGCCAAATAAAATAAAAATACCAGTACAGAGAATTCCCATATACAGACTGTACCGGAGGGACATGGCAATGCAGGAGGAGATCCGTTCCTGCTTACCTTCTGACTGAGCCTGAGCTACATTGGGCAGGAGAAGCACAGCCATGGAATTGGTGATGGCAGAGGGAAAGAGAATAAAGGGCAGGGCCATTCCGGTGAGGACACCATAAACAGAAAAGGCCTCAACGGAGGAAAGGCCAAAGCGCTGCAGGCAGTTGGGAATCCAGACAGCTTCGGCGCTGGCCAGAATATTTAAAACCAGGCGGTTTCCCATCAAAGGAAAGGCCAGAGTAAGCAGGGGAAGACTGATGGAAGCAGCCGGAGTCTGGGCGGGAGCAGAGGGGGAAGTTCGCTGAGGCGGAATAAAAATCAGGCACAGGAAGGTAAAAAGAGCAGAGGCTATTTCTCCGATAAGATGGCCGGTTACAGCAAGCTCAACGGTGATTTCTTTTCCGGCAGCAATCATAGAGCTGGCCAGGAAAAAAACAAGGGTCATGCGGATCACTTGTTCTGCAATTTGAGAAAAGGCAGGAACCCTGGATTTCTGGACGCCGTAGTAATAACCGTTGATGCAGGCGTGGAAGGCGGCAAAAGGAACAGAAATCCCCATGACAGGAAGATATGGGGCGCATTCCGGTGCCATCAGGACATAACGGGCGAGAAAATCGGAGTATCTGCAGATCAGAGCAGACAGAATCAGGGACATCCCCATAGACAGAACGATACCACGATGAAAGATGCGTTTGCCATCTGCTGTGCGCGAGGCAATGAGCTGGGAGAGGGCAGTCTGGATGGAACCGGCGCAGAGAGAAAAACAGATGCCGAAAACAGGGTGAACCATATGATAAATACCAAGTCCTTCTGCTCCGATGGTGCGGGACAGGAAAATCCGGTAAAAAAAGCCCAGTACCCGGCAGATAAAGCCAGATGCTGTCAAAAGCAGGGTACTGAACAGAAAAGCCTTTTTTCGGGGAGAGAGAGAAGAAAGGGTATACATGGAAGTCTGGCCTCCGGGCACAGCTGTTGTTACAGTTTACGGGGAAACGCAGAAAACTATGTGTGCAGCAAAAAAGAAATTATAAAAAAAGTATAAAGAAAAAATAAATACAATAGGAATCCTTCTTTATGTGGTCTTAATGGAGTTATGGAAACGTTTAAGCTATGATAATATTCGGTACAGATTTTGGTACAAGAAAATTACAAAGGGGGAAGTACTATGAGAGAGTTTTTTCACTCAGTGGACAAGCTGAAGCCAGTCTATGACAAGGTATATCAGTTTGTTATGTTTGTCTGTAAGCTGCTTCTTGTAGCAGACATTCTGATTACCTGTATGTCTGTAGTTGGCCGTTACGTATCCTTTATTCCAGATCCGGCATGGTCAGAAGAGGTTGTTCTTACCTGTATGTCCTATATGGCTGTGCTTTCTGCAGCCCTGGCTATCCGGCGCAATGCTCATATCCGTATGACGGCTCTGGACTGTTATCTTCCGGATATGTTAGTGAAGGGTCTGGATATTCTGTCAGATCTCTGTGTTATGATTCTGGCAATTATTATGATCGTAGTTGGCTGGAAGTATGCGGTGCAGATTGGCGGAAAAGGCACCTATGTAAGTATGCCGTCCGTATCCAGATTCTGGATGTATTTTCCGGTTCCTTTAGCCGGTATTGCTATGGTGATTTTTGAACTGGAGGCACTGTACAACCATATTAAGGATGTCGTGCTTGGAAGGGAGGCATAAGGAATGGGTGGAGATAGTTTTGCAATTATGGTGCTTCTGGCAAGCTTTTTTATTATGATATTTCTGCGGTTTCCTATCGCATATGCAGTGGCGCTGTCTTCTGTGCTTTGTCTGTTAAGCCAGGGACTTCCCCTGTCTGCGGTCTGCCAGCAGATGGTAAAGGGAATCAGCTCCTTCAGCCTGATGGCAGTTCCGTTTTTTATTGTTATGGGTTCTCTGATGGGAACCGGCGGTATTTCTGAGAAGCTGATTGCTCTGGCCAACGCCTGTGTAGGATGGATGCGGGGCGGCATGGCAATGGTAAACATTGTGGCTTCTTATTTCTTTGGCGGCATTTCTGGTTCTGCAGCAGCGGATACCGCTTCTCTTGGAACCATTCTGATCCCGATGATGGTGGATCAGGGCTATGATGCAGATTTCTCTACAGCAGTAACCATTACCTCCTCCTGTGAGGGACTGCTGGTTCCGCCCAGCCACAACATGGTAATTTATGCTACAACAGCAGGCGGTATCTCTGTTGGAAGCCTGTTTTTGGCAGGATATATTCCTGGAGCGCTGTTAGCAGGCTCCCTCATGGTAGGTTCCTATATTATTTCCGTAAAACGGAATTATCCCAAGGGAGATAAATTCAGCGTTGCAAATCTCTTAAAACAGTTAAGCGTTTCTTTCTGGGCGCTGGCAGCTGTTCTGATTGTAGTCGTAGGTGTTGTATGCGGTGTATTTACAGCAACTGAATCTGCGGCAATTGCGGTTATTTACAGCTTAATCGTAAGCGTTTATATTTATAAGGGCCTTGACTGGAAGGGCGTATGGAGAGTAATGGGAGACAGCGTGGACACCCTGTCTATCGTATTGATCCTGATTTCTACCTCCAGTATTTTCGGATACTGCCTGACCAGACTCCATGTGCCGGATTTGGCTGCAAACGCCATTACCGGTCTGACCAGCAATCCGATTATTCTGGCTCTGCTGCTGAATCTGATTCTTCTGGTTCTTGGCTGTATCATGGATATGGCGCCCATTATTCTGATTGCAACACCGATTCTTCTTCCGATTGCAACCTCTATCGGAATTGACCCGGTTCAGTTTGGTATTATTGTTGTTCTGAACTGCGGAATCGGACTTTTGACTCCGCCGGTAGGTGCAGTGCTGTTCATCGGCTCGGCAGTAGCAAAGCTGCCGATGGAAAAGGTAGTAAAGGCAACGCTTCCTTTCTATCTTTGCATGATTGTAACACTGCTTCTCATTACCTTTGTTCCGGCAATCAGCTTGTGGTTACCTCAGGTGCTGGCATAATCCCCTGGTAACATAAAGAAGAACGAAATCCCCTCTCCAGAAATGGAGGGGGGATTTTGTTTTAGATTTTTTTCAATTCCTATTGAAATACTAGGAAATAAGAGTTATAATACAGATAACAGAAAGCCACCAGGCCTTCTGCGCAGAAGCTTTTTATAGCTTATGAGGAAAGGCGGATTTGATTTCTATGAAAAATTTAATATATCTTGATAATGCAGCAACAACAAAAACACGGCCGGAGGTAGTGGAGGCCATGCTTCCGTATTTTACGGAGCTTTACGGAAATCCATCCTCTGTGTATGAATTTTCTGCTCCGGTTAAGGAGGCAGTAACCAGAGCCAGAGAGGTGATTGGAGCTTCGATTGGAACGAGAAAAGAGGATATTTATTTTACTTCCGGCGGCTCAGAGGCAGATAACTGGGCCATTAAGGCTGCAGCAGATGCTTACGGACAAAAGGGAAAGCACATCATTACCAGTAAAATTGAGCATCATGCAGTGCTGCACACCTGTCAGTATCTGGAGCAGAAGGGCTTTGAGGTAACGTATCTGGATGTGGACGAAAATGGTGTGGTAAAGCTGGAGGAGTTAAAAAAGGCCATTCGCCCGGATACCATTTTGATTTCTATTATGTTTGCAAATAATGAGATCGGAACGATTCAGCCGATTAAGGAAATCGGAGCGATTGCCAGAGAACATGGAATTTTATTTCACACAGATGCGGTGCAGGCCTATGGCCATCTTCCCATTGATGTGGATGAGCTGGGGATTGACATGATGAGTGCCAGCGCTCACAAAATCAATGGACCTAAGGGGATTGGATTTCTTTATATCAGAAAGGGCATAAAAATTCGTTCCTTTATCCATGGAGGGGCACAGGAGAGAAAGCGCCGTGCAGGGACAGAAAATGTACCGGGTATTATAGGATTTGGAAAGGCTGTCCAGATTGCCATGGATACTATGGAGGAGCGGGCACAGCGGGAAGGAAAACTGCGGGATTATCTGATTGAGCGGGTGATGGCAGAGGTTCCCTACACCAGAGTGAACGGACACAGAACCAATCGGCTGCCTAACAATGTAAACTTCGCTTTTCAGTTTATAGAGGGAGAGTCTCTTCTGATCCTGTTGGCCGGAAAGGGAATCTGCGGCTCCAGTGGCTCTGCATGTACCTCAGGATCTCTGGATCCCTCTCATGTGCTTCTGGCTATTGGTCTGCCCCATGAGATTGCTCACGGCTCTCTTCGTTTGACTCTCAGTGAGGAAAATACAGAGGAGGAGATGGATTTTGTGGCGGAAAGCATCAAAGAGATTGTTGCACGGCTGAGAAATATGTCTCCGCTGTATGAGGACTATATGAAGAAGCAGGAAAAGGGCAAATCTCATTCCGCATAAAAAGAGAAAACAGATAATTACAACGTACAAAAAGGAGAATTTGACAATGTATACAGAAAAAGTAATGGATCATTTTGAACACCCGAGAAATGTAGGAGAGCTGGAGAATCCCAGCGGAGTGGGAACAGTGGGAAATGCCAAGTGCGGAGATATTATGCGGATTTATCTGGATGTGGATGAAAATCAGATTATCCGGGATGTTAAGTTTAAAACCTTTGGCTGCGGCGCTGCAGTGGCAACCAGCAGTATGGCTACGGAAATGGTGAAGGGCAAATCCATTCAGGATGCTATGAAAGTAACCAATAAAGCAGTGATGGAAGCACTTGACGGACTGCCCCCTGTTAAGGTACACTGTTCTTTGCTGGCAGAGGAGGCAATCCATGCCGCACTGTGGGATTATGCCCAGAAAAACGGAATTCAGATCGAAGGTCTGGAGCAGCCCAAGAGCGATATCAGTGAGCACGAAGAGGAAGAAGAATATTGATGAAATCAGAACAGGTTCCGGGCAGCGAGGCTGTGCGGGAGGAAAAAAATCAGAAGAAAAAAGTAGTGATTGGAATGTCAGGCGGCGTCGATTCATCGGTAGCCGCCTGGCTTTTGGTGCAGCAGGGGTATGAGGTTATCGGAGTTACCATGCAGATCTGGCAGGAGGAGGACGAGGAAACTGCGCAGGAGGAAGGCGGATGCTGCGGCCTGAGCGCTGTGGATGATGCCAGGAGAGTGGCCTGGCAGCTGAAGATCCCGTATTATGTTATGAACTTCCGGTCAGAATTCAAAAACAAGGTAATGGATTATTTTGTGGAGGAATATCTTCACGGAAGAACGCCTAATCCCTGCATTGCCTGCAACCGGTATGTAAAATGGGAATCGCTTTTGAAGCGGAGTATGGACATTGGCGCCGATTATATTGCTACAGGCCATTATGCCCGGGTGGAAAAGCTGGAAAACGGTCGTTACGCATTAAAGCGGTCCGCCACAGATGCAAAGGATCAGACCTATGCTTTGTATAATCTGACCCAGGAACAGCTTTCCCACACATTGATGCCGGTTGGAGATTATTCCAAGGAGGAGATCCGCCAGATGGCAGAGGAGCTGGGATTAAAGGTGGCTCATAAGGCAGACAGCCAGGAAATCTGCTTTATTCCGGATCATGACTACGCACGGTTTATTGAAGAGGAGATTGAGCGGGAAAACCGGGAGACGCAGCTGGAATCCTGCGGCGGATGCGCGTCATGTGAAACAAACAAGCCATGCAGACAGCTTCCGGGACCGGGAAATTTTGTAGATCGGGAAGGCAATATTCTGGGACAGCATCAGGGAATTACGCATTATACCATTGGACAGAGAAAGGGACTGGGACTTGCCATGGGACATCCTGTCTTTGTGGTAGAGATCCGTCCGGATACCAACGAAGTGGTAATTGGAAGTAATGAGGATGTATTTACGGACAGGCTGATTTGTGATAAACTGAACTGGATGGCAATCGACGGCCTTCACGGAAAAGAGCGGGAGGTTATGGCGAAAATTCGTTACAGCCACAAGGGGGCGCCCTGTCGGATCCGGGAAATAGGAGAGGATCTGGTAGAGTGTCGTTTTCTGACTCCGGTTCGGGCAGTGACTCCGGGACAGGCAGTTGTATTTTATGACGGCGATTATGTAGCAGGCGGAGGTACAATTCGGTGAGAAAGCAATGGATGATTCTGGCTGTGACAGCGGCTGTTTCTCTGGCAGCGGCAGGGTGTCAGAAATATGAAAAGATAGAGCTGGCGGGAGAAGGATGGGAGTCGGCGCTGGACGGCCAGAGCAGTGATAGACAGGACAAAGAAGCACAGAGAGAAGAGGAGCAGATGACGATGCCGGCTTCCCAGGTCAGTGCCAATCAGACAGACAGGACAAAGGAAACTGCTCCCTCGATGGAGGAGAGATCAGAAATAGTCTATGTTAATGCCAGCAGCTTGAATATTCGGACAGAACCGGGCTCAGACAGCCAGATTATCGGCCGGGCAGGACGGGGCTCAGAACTTAAGAGAACAGGTTACAGCCAGTCCTGGAGCAGAGTAGAGTATCAGGGACAGGTTTGCTATGCAGCCTCTCAGTACCTGACAACCAGTCAACCTTCTGTCCAGACAGTGGGAGGCGGTTCATCCGAGGGTACAGCGGCAGGAAGTGCCGGCAGTGTGGATGCTGGCGTTCAGAATGGATCAGCAGAAGAGATTCGTTTGAATCCAGAGTGGAAATATGCCGGATATTCCAAAATCAATTCAGGAGCCGCAAGACTTTATGTTTCTGAGGCAGCTGCACGGAAGGGAAAGGTGGTCTGCGTGAATGCAGGACACGGAACCAGCGGCGGCTCCAGTGTGAAGACCCAGTGTCATCCGGACGGAACTCCAAAGGTAACGGGCGGAACCACAGGCGCCGGAGCCACAAGTGCAGTGGCAGTGTCCGGCGGAATGCAGTTTGCAGACGGCACAGCGGAGGCAAAGGTGACTCTTGCCATGGCAAAGGTGCTGAAGGATAAGCTGCTTGCCCGGGGATACGATGTACTGATGATTCGGGAAGGGGATGATGTCCAGCTGGATAACATTGCAAGGACGGTAATTGCCAATAATCGGGCAGACTGTCACATTGCCCTTCACTGGGATTCCACAACCAGCGATAAAGGAGCGTTTTACATGAGTGTACCGGAGACAGCATCCTACCGCAGCATGGAGCCGGTGGCTTCTCACTGGCAGGAGCATCATAAGCTGGGGGACAGTCTTTTGACAGGCTTAAAGGGCGCAGGAGTGAAGATTTTTTCCAGTGGGAAAATGGCAATGGATCTGACGCAGACCTCTTATTCTACAGTACCGTCGATTGATATTGAGTTGGGAGACAAGGCGTCGAATCACTCCGCAGCAGTTTTGGAACAGCTGGGGAACGGGTTGGCAGACGGCGTGGATCTGTTCTTTGGAAATTAGAGAGAAGAATAACCGTTCAGCCATGCATCTTCTTGCCTGCTTACAGAGGACAAAAAGTATGGATGAACGGTTACCGGGAAGATATAGCTTCTGAAAAATCAGGTTTACAATCTGGGCGATACCGTGTATAATGGTATCGTCTGTTTTATGGAGACGTAGCGAAGCGGCCGTAACGCGGCGCACTCGAAATGCGTTTATCGGTTCATCCCGGTACGAGGGTTCGAATCCCTCCGTCTCCGCTGGAAAGCCCTTGAGAAATCAAGGGCTTTTGTTATTCGTGCTGCATATTTTTCCGGTATATTTAGTTTGGCCATGACAAATGCATTTAAGTGCCTCGTCCGTGAAATGAGGTATGTGAAATATTATTTTGGCACAAGCTTTTCATACCTGAAAAGAGAGTTTGGAAACTGTTAAAAGTCAAAAACGGAAAATAAAATCAGTTGATCGCATTTTTTCCCTGTGCTATACTGTGTCCATCGAAAAAATCGTAACAGTTTAGCCTTGCATCTTCTTGCCCGCTTACAGCGGACAAGAAGCATTAGGCGTCCGCCTTATGTGGATTTAAGCATCAAAACTCTTATGAAAGCAAGCTTTCATAAGAGTTTTCCTGACGGAATCCTCGCAAGGCTGAACTGTTACAAGAAATCATTTTTCCGGTTACGAATGCAATTGAGGAGGAAATAATTATGAGTATCAGAATTGGAATTTTAGGTTACGGAAATCTGGGAAAGGGTGTGGAGAGTGCGATTGCGCAGAATCCGGATATGGAGCTGGCTGCAGTATTTACCCGCCGGAATCCGGAACAGGTTACAGTGAGAACAAAAGGTGTTCAGGTGCTTTCTGCGGATGAACTGGATCATATGCAGGGCGATATTGACGTGTTGATTCTTTGTGGAGGAAGTGCAACCGATCTTCCGGAGCAGACTCCCAAATATGCAGCAATGTACAATGTGGTTGACAGCTTTGATACTCATGCAAGGATTCCGGAGCATTTTGCAGCAGTGGACAAGGCTGCAAGGGAGGCTGGAAAGACAGCTTTGATTTCCTGTGGATGGGATCCGGGGATGTTCTCTTTAAATCGTCTGTATGCATCCTGCGTGCTGCCGGAGGGTCAGGATTATACCTTCTGGGGAAGAGGCGTGAGCCAGGGCCATTCTGACGCTGTGCGCCGTATCGACGGGGTAAAGGACTGCAGACAGTATACAGTTCCTGTTCCTGAGTCCTTAGAGGCAGTTCGCAGCGGTTCCAATCCCCAGCTGACAACCCGCCAGAAGCATACGAGAGAGTGTTTTGTTGTGGCTGAGGAAGGCGCAGACAAGGCAAGGATTGAACAGGAAATCAAGACCATGCCTAACTATTTTGCAGATTACGATACCACAGTTCATTTTATTACAGAAGAGGAAATGAAGCGTGACCACAGTGGTCTGCCTCATGGCGGCTGTGTGATCCGCACTGGTGTAACGGGCATGGAAAAGGAACACGGTCATGTGATTGAGTACAGCCTGAAGCTGGATTCCAATCCGGAATTTACCGGCTCTGTGATTACTGCCTACGCCCGCGCTGTGTGCAGAATGAACCAGGAAGGGATGAATGGATGCAAGACGGTATTTGATATTGCTCCGGCTTATCTGTCTTCAAAGAGCGGAGAAGAGCTGCGGGCTCATTTACTGTAGAAGTTGAAGGAAAGCGGCGTTTTTCTGCGGAGAGAATTCTCCCTGTGGAAAAGCGCTGCTTTCTTTTATGCTTTTTCCAAAATGAAGTGCTGGAAGGAAATCTTGCTTTAGTGCTTGACAGAATCTGGGAAAATCGTCACAATAGAAGCAGCAGATGAGGAGGTTGGAAGAATGATCAAACTGGTAGTATCAGATATAGATGGAACTTTGCTGGAGGATGGCGGACATGAACTGAATCCGGAACTTTTTGATGTAATTTTAAAGCTTCGTGCAGCAGGGATGCAGTTTGCAGCAGCCAGCGGGCGGCAGTGGGCCAGTATCGAAGCTGTATTTGAGCCCATCAAAGAAAAAATATTTTATCTGTCGGATAATGGAGCTTATGTTGGAATGTGCGGCCGAAATCTGTTTTTAAATCCTATTGATCGGGATTTGATTCATGAAATGATTCGGGATATCCGTGCTGCCGGTTTGACTGTTTTGCTGAGTGGTCCGGATCAGGCATATATGGATGAGGACAATCCGGAGTTTTACCGGTGGCTGACGGAAGGATATCGTTTCCAGGTAAAGCAGGTAAGGGATTTGATGCAGGTAGAGGATCAGTTTATTAAAATCTCTGCCTACAAAAAGCATGATGTAGAGCCTGCCACAAAAGAACTGCGGGAAAAATATGGAAGCCGGCTGAAAATTACCATTTCTGGAGATATGTGGATGGACTGCATGGCCTCCGGTGTTAATAAGGGAGAGGCAGTAAAGCTTTTGCAGGAAAGCCTTGGGATTCTTCCAGAGGAGACAATAGCCTTTGGAGATCAGCTGAATGATATGGAGATGTTAAAGCAGGCTTATTACAGCTTTGCTATTGGAAATGCCAGACCAGAGGTAAAGGCCGCAGCCCGGTTTCAGGCTGATACTAATGTAAAGGACGGCGTACTGAAGATTTTAAAGCTTTTACTCTAAGGCAGGAATGAAGGCGGGAAGGACGGGAAATAAAAAGACTGAGAAAGCAGTCAGAAAGCGAAGAAAGCAGTTCGCGAAAAAACAAAGCAGGACAAAAACCTGAGAAGGAACGCGGCAGAAAACAGGAGTTTGGGAATTCATGAGAAATTGGAAAAAAACGGCAGCAGCAATATTGCTGGTCTTTGCTGCAGTCACTGGTATTTTATTTTTCAGAAACGGGTTTTCCATAAGAAAAGAAACTGGAGACACTTCCGGATTTCCGGATGCGCAGGCCATGCTGATTATTACAACAGAGGCAAACAGGTATCGGACCGTGTATACGGATCAGATCTGGCAGGTGCAGGTTGGGGAGGAGGAATCTTTTCAGCTCTATCTTCTGGAGCAGATTCGGACCTTTTTGAAAGAAGTAAAAACCATGAATCTGCTGGCAGATGAGAGAGGAATTCAGCTGACTGGACAGGAAAAGGAGCAGCTTCGGCAGCTTTCCTCAGAGTTTTATCAGTCTTTGACTGAGGCAGATCGGGAATGTATCGGCGCCAGTGAGGAAGATGTGTATGCAATGTATGAGGCGTATCACAGGGCAAATCGTCTGGTGGATGAAGTGACAAAAAATGTGGATCTGGAAATCAGCGACAGTGAGGCCCGGGTCATGAAGATTCAGGAGCTTTGTCTGGAAACGGAAGAAAGCGCCCAGGAGGCCTTTCAGCAGCTTTCGGAGGAAGGAACGAATTTTTCTTCAGTAGCCAGGGCAATTCGGGAGGAAGGTTATAAAGAGGAGTCTGTAGGAAGGGGAGAGCGTTCGGCAGCATATGAGGCTGCTGTATTTTCCCTGGAAGATGGGCAGCTCAGCCAGCCATTTGCAGATGGAGACAGCTGGTACCTTGTAAAATGTGTGGATTCCTATGATGAAGACGCGACTCTGGAGAGGAAGGAAAGACTGGCGCTGCAGCGAAAAAATCAGGCATTCCGGCGGATTTATGACACCTTTGCCGGAGAACATCCAGTTGAGATTCAGGGCAGCATCTGGGAAAATGTGAATTTAACAGAGATGGGACAGTCTACAACGGTAGATTTTTTTGAGCGGTATCAGGAATATATGAGTCAGAAGAAATAAGCTGAAGAGAGGGCAGAAAGCATGGTTGCATTGCGGATGGAGGATTTAAAAGGGTTTACGGCAGGGCTGTTTATGGGAGAACTGTTTGACGGCTGGCTGGTGAGGGAGGCAGAGATTGTCACCTTTAACCGGTTTACCATAGACGGAAGAATCCGCCAGGGGTATTATTCAGACTGGGAACTGGAGCAGAATCGGATTGAGGATTTGTCTTCCTGGAAAATGATAAAGCCCTTTTGCTATTCGCTGATTAAAGGGAAAAAACTGCCGGAAAGTTTTCATATCACGCTTCAGCTTCCTCCGGCTCAGACGGAAGATTTTTTAAAAAAAACAAATCTGGAATTTACTGCAGATCAGGTGGCGGGGCTTTATCTGAATATTCGCTATGAAAACGGCGTTCTTTCCTGTATAACAGGAACCTCCCTGAAGATTTTTACTCTGGATAAGCGTTTGGAGTATGAATGGGATGAAACGGTACGCCGGTATTTTAAGAAGAAACAGGTTCCCTTTACATAAAAAGATAAATTATTAGCACTCATTTAAAATGAGTGCTAATTTTCTGTTGACATTTGGGTAACTCAGTATTAAAATAATCATCAGAGTTTCCTGCAGACGGCGGGAAACAGGATCACAGTGTAAAGGAGAGAATAATATGAGCAGCAGAACAGGCAATTTATCTATTAACAGTGAAAACATATTTCCGATTATTAAAAAATGGCTGTATTCCGACCACGATATTTTTTACAGAGAGCTGGTATCTAATGGATGCGATGCTATTACCAAGTTAAAAAAGCTGGAGCTGATGGGCGAGTATTCCCGTCCTGAGGATCTGGAATATAAGATTCAGGTGACTGTAAATCCAGATGAAAAGACGATTTCCGTGACAGATAACGGACTGGGCATGACTGCAGAAGAGGTAGAGGAGTATATTAACCAGATTGCTTTTTCCGGCGCTCAGGATTTCCTGGAAAAATATAAGGATAAAGCCAATGAGGATCAGATCATCGGCCATTTCGGACTGGGATTTTATTCTGCATTTATGGTTGCAGATAAGGTAACCATTGATACCCGGTCTTACAAAGAAGGAAGCACCCCGGTTCACTGGGAGTCCGACGGAGGTCTGACCTTTGAGATGAAGGACGGCGAGAAGGAAGAGCAGGGAACGACGATTACGCTGTATTTGAATGAGGACAGCTATGAGTTTGCCAATGAGTATCGTGCAAGAGAGGTACTGGACAAATACTGCTCCTTTATGCCTGTTCCGATTTTCCTGGACAATGCAAAGGCAGAGCCCCAGTATGAGACGATTGAAAAGGATGAACTGACTGATAAGGATACGATTGTTGAAACTGTGGTAGAGCCGGCAAAGACGGAAGAAAAGGAAAATGAAAACGGAGAGAAGGAGACCGTTGAGGTAGAGCCTTCCAGAGAACGGTATAAAATTCTTAAACGTCCGGTTGCATTGAACGACGTAACACCTCTGTGGAACAAGCATCCCAATGAGTGTACGGAGGAGGAATACAGGGATTTCTATCGTAAGGTCTTTATGGACTATAAGGAGCCGCTGTTCTGGATTCACCTGAACATGGATTATCCCTTTAACTTAAAAGGAATTCTCTACTTCCCGAAGATCAACACAGAGTATGATTCGATTGAGGGAACCATTAAGCTGTACAACAACCAGGTATTTATTGCAGATAACATTAAGGAAGTAATTCCGGAATTCCTGATGCTGTTAAAGGGAACCATTGACTGTCCGGATCTGCCTTTGAACGTTTCCAGAAGCGCTCTGCAGAATGATGGATTTGTAAAGAAGATTTCCGATTACATTACCAAAAAGGTGGCTGACAAGCTGACCGGTATGTGCAAGACGGATCGGGAAAACTATGAGAAATACTGGGATGACATTGCTCCCTTTATCAAATTTGGCTGCTTAAAGGATGAGAAGTTTGCAGAGAAGATGAATGATTATATTCTCTTTAAGAATCTGGAAGGAAAGTACCTGACTCTGAAGGACTGCCTGGAGGAAAACAAGGAGAAGCATGAGAATACCATTTTCTATGTAACCGATGAGAAGGAACAGAGCCAGTACATCAATATGTTTAAGGCAGAGGGACTGGATGCAGTAATTCTTCCTCACAGTATTGACAGCCCCTTTATCGGACATCTGGAACAGAAGAATGAAGGACTGAAGTTCCTGCGTATTGATGCAGACTTAAACGATACCTTTAAAGAAGAGGTTAAGGAGGATGACGAGGAGTTTAAGAAAAATGCAGATACTCTGAAGGATATCTTCAAGAAGGCTCTGAATAATGACAAGCTGGAAATTAAGGTTGAAAAATTAAAGGATGCCAGCATGTCTTCTGTTCTTACTGTGGCTGAGGAAAGCCGCCGTATGCAGGATATGATGAAGATGTACAATATGTATGGCATGGATCCCTCTATGTTTGGCGGCATGGGTGAAGTTCTGGTTCTGAATGCCAATAACCAGCTGGTTCAGTATGTACTGAATCATGGGGAAGGCGAGAATACAGCGAAGATTTGTGAACAGCTTTATGATCTGGCTCTGCTGGCTCACGGTACTCTGACTCCAGAGCGGATGACGAAGTTTATTGCGCGGAGCAATGAAATCATGATGATGATGGCCGAATAATATATTGAAATCCTGAAAATATATGCTATAATAAGTAGTAATGAAAACTATGTTTTGTAGAGAAAATATTTCAGGAGGCAATTTATGAGCTATAAAATTATTGGCGACAGCTGCCTGGATTTGACGGATGCATTAAAGAAGGATTCCAGATTTGCCACAGTTCCGCTGACACTCCAGGTAGATGATACCATGGTGATAGACGATGACACGTTTGATCAGAAGGCGTTTCTTGCGCTGGTAAAGGCCAGTGAAAACTGTCCCAAGTCTGCATGTCCATCTCCGGATGCCTTTAAGCAGGCTATGGAGTGTGAAGAGGATGACGTATATATTATTACGCTTTCCAGCCATTTAAGCGGAAGCTACAACAGCGCTGTGATTGGAAAAGAGCTGTATGAGGAGGAGCACGGAGCTGATCACAAAAATATTCTTGTGATTGATTCAGAATCTGCTTCTTCCGGAGAACTGAATCTGGCGATGGGAATCTGCGAGATGTATGAGGAAGGTCTTGATTTTCAGGCAATTTCCGAAAAAATTATGAAAAAGCGAGATGACGAGAATGTTTATTTTGTTCTTGACACCCTGGATTTTCTGAGAAAAAATGGAAGACTGACAGGCCTGCAGGCGTTTTTTGCTACAGCGCTCAATATCAAGCCTATTATGGGAGCGGAAAAGGGCGTTATTATCAAGCTGGAACAGGCAAGAGGCATCAATAAAGCCTTTGCCAGAATGTGCGAGATTGCTGTGAAGGAAGCGGGAGAAACTGAGAAAAAGCGGGTGATCATTGCTCACTGCAATTGCCCGGAGCGAGCAGCGCAGGTAAAACAGGAAATGGAAAAACGTGCCTCCTTCCGGGAGATTCTGATTACAGAAACCGCAGGTGTTGCCACGATGTATGCCGGAGACGGCGGAATTATTATGTCCGTTGAAGGATAATCTCAAAAAACAAAGACAGCTGTTAGGACGGGTTTTACAGAAAAGAAAACCATGTTCCTAAACAGCTGTTTTTTATGTCATAGGAAAGTGCGTTCTATGACATAAAAACGCTCCGCGAGGATCGCCATGGGGTGGAAGAGAAGTGGTCTGATGAGACGACCCGCCGCAGGCGGAGAAGCTCGCGGGCGGGCGTCTTTTTTCATTTTTATATGTGGCATCCCTGCGTGATGCCTCGTTCCTGAAAGCGCCGGGTAAGTGTATTCAGTACCAGGCGCTTATTTGCACTCCAAAGGGGAGCAATCAGCAGATTTTTTGGTCCGTCACCGGTGATTCTGTGAATGACGATTTCCGGTGGAAGAAGGGAAACACAGTCAATTACCAGATCCAGATATTCTTCCATAGACATCACCGGAAAGGGAGTCTGCTCATATAGAAGTGCCAGATCCGTGCCCTTTAAAATGTGGAGAAGCTGCAGTTTAATCCCTTGAATGTCGTTTGAGCCCAGCCAGGAAACGGTTTCCAGCATTTGTGTTCTGTCTTCGCCTGGAAGTCCAAGAATCACATGGACAATGACTTCCAGACCCCGGCGGCGAAGCCGGTTTTTGGCATCTGTAAAGCAGTCAAGCTCATAACCACGGCGAATCAGACGGGCGGTATCCGGGTGAATCGTCTGAAGACCCAGCTCAATCCAGACTGGTTTGATTTGGTTTAATTCTTCCAGCAAATCCAGAACCTCCTCCGGAAGACAATCAGGGCGGGTAGCAATGGAGAGAACCCGGATTTCCGGATGAAGAATAGCTGCAGTAAAAAGCTGGCGCAGATAGGAAACAGGGGCATAGGTATTGGTATAGGACTGGAAATAGGCAATATAGGCGCCGGGGGAGGAACCCATTTTCCGGCTGATGCGGGAAATGGCAAGATCAATTTGTCTGTGGACGGACTCTTCCGTCATGCCAGCTGCGCCCTGCAGAGGTACGGCGAAATCTCCGGAACCGCCTGCGCTGCAGAAGATACAGCCGCCAGTTCCAATGGTGCCGTCCCGATTGGGACAGGTCATGCCGCCTTCCAGAGCGATTTTATATACCTTGGTGCCAAAACGGCGTTTCATTTCATAATCAAGAGAGTGGTAGGGTTTTCCATTCCAGTCCATATATAGTTCTCCTTTTATCAGGTCTACTGGTGTCCGCAGCCTGCGCATCCAGCATACTGGCATCCGGTCGGGGTCACGGCGCAGCCTCCCATAGCAGTTTCCCTCAGTTCTCTGGGAAGAGCTCTTCCTACCGTGTACATGGACTCCAGCATTTCATCAAAGGGGATGAGCTGAGAAACTCCGGCAAGGGCCAGTTCTGCTGCAATGAAGGCGTTAGAAACACCGGATGCATTTCTCATCTGACAGGGATATTCCACAAGACCTCCTACGGGATCGCAGACTAATCCCAGCATGTTCATCAGAACTGTGCTGCCGGCAGAAAGACACTGAGAGGGTGTGCCTCCCATCAGCTCGGCAGCAGCTGAAGCCGCCATAGCAGAGGCAACGCCGACTTCAGCCTGACAGCCTCCGACAGCGCCGGCGATGGTAGCATTGCGCATTGCAAGATAGCCAATTGCTCCTGCATGGAACATGGCATCCAGAATCTGCTCCTCAGAGAAGCCATATTCTTCTTTTAAGGCCAGAAGAACTCCAGGAAGAATTCCGGCAGAGCCGGCAGTAGGAGCGGCTACAATAAGGCCCATAGAGGTATTCACCTCCAACACGGCCATAGCATGCATAATTCCACGGCTGACAACATTTCCGCAAATGTTTTTTCCAGCCTGAAGCTGAAGATTCAAAAGCTTTGATTCACCGCCAATCAGCCCGCCGATAGACTTTCGGGGAGAGGTAATGGGGACAGTCGCGGATTCCTCCATAATTTTCCAGGCCTTTCTCATGCGGGAACGGATTTCCTGCCCAGACAGTCCAGACTGGCAGACCTCCCTCTGATACATAATATCTGAAATACTGCAGTTGTTTTTTTTGCATAATGCCAAGAGTTCTCTGGCATTTTTAAAATCAACCGGTTCTAAGCAGTCTGATTCCTCCGGGGAGGAGCTGTCAGCGTACGCTGTTAGAACAGGCTGGTCCTTGTGTACCAGCATTACATCCTGAACAGAAGGATTTTTTCGGATCAATTCACTGACAGAATCAGGAAGCGCGTCATCAGATTCAACAATAGAATAAGCAGTCTGTCCTTTTTCTTCCCGGAACAGCTTCATAAATGCGATATTGATGTTTTCACTGGCAAGGCAGGAAGTGATGTGAGCCACAACGCCAGGGGTATCCTTGTGAATGGCAATTACCGTGCTGTATTCTCCGGTAAAATCCACATCTACCTGATTGATTCTGGAAATACGGATTTTGCCTCCGCCCAGAGATTCTCCGCGCACAGTCATGGTCTGGCCGGCTGCGTTGGTCATAGAAATATCCACAGTATTGGGATGACTGACTTCGGTAGCTTCATTGGGAATAAACTGGTATTCCAGTCCACGCTCGCTGGCAATGCGAAAGGAATCCGGGATCCGGCGGTCATCGGTATTAAAACCCAGAATACCGCCTAAAAGTGCCCGGTCAGTGCCGTGTCCGCGGTAGGTTTTTGCAAAAGACCCGTAAAGGGTAAATACAACCTTTCTTAAAGGTCCGTTAATCATTTTCTGCGCCAGAAATGCGAGGGAATCTGCCCCGGCTGTGTGAGAGCTGGAGGGGCCAATCATATTTGGGCCAAGCACATCAAAAACACTGATAGATGCCATAGTTTTGTCTCCTTTAAAAAATTTTGTAACTGTTCAGGACGGCCATCTTCTTGTCAGGCAAAGCCGAACAAGAAGCGTCGGAGATTCTTCTGATGTGAGAACTGGCTGGAAAATCCGCTTACAAGCAAGCTTGACATGAATTTTCTGCCAGTTCCCGCGCTGTTCTGACTAGTTACAGAAAAATTCTTGTTTGTCATCTTTGCACCTACAATATATCATGTTCGATAAATATAATCAAATTCAATCTTTTACTAGGATTACCCAGGACAGGAAAGGAAAAACAGAAGGGATGCGGCTTCCTGTTTTGAGCCTCTGGTTCAGGAACATGAAATTCCGCAGGAAATCAAAGAATATTGTATTGTACCGACCCGGGAAGGTGTGTTATACTTTGGACAGTTCTAAAAAATGACAACCGTTCAGCCTTGTGAAGATTCAGACAGGGAAATGCATTGCAGGCGGGCAAGAAGATGCAGGGTCGAACGGTTAGAAAAAATATAAGTTTGGAGGGTATAAAAATGAAAGCAGCAGAAACCTTGCAGTTGCTTGATTCTCCGCAGGCAGCAGCGTTGATGGAGAAGCTTTATGGAAGAGAGGCGGCAGAAAACACAGGGCGTTACCGGGATATGATCGGTAAATTCCAGAAAACCTTTGGAGATCGTGATATTCTGATGTTCAGTTCCCCGGGACGGACGGAGATCAGTGGAAATCACACGGATCACAATCACGGCAAGGTTCTTGCCGGAAGCATTAACCTGGACTGTGTAGGCGTTGCGGCAAAGAATGATTCCTCTAAGGTAAACATTATCAGCGAGACCTTTCAGCAGGAATTTACTATTGATCTGAACGATCTGGAGCCCAGCCCCAAAAAGGCAGGAACTGTGGATCTGGTTAAGGGACTTCTGAGGGGATTTCAGGAGAAAGGATTTCAGATAGGTGGATTTGATGCGTATATTACAAGCAATGTAATCAGCTCTGCAGGGGTCAGCTCCTCTGCTTCCTTTGAGATGCTGCTGTGCTCTATGCTGAATCGATTCTTCAATGATGGCAGGATGGATACGGTTGCCTATGCACATGTAGGAAAATATGCAGAGAATGTATACTGGGATAAGGCTTCCGGCCTTCTGGATCAGATGGCCTGTGCGGTAGGCGGACTGATTACGATTGATTTTGCCAATCCGTCAACTCCGGCGGTAGAGAAGATCGATTTTGATTTTGCATCCAGAGATCACAGCCTTATTATTGTACAGACAGGAAAGGGACATGCAGATTTGAGCGCAGATTATTCCGCAGTTCCGTCTGAGATGAAGAAGGTAGCAGAGTATTTTGGCAAAGAGGTGTGCGCAGAGATTACAGAGGAGCAGGTCATTGACAACCTGAAAGCAGTTCGGGAATTTGCCGGTGACCGGTCTGTGATGCGGGCTCTGCACTTCTTTGAGGAAAACCGCCGGGTAGACGCTGAGGTGGCAGCTTTGAAGGAGGGCCGGTTTGAGGACTTCCTGAGCAATATTACAGCTTCCGGCAATTCTTCCTGGAAGTGGCTGCAGAACTGCTATACAAACAGTGATTACCAGGAACAGGGAATTTCCGTTGCTCTGGCTTTGACTGAGCTGTTTATTGAGAAAAAGAAGAAGGGAGCCTGCAGAATTCACGGCGGCGGATTTGCCGGCGTTATTATGGCAATGCTTCCCAATGAGATTGTGGATGAGTATGTTGCATATATGGAAAAGGCGCTGGGAGAAGGCTGCGCTTACCGGATGAGCATTCGTCCTTATGGGGCAATCTGTGTGAATGATGCAGTCTGATGACGGCGAAGGGGCTTTTGATGAGAAGGATTTCTGACAGGGGATAAGGAGTTTCTGAAGAAAAGAAAATATTTTCTGAAGAGAACAAGGAAAAATCCAGAAGGAAACAGAGAATTTTCTGAAAAAACGAAGTTTTTCTGCAGGGAGCAAAAGGTAAGGAAACAAGGAATGTATGGGGCAGGCATGGAAAACGTGATTGTTCCGTACATTCTTTCTTTTTTTTCAGATTTGTGGTATGATGTCCCGGTTAATGAAAAAATGGAGTACAGGACAGAACAATGAGACAGAAAAAATTAATCATTCTCTTTTTTTATATGGCGCTTCTGGCTGCCTGTGCCGGTATTGTATGGCTTCTGGGACGGCTAAACAGCCCTGTGGAGCCGGGAAAGCCATCTGTACAGGAATCGGAGTATCCGGAACAGACGGAGACTTCCGTGGAGGAAACTCTGACCGGAGAAACAGAAGGGGAACAGCCCACTGAAACAGGTTCGGAAGAAGGGCTGGAGGTTTCAGGAAGACCGGCAGGGACAAATAAGCCCGGGGGACAGATGGAAATTCTGGACGAAACACCGCCGCCCTACGAACCGCCGAGACTGATGCTGGTGTCGGATCTTCACTATATGAGCGCCTCCACTCACGATGATGGGAAGGCCTTCTGGAACATGGTGAAGTCGGATGACGGGAAGGCTCATCAGTACAGCGAACAGCTTCTGGATGCTTTGGCAGCCAGAGCGCTTGAGGAAAAGCCGTCGGCTCTGGTGCTTTCTGGCGATATTACTCTGAATGGAGAAAAGGAAAATCATTTGGAGCTGGCAAAAAAACTGAAGGAGATCCAGGACGGAGGAGTTCCTGTGGTGGTGATTCCGGGAAATCACGATATCCAGAATCACAATGCAGCAGTATATTTTGGAGAGAAGAAAGAGACAGCAGAGTATCTTACCTCAGGGGATGACTTTTATGAAATTTATCATTCTTTTGGATATGATCAGTCCCCGAACCGAGATCCGGCTTCTTTAAGTTATGTGTATCCGGTGGATCCCTGGCACTGGCTTTTGATGCTGGACACCTGTCAGTATGAGGACGGGAATCATGTAAACGGACGTTTGAAGCCGGAAACTCTAAAGTGGCTGGAGGTTCATCTTCAGGTGGCCCAGGAACACGGAATTCAGGTTCTTCCTATCGGACATCATAATCTGCTTTGGGAAAGCCGCCTGTATACGGATGACTGTACAATGGAAAATTATCAGGAGATAACGGCACTTTTTGAGAAATATCAGGTTCCTCTCTATGTCAGCGGTCATCTCCATGTCCAGAGAGTGAAAAAGCATCAGCCGGAGCCGGGAGAGCAGCAGGAATATGGAATTTCTGAGATTGTTCTTGGGGCCGTTTCCCTGTCGCCAAACCACTATGGGATGTTGTCCTGGGATGATTTGGGTGGAATGCATTTTGAAACAAATCAGCTGAATCTGGAGGGATGGCTTCCTGAAGTGGAAAACTACGAGGAATGGTCTGAGTCTTTTTTTAAAGAGATTATTCGTACTCAGACAGAGAAAAAGATTTCTCTGGTTCCAGATGATTTAAAGAAGCTTATGGCAGAGCTTTATACGGATGTGTATTATGATTACTGTGCCGGAAACAGGATAGAAAAAGAAACAGTGATCCGGCGGCGGGCCTATGCTCTCTGGATGAGGGCAGAGCCGGAGAATCCCTGTGTGGATCAGATCATGCAGATGATAAAGGACGGAGGGAGCGAGGCAAAGGTCTGGCATTGGGAGCCAGAATATCCTATTGTGAGGGAAAACTTTCAGGAAGAGGCGGAAGAGACAGCCGCAGAGGAGGAATGAGGAAAATGACAGAGAATAATAGAAATAGGACACAGCAGAAGGAAGCAGAGGAACCTGGAAACAGAAAACGTCCTCTTATCGGTCTGGTTCCCCTGTATGATGAATTTAAGGACAGTTACTGGATGCTTCCTGGATATATGATTGCCCTGGAAGAGGCCGGAGCAATTCCGGTGATGATGCCGCTTACTGCAGAGGAGGGAGCGGTCAGTCAGCTGGCAGAGCAGCTGGACGGATTTGTACTTACCGGAGGCCATGATGTAGATCCGGCTGTTTACGGAGAAGAAAAACGGGAGGTGTGCGGAACCCTTTGCCAGCAGAGAGATCAGATGGAGAAGCTTCTGCTTCAGGAGGCTTTAAAACTGGACAAGCCGGTATTTGGCATTTGCCGGGGACTGCAGTTCCTCAATGGATATTTGGGCGGAACTCTGTATCAGGATCTGGAAACAGAATATCCTGCATCCGGAACAGGAGAAGAAAATCAGGTGAATCACAGAATGAAGCCGCCTTATGATGGAGAAGCGCACAAGGTCAGGATTCTTCCGGAATCCTTCCTGGAAAGTATTCTTGATCAGCAGGAGATAGGAGTAAACAGCTGCCATCATCAGGGCATCCAGAAGCTGGCTCCAGTTCTTGAAGCTGCGGCTGTGGGGCCGGATGGTTTGATTGAAGCAGTAGAAATGCCGGGAAAACGGTTTGTGGCAGCTGTTCAGTGGCATCCGGAATTTTCCTTCCGGAAAAGCGGGGAAAGCAGAAAAATTTTGGCTAAATTTGTAGAAGCCTGCTGTGGAAATGCCGGGAAAACCCTGTGATTCTGTGCGAAAGCCATATTGACGGATGGATTCATCTGCGATTACAATAGATATGGTGAAAAAGAGAACAAAAAAGATAGAAAAGCAAGAGGGGGGATTGAAACATGAACTTATCTGAAAAACTTGTTTCTGCCTGTGGAAAGCTCATTGAGAACTGTACAAACAGGGAGCTTTACGAGGCGCTTTTAACTATGGTGCAGCAGGAGGCCTGTGCCCGCATAGCAGAGACAGGAAAGAAAAAAGTATATTATATTTCAGCAGAATTTCTGATTGGAAAACTGCTTTCGAATAACCTGATTAATCTGGGCTGGTATGATGAGATCCGGGAGATTCTGGCAGCAGCAGGAAAGGATATCGGTCAGATTGAGGAAGTGGAGCCGGAGCCTTCCCTTGGAAACGGCGGGTTGGGCCGTTTGGCAGCCTGCTTCCTGGATTCTATGGCAAGTCTTGGATTAAACGGCGATGGAATCGGTCTGAATTATCACCTGGGACTGTTTCGACAGGAATTTGAAGAGGAACTGCAGAAAGCGGTTCCCAATCCCTGGATAGAAGAGAAAACCTGGCTGTTAAAGAGAGAGACAACGTATCCTGTTTCTTTTGGCGGCTTTACGGTTCAGTCCCGTCTTTATGATATTGCAGTAACCGGCTACAAAAACCGCACCAATATGCTTCACCTGTTTGATCTGGATACTGTAGACGAAGGTCTGGTAAAGGATGGAATTGATTTTGATAAGGAAAATATTGCCAAAAACCTGACGCTGTTTTTATATCCTGACGACAGCGATGAGGAAGGCCGTAAGCTTCGAATTTATCAGCAGTATTTTATGGTCAGCAGCGGCGCTCAGTATATTCTGGACGAATGTGAAAGAAAGGGAAGCACCCTCCACGATCTTCCTGATTATGCAGTGATTCAGATCAATGATACCCATCCGTCTATGGTAATTCCAGAGCTGATTCGTCTCCTGACCGGGCGCGGCATTGCGTTTGATGAGGCAGTGGAGCTTGTGAAAAAGACCTGCGCCTACACCAATCACACGATCCTGGCAGAAGCCCTGGAGAAGTGGCCTATTTCTTATTTGAAGGAAGTAGTTCCTCAGCTGGTTCCGATTATTGAAATTTTAGATGATCGGATCCGCAGAAAATACCAGGACGAGGCTGTGGCGATTATTGATAAAAACGATGTCGTGCATATGGCTCATATGGATATCCACTATGGATTTTCTGTTAATGGAGTGGCATACCTGCATACAGAGATTTTAAAGAACAGTGAGCTGAATGCTTTTTATCAGCTGTATCCGGAGAAATTCAACAATAAGACTAACGGAATTACCTTCCGCCGGTGGCTGCTTCACTGCAACCATCCGCTGGCAGATCTGATTACAGACCGTATTGGCAATCAGTACAAAAAGGATGCGGCTCTTCTGGAGCTTATGACAGCCTGCTCTGACGAGGAAACCTTAAAGCAGCTTCTGGAAATCAAGCATCAGAATAAGCTTGCTTTAAAAGCATATTTAAAAGAAACCCAGAATGTGGACATTGATGAAAATTCCATCTATGATATTCAGATTAAGCGTCTTCACGAGTACAAGCGCCAGCAGATGAATGCGCTGTATGTGATTCACAAATATCTGGAGATTAAGCGGGGCAAAAAGCCGGCAAGACCGATTACCGTGATTTTCGGTGCCAAGGCGGCTCCGGCCTATGTGATTGCGAAGGATATTATTCATCTGATTCTCTGTCTTCAGAAGCTGGTGAACGAGGATCCGAAGGTCAGCCCGTGGCTGAAGGTGGTTATGATTGAAAACTACAATGTAACCAAGGCAGAAAAGCTGATTCCGGCCTGCGATATTTCTGAGCAGATTTCTCTGGCATCCAAGGAAGCCAGCGGAACCGGCAATATGAAGTTTATGTTAAATGGCGCAGTTACCCTGGGCACCATGGATGGAGCCAATGTGGAGATTGCAGAGCTGGTTGGAAAAGACAATATTTATATTTTCGGTGAGTCCAGTGAGACAGTAATTGACCATTATGCCAAGGCTGATTATGTTTCCAGAGAGTATTATGAGAAGGATGCGGACATCAAAGAGGCCGTGGACTTTATCATAGGCAAGGAAATGATGAAGATTGGACATAAGGAAAATCTGGAACGGCTTTACAAGGAACTGCTGAATAAGGACTGGTTTATGACACTTCTGGATTACAGAAGCTACGCTGAGGCAAGAGAAAAGGCTTATGCCGATTACGAGGATCGGATGAGCTGGGCCAAAAAGATGCTGGTAAATATCAGCAAGGCCGGATTCTTCTCTTCTGACCGGACGATCGCCGAGTACAATCGGGATATCTGGAAGCTGGGCAAGTAAGAGGCATAGCTGTAAAAAGAAAAGATCAAATAACAATATATGATTGCCATTCGTGATTCGAAAATGACAAGTCAAAAGGGGGGCCGCAAATGCGGCCCCTCAGACTTTTTATAGGGAAACCGTGGAGGTACATTCCGCCGGTTCTGCCGTTACCAGATCATAGCGGTAGGCTGAGAGAATAAAGCCTACTAAAACCATATTAAATACCATAAGCCCATGGTGAAGATAAGGCTGAGAAGGGCGACAGCGGCTGCGCTCCAACGGTATCCGGGCAAAAAGAAAATGGAAAAAATACCCCAGGCGGCAGCAAGCAGCAGTCCGGTTCGGATGGTACGTTTCCTGCTTTTTCTGAATCGGTAAAACAAAAAGGAAAACAGTACGGGAAGAAAAAGCACAGGGAAAAAGGTGCCTGCCAGGTGGCTGATTTTCCAGGCCCAGGAAAAATGACCGAAACGGGAAAGGCAGTTCAGGACAAGGAAAAACAGGTACAGAATTCCTATTCCAAAGGAGAGGGGTTTCCAATGGCGGATAAAAAAGGATACCCCTTCCATACAGTCAGAAGCAGAAGGGCTGTGCCTGGAAGATATACAGATATCCACCGGAATTTTGCTCCGGTGTCCAATTCATAAATCCGGCCAGGACAAATCCTGCAAGGAGAAGCAGAAGTGACAGGACTGTGAGTACAGGAGTTCTGCGAATTTGGTGAACAGCATTCAGCTCAGTTCCAATGATGATCGGATCCCCCATTTGATGGACAGCCTGCTGGAAGGCTTTCTCTGATTCAATGCCTTCGTTTTTTAATTCGTCTGCCAGATCTTCAATATGCTCCTCCAGCTCCCGGCGAATGGAAGGATGGAGCGGTTTCCAGGCAATCTGGTCGGTAACTTCATCCAGAAACCGGGAAACAGAATTTTCAGCAGGTTTCTTTTCCAAATCACACACACCCTATCACTACATGCTCCAGAACCTGATTGACAGCAGCTTCATAAGTTTTCCACTCCTGAGTCTTTTCTTTCAGAAGCTTTTTTCCATGCGGGGTAATGGCATAATATTTGCGGATCTTGCCGGTGTCTGCAGTCTGCTGAAAGCTGGTGACAGCGCCCTGTTGTTCCAGGGTGTGAAGAATGGGATAGAGCGTTCCTTCTTTTAGCTGAAAGACATTTCGGCTGCGCTGTTCCATCAGCCGGATCATCTGATAGCCATACAGAGGTTCCTCTTCCAGCAGCTTTAATACCAGCATGGAGGTACCGATAGCCATATATCGTTTATCCATAAGCATAGCTCCTTTCTTATATATAGATAATCTAGGCATATAAAAATTATACTTAGATTATCTATGCATGTCAAGAAAAAGCTACAGTAAAATAATTGTACCTTTTCCAACCAGATTGATGTTTGATATTTCGGGCAGAACGCGGTATAGTCGTGTCTGGCAGACAGGGCGTCTGCTGGACGACCGTTTAAGCGGCGTTTACACAGGGATTGTGAATATGAAAAGAATATAAGCAGCAAAGGGGCTGCAAAGGGGAAGGTATGGCTATCAAGCAAATTGAAAATCCGATTGCGCGGAAGCTGGCGGAGTATGGACTGATTACAATTAGTATCTGGATTATGGTAGTGGGAATTTATTTTTTCAAATTTCCCAACAATTTTGCATTTGGAGGTGTGACCGGTTTTTCCACGGTAATCAGCAAGATTACCCAATGGTCAGCCAGTGATTTTACATTTATTGTAAATACCGGGCTTCTGGTAATCGGTTTTCTGTTTTTGGGACGGGATGTAGGGCTTAAGACCGTGTATGCAAGTATGCTGATGTCAGTCAGCCTGTCTGCGCTGGAGCGGGTTTATCCCATGCATTCTCCTTTGACTTATGAGCCTATGCTGGAACTGGTATTTGCCATTTTTTTGCCGGCAGTAGGGTCTGCGATTCTGTTTAATATCGGAGCATCCAGCGGCGGAACTGACATTATTGCCATGATACTGAAAAGTCATTCCAGTTTGAATATTGGAAGCGCTCTGTTTCTGGTGGATGTGGCATCGGTGCTGATGGCATTTTTTGTAATCGGTCCGACAACGGGACTGTATTCTACGGTAGGATTGATGGCGAAATCTCTGGCTATTGACGGTGTAATCGAGAACATCAACCAGTGCAAATGCTTTAATATTATTTGTGATGATCCAGATCCTATCTGTCATTTTATTATCCATGAGCTTCACAGAAGCGCTACGGTTTATAAGGCAGAGGGCGCCTTTACTCACCACAGCAAGACCGTGATTATGACAACCATGAAGCGGGGGCAGGCAGTACGCCTTCGAAATTTTATCCGAAAGACAGAGCCGACGGCATTTATTCTGATTTCTAATTCCAGTGAGATTATTGGAAAGGGATTTTTAAGCAATTAGATTGGCTGTAGTCTGCCGGACCAACTGGGAAATGTCCGCATATAGTAGAAGTATCAGTGATGCATCTGCTTTATGAGGAGGAATCCTATGGAATATCAGAATATAACAGGGCCGACAAAAGCCCAGCAGGAATTTATTGAACGCGAACAAATGCATAAGAAAAAGGTAGCGGTCTGGCGCATGATGCTGCTGGTACTTCTGCTTGCCATGTGGGAACTCTGTACGAGGCTGGGAATGATGGATGCTTTCATTTTCAGTTCACCGTCCAGAGTTCTCTTGTGTTTCTGGAGAATGGTACGGGATAAAAGTATCTTTGGACATATTGGAATTACTCTGATGGAAACTCTGGTAAGCTTTCTGATTGTGACAGCAGCAGGGACGGCGGCAGCGGTGGCTCTCTGGTTCAGCCGCAGTGCATCGGAGATTCTGGAGCCGTATCTGGTTATGCTGAACAGCCTTCCCAAGTCAGCCCTGGCTCCCATGCTGATTGTCTGGCTTGGCAATCATGTGTATACCATTGTGGCAGCAGCTGTTTCCGTTGCATTATTTGGCTCTATTTTGACCCTTCACACAGGATTTCAAAGCGTAGATCCAGAAAAGATCAAGCTGATTTATTCCCTTGGGGGAAGCCGCCGAGACGTGCTTTCAAAGGTACTGCTGCCGGGTTCGGTTCCCATGTTGATCAGCAACATGAAGGTCAACATCGGGCTTTGTCTGGTGGGCGTTATTATCGGAGAGTTTCTGGCGGCGCAAAAAGGGCTGGGATATTTGATTATTTATGGGAGTCAGGTATTTCAGCTGGATCTGGTCATGACGTCCATCGTTTTGCTGTGCCTGTTTTCTACTGTCTTGTATAAGGGAATTGGATGGCTGGAAAAGCGGGCAAGATGAGAAGTTGATAGTGCGGGTATGTGAGGAGGAAAAGGTTGCAGTTGTACATGGGATCAAAATCATGTATAATAGAAAGCAATTGATTGCTATGAAAGGGACAGACGATAAGCTTTGGAGCATGGAGTACTTACAGAGTGCAGGGGGAAAATCGCCATATGAAATCCATTCGCAGAGTAATTCGACAGAATCATCTGGTTGTTATTTTGCTGACCAGTATGTTTATTGTAGTTAATATATTAGTATATACTGCAACTTACAGCACTTACCAAAGACTTCTTCAAGACTATCAGGAAGTGAATGAACTGTTTACAATTAATAATGACAGGAAGACCAATTTTATCCTTTATAGCAAGAGCCATGATGAAGGGGCCCTTCAACAGTACTATGATTCCAGTATTCGATTGGAAAAGGGGCTGGAAAATCTGGAAGGACAAATGCAAAGAGATCGGGAATGCAAAATGCTGTACCGGATTCTCTGTCAGGTGATGGACTATCGGTTTGAAATGGCAGAATCTTATATTCAGCCAGGAAAACAGTATAATCCGGGAATTTTGGAGGATCTGGCTGCGGTGGATCTGACTACAGATCGGTGTCTGAATCAGCTGGTAAGCCGGTATTTGGAGTATCTAAATGCAACCTTTGGTGATTTCAGCCGCCATGTAAATTCTGTGAATATTGTGTTGAATCTGGTTTTGATCGGAGGATGTCTGTTCAGTCTTTTGCTGAATTACTATATGAATCGGCGAGTTATGTATTCAATTGAAAATTTGACCAAGGCCGCTCAGGAAATTACCAGCGGGAATTTTGAGGCAGGGGATATTGAAAAGACAAGTTTTGCAGAACTCAATCAGGTTTCCAGTGCTTTTGATCAGATGAAGCATACGATCCGGAATATGATTACAGAGCTGAATGAAACGCACCAGATGAAAGAACGGCTGGCGGAGGCAAAGATCCGGGAACTGCAGATGCAGATGAATCCCCATTTTCTTTTTAATACGTTGAGTCTAGTTATACGGAGTATTCAGCTGGGCGAGAGAGACACATCTATTCAACTGGTTAAGGCTATCTCTAAAATTCTGCGCAGCAGTATTGAGATTAAGACAACTTCTATTCCATTAGATGATGAAATTGAACTTTTGCAGGCATATCTATATATTCAGAAGCTTCATTTGAAGGGCAGAATTACATTTTGCCTGGATGTAAGAAAGTCCTTTCTGGAGAATGCCTTTCAGATCCCTCCTCTGACTATTCAGCCGCTGGTGGAAAATAGTATCCAGCACGGTTTGAAGGATCGGGTACGCGGAGGAAAAGTGGATATTCTGATTACAGAAAAGCCGGATTATATGGAGGTTGTTGTGGCAGATAATGGAGTAGGTTTTCCAGAACATGGGGAATGGCCGCCAGAGAATAAGGAGGGAACGCCGGAGCAGAGGCAAAATAACGGAAAGGAATCTGGGCAGGCCGTGATTTCCAGAACTTCTATTGGATTGAATAATGTGAGAGAGCGGCTGGAGCTGTTTTACAGGAAAAAGGATGTTCTTCAGATTGAACGGATAGACGGAATTACAAAAATAACTATGAAGCTGTATAGAACAGAGGACGACACACGAAAGAGACAGGAGGAAGACGTATGCTGCGAGTGATATTGGCGGACGATGAACAATATGAGCGGGAATATCTGGAGCGGATAATCCAGGAAAGCTATCCGGGTCTTCTGGAGATTGTGGATACGGCTGTAGATGGAGTTGATCTGATGGAAAAGCTGGAGCGGTGTAAGCCTCATATTGTCCTTCTGGATATAAAAATGCCCAGAATGAATGGGCTGGAGGCGGCAGATCAGATTCGAAAGAAGTATCCAGATATTCAGATGGTGGTGATTTCTGCTTACAGTGATTTTTCATTTGCTAAGCAGGCTTTGAAGTTGGGAGTGACGGATTATCTTCTGAAGCCTTATCTGGATTCGGAACTGCGCGAAACTCTGGACAAAGTAATTTCCCGATCCAGAGAGCGAGAAGATTCTCTGGATCTTCTATCTTATTCCGGAATAGAACAGGATTCGAATGATTTTGATTTTTATCGGGATTTGGAAAAAGATCTGTTGTGGAATCTGTTTTTCCGGAGAATGGAAGCAGAATCTATGAAACGTCGTTTGGCTTTGTGGGAAGTTGGCGAGGGGTGGATGAAAGTGGTTCTGATTTCCAGTCCGGCACTTGTGTCCATGGGAGGGTTTTCGCAGGAGGTTCTGAAAAATTATTTTCATATGGCAGGAGTAAAGGTGCTTAACAGCATTTGGATGGATCAGATGGCTATTCTTTTGTATTCGGAGCAGGAAGATGCATTTACAGAGCTGACTGGCTGTACTAGGAGAGCAAGAGATTATCTGGCAGGGGAAAGACAGATTCCAGTAGCCTGCGGAGTCAGCGGAACATGCAGCAGTCCAGAGGAGCTGCCGGAGGCCTACGAGGAGGCAGCTTCCTATATTCGTGATTATTATGGAGATGATGTACACCAATCCTTTATGGAGAGAACAGAAGGAATGAAACAGATCTGCCAACTGGAGGAGAAAATCAGCACTGCCCTAGCTGCAGAGGAACGGGAGGATGGAGAAGAGCTTTTAACAGAGCTGATAGAAGAACTGGAAAGGCATTTGATGTATCAGGAGCTGGCAGTGAAACTGAATTTCGGGAGAAGTTTGATGACGATTATTCGGAATATTAATCAGATGCCGGGAATTCGGGTGAAAACCAAGGAGGCTGTGGCTCGGTTTGAAAAGCTGGGGCAGCTGAATTTCAGCGGTGAGAATCTGAAATACCACGCAGATTATTTTTCAGAAATGAAAATCCAGAGGGTGTGACCAAAACGGAGGAAAAGCAGATGAAAGGAACTCTGAGGCTGTCTCTGTTTGTGGCAATAGTTTCTCTGGCAGGAGCGTTTGGGCAGACGGGATGTGGGTCAGTATTACAGGGAGAGCATAAGGAAAAGCAGAGAATAACAGAGCCTGAGCTGGTTCTCTGTTATGGGGAGGTCAATCAGGAAGGCCATATTATGACAGATTCTGCCAAGTATTTTGCAGGGCGGGTGGAAGAACTGAGCGGAGGGCGGATAACTGTAGAAATTTATCCGTCAGGCCAGATGGGAGATGATGCCCAGTGCTATGAGGCGATGAAAATGGGCGCGCTGGATCTATATAGGGGAAACAGCGCCTCGCTGGCAGAGTGTGGGGATCTGATGATTTCAGCTCTGGCGCTGCCTTATATTTTCCGGGATAGGGAGCATTTCTGGAAAGTGTGCAGAAGTAACCTTGGAAAGGAAATTCTGGAGGATATCCAGAACCACAATACCGGAATGATTGGGCTTGCATATCTGGATGAAGGGGCGAGAAATTTTTTAACGACAGATTCTCCTGTAAGAAGACTGGAGGATATGAAAAACCGGAAAATTAGAATGCAGATTTCTGATCTGATGGAGGATACGGTGGCTGCTCTTGGGGCGGAGGCGGTTCCTATTTCCTATGCAGAGCTGTATACGGCTTTGGAATCTGGAAGTGTTGAGGGAGCAGAAAACCCTCCGATCAGCTATTACTATAATCGATTTTATGAGGTAGCTCCTTATTATGTAAAGGATTGTCATACCTATGCTCCAGGCGTGATTCTGGCAAGCCAGGTGACCTGGGAAAATTTAACAGAGGATCAGAGGTATGTACTGTTAACGGCAGCAGAGCTGACCCAGGAATATAATAAAAAAGAGATTGAACAGGCGGATGAACAGGCCTACAAAAATCTGGAATGGATGGGCGTAGAGATTACAGAAGTGGAGGATCCGGAGGCGTGGAGAGAGGCTATGAAGCCGGTTTATGAAAAGTATGGTTCCAGGTTTCGGAGTGTAATCCAGAGAGTTCAGGCCATGAAATGAGAAGACCGGAAGCGGAAAGCACAGATGTTGGAATGAAATGGCTGTATATAAAATGTACGGGAAATACCCATAACTGCAAATGAAGAAGCATATAAATGACAGATAAAGGAGAAAAGACTATGAATTACGGACTGATGAAGCTGCCAAGAAACCGGGTGCGCCGCAATTATCTGGGAGGAGCAGGGATTGATCGTCTCCACGGAGAGAGTGTGTGCCGTGATAATGACCAGCCAGAGGAATGGGTTGGATCTATGGTAGAAGCAGTAAATCCAGGGATGGAACCAGTGGATAAGGAAGGTCTTGCAAAGGTAGAGACAGAAGATGGAGAATTTTTCCTGCGAGATCTGGTAGATAGATCCAGAAAATATTATCTGGGAGACAGCATTCACAAAGATGGAACCTGGCAGCTGAGCTTTCTTTTGAAAATTCTGGATTCAGCTATGCGCCTTCATGTACAGGTTCATCCCACAACCCAGTTTGCGAATGAGGTAATGGGAAAGCCCTACGGAAAACTGGAATGCTATTATATTTTAAAGGTGAGGGAGGGAATTGATCCCTATATTCGCCTGGGATTTCAGCATGCACCGACCCGGGAGGACTGGAAAGCAATTGTAGAAGCTCAGAATATGGAAAAAATGGATGCCTGTTTTGAGAAGATTCCGGTAAATCCGGGAGAGGTATGGTATATTCCAGGAGGAATGCCTCACGCAATCGGAGAGGGAATTACCATGCTGGAAATTATGGAGCCATCGGATCTGGTGGTGCGCTGCGAATTTTCACGGGAAGGGATTGTAGTTCCGGAGGAAGCGCGGTTTATGGGCCGAGGGCTGGATTTTTGCCTTGACATTTTTGATTATACAGAATATTCTAAAGAGGAAATTGTGGATCGCTGCCGGATTAAGCCGGAAATTTTGGCAAAAACAGACTCCTATGAGCGTCAGCGCTTGGTAGGAGAGACATTGACGTCCTGCTTTTTTGTGGACAAGGTGGAGGCATGGAAGCCCTCTGCAATTACCCACAATGAAAAGTTTACACTTGGAGTGGTATGCAGTGGTTCTTGCATTTTAGAGCAGGAAGGACAGCAGATTCGCCTGAAACAGGGAGACAGCTTTGCTATTGCGGCGGCAGTGAAGCAGTGGAATATTCTTCCAGAGGAGGAAACAGAGCTTGTGATTGTATATCCAGGAAAGAATATGGAAGAATAACGGAAAACTGAAAATAGAAAGAATAAGTAAAGAGAGCAGAAATAGCGCTAAGAAAACGTTTATAAAACGCTAAAAATACGCTAAGACTGACTCTCTTTTCTTGACTTCAAATATGTAAACGTTTATATTTTGTATAGCATCAAAATTTTCGTAACTATTCAGAGAAGGAGAGGTATTGGTATGAAAAGAAAACATGTTTTAGCAGGGGTTCTTGCAGTGGCAATGACAATGCTTAGCGCATGCAGCGGTATGCCGGGAATGGGAAACGCACAGCCGGCAGCTGGTGAAGGAAGCAGCACGGGAGAGGGGCAGGATAAGGTATATGAGCTGAAGATATCCACCTCACAGACAGAACAGTCTCTGATTACCAGAAATTATCAGAAGCTGGCAGATGAACTAAATGAACGCTCTGGTGGAAGGCTGAAAGTAACGGTTTTTCCGGCAGGACAGTTGGGAAGTGATGAGGATGTATTGGAGCAGGCTATTCAGGGTGCTAATGTGGCAGTTAATACGGATGCATCCCGTATGGGGCAGTATGTAAAGGATTTTTCCATTCTGATGATGGGTTATTTTGCAGATAATTATGATGAATGTTATAAGGTTACTCAGACAGATACCTTTAAAGGGTGGTGTGAGACTCTGTCAAAGGATCACGGTATCAAGATTCTTTCCTTTGCTTTTTATGACGGTCCCCGCCAGTTTATGACGAACAAGGAAATCAAAACTCCTGAGGATTTAAATGGTATGAGAATCCGAACCATTGGTCAGGAGGTATGTACTGAGACAATCCAGGCAATGGGAGCAACCCCCATTTCTATGTCCTGGGGTGAGGTTTATAACGGAATTCAGTCCAAAGCGCTGGAGGGCTGTGAGGTACAGAATACCTCAAGCTATCCGTCCAGAATTTATGAGGTATGCAAGTATCAGGCTAAGACAAACCACTTCCAGCTGATGCAGGGACTGGTATGCGGACAGAATTGGTTTGAAAGTCTTCCGGAAGATCTGCAGACTCTTCTGGTTGAGACATCCAATGAAATTGGTAAGGAAACAGCGGCCAATGTTATGACCGAGGTAGAAGAAGCAGAGAAAAAGATGATTGAGGCAGGCGTTACTGTAACGGAACCGGATCCGGCACCCTTTAAGGCAGCGGTAGATCCGATTTATGATAAGCTGGGATATACCGAGTTAAGAGAGCAGCTGTATAAGGAAATTGGAAAAACCAATTAACTGAATACAGTGACAGAGAAATGATTTTGAAACATTTTGGAATGAGGAAATGATATGAAAAAGATTTCTGAGAAGATATTGAAAATTGAGGAGATACTGGCAGGAGGCATGCTGATTCTGATTTCCGTTCTGGTATTTTTGTCAGCAGTGGCAAGAACCATAGGAATGCCGGTGAACTGGGCACAGGATGTATCACTGCTTGCCTTTGCATGGCTGACCTTTATTGGCTCAGATATTATTGCAAAAAGTGGAAGCCTGATTCGGATTGATATGCTGGCAGATAAGCTTCCAGCTTCCGTGCAGAAAATTCTGACCCTGATTTTTGATGTAATGATGGTGTTATTTTTGCTGATTCTTATTGTATATGGATTTATGTTGGTATCTCAGAGCTGGAACAGAACCTTTAATACCTTGAAAATGAGTTATGCCTGGTGTACGCTGGCCGTTCCGATTGGTTCTCTTTTGATGATTTTTACCATTATAGGAAAACTGATAGGGGATATTCGCAGACCAGTTGGAGAATGGAGGAATAAATAATGTTAAGTGCTATTGGTTTTTTCTTAATTCTTCTGTTTTTGGGAATGCCGGTGGCATTTGCCATTGCAGTTTCAGGTTTTGCTTTTTTTGTGATGCGTCCTGAAATTCCGTGGACGATTCTGGTACAGAAATCTCTGTCAACTACTCAGTCCTTTACCATGCTGGCTATTCCGCTGTTTATTTTTGCAGGAAACCTGATGAATAATACAGGAATTACGACCCGTCTGATTAAGCTGGCTAATGTTCTGACTGGTCATATGTATGGCTCCATTGGTCAGGTATCCGTTGTACTTTCCACTCTGATGGGCGGTGTATCTGGCTCGGCTGTTGCAGATGCGGCTATGGAGTGCCGAATTCTGGGACCGGAGATGACCAAGAGAGGATATGCTCCTGGATGGGCAGCAGCAGTCAATTGCCTGACAGGCCTGATTGTAGCAACCATTCCTCCGTCTATGGGCTTGATTCTTTATGGAACTGTAGGTGAGGTATCCATTGGACGTTTGTTTGTAGCTGGTTTTGTCCCGGGAATTATCATGTGTATCTTTATGATGATTGCAACGTCCTGGTCAGCAAGACATCTTGGCTATCAGCCGGATCACAAGAAACCCTCTTCCTTCCATGAGATTGTAAAATGCTGTGTGGAAAGTATTTGGGCTCTGTTGTTCCCGATTCTTCTGATTGTACTGATTCGTTTTGGTGTTATGACACCTTCCGAATCCGGCGCTTTTGCTGTATTTTACGCTCTGATTGTAGGTGCGTTTATTTACAAGGAATTGACACTGGAGAGTTTCAAAAAATGTGTTATTGACAGTGTAAAGGATCTGTCTGTGATTACCATGATTCTGGCATTTTCCGGAATCTTCAGCTACGGTGTTGTATTTGATCAGCTTCCAAAAACTCTGGCAACTATGCTGATTGGATTGACCAGCAATAAATATGTGCTGATTCTTTTGATTATTATTATGCTGACAGTATTTGGTATGTTTATGGAAACAACCGTAATTACTCTGATTGTAACTCCGATTTTGATTCCTGTTATTAGTCAGTACGGAATTGATCCAGTACACTTTGGAATCATTATGATGACAGTTGTTACTATGGGATGTTCCACACCGCCGGTAGGAGTAGCTCTTTATACCTGCTCAAATATTATGAATTGTTCTGTAGAGGAAACCACGAAATACGCGATTCCGCTGTATATTGCTATTTTTGCAACTTTGGCAATCGCTGTATTCTTCCCGGATTTAATCCTGCTTCTTCCAAATTTGGTATACGGAGCAGCATAAGATGGTAAAACAAAACAGCTCTGTTTTTTCAGGCATTGGATATGCCGAAGAGACAGGGCTGTTTTTACGTCACAGAATGAGCAGGGAACACAAGGTTTTTATTCAATCGTTTTGTCTTTTACAGAGCTTCGGATCACCAGAGAAGCCTTCAAAACAGGAAGCTCCTGTAATTCTCCAGTTTCAATATAGTGATGAATAAAATCAACGGCAATCCTGGAGAGCTTCTTTACAGGAACTGAGACTGTGGATAGAGGCGGTGTAACAAAGTTTGCCATTGTGCAATCATCGTAGCCGAAAACGGAAAGATTTTCCGGAATCCGCAGGCCAAGAATGTAGGCGGCCCGGTATACGTTAAATGCGGTCATGTCGTTGCAGGAAAAAATAGCTTCCGGTCGATTCGGTCTTTGAAGCATCTGAAGAATCCGGTTGGGAGTAGCGCCCATATCCTCTGGATTGATGTCAAACAGAAGATTATTTGGCTCACAGGAAAGACCGTGAAGAGCCAGGGCGTCCATCATGCCAGCATAGCGTTCTTGATAAGTACCATTGTCAAAGCTCTGGAAAAGACCGCCAAAGTTAGTATGTCCCAGACGAATCATATAATCAACAGCCTCAAAGGCTGCTGTGCGGTTGTTTATCCGGAGACAATGGTCAGGATCATCCTCGAAATTCCGATTCAGACAGATATAGGGAATATGAAAGGTATTCAGCTTTTTTATATGTTCATGTTCTCCCGAGGTGGTACAGATAATCACTCCGGCAATGTCCATACCAATCAGATTGTCGAGAATCTGTTTTTCCTTTTCGAGATTATATTCCGTATTGCTCAGATAAAGAAGATAGCCTTTTTGGGAAGCATAGGCCTCCATATACTGTTCCAGCTTTGCATAATAGATATTAGTCAGAGAGGGGAGAACCAGCGCCAGTGTCTGCCGACGTCCTGTTTTCAAGTTGACAGCCAGGGTATTGGGGCGGTAGTCCAGTTCCTTTACAGCGTCCATAATTTTCTGGCGGGTTTCCTCCTTCAGGTAACCTTTTCCGGAAAGGGCGCGGGAAACGGTACATACAGAAAAACCGCTTTTTTTTGCCACATCTTTGATGGTTGCCATAAAGTGCTTCTGTCTCCTTTCTGGGAATGGAAAAAATATATCCAGACTTTCCCGATAATTATATGTTCATTGTATCAGCAACAGTTGGTAAAGTCAAAAGGAAAATCCATGTCTTGTGTTTTGTAAAAATGAAAAATTGTGAAGAATTCATAAAAATTTCGCTAAAAAACTGTTAAAAATGTCAGCTTGATTTTTTGTATGTAAACGATTATATTTATATTGTAACGTATATAAACGTTTAGCTTACGGGAAAAGCAAACGAATACAATGAAAAGGGGAAAAGACATGAAAAAAAGAGCAATTGTAGCAGGCGTTCTGGCAGCAGCAATGATGGCACTGACAGCGTGCAGTGGTATGCCGGGGATGGGAAATGCGCAGCCGGCAGGAAATTCTGGTGATGCAGGTTCCAGCGACAAGGTGTACGAGCTGAAGATTTCCACCTCACAGACTGAGCAGGCTCTGATTACAAGAAACTATCAGAAGCTGGCTGACGAGCTGAATGAGAAATCCGGCGGAAGACTGAAAGTAACTGTATTTCCGGCTGGTCAGTTAGGAAGCGATGAGGATGTTCTGGAGCAGGCAATCCAGGGTGCAAACGTAGCAGTAAATACAGATGCTTCCCGTATGGGACAGTATGTTAAGGATTTCTCCATCCTGATGATGGGATATTTTGCAGATAACTATGATGAGTGTTATAAAGTAACACAGACTGATACCTTTAAGGGCTGGTGCGATACTCTGTCTAAGGATCATGGTGTAAAGATTCTGTCCTTCACCTTCTATGATGGTCCCCGTCAGTTTATGACTAATAAGCCCATCAATACTCCGGCAGATTTAGGCGGCCAGAGAATCCGTACCATTGGCCAGGAGGTATGTACCGAGACCATTCAGGCTATGGGTGCAACTCCGATTTCCATGTCCTGGGGCGAGGTTTACAACGGAATTCAGTCCAAGGCACTGGAAGGCTGCGAGGTACAGAATACATCCAGCTATCCGTCCAGAATTTATGAGGTATGTAAATATCAGTCCAAGACTAATCACTTCCAGCTGATGCAGGGTCTGGTTTGCGGACAGAGTTGGTTTGAGAGCCTTCCGGAGGATCTGCAGACTTTGTTAGTTGAGACTGCTACTGAGATGGGTAAGACCACCGCTGCTGATGTTATGGCAGAGATTGAAGATGCTGAGAAGAAGATGGTAGAGGCTGGTGTAACTGTTATTGAGCCGGATGTAGCTCCTTTCAAGGAAGCGGTAGATCCGATTTATGACAAGCTGGGCTACACCGAGTTAAGAGAGCAGCTTTACAAGGAGATCGGCAAAACCAACTAAGGAAAGCTGATAAAGGGCTTTACGAAGCCTTATGGAACAGATGACAGTCCGGGACAGGCAAAAATCAGCCTGTCCCGAATATTTCCATGAGATATACGGAAAGGAAGCTTTCAAATGAAAAAGATTTCAGATATGATTTTAAGAGTGGAAGAGCTTTGTGCCGGCGTTATGCTGTGTATGATAGCAGTGCTGGTATTCTGGTCAGCAGTGGCAAGAACCATTGGAATGCCGGTGAACTGGGCACAGGACGTGTCTCTTCTGGCCTTTGCATGGCTGACCTTTATTGGCTCTGATATTATTATTAAGAGCGGAAGCCTGATTCGGATCGATATGCTGGTAAATAAATTTCCGAAGGCGATTCAGAAGGTTCTGACACTGGTGTTTGATGTGATGATGCTTCTGTTTTTGCTGGTACTGATTGTTTATGGCTTTATTCTGGTATCCCAGAGCTGGAACAGAACCTTTAATACCATGAAAATGAGCTATGCATGGTGTACCTTGGCAGTTCCCGTTGGTTCCCTGCTGATGTTCTTCAGCGCAATCGGAAAAACCATCGGTGATATTAAAAGAAAAGAATGGGGGGCTAATTAATGTTAAGTGCAATCGGATTCTTTTTAGTACTCTTATTTCTTGGAATGCCTGTAGCATTTGCTATTGCAGTTTCAGGCTTTGCATTCTTTGTTATGCGTCCGGAGATTCCCTGGACAATCCTGGTACAGAAATCTTTGTCAACGACTCAGTCCTTTACCATGCTGGCAATTCCGCTGTTTATCTTTGCAGGAAACCTGATGAACAACACCGGTATTACCTCACGTCTGGTAAAACTGGCTAACGTACTGACTGGTCATATGTATGGATCAATCGGTCAGGTATCTGTTGTTTTATCCACCCTGATGGGAGGTGTTTCCGGTTCTGCTGTAGCAGATGCGGCTATGGAGTGTCGTATTCTGGGACCGGAAATGACAAAGAGAGGATATGCTCCAGGCTGGGCAGCTGCCATTAACTGTCTGTCTGGACTGATTGTAGCAACTATTCCCCCATCTATGGGACTTATCCTGTACGGAACGGTAGGAGAGGTATCTATCGGACGTCTGTTTGTGGCAGGTTTCCTTCCTGGAATTATCATGTGTATCTTTATGATGATTGCAACTTCTTGGTCTGCACGCCATCATGGCTACAAGCCGGATCATGAAAAGCCTTCTTCTCCGTCCGTAATTTTCAAGGCATGTATTGACAGTATCTGGGCTCTGTTATTCCCGATTCTTCTGATCGTGCTGATCCGTTTTGGTGTTATGACTCCTTCTGAGTCCGGTGCCTTTGCTGTATTCTATGCACTGGTAGTAGGCGCATTCATCTACAAGGAGCTGACCTTGGAGAAATTCAAAAAATGTGTCATTGACAGTGTTAAGGATCTGTCTGTTATTACCATGATTCTGGCATTTTCTGGAATCTTCAGCTACGGCGTTGTATTTGATCAGCTGCCCAAGACCCTGACTACCATGTTAGTAGGTCTGACCAGCAACAAGTACGTTCTGCTTCTCCTGATACTGATTATGCTGACTATTTTCGGTATGTTCATGGAGACAACGGTTATTACCTTGATTGTAACTCCGATTCTGATTCCGATTATTACTCAGTACGGAATTGATCCGGTACATTTTGGTATTATTATGATGACCATTGTTACGATGGGATGTTCCACACCACCGGTTGGCGTAGCTTTGTATACCTGTTCGAATATTATGGATTGCTCGGTGGAGGAGACGACGAAATACTCCATACCACTATTTGTTGCCATTCTGGCAACACTGGCAATCTGTATCTTCTTCCCGAAGTTGGTTCTCTTCCTGCCGAATCTGATCTATGGAGCAAGTGTATAAAAGCAATTCAGAAAAGAAGAAAATTCTCACAGAGATGTGGGGATTTTCTTTTTTTGCTGTTTCCGGTAAAGAGTGGTTCTGTGAATTCCCAGAGAGCGGGCGGCTTCGCTGAGCTGTCCCTTGTTTTTGTCAATGACAGCCTGAATATACTGCTGTTCAAATTGCTCCAGGGCATCCTGAAGAGAAAGCTCCAGGGAGGGCATGGGAATGCCGCTGCTGAGGGAAGTCTGTTCTGCAGTGCCAGAAAAGAAGGGATCCGGGGAAAACATCTGCTCAAGAGGAAGCTCCCGTCTGTCTGGGGGAGAGATCAAAACTGCACGTTCGATGACATTGCGTAACTCCCGCACATTGCCCGGCCAGGAATAATGCAGAAGAAATTCCATATTTTTCTCAGACAGGTAGGTGCGTTTATAATACTTTTGATTATAATGATCTACAAAATAAAGAGAAATGGCTTCAATATCATCCGGTCTGTCGCGGAGAGCCGGAATATGAATGGGGAGAACATGAAGCCGGTAATATAAATCACTGCGGAAGGTTTTTTCCTGAACCATTTCAAGAAGATTACGGTTGGTGGCGGTAATAATACGCACATCAACCTTTTCTGTTTTGCTGCTTCCTACCGGATAAAATTCCCCGCTTTCAATAAAACGCAGAAGCTTGGACTGCATCAGCAGAGGAAGCTCGCCTAACTCGTCCAGAAAAAGAGTGCCGTGATCCGCCATCTGCAGAAGCCCTGTTTTTCCCTTGGAGCTGGCGCCGGTAAATGCCCCGGGGCGATAACCGAAAAACTCTGATTCAAATAGTTCCGGAGGAATTGCGGAACAGTTGACAGGAATAAAGGGCTGGCTGCTTCGAGGGCTTTCTGAGTGGATAAATTTTGAAACCAGTTCCTTTCCCACACCAGACTCACCAAATAACATGACAGGACTGTTGGTGGAGGCAATGGTGGAGCACTCCCAGCGGAGAGCGTGCATCTGCGGACTAGTGCAGATCATTTTTGTTTCCGTAGAGCTGCAGAGGTAGTTGGTAATATTTTTATAATGGGCGTGCTGCTCCTGTTCATAGGCAAGAAGGCGTGCAAATTCGTCCATAACGATATCGGAACGGTTGTTGGTGATTACATATTCCAGGTTTCCGTCCTGGTCAAAATAGGGAACACTGGTGGAAAGGCGCTGGACTCCTCTGACATTGACCAGATCAGTAACCGGTTTTTTAGTTTTAATGGCCTCCAGAATGGTGGAGTGATTGTACACATTATCAAACATTAGATCATAGGGGGTTTTCCCCAGAACTTCCTCTTCTTTCAGCTGCATGCTGTCTAACGTAGCCTGATTTGCTACGATATAATGTCCCGTACTGTCAGTGACACAGAAACAGTCATAGGAAGCGTTGATGATTGTTTTATATAAATTGTGGGTACTGTTGAGAACAGATTCTTTTTTCATAGATTGACAGCTCCTTATTTTATCTGATTTGCAGAAATTCGCTGGATTTCCGGTGTTGGCTTCTTAAAAACGATTATATCATTGAAGATGTGTAAATGCAACAATGCTGCATTTTTGTATCAATGATGCAGTTATGCACATGAAAAATGATGCAGTTATGCATCGAAGATAAGAATATTGTTAAAAACATATCATATTCCTTTGGAAAATCGAAAAAAGAGAATTGGCACGATTCTTGCTTGATAAATAATTGAATAGGCAGAAGAGGATTCTGCAAAACAATTCAGGAGGGTTTGCATATGGACAAAAGACTGAGCATTCAGGATGCTCTGGATTTGATTCCGGACGGAGCAGGAGTTGCAGTATCAGGATTTATGCTGATGGCTACGCCGAGAGAGCTGTATTTGGAAATCGCAAAAAGGTATCAGGAAACAGGACATCCGTGTAATTTGACGATTATGCATGCAGCAGGAAATGGTAACAACAAGGATCAGGGAATTTACGACATGACCTACGAGGGATTGATTACCCGATATATTACAGGACATTTCGCAAACAATTCTAGGATGATGGATCTGACCAATGAAAATAAAGTGGCAGCCTACAACTTCCCCCAGGGTGTAATTGCCCATATGTTCCGGGCAGCTGCAGCAGGAAAGCCGGGAGAAATCACCAGAATCGGGTTAAATACCTTCTGTGATCCCCGACTTCAGGGGGGAAGACTGAATGATGCAGCATCCGAAAATCTTGTAGAGCTGGTGGATATTCTGGGTGAGGAATTCCTTCTGTACAAGGTTCCGAAGCTGGATATTGGTTTGATCCGCGGTACAACTGCCGATGAGCATGGAAACATTACCATGGAAGAGGAGGGTGCTCCCGTGGATGCTTTGGATGTGGCAATGGCAGTAAAGGCTATGGGCGGTAAGGTAATTGTCCAGGTGAAAAATTATGTATCCGGCGCTTCTATTGACAGAAGCAGCGTGGTGATTCCTGGAAATTTGGTAGATGCCGTTGTAGTTAGTGAGAATCCGCTGGAAAATCATCGTCAGACACCAGGTTCTTATTATAATCCCGTTTTGTCCGGCCATTATAAGTTGGATGGAGTTAATTTTGCATCTATTCCCTTTGATGAGAGAAAGGTGATTGCCAGAAGAGCGGCTATGGAACTGCTTCCTAATTCTGTAGTGAACCTGGGAATCGGTATCCCGGAGGGCGTGGCAGCAGTGGCGACTGAGGAAGGTGTAGGAGATCAACTGACACTGACCATCGAGAGCGGTCTAGTAGGAGGTGTGCCTACAGGCGGCCAGGATTTTGGATGTGCAGTCAATGCCTGGGCGGCGCTTCCCATGACTTCTCAGTTTGATTATTACAACGGCGGCAACCTGGAGCTGACTTGTCTGGGCTTTGCAGAGGTAGATGGAGCAGGAAATGTGAATGTAAGCCGTTTTGGAAAAAAGATTGCCGGCTGTGGAGGTCTGGTGGACATTTCTCAGTCAACTCAGACTGTTCTTTTCTGTGGAACCATGACAGCAGGCGGACTGAAGGAAACCATCGAGGACGGAAAGCTGGTGATTCTTCAGGAAGGAAAAAAAGTAAAATTCAAAAAATCAGTAGAGCAGATTACATTCAGTGCTGAATTCAGCCGGAAGCATCAACAGAAGGTGCTGTTTATTACAGACCGCTGCGTATTCCGGGTAACCGATCAGGGGATGGAGCTGGCTGAGGTGGCTCCGGGAATCAGTATTGAAAAGGATATTCTTCCATATATGGAATTTGAACCAGTGATTCCGGCTGAGGTACCGCTTATGGATGCACGGTTATTTTCAGAGACACTGATGGGATTGGAATCCATGATGAAAGAGAGAAAGGGACAGTAAGAGTATGGGAATCTTTTTAATTTTATTAAGTATTACACTGGTTATTTTCCTGGTATTTAAGGGCGTGCCTGTTTTCTATTCAGCAGTGCTTGCTTCTATGTTCTGTCTGCTGACTGCAGCTCTTTTTACCGGAGCAGGCGCAGACACTGGAATGGTAAACTATCTAATTAACGGTATGACAGGTGCAGAAGGCTCATATGTAAGTGGTCTGGGCGGTTATTTTACCAAGAACTTCTGTATCTTTGTTTTAGGTGCGATTTTTGGAAAGCTGTTTGATAATTCCGGCGCTGCAGATGCCATTGCTGAGGCAATCGTAGGAAAACTGGGCGCAAAGGCGGTTATTCCGGCGATCCTGTTAGTGGGCTGGGTTCTGACCTATGGAGGCGTTTCTGTATTTGTAGCATTCTTTGCAATGTATCCGCTGATGCTGTCTCTGTTTAAAGAGGCTGATATTCCGAGACGTCTGCTTCCTCTGTATTATTTTGCAGGAGCAGGAACCTCTTCTGGATGGTTCCCCGGATCCCCGCAGGCTCATAACCTGCTGCCGGCAACAGCTCTGGGCGTAAGTCCCTCTTCCTGGCTGGTGCCTGGTATTCTGTTTGCAGTATTTGAAATGGTTCTGGTCGTTGGCTTTGTATTTTACTACACAAAACGCTGCCACAAAAATGGAGAGCATTATGAGTTGACAGAGGCCGATCGGAAAATTATGGCTGAAAAAGAGGCAAAGGATGCATCCCGCCGTCCGTCCTGGATGGTAGCTGCACTTCCCATGGTAGTTCTGATTGTTGTTCTGAACGTAGTGAAGCTGGCTGTTCCGGTATCTCTTCTGGTAGGTATTTTGGTAGCTGTTATCTGCTTCTTCCGCAGCTTTGATTTAAGCAAGTTCTGGGGAATGATGAGCGACGGCGCTATGGGCGGTGTGTCTTCTCTGTTTAATACAGCAGCAATCGTTGGTTTTGGTTCTGTAGTACAGGCAGTTCCGGCTTACGCTCCTCTGTGTGGTATTCTGGTAGGAGCAGTAAGCAATCCGGTTGTAGCATCTGTTATTACAGTTGGAGGTTTGGCTGGTGTTACTGGTTCCGGTACGGGCGGTATTGGTCTGGCTATGCCGGTTGTGATTGAAAACTTTATCGGAGATCTGGCAGTAAACGCAAATCATGTAAACCTGGCAGCTCTGGCACGCTGTACCTCAATTGCAGCTCTGACACTGGATTCTCTGCCTCACTGCGGACTGGTTGTATCTGTAATTAGTTACACAGGAAATAACCATAAGAATTCTTATATGCCTTGTGCTTTTGTATTCTGTGTTGCACCGATTATTACAGTTATTTTGATGCTGTTATATATTGTATTAACAGGACAAACTTACATCTTTTAATGTATAATAAAGACAGAGGCTGAGAGCGTGTAAAGAATAAGAGGTGAATTGGTTATGTCATATCAGACAGTTTTACTTGACAGGAAAGATGGGATTGCAACCATTACTTTTCACCGGCCGGAGGCATTAAACGCCATAAATAGCCAGATGCTGGAGGATTTGAATGGGGCAGCAGATGAGGTTGCATCAGATGACAGCGTTCGGGTGGTTGTTTTTACCGGAGAGGGAAAATCCTTTATTTCCGGCGCAGATATTCATGAAATGGACAGCAAAAATAGCTATGACATTATAGAATATTCCCAAAAGGGCGGAGACGTTTTTCGGAAAATCGAGCAGCTGAAAAAACCGACTATTGCTGCAGTAAATGGATACGCATTCGGCGGCGGCATGGAGTTTTTGCTCTGTACCGATATCCGAATCGCCAGCGAACGGGCAAAGCTTCGGCTTCCTGAGGTAACGCTGGGGATTACTCCGGGCTTTCAGGGGACCCAGCGCCTTCCCAAATGTGTAGGCATGAATAAGGCTAAGGAGATTGTTTTTACAGGAAAAATGCTGACAGCGGAGGATGCGCTGAAGCTGGGAATTCTGAATGAGGTTGTAGCCGGGGAAGCGCTGATGAACAGGGTGTATGAGATGGCAAAGCAGATTGCAGATAATTCTGCATCTGCCATTGCTATGGCTAAGGCTGCCATGACAGCCGGCGCAAGCATGGACATTGATGTAGGAAGAAATATTGAGCTGGGGTATATGGCTGCCTGCTTTGGAACACCGGATCAGCAGGAGGGGTTTGCATCCTTTAAAGAGAAGCGCCCTGCAAAATTCCGTTGAAATAAGGCTGATACAATTCCATTAGCTTTAGGCAGTGAGGAGTTTATTCAAAAAGAAAGAGAGGATGATACATATGGCATACGAAGGCAGAGGACTGTATCTGGAAGAATTTGAAATCGGTAAATTATATGAAACTGTGGGAAGAACCATTACAGAAGCAGATGTTGCAAATTTTGCAGGTCTCTCCGGTGATTTTAATCCTTTGCACATGGATGATGAGTTTGCAAAAAACAATATGTTCGGTAAGCGGGTTGCTCATGGGGCATTGGGACTGATTATTGCTACAGGTTTATCCAATCAGTCTGGCATTTATGAGGGAACGACGATTGCATTTCTGGAGTTGACAGCAAAATATCTGGCTCCTCTGTGTATCGGAGACACAGTACATCTGGAAATGGTTCCGACCGAGGCCAGACACAGCTCCAAACCGGGCAAGGGAATCCTGAAGGTTATGACAAAGCTGGTAAATCAGGAGGGAACAGTGATTCTGGAATCTCCGTGGACCTTTATGATGAAAGCGCGGGAATAGGAAAGCGTGGAATAAGAAGGCCAGACTGGATATGTTTTTATTCCAGTCTGGCTTTTTATTATAGGAAATTATGTCATATGAAATAAAAATGCTTTGTGGAGATTGCAGATTTCACATCGGAGGAATCTCCAATGCTTCTTGTTCGGCAAAGCAGTACAAGAAAACGCCTCATCCTGAACAGTTACATTTATGAAATCAGTTCTTTCCACACTTGGTGGAAATATCCCGAAAATTCCGGTGCATTTCTCCGTTTTAGGGGAGTGTCATATTTTTCTGGAAAAGAAATTGGAAAAACAGCTTTTACTTTTCCAGGACGGCGGGAAAGAACCAGAATCCGGTCAGCCATACTGATTGCTTCGGAAAGATCATGGGTAATCAGCAAGGCTGTTTTTTGTGTGTCCCGGATAATGGCGCTGATATCGTCACAAACAGACAGGCGGGTCTGATAGTCCAGAGCGGAAAAAGGTTCGTCCAGAAGCAGAAGCTCTGGTTTCAGGGCCAGGGTTCGAATCAAAGCGGCCCGTTGGCGCATACCGCCGGAAAGCTCAGATGGGCGGGATTGTTCAAAGCCGCCTAAACCATAGGAGCGAAGCATTTCTTTCAGCTCTTTTTGGGCGGTGCTGCTTTGCTTTTTTTGGATCTCCAGTCCGAGAGATACATTTCCATAGATGGTGCGCCATTCAAACAGATGATCCTTTTGAAACATGTATCCGATGGTAGCGGGGGAGTCGCGGATGGGAATACCGTCAATGAGAATGCTTCCCTCCTCAGGCTGGAGCAGACCGCTTAAAAGAGAGAGCAGAGTAGATTTGCCGCATCCGGACGGGCCCACTACAGCGAGAAATTCTCCGGGATTTATAAAAAAAGAAATATTAGAAAGCGCCGGAGTTTCTCCTTCCATGGTGTGGTAGGAGTAACTGACGCTGCATGCTTCAAGCTTTGGTTTCATATGGATTGCCTCCTTCTATTCATAAGTTCAGACAGTAGATACCGCATACTACAGTTTATGACAGCTTCAGGATGGGGGACACTGGGGTCTCCTTCTATAAAGAAATTATTTGACATTCTCATAGTACGTCTTTAAAATAGACGTAGAGAAGGGAGGAGGGAAAGTGTATATGGAAGAGGTTTTTGAAAATATATACGAACATACCATCCGGTATCCGGGACAGAGATATGTTCCCCGCAATCTTTTTATAGTGAAGCAACCTATTCGAAGTCTGATGGTGGATACCTCTATGGATACCCCTCAGGACAGGGAGATCATAGATAAGATGCTGGAACGTCTGGATATTTCCTGTCGGGAACTGGATATTTTTATTACCCATGACCATCCGGATCACAGCGGGCTTGTGCAGTATTATGCGGCAAAGGGCGCTCGGATTCTGATGAATCCAGATGAGACAAAAAAGAGAGCAGATCTGCGCCACTGTTATCTCGCTGATGAGGCTACACGGATTGCCAGCCTCAGAACGGTGGGGGTGACGGAGGAATATACGCCGGAGCTGTTTAGGACGATTATGGAGTATACAGACAGAACCTATGAGAGTATAGGAAAAACAGAGGATTTTGATTTTGTTCCTACACCGCCGGGAACGGTGCTTCATTACGGGAAATTTCATTTTCAGGTGGTTCCTCTGCGGGGGCATACCAACGGTCAGTGCGGACTTTATGATGAGGAACATAAGCTTCTTTTCTGTGGGGATCAGATTATGACAGATATTGTTCCTATTGTCTGTACCCAGTACAAGGACTGGGGAATGCTGCGCAGTTACCTCAGTAGCCTGGAACAGCTGAAGCATTTTTATGCGGACTGTCTCTTTCTGCCGGCTCATGGCGGACAGATCCGGGATATTGGAAAAGAGGTAGACCGGGTTGTTCAGGGATATATGGATAAATGTTCCATTATGAAGCGGGTGTTAGAGGAGGACGGAGGTTTTCTGACTACCAGAGATGTGGGTGTGAGAGCTTATGGAAGAAGTCAGGGACCGCCAGATTACCAGCATTTTATGTCCTGTACCCAGATCTGGGTAAAAACTTTCTCCTGCCTGGAGTATCTATATGGGGAGGGCTTTCTGGAACGGAAGGATAAAGAGGGCATTTTGTACTGGAAAGCGAAGAAACCCCTTGCATTTCACATATTGTAGTGTTATACTACATATGATAACATGATAGAGTGACTAATAGAGAGTGGGCAGATGTCCACTCTCACTTTTATGTATCAGAAGTTTCAGGAGATACATAATATGGTCTGCAGCAGAAGGAAGAGAGGTGAAATCATGACCAGAAAAGAAACTTATGAATCCAGAACAGAGCAGTTTCTGCTGCCGCTTCTTGAAGAGCATCAGTTTGAGCTGGTAGATGTAGAATATGTAAAGGAAGCGGGAAACTGGTACCTGAGAGCCTACATTGACAAAGAAGGCGGAATTACCGTAGATGACTGTGAGGTAATCAGCCGTGTGCTCAGTGACTGGCTGGATAAAGAGGACTTTATTGAGGACAGCTACATTCTGGAGGTCAGCTCTCCGGGACTGGGCAGACCCCTGAAGAAGGATAAGGACTTTGAGCGGAGTCTGGGAGAACAGGTGGAGATTCGCCTGTACAAGGCACGCAATAAGCAGAAGGAATTTGAGGGCGTCCTGAAGTCTTATGACAAGGATACCGTAACTATTGAGACAGAAGATGGAAACCAGGAAACATTTGAACGGGGAGACATCGCGCTGATTCGTCTGGCGCTTGATTTCTGATTTTACAGGAGAATACGTCCTGTGAACGATAGCAGAAGCGTATTGGATTTTAGGAGGATAAACCATGAATAAGGAATTAATTGAAGCACTGGATTTGCTGGAAAAAGAAAAAAATATCAGCAAGGAAACACTGCTGGAGGCCATTGAGAACTCTCTTCTGACTGCCTGCAAGAACCATTTCGGAAAGGCTGACAATGTTAAGGTCAACATCAATCCGCAGACAGGTGATTTTTCTGTTTATGCAGAAAAAGAAGTAGTGGAAGAGGTAGAAGATCCGGTGATGCAGATCAGTCTGGCTGAGGCCAAGATGAAGAGCCCCAAGTACAATCTGGGTGATGTGGTTCATTTCCCCATTGAGTCCAAGTCCTTTGGCCGTATTGCCACCCAGAATGCAAAGAATGTGATTCTGCAGAAAATCCGTGAGGAAGAGCGCAGCATGCAGTTTAACGAATGGTACCGCAAGGAGAAGGATGTGGTAACCGGTATTGTGCAGCGTTATCTGGGCCGCAATGTAAGCATTAACCTGGGCCGCGTAGACGCTATTTTAAACGAGGCAGAGCAGGTGAAGGGTGAGGTATTTAAGCCGACTGAGCGCATTAAGGTATTTGTGCTGGAGGTAAAGGATACTCCCAAGGGACCGCGTATTTCTGTTTCCAGAACTCATCCGGATCTGGTAAAACGTCTGTTTGAGGAAGAGGTAACAGAGGTAAAGGACGGTACGGTTGAAATTAAGGCTATTGCCCGTGAGGCAGGCTCCAGAACCAAGATTGCTGTCTGGTCCAATGATCCGAACGTGGATCCGGTTGGCGCATGTGTCGGTATGAACGGTGCAAGAGTCAACTCCATTGTTAATGAGCTGAGAGGCGAGAAGATCGATATTATTATCTGGGATGAAAATCCGGCATTCCTGATTGAGAATGCGCTGAGCCCTGCAAAGGTAATCTGCGTTGTGGCAGATGAGGAATCAAGAGAGGCTCAGGTAATTGTTCCGGATTATCAGCTTTCTCTGGCAATCGGTAAAGAGGGCCAGAATGCAAGACTGGCAGCAAGACTGACCGGATACAAGATTGATATCAAGAGCGAGACACAGGCCCGTGAGATGGGACTGTTCGAGGAGATGGGCATTGATTATCAGGAAGAGGGCGTATATGACAACCTTGATGCAGATTTCGAGGTTTCCGCTACTGACGAATATTCAGCCGAGGTTTCCGAATAAACCGTAACAGAATGTAACTACTCAGGACGGGGCATCTTCTTGTCCGGCAAAGCCGAACAAGAAGCGTCGGAGATTCCTCCAATGTGAGAACTGGATGGAAAATCCGCTTACAAGCAAGCTTGACATGGATTTTTTTGACAGATCTCCTGCCGTCCTGAATCGTTACAACAGAATGTGGATGAAAAGCAGATAGGATGTGAGAATTTGGTAAGTGCAAAGAAGGTTCCCCAGCGGCAGTGTGTCGGCTGTGGGGAAATGAAAAACAAAAAAGAGATGATTCGGATTTTGAAGACTCCGGAAGGAAGCTTTACGCTGGATACCACCGGCAGAAAAAACGGACGGGGAGCTTACCTATGTCCCTGTATGGAGTGCTTCCGCAAGGCGGTAAAGGGCAGGGGTCTGGAGCGCTCTTTTAAGATGGCGATTCCGAAAGAGGTATATGAGACACTGGAAAAGGAGATGGAGCAGCTTGGATAACCGACAGAAGATTTTAAATCTGATTGGCCTTGCAACCAAGGCCGGGAAAACAGCCAGCGGAGAGTTTTCTACGGAAAAAGCGGTAAAGGGCGGCACTGCCCATCTGGTGATTGTATCGGAAGAGGCATCTGACAATACGAAAAAAATGTTCACCAATATGTGTACTTACTATAAAGTTCCAATCTGCTATTTCGGCGGAAAAGATGAGCTGGGCCATGCCATGGGAAAGGAGATGCGGGCATCTCTTGCTGTGGTAGAGGAAGGGCTGGCAAAGGCAATCGTGAAACAAATGAATATGATCGGAGGTAGTGAGTGTGAGAGTAAATGAACTGGCAAAAGAGATAGGAAAAACAAGTAAGGAGGTGTTGGATGTGCTTCAGAAAGAGAATCAGGATGTAAAATCCCATTCCTCCAATATTACCGATGCACAGGTAGGTATGGTAAAAAAGGCATTTGATGGCGCCGGAGATAAGAAGGCGGAGGGAGATTCACCGAAAAAGAAATTGGCGGCTGTATATCGTCCGCAGAACTCCCAGCAGCGTCCGACTCAGCGCCCTCAGAACCAGCAGCGTTCTCAGCAGAGCACTGCAGCGCGTCCGCAGAGTCAGCCGCAGCAGAGCAGCGCTCCGGCAGGCCAGACTCCTGTACGGGAGGCGGCAGCTCCGGCAGCACCGGCTGCTTCTCAGACAGCAGAACCGGCTCAGAATCAGACAGCAGGACGTGAGGTAAGAAATCAGGGCGGCTTTAGCGGCAGCCGTGACAATCGCAGTCAGGGCGGCTTTAATGGCAATCGTGATAACCGCGACAATCGCGGCCAGGGCGGCTTTAATGGCAATCGTGATAATCGCGATAACCGTGGGCAGGGCGGCTTTAATGGAAACCGTGATAACCGTGGCCAGGGCGGCTTCAGCGGCAGTCGTGACAACCGTGGTCAGGGTGGCTTTAATGGCAATCGTGATAACCGCGACAATCGCGGCCAGGGCGGCTTTGGGGGAAACAGAGACGGAAGAAGCCAGGGCCAGGGCGGTTTTGGCGGCAACCGCGACAATCGCGGCCAGGGCGGCTTTGGAGGAAACCGGGACGGAAGAAGCCAGGGCCAGGGTGGTTTTGGCGGCAATCGTGATAACCGTGGCCAGGGCGGCTTTGGCGGCAATCGCGACAATCGCGGCGGCCAGGGCAGCTTCGGAGGAAACAGAGACGGAAGAAGTCAGGGTCAGGGCGGCTTTGGAGGAAACCGCAGCGGTTCCGGCCGTCAGGGCCAGAGAGACGGCGGTGCAAAGAATTACGATACACCGATTCAGACTAAGCCCAGCAGCAACCGTCAGGTAAAGAATGCCCACAAAAACGATCGTTATGATAAAACAAGAAATATGGAGGACGGAGCAGGACGCAAGGGCGGAAAGGTTTCTAAGCATCCATTTATTATGCCTCAGAAGCCAGTGGCAGAGAAGGTGGAAGAAACCATTAAGATGATTACCATTCCTGAGTCTCTGACCATTAAGGAGCTTGCTGAAAAGATGAAGCTGCAGCCCTCTGCAATTGTAAAGAAGCTGTTTTTGCAGGGACAGATTGTAACCTTAAACTCTGAGATCGATTTTGAAAAGGCAGAAGAGATTGCCATGGAGTATGAGGTTCTCTGTGAGAAGGAAGAAAAGGTAGACGTAATTGCCGAGCTTTTGAAGGAGGATGAGGAAAACGAGGAGGATATGGTTTCCAGACCGCCGGTTGTCTGCGTTATGGGCCATGTTGACCACGGTAAAACCTCTCTTCTGGATGCAATCAGACAGAGTAATGTAACCTCCAGAGAGGCAGGCGGTATTACCCAGCACATCGGTGCTTATACTGTAGATGTACGGGGACAGCAGATTACATTCCTGGATACACCGGGACATGAGGCATTTACTGCTATGCGTATGCGCGGCGCTCAGTCTACGGATATTGCTATTCTGGTTGTTGCTGCTGACGACGGTGTTATGCCTCAGACCATTGAGGCGATTAACCATGCAAAGGCAGCAGAGGTAGAGATTATTGTTGCAATCAACAAGATCGATAAGCCCAGCGCCAATGTAGACAGAGTAAAGCAGGAGCTGTCTGAGTATGAGCTGATTCCCGAGGACTGGGGCGGCAGCACCATTTTTGTTCCTGTTTCTGCTCATACAAAAGAAGGAATTCCGGAGCTTTTGGAAATGATTCTTCTGGCAGCAGAGGTGAAGGAGTTAAAGGCGAACCCCAACCGCAAGGCAAGAGGTCTTGTAATTGAGGCAGAGCTGGATAAAGGAAAAGGACCGGTAGCAACCATTCTGGTACAGAAGGGTACCCTGCGGGTTGGAGATAATGTAACAGCAGGTCCTTGCTATGGTAAGGTTCGTGCGATGATGGATGATAAGGGACGCCGCGTAAAAGAGGCAGGTCCGTCCATGCCAGTTGAGATCCTGGGACTGAACGACGTTCCGGGTGCAGGAGATGTGCTGATGTCTACAGAAAACGAGAAAGAAGCACGTTCCTATGCAGAGACTTTCATTGCAGAAAGTAAGAACAAGCTGCTTGAGGATACCAAATCCAAGCTGTCCCTGGATGATCTGTTCAGTCAGATTAAGGCAGGTAATGTAAAAGAACTGCCGCTGATTATCAAGGCTGACGTACAGGGTTCTGTAGAGGCAGTAAAGCAGAGTCTTGTGAAGCTGTCCAACGAAGAGGTTGTAGTAAAGGTTATTCATGGCGGCGTAGGCGCAATCAACGAGTCCGACGTTTCCTTGGCATCTGCATCCAATGCAATTATTATCGGTTTCAACGTGCGTCCTGACGCAACAGCCAAATCCATTGCAGAGCGAGAAAAAGTAGATCTCCGTCTGTACCGTGTAATTTACCAGGCAATCGAGGATGTAGAGGCTGCTATGAAGGGTATGCTGGATCCGGTTTTCGAGGAAAAGGTAATTGGTCACGCAGTGGTTCGTCAGACTTTCAAGGCATCCGGAGTAGGTACTATTGCAGGCGCATATGTTATGGACGGAAAGTTCCAGAGAGGCTGTTCCTGCCGCATTACCCGCGACGGCGAGCAGATCTTCGATGGCGGCCTGGCATCTCTGAAGCGGTTTAAGGATGACGTGAAGGAAGTAGCAACCGGCTATGAGTGCGGACTTGTATTCGAGAAGTTTAACGATATTCAGGAAGATGATATGGTAGAGGCATACATGATGGTTGAGGTGCCCCGCTAAGCTTCATTCCGGGCGTGTGGCCGGCCAATGCCGCCTGACATCAGGAAGGAAAGAAATATGAGAAAAAACAGCATTAAAAATACAAGAATCAATATGGAAGTACAGAGGGAGTTAAGTGAAATTATCCGTCTGGAAATCAAGGATCCCCGGGTAAACGGCGCCATGACTAGCGTTGTTGCAGTGGAGGTGACACCGGATCTGAAATACTGCAAGGCATACATCAGTGTCCTTGGAGACGAGGAACGGGCAAAAGAGGCGATTACAGGTCTGAAAAGCGCGGTGGGCTATATCCGCCGCGAGCTTGCCCGCCGTGTGAACCTGCGGAATACACCGGAAATCAGCTTTGTGCTGGATCAGTCCATTGAGCATGGCGTAAATATGTCAAGGCTCATTGACGAGGTAACCAGAGACTTGAAAGATTGATGGCATCGTAAAGAAAGACAGATGGTGCAGGATTGATGGAAAGGGTGAGGATCATGCAGAGGAACAGATTGCTGCAGATGGTAGAAGAAGCAAAGACGATCGCCGTTCTGGGACATATTCGTCCCGACGGCGACTGTATCGGCTCCTGTCTGGCGGTATGCAACTATTTAAAGGAGCAGTATCCAGAAAAAAACGTTCAGGTTTATCTGGAGAAACCGCCGGTAAAATTCAGTTATCTTGATTATTTTGATCAGATCAGCCAGAACCCGGCAGAGGATGTTATCTACGATTTATGTATCTGCCTGGACAGCGCTGACAAAGAGAGGCTGGGTGCATTTGTCCGTTATCTTGATACGGCAGCCCACAGTATCTGTCTGGATCACCACATTACAAACAGAGGATACTGCGAGGAAAATGTGGTCTTGCCGGACGCCAGCTCCACCTGTGAGGTTGTTTATGGCTTCCTGGAAAAAGATAAAATCAGCACAGCAGCAGCGGCCTGTATCTATACAGGAATTATTCACGATACCAATGTATTTAAAAACAGCAACACTACGGCAAAAACCATGGAAGCTGCCGGAGATATGATGAGCCGCGGCATTCCGTTTTCCAGAATTATTGATGAAAGCTTTTACCGGAAAACCTATGTGCAGAATCAGATCCTGGGCCGTGCACTTCTGGAAAGCGTGACCTTCCGGGAGGGAAAATGCATATTCAGCGTGGTTCGCCGCAAGGATATGGAATTCTATGGAGTAGAAAGCTCCGATTTGGACGGAATTGTGGATCAGATGCGGGTAACGGAAGGCGTGGAGGTTGCAATTTTCCTTCACGAAATGGAAAATCATGTGTACAAGGTCAGCATGCGCTCCAATAACTATGTGGATGTCAGCAAGGTTGCTGCCTATTTCGGCGGCGGCGGTCATGTGAGAGCTGCCGGATGTACGATGAGCGGAAGCGTACATGATGTCATCAACAATCTGTCCGGGCATATTGACAGACAGATGAAGGAGTATGAAGCGTAGTGGACGGCATTATTAACGTATATAAAGAAAAAGGCTATACCTCTCATGATGTTGTTGCAAAAATGAGAGGTATTTTGCGAATGAAGAAAATTGGACATACTGGTACCCTGGATCCAGAGGCGGAGGGGGTACTTCCCGTCTGTCTGGGAAAGGGAACCAGACTTTGTGATATGCTGACAGATAAGACAAAATCTTACCGGGCAGTGCTTCTTCTGGGAAAGGAGACAGATACTCAGGATACGACAGGAGCTGTTCTGGCGGAGAATCCTGAGGCGGCGGCTTCTGTAGCAGAAGAACAGGTGCGTCAGGCGATTCTGAGCTTTCTGGGGATTTATATGCAGGTGCCCCCCATGTATTCAGCTTTAAAGGTCAACGGCAAAAAACTGTATGAGCTGGCCCGTGCCGGAAAGGAAATCGAAAGACAGGCCCGTCCGGTGGAGATTCTGGACATTCAGATAGAAAAAATTGATTTGCCCCGGGTAACCTTTCATGTATCCTGCAGCAAGGGAACCTATATCAGAACCCTGTGCTATGATATAGGAAGAAAGCTGGGCTGCGGCGGATGTATGGAGTCTCTTCTCCGCACACGAGTAGACCGTTTCTGTCTGGAGGATAGTTTGACTCTGTCTCAGATTGAGGCTCTGCGGGATGAAGGACGGGTTGAAGAGCATGTGCTTCCGGTTGATTCTGTATTTCTGGATTATCCAAAATTCTGTATGAAGCGGGGAGAGGGCGATAAGCTGGTACATAACGGAAATCCATTTCGGGCGGATGAAACGATTTTCACAGTGGAAAGCGGCGTTTGCGCTGGGGCAGAGGCTTGTGCCGGAACAGAGTCTTGCTCTGAGGAGGAGGCTTGCAAAGGAAACAACAGCTGTTTGACTGTCCGAGTGTATGACAGTGAAGACCAGTTTATTGGGCTTTACCAGTACGAAGAAGAAAAGCAGCGGTACCGCCCGCAAAAAATATTTCTGGGAGGAAAATAAACATGCGCGTAATTACCGGAACCAGGGAGTTTCAGATTGAAGAGCCTACGGCAGTAACCATCGGAAAATTTGACGGACGCCACAAGGGACATCAGAAGCTTCTTCGGGAAATGCTTTGTTTTAAAGAGAGACAGGGATTGAAGGCAGCTGTATTTACCTTTGACATGGCTCCTTCTGGCGTGATGCGCGGGCAGATTCAGACGGTGATTACGACCAATCAGGAACGGCGGAACAAAATGGCTAAAGTGGGCATTGATTACCTGGTGGAATATCCATTTGATCAGGAGACAGCCCACATGCAGCCGGAAGATTTTGTATCAGAGGTTCTGGTCAGACAGATGCATGCAAAAGCAGTTGTTGTGGGAACAGACTGCAGCTTTGGATACAAGGGAAAAGGTAATGTGCAGCTTTTGAAGGAAATGTCAAAGTCCTGTGGATTTGAAGCCGTGATTATTGAAAAAGAGCAGGATGATCACCGGGATATCAGCAGCACCTATGTGCGGGAAGAACTGGATCTGGGCAATATAGAAAAGGCCAATGAGCTTCTGGGAGAGCCCTATGCCATTCACGGCGTTGTGGTTCACGGCAATCATATCGGCGGTACAGTCCTGGGCTTTCCCACTGCCAATATTCTTCCGCCGCCGGAAAAGCATCTGCCGCCCTTTGGTGTATATGTATCTCAGGTGCTGGTGGATGGGAGACTGTACCGCGGTGTGACTAACATTGGAAAAAAACCTACGATTGCAGGAGAAAGTCCGGTAGGGGTGGAAACCTTTATTATGGGGCTGGAAGAAAATCTGTATGGAAAAGAGATCGAGGTTCAGCTTCTTAATTTTGAGCGTCCGGAGCAGAAATTTGCTTCTCTGAAAGAGTTGAAGGAACGGATTGAGAAGGACAAGGAGTATGCGGCTGCTTACTTTGAAGGGTTACCAGATTATTGGAAAAAATGAGTGATATAAATGGAAGGCTGACTGAAGAGGTCGGCCTTTTTTGGTATCAAGATTGGGGGAGAAGGCTGGATCCTACACAAAGTCGAGGGTGGATTTTGCATTTTGGGCTGGAAAGGGTTGGATTCTGCACAAAGTTGAGATCGGATTTTGTATTTTGGACGAAAAAAGTTGGATCCTGCACAAAATCAGGTAGCGATTTTGCATTTTGGGAAGAAAAAGGTATAATCTGCAAAATATGGGGCAGTTCTTTTTGGGGGATAAAAAAGGATTGATTGTAATTCATTCACAGCTATTCTTATTTTTATCATCGATACGGAAGGTATCTGGAATCTGGGCGTGCTGGAAGCACATAATGTAGATAGAGACGGAGAGATGTCTGAAGCAATCAGCTCAGTAATACAATCTGCTTTGGCATTGAGCCTTTCGGTAGAGAAGATTGCACAAATCTGTGGCTGCGGAGTGGATTATGTGAGGCAGATTCAGGAATCCATGGAGAATGTGACTGCAGAACAATAACAGAAGGTAAATGGGAAGAAGCTGGGCAGATTAGATAAATGCGATAACCATGTTCCGCACAAGTAATATAAAAAATTGACATTTACCATATGAAAAGTTAAAATTAAAAATAGTTAAAAAAAGAAATGTTTTAGGAAAGAATTTTGAGAGTATGTGAAGGAAACAGGTTTTATCATACTTCAAATGAATGAGCAGAGGATTTTATGATAGCAGAAAAGAGAGAGAAACAGATTTTGCGGCTATCGTTTTTTTCAGGGCTTTTGTTTGCCGCAGTGGAGTATATTTTTTCTATATACAGCCACTCTCAGTCCGCATTGACGGATGCTGTATACGATGCATCGGAGCTGGTATTTATTGCGCTTCTTTTGTTTTTGACGCCATTATTTCATAAGCCGGTATCGGAGAAGCATCCTTATGGATATTTCCAGGTGGAATCGATTTTTGTAATTATTAAAGGTGTTATGATGCTGTCTGTAACCATGGGCGTATCTGCAGAGGTACTGGATTCTGCTTTGTCAGGAGGTAATCCTGTTGATACGGCGCAGGTTTCTCTGTTTCAGTTTTGTCTTGGCGCTGCCAGTGTTTTGATTTTTCTGGTGATGAAAAGGATGAACCGCAGTTTGTCGTCGCCAACCATACAGGCAGAGCTTTTGGGATGGAAGCTGGATATTGCTTATAGTATGGGAATGTCTCTTGCATTTTTTGCATCCCGGTATCTGGAAAGAACGCCGCTTGGATTTATTTCTCCGTATTTTGACCAGCTGGTGGCAGTATTTGTTATGGTATGTATGCTTCCAGAAAGTATCAAGGTTTTATGGGGAGCAATGAAGGATGTTTTTCTGTTTTCCCCGGAACAGGAATTTACCGATGATGTGAAGGCCATCTGCACCCCGATCATGGAGAAGTATGGTTTTGAACCGGTCTTTTTTGATATTACAAAAACAGGACGTCATGTGTGGGTGGCAGTTTATTTTCATATTGAAGAGGAGAGTCTGAAGGTGGAGATCTTATCTTCTGCATTGACTCACGTAAATAAGGAAATCAGGGAAAGATTTCAGGAAGCGACTTGTGAGCTGATTCTGGTTCCGAACACACAGCAGCAGCCTGAAGGAGATGAGAAAGGAAAAAGAGATGAATATACAGATTTTTGGAACAAAAAAGTGCAATGACACAAAGAAGGCAGAGCGTTTTTTTAAAGAGAGAGGAATCCGGTATCAGTTTATTGATATGAAGGAAAAGGGCATGAGTAAGGGAGAGTTTCTTTCTGTTGCCCAGGGAAATGGCGGACTGGAAAATATGATTCAGTGGGAGGGAAAGGATCATGATACCCTTGCTCTGATTCGGTACCTTGCTGATGAGGATAAGCTGGAAAAAGTTCTGGAAAATCCGCAGGTGATAAAAACCCCTGTTGTCAGAAACGGAAAGAAATCAACGCTGGGATACCAGCCGGATGTGTGGAAAACCTGGGATTAAAAGGGGGAAAAGAAAGATGAAATTGTATGCAGCCTGCATGATGTGCCTGTTGTCTGCGCAGGAAAGAAAGCTGCGGGAGTACAGGGATGAGGATAAAAAAGCAAGGTATATAAAGGAACTGATGCGTTTGACTGCGGAGAGTAAGGACGATGCCTGCGCGCCCTGGATGGCGGCCAGGATTGGAGAGGTCTATGAAAAATACTTTGGCGCTCCGGAGGATTACGGCCCCATAAAGGAGTCCTATAATCGTCTCGTTATGGATATGGAGTCGGAGATTGAGGGAAAAATCAGGAGTGCAAAAGATCCTCTTTACACCGCTATGAGGTATGCAAGAATCGGAAATTATATTGATTTTTCTGCAGTCAGTGATGTAAGGCCGGAGGAATTTTTATCCCTTCTGGATCGGGAGAAGGATTCGATTGATGAGGAGGAGTACAGGCATTTTATCAGGGAACTGGAAGGGGCAGAACGCCTTGTTTATCTTCTGGATAATTGTGGAGAGATTGTGCTGGACAAGCTGGTTATCCGCATACTCAAGGAACAGTATCCTCAGCTGAAGATAACGGCTATTGTCCGTGGGGCCCAGGTGATCAACGATGCTACAGTAGAGGATGCGGTATTTACGGGCCTTACCGGGGAAGCAGAGGTAATCGGAAATGGAGATAATGCAGCAGGAACCATTTTATCACGGATTTCCCCGGAAGCATCAGCTGCCATTGAAGCAGCCGATGTGATTCTTTCCAAAGGCCAGGGGAATTTTGAAGCGCTTCATGGATGTGGGCTTAATATTTATTATCTTTTCCTGTGCAAATGTGACTGGTTTATGAAAAAATTCCAGGTAGATCGGTATCAGGGAATGTTTGTAAATGAGCGGCGGGTTCATGTGTGGAATGAGAATTGAGGCAGGATGGGCGCTCTGCCACAATTATTTTCAAACCCTTCGGCTGTCAAAATAGGGAAACTGATCGATGGCGTCCAGAATATCACGGAAGTCATCGCGGGGAGCTATTTTGATATAGTTTTTTAGGATTTCCTGCTCTCTGTCTTTAAAGGGGCCATAAAAAATATCATAAAGATTGTGTCCCCTCAGATATATTTTAATTTCTTCCAGGTGCTCTTTTATGTCTTTGGGAGAGGTGAAATTCCGGCCAAGAACCTGTATTAGCTGCTGGCCGCTGCGGAGCCGATACAGATACTCATTCCATTTTTCGTACAGTACAGAATAAAACATTTCTTCGGATTCTACAATGCCAAGGGCAGCCATAATTTTCGGATTCAGAAAATAATTTTCAAAGGAATAATATTTTAAAATCAGTACATTTCGCCGTGTGACTCTGGGCAGCTGATCCACATCTTCCAGATTCCGCTCATCGTAGTAATGGCACAGCTGGGAAGCTAACTCTTCCGGATCCTTGCCGTCACCATCTCGGATCATGAGAAACTGATCCCGAATATATACCTGATTCATGTATTTTAAATTGGCATAGGTTCGAATGTTGGTACAGCTGTTGGTGGTGAGAATGGAAATCCGGGCAAGCCGTCCCTGGCTGTCGTGGATTTCTGAATAATAGTGTTCCAGCAGCAGGGGGAGACGGGATTTATCCTGCTTTCCTTCTACGATGAATACAAAGCTGACGTTCATGAGATCGTTGGCGCCATAGCCCAGATCGTCCAGAATCTGTCCCAGATCGGTTTTGGGGCGTATGATGGAATATCGGTCCTCGTCCAGAACCATCTGACGGATCTGACGTTTGGTAAAGTTAAACAGGAGATCCGGAGAGTGGGTTTTAAATATTACCTGATTCTTTTTGGAAAGGCGGTACAGGATTTCACTGCAGATTTTCTGAAGTTGCGGATGAAGGAAAATCTCCGGATCCTCTACGACAATCAAGCTGGGGATTCGTCCGGGTTCGGTAATGTAGGTTTCCAGAAGAGACAGCATGTAGATGCTTCTCATGCCTTTTCCCATAAGCTCTACTGGTTTCACGGTCCTGGTCTGTGGGTTAAAGGAGGAGACCTCCAGGGAGAAAAGCTGATCGATATCATAATTCAAGGTAAAATGAATCTCCTCAAATCCTCCGTTTTTTCGGAAATTGTGATTGAGCTTTTCGGAAAAATCACTGAGATTCAGCTGATAAATTTTCGATTCCAGAAGACGGGCCGTTTCTGCCGCAGTCAGCTCTTCTGGTTTTTTCTGGTAAATTAATCCCAGGCATTGAAAGCAGTGATTGCACTGCTTGGCCTGTTCAAAGAGACAGGAGCCGGATCGCAGTTTTTTCAGCTGGACATTTTCCTGAAACATCAGCAGATCGTTCTGCAGAAGCTCCAGATCCCGTTCTGCGGTGATGCGGTAAATCCGGGGAAGGAGCATGGGAATATAAGGGTTATTTTTCCGGAATCCGTCCTCATAGCGGATTTTTCCGTCCCGGTTTACATGAAAGGTAAAGGTCAGCTCCCGATTTTCCTGAGAATAGGAGGGGAAGCGTTCGTAAAAGGTTCTGAGCCAGACCTCATATCTGCGGTACTGACTGACAATCCCCATATAGTGAAACAGCTTTAAATCTTCTTGGTCAATGGAAATCGATGCTTCAATGCGGATGGCCTGAAGCTTTTCATTAAAATCAGATTCCTGGACAGGATAATAGCCGCAGACAGCGCAGATGGCATCCAGAACGGAGGTCTTTCCTGTGTTGTTTTTTCCTACCAGAATCAGAGCGCTGTCAATGTCGGTAATTTCCATGTCGCGGATGGATTTGAAGTTATGAATGTGCAAATAAGTAAGCTGCATAAGCGCCTCCTGAAAGAAAACGAAACCTGGTTACAGATAAGTCCAGTATAAATCAGAGCTGGGAAAGGGACAACCGGTTTTTGAAAAAATGCAGCTTCTTTACATACCCGTACCTGTTTCGGAGGCCTCCTTCAGCCAGTCTACCCACACAGAATAGTATTTTCCCAGCACATGGGAACCATCTGTGGAGTAATCTGCCTTCAGATTGCCGTTTTCATCATCAAATACCGGATTTACATCAAGATAGAAGCAGCTGTTTTCTTCGGCAAGGGCCTGGATTCCGCTGTTGAGGCGGTTGATTTTTTCGTTGTTGTAGGTACTGCTTGAGGCTGATTTGTTTCCGGTAACATGAAGGTTGGCCTGGAGAACCAGGATTGCCCCCGGCTGAAGAGACTGAATGGTATCTACTACAGATTGGTATTTTTTGATAATGCTGCTGTATTCGTAACCCAACTCATTGATTCCCAGCATCAGGTAAATGGTTTGAAATTGCCTTCGAGACAAAACTTCCCTTAATGTCAGCTTGTTCCCGCTTTTTGTTTTTATACGGGAATCAAACAGGTTGAATACACTCATTCCGGAATCTGCAAAAACCTCAGCCTGTCCCAGATCTCCATATTCGGAAAGGCCGGCAGTCCTGGAGTCTCCAATAAAAAGCACATTGGTGAAATCGGGATTTTCCGGGATAGAGAGGGCGTTCTGTGTGGAGATTTCTGGGAGAGCGGAGGAATGGCTGTCCCCTGAAACTTCTGTGGCTGAGGAAACCGTGCCGGATTCCTCAGCAGCCGGAGAGACGTTTTCGGAGCCGGACACTGCCATGTCGTTGGAAGCAGAACTGTCAGCTGGGAGCGGAGCTGCCGGATTTCTCTCAGAAGAAGCTTCCTGGTCTGCGCCTGGTTCAGCCGGAGGCTTTTCGGACAATGTCTGTCCTCCATCGGCGTATGCCTTTGCAGTCATTCGGAGATCGGTTCCGATATCGATGATTTCAGCGGCTACTGCTTCCGCCACAGAATCCGGAATCATCCGCGCTGCAGCAGCGCCGGAAAGGCTGATGGTTAAAAGTATGGTATACCAGTATTTTCTCATAATGTACATCTCCATTAAAATCTAAAATATAAAAAAGGATCATCTGCACCCAGCTTCATCAGGTACACACAGCCCCAGAAAACTGCCAGAAGAGGGGCGGCGGTGAAAAGGGAGCTTTTGTACCGCCTGTAAAGCTTTTCCGGCAGTCCGGTCATGAAAATCAGTCCGGCGATAAGGGAAAACAGGTAAATCTGCCCATATTTCAGATAATCGCCGGAGAAAAAGGTAAACTCTGCGTGGGGCGTCATAAAGGGGAAAAGACGGAGAAAGTAAATTTTCATCTGTCCCAGATCCGTAACTGCAAAAATCAGCCAGTTGAGAGGAATAATCAGCATCATATAAAGATGTCCCAGAAGGGGGAACCGATGTAAAATCCGCCCCAGTCCGGCTTTTTCTATAAAAATCAACAGAAACAGTGCCAGTCCCCACAGGAGGAAATTCCAGCTGGCTCCATGCCAGAAGCCTGTAAGCAGCCAGACAATCAGCAGGTTTCGGATCATGGTAAGGCTGCCTGCTCTGTTTCCTCCCAGGGGAATGTAAATGTAATCACGAAACCAGCTTCCCAGGGTGATATGCCATCTGCGCCAGAATTCAGTCATGGACAGAGAAAGATAGGGATGGGCGAAGTTGTCAGGCAAGGAAAAGCCCATCAGCTGTCCCAGGCCTTTTGCCATCAGAGAATAACCGTAAAAGTCAAAGTAAATCTGCAGGCTGAAGGCGATGATTCCCATCCATGCCAGGGGAGTGGAAATGCTTTCGAAGCCGATGGCTTCTACCTGACTCCAGAGCCGCCCCACCTGATTGGCAAGCAGAACCTTAAATCCAAGTCCCAGAGTAAATTGACGCAGTCCTTCTTCAAAATTTGGAAGATTGCAGGTACGGCAGTGAAGCTGCTGACGGATGGAATTGTAGGTGACAATAGGACCGGCAATCAGCTGGGGAAACATGGTAATATACATTCCGTAATCAATAAAGGAAGGCTCGTAGGAGGCATCCTTTCGGTAAACGTCTGCCAGATAGGAAATCGCCTGAAAGGTATAAAAGCTGATTCCAATAGGAAGGGGCAGACGGCAGACTGGGAGAAGGAGTTCCAGTCCAAGGTATGTCAGCAGAATATTCAGATTTTCTGCAAAAAAACCGGAATATTTAAACAAAAACAGCCAGAACAGATTGAACACAATACCTGCTGCCAGCCATTTTTTTCGATTTTCTTTTTTTCTGCGCCGTCCAAGGAGAATGCCAATCCGGTAATTGACCCAGATGGACAAAATCAGAAGAAAAAAATACAGAGGCTGATCCTTGACTCCATAAAAATAGAAGATCAGGCTGCCCACAAACAGGCAGAGATTTTTCCATCTGTCGGGACAAATATAATAAAGGAATAAAAATACAGGCAAAAAGCCGAAGAGAAAAATAAGACTGCTGAAAACCATAACTGCCTCCTTTTGTGCATCCTGATGTATGCGTCTGTATAGACCAGCTCCAGCAGCAGGGCCGGAAACTGGAATGATACAGACGTCTGAAGCTTTCATACTATAGACGATGCAGAAAAGGAAAAAGTTTCAGAGAGAAAAATCTTTAGAAGAATTATTTTTTGATATAAGTCAGCTGATATTTGGGAGAGTTTAAGGTCAGCTCTGTGTAATCCATGATCTGTCCGTTGCCCAGGTGTGTTACATTGGCTACTCTCAGAATAGGAGTATTGGGAGTGATGCAAAACATCTGGGCAATCTGCGGAGATGGCAGAAGGGGAGTTACTGTATGATGACTGTAGGCAATCTTCAGACCCTTGGTTTCTTCAAAGAAACGGTATTTTGATTCCTGAAGTACTTGTATGGAAATATCTGGGTAAAGCCGTGCAGACATATAAGTAGTTTCAAACTGAAAAATTTCGTCATTGGCATACCGGATCCGTTCAATAAAATACATTGGCTCATCCTTTTCAATTTCAAGAATGGAAGCAATATTGGCAGGGGCCTTTTGAATCATAAAGGTAGGAACCTCTGTGCGGACATTCAGGCCCTTATCTTTCATAGTATCAGAAAAGCCTTGAATAGAGCTGGGATTCAGGGTTACGGACGGATGGCATACAAAGGTTCCCACACCAGCGACCCGGGACAAAAGCCCTTGTGCCACAAGGTTGTCAGTAGCTTTTCGGACAGTAACTCTGGAAACCTGGTAGGTATTGGACAGTTCCAGTTCTGTAGGAATCAGATCGTTTTTTTTATAATATCCCAGATTAATTTTTTCTAGAAGATCATGTTCGATTTGTTTGTATTGAGCAATTCGTTTTTTCGCCATATAAGTACCTCGTTGTGTATTATCCTCTGAAATGTGTATGGAAATAAGGGGTTCCTGGATATTGTTACGATTTTCAGGGGCAGATATTTTTATGTAATGGTTTTAAGACAGTATTATTATAAAAGAAATACAGAGGAAATACAAGGGATTTTCCCTGGAGAATAGGTTTCATGTTTTTGTAAAAAGAATATCAATAGGAACACATAAAACAATACAAACAAATTGAAATAATAATACAAATTATTATAAATGTATTGACATTACAATGGAGATGATATATAGTAGAACTAAGTGAAAAATATGCAGGATATACAAAAGAGGGGGATGAGAAAATGAATATATTGTATATTCATACGCATGATTCTGGAAGAGTGTTAAGCCCTTATGGGTATAAAGTACCAACTCCGGCGATTGAGAAATTTGCCGGCGAGGCAGCTGTATTTCGGAATGCTTACTGTGTTGGACCGACCTGTTCACCGAGCAGAGCTGGGCTTCTGACAGGAACCTATCCTCATCAGAATGGGATGCTTGGACTGTCCCAGAGAGGTTTTTTGCTGGACTTTGGAAAACATCTTGTACCTTATTTAAATTGTCATGGATATCACACGGTTTTATGTGGAATTCAGCATGAGGCAGGATGGTATTTGGATCGGAACCGGGGGACGGAAGCTATTGGATATCAGGAGGAGCTTACCCGAGACAGTTCCGGATTTCGCCAGGAGGATTTGGTAGACTGGGATAAAGAAAATGCTATGGAGGCCTGTAAATGGCTGCGGCGGTGGGATAGAAGCAAGCCCTTTTTTTTGTCATATGGAATGTATGCGACCCATAGAAGATTTCCAGATAAGACAGACGGAGAGATTAACGAGGATTTGGCCAGACCACCGTATCCGATTCCTGATACAAAAGAGACCAGGAAGGATTTTGCCGGATACCTGATGAGCGTAAAAAGTGCAGATGCCTGTTTTGGACAGGTGATTTCCTGTCTGAAGGAAGAGGGCCTTTGGGAAGACACGGTTATTTTATTTACTACGGATCACGGGCTGGCAAATCCCTATGCAAAATGTACCCTGTTCGACAGCGGAATCGGAGTGAATTTGATGCTTAGAATTCCCGGCTCTGGGACGAATGGAAAGGTATTTGATAGTTTGGTTTCTCATATTGATGTTTTTCCGACGTTGTGTGATGTTCTGCAGCTTCCGAAGCCGGAATGGCTGGAGGGGTGTTCTCTGATGCCGTTACTGGAAGGAAGGCAGGAAAAGGTGAGAGATGAGATTTTTGCAGAAATCAATTTTCATACCTCCTATGAGCCGGTTCGCTGCGTGAGAACAGAGCGGTATAAGTATATCCGCTATTGGGATGAAGAGTGGGAAAAAACCAATCTCTCTAATATTGATGAGTCTGAGTCAAAGGTATTTTTTATGGAGAGAGGACTGACAGAACGAAGAAAGGCAGGGGAGGCTCTCTACGATTTGGTTTATGATCCGGGAGAGCGGTGCAATGTAGCTGGACAGCCAGAGTATGAGGAAATTCGAAGAGATATGGCTAAACGGCTTCAGACCATTCAGGAGCGGACAGAAGATCCGATTTTGAAGGGGCCGATTCCTGTGAAGGATGAATGGAAGGTAAACCGCAGAGAATGTGAGAAAGCAAGCTCAAAGAATCCGGAGGATTATGTAAGCCTGGGAGGAAACAAATAACCTGAAACCATATTTTCCTCAAATGTGGGTTGTGAGGAAAAATTGGATATAAAAACAAAAGGAAGGAGAAGAAAAATGGTAGGAATGATTGTGACCGGCCATGGCAGCTTTGCGACAGGGATAACCAGCGGGCTGAAGCTTCTGGCTGGGGAGCCGGAAGACTTTGAATCTGTGGATTTCACCCCGGAGGATTCTGTAGATTCCCTGAAGGAAAAGCTGAAAGCGGCACTGGCACGGCTGCAGGACTGTGAAGAGGTTATTATTTTCACAGATCTGACGGGAGGTTCTCCCTTTAATGTTTCCATCGGTTTAAAAATGGAAATGGAGAGAGAACTGCAGGTAATTGGAGGAACAAATCTTCCGGTGGTTTTAAATGCCTTTATGGCAAGAATGATGGGCACAGAAGCCGGACAGCTTGCAGAGGAGTCTCTGAAAGCAGGAAAGGAAGCCATGGTTCGCTTTGAAGCAGGTTCCGATGAAGACGATGAGTATGAGGAGTAATGGTTAGGAGGAAGAGGTATGAGTTTATTTCAAGCTTTACTGATTGGCTTATTTGCCTACCTGGGCAGTAAGCGTACGCCCTGGTTCTTTGGTGTAGCCGGAGGATGGAATATGATCGGACGTCCGCTGGTTGCAGGACTGATTGTAGGAATTATTCTCGGAGATGTAAACAGCGGTGTTATTGCTGGCGCTATGGTACAGGCTCTTTTTATCGGCCAGATTACACCAGGAGGTGCTATGCCGGCAGATGTAAACTGGGCGGCGTATATTGGAATTCCCCTGGCTCTGGCAGCAGGCGGTACCGGTGAACAGGCAGTGGCTCTTGCTGTTCCGTTAAGTATGCTGGGTCTTGGACTGTTTAACTTTATTATGACAATCAATGCCATGTTCCCTCACATGGGTGATAAGGCGGCTGAAAAGGGTGACGGCGCAGGTATCCATCGGGCTACCTATTTGGCAGCAGTTCCTAGTTTTATTCTCCGGGCAGGCTCTGCTATGATGATCTGTTATTTGGGAACTCCTCTGGCTGAATTCCTTATTAACAGTATGCCGGCAGGTGTTCTTCACTTCTTTGAGGTTGCCGGTAAACTGCTTCCGGCTATCGGCTTTGCGATGCTGTTAAAACAGTCCCTGTCCAGACAGTGGATGCTGGTGCTGTTTTTACTGGGCTGGATTATGATTGGCGCAACTAGTATGTCTGTAACAGCCCTGGCTATTTTTGCGACTGCTGTGGCATTTATTTTCGTAATGGCTCAGGGTGAGGCAAAGCCCGTGGTGACAGCGCCTGCAAACGTGGAAGAGGAGGACGATTGCTATGAAGAATAAGAATGAAAACAGTCTGCTGACGAAAAAAGACATTGATAAAGCTGCCTGGTCCTATATCTTTTTTGCACAGGCAACTCAGAACTTCGAGCGTATGATGGGACTGGCCTTCTGCCATGTGATGGAACCCATTCTGAAAAAGCTGTACAAAAATAAACCGGATGAATACAAAAAAGCTCTGCAGCGTCATATGCAGTTTTATAACACAGAGCCGCAGCTTGGCGCCCTGATTCCTGGTATTACCATTGCAATGGAGGAGGCAAGAGCCAAGGGAGAGGATGTCAGTGAGGAGCTGATTGTTAACACAAAGAATGCGCTGATGGGTCCCTTTGCAGGAATTGGTGACTCCATGCTGGTTGGAACTTACAGTCCGATTCTGTTAAGTATTGCCATGAGTATGTGTATCAATGATGGAAACCCGGTGGGACCGCTGTTTTTCTGTGCAGTATGGCTGACAACAATTGTAGGACTTCAGTGGTATCTGTTCCATAAGGGGTATGATATGGGAATCGGAGCAGCAAACCTGTTTTTCACTAATAAGGCTCTGGCAGATAGGATTACAACAGGTCTGACTATGATGGGTCTGGTTGTTATCGGCGGTGTTGCTGCAACAACTGTAAAGGCAAAGGTGATTTATCAGTTCGTCAGCGGTGATATGACTCTGGGAATTCAGGAGCAGATTTTTGATAAAATTATGCCGGGCGTACTTCCTTTGATGGTTACTCTGGCAGTATGGTATCTGATGGATAAGAAAAAATGGTCTGCAACAAAGATTATTCTTGCAATTGTTGTATTTTCTGCAATTATGGTATTTTTAGGCATTATGTAAAAAGGAGAGGGAGGGAACGGAATGAAGGATATTCTGCTGGTTTTATCGGATCAGCATGGGTGGGCGTACACAGGCTTTGCAGATGAGCTTCTGGATACACCGAATTTAAAGAGGATTGCACAGGAGGGATGTCTCTGGGAACGCTGCTATTGCAATGCACCTCTCTGTGTTCCGTCCAGAATGTCGTTTTTGACCGGACTCCTTCCCTCGGAGCTTGGAATTTTTAACAATGATACAACACTCCCTATTGATATGCCAACCATTGCCCATGATTTAGGAACAGCCGGATATGAAACCGTGCTGATTGGCAGAATGCATTTTAAGGGAGATGATCAGAATCACGGATTTGACAGGCGGCTGGCCGGTGATATTACTTCCCAGTACTGGGGGACCGGAGGCAAGAACAGAAAGGATTTTGGCGATTTTGCGGGAACCTCCAACAGAAAGCATTGTCTGGAGGCTGTAGGCGGGGGATATTCTCCTGTTATGGCCTATGATCGTCATGTGATGGAGGAGGCAGAAACCTTTCTGAAGGAGAATCTGGAACGGCCTGGTCGTCCGCCTCTGTTTATTGTAGTGGGATTTTACGGCCCCCACTTTCCCTTTGTATCGGATCCGGAACGGTATGAGAAGTACAAAAAACGTCTGGCAGGCCGTGAGGAGTCTGGTGTACGTCCGGCTCTGGAGGAGTATGAGGACTACCTTCAGGAGTGCAGCAGGGAAAAAAGGCTCCACTGTCAGGCGGCCTATTATGGGCTGGTGGAAACACTGGATGGATATACAGGACGTTTGTTTGATCAGTTCCGGTCAGGAGAGGAGAAAGCAGGCAGGGAAAATGTGTTTTTCTACACCTCGGATCATGGAGAACAGCTGGGAAAGCGGGGGATTTTCGGGAAACAGACACTTTATGAGGATGCAGTCAGGGTTCCGCTGATTGCAGCAGACAGCACAAAGCCGGGACAGAATCTGATAAAACAGAAACCATTGAGTCTTCTCCAGGTAAGAGAAATGATTCTGGAAGCAGCCGAGCTGAAGCAGGAACCGGCTGACAGGTCAGAGCCTGTATACATACAGCAGATTCTGGAGCGCAGGGGGGAGCTTCTCATGGGAGAAGCAGCCTTGTGGTTTCCATATAAAGCTGTTCGGATTGGTTCAAGACTGCGGGTTTATAATCTGGAAACAGATCCGTGGGAGGAAGAGGATCTGGCCGCTTCCCGGCCGGAGATCTGTAGGATGGCGGAGGAGCTGTTTTTAAAGCCAGAGGAGCAGAAACAGTGTCTGGATAGGGAACGGAAACAGAGACATTTTCACGAACGATTAAAAGCCTGGGGAAAGGCAAAGGGGCCAAAGGAATGGGCCGTGATGACTATTCCGGAGGAAGCACGCCGGAAACCGGAAGAATAAAGGAGATTATTAATGAAATATAAAAAGCTATGGACGGATATGCACAGCAATATTCATCATGAGCAGATGGAGGAGCTGCCTCTCTGGTACAGCCAGATAAAGAAAACCATGGATTTTTGGCCTCTGGCCTATTATCCCTTCTATATGCGTCCTACAGAGTGGGGGCTGAAGGTGGAGGATCGGTATGAGGATCAGCTGACAAATGCTGACTGGGAACAGATCCGGGAGTTTGCAAATAAGGTAAATAAAGAAGGCTATCCCATGTTTATGGGATATGAATGGCAGGGCGCAGGTCTGGATGGAGATCACAATGTATTTTTCTTAAATAATGACGGAGAGCAGAGACATCCCATGCGGTATCAGGAGCTGGCAGCAGGCTTTAAGGGCCAGCCTGTTATTGGAATTCCTCATCATCTGGCTTATCAGCCGGGATCCAGAGGAAAAAACTGGGAAACTCACGATCCGGAGTTTTCTCCTTTTGCAGAAATTTATTCCAGTCATGGCTGCAGCGAGAATGATGACGGGCCGCTGACCATGAATCGCCATGTTCATATGGGACCGCGAACCGGAGAGACAACCTATGAAAAAGGACTGGAAAAGGGTTACCCTATCGGAGTGATTGCAGCTGGTGATAATCACAGCGTTCCTGGTGTGTTTGAACATGGAAGCATGTGTGTGCTGGCAGAGGACTGCACTAAGGAGGCGATCTGGGATGCATTTGTAAACCGACGGACCTATGGTGTTTCTCAGAGCCGGATAGAAGTGGACTTTTCTCTGGGAGATACGGTAATGGGCGGCATCCTGGAAACCAATGGAGAGGCTGAGTTGAATTTCCATGTAAAAGGAACTGCTGCTGTTGACCGTGTGGAAATTATTCAAGACAATGTACTGGAGGAAATGGTGGTTCATTCTGGAACCTGGGAAAAAACACCGGTTCAAGGAACTGTTCGTTTTAAATTCCGCCTGGAATTAGGATGGGGACCTGATACTAGGGTTTACAAGGATCAGTGGCTGAAGGAATGGACAGGACGTCTGGAGACAGAGGGAAAGCTTCTGAGCGTTGAAAAATGCTGGAATAATTTTGGACAGGATTTGGTAAAGCAGGATGAAAGCAGCTGCGATTTTACGATGACAACCTATCAGTCTACTGCAACCGGAAAATGGATGGGTCCCAGTAATGTAACGACAGAAGGATTTATTTTCGAAATTGAGGCAGATGCAGACAGTATGCTTCATCTGTGGATTGACGGAAAGGATTATCCGATGAAGGTGCGTGATATGCTTTCTGGAAGCAGAGTATATGGACTCTGGAATGAGGTGAAAGAGCTGACAAGAAATACCTGGGGAGAGGTTGAGCACTACCGGGATGATCCCTGGTGGCATAATGCTTATAAATTCCGTGTGAATAAGGCATATCCGGAGTCCTCCTATGATTTTTCCTTCAGCAGAACTATGAAATTTACAGAGGACTGCAACGTTCGTCTTCGTGTATGGCAGAAAAACGGCGATGTGGCCTGGACCTCACCCATTTTTGTAAAAGTGAAAAAATAACAGTAGGAGGATATCCAAATGCAGGAAATTGTAAATGTAAGAATTGATGATCGACTGATTCACGGTCAGGTAGCCGCTGTGTGGAGTCTGGTGACAAAGGCAAGCAGAATTATGGTTGTGGACGATCTCGTGGTAAAGGATCCGGTTAACAAAGAAGCATTGAAGATGGCATGTCCTCAGCAGTGTAAGCTGTCTATTTTAACAGTAGCCAAGGCAGCTGCGAATTTGTGCGCTGGAAAATATGAAGGTGAACGGGTATTTATTGTAGCAAAGAGTCCGGCTACCATCCGGGGGCTATATGACGGAGGCTTCCACATGGAGAAGGTAAATGTAGGAAATATGGGTGGAAAGCAGAACACCAAAATGCTGAAGAAGGCAGTCAGTGTCAGTGAAAAGGATATTGACGATTTTCTGTATCTGGCAGATCATGGTGTGAAGGTTACGGCACAGATGGTTCCTACAGAGGAAGCTGTTGACTTTACAGAATTGATTAAAAATGCAAAGTAAATACAAGGCAAAATTCCCTAAATAAAGCTGCAGGGGCGCGAACAACCAATCGCGCCTCTTATTTTTTTGCAGCAGAAATCACAAAAAATATCTTCAAATATATAAAAGATGTTCAAAATCCTAAAAAAACGTAGATTTTTGTGGATTTATGTATTATACTAAAGTTTGCTGTTGCTTATTTTATGAAAAATTTCTGTGAAATTTATCAGAGGCATAAATGTCGGCAGAGTGGAAATAGGGCAGCAAAAGACAGTTGAAAGAAAGGATGACGATAGATATGGAACTGCAGTGGAATTGGGAGTATCTGACAGAGGTAATGAGAAGGCTCATAGAGACTCCGAGCCCGGTCAGCTATTATGAAGAGATCAATCCTCTGATGGAGAAGCTGGCAGCAGAGCTGGGGTATGAGGTTACGTATGACCGTAAGCATACTGTTTATATTAAGGTTCCGGGAAAGAACAGGGAGAAGACCGTCTGTGTAGGCGCTCATCTGGATACTCTGGGACTGATGGTAAAGAGAATTGACGAAGATGGAATGATTCGCGTGAGAAATCTGGGCGGAATTAATTTTAATAATATTGAAGGAGAGACAGTGACCGTTCATACCCGCAGCGGAAAGACCTATACAGGTCTGGTTGCTTGTCAGTCCCATTCTGTTCATGTGTATGACGATGCAAAAACTCTGGAGAGAAATGAAAATACGATGATGGTGATCCTGGATGAGGATGTGCATTCTAAGGAAGAGGTTAAGGCATTGGGCATTGAAAACGGAGATATTTTATCTCTGGAGCCTCATTTTACTGTAACTCCCAGTGGATTTATTAAATCTCGCTTTATCGATAACAAAGCGTGTGCAGCATGCAGTCTGGCTTTGTTAAAAGTTATGAAGGAACAGAATCTGACACCGGTCTGTGATACATGGTTTGTATTCCCGCATTATGAGGAGATTGGTCATGGCGGTGCTTATGTGCCGGATGAGGTTAGTGAGTACCTGGCTCTTGATATTGCTGTGATAGGACCGGATCACAACGGAAGAGAAGACCGGGTAAGCATCTGTGTAAAGGATAACTTCTCTCCGTATGATAGAGAACTGACGGATCGCCTGGTTCGCAAGGCAGAAGCTTTACAGTTGAATTATGCAGCAGATGTATTCTACCGTTATGGAACCGATGGAAGTGCTGCAGTCCGTGCCGGACACAATCTGAAGGCAGGAGCCTTTGGAATGGGAACCTTTGCTTCCCATGGCATAGAGCGTACCCATATGGACGGAGTGAAGAATACAGCAAAGCTTCTGGCGGCCTATGTGCTGGAGGACTGATGAAAACAGAATAGAACGCGGTACTTGCTTGAATGAAAGTCATGCGTTTTAGATAAAGGCCGGGGATTTCCCCATGCCACGCTAAAAAGAGAATAAAAAAGGAGTGTATCAAATGAGAAGAACAGGAAAAATGGTTCTTGCATGCCTTCTGGCAGCATCTGCAATGCTGACAGCCTGCGGCGGCTCCGGAGATACCGGTTCAGCAGGCTCTGCAGGAACAACAACTCAGGCAGCAGCAATTGGTGGAGAATCAAGAAAAGATGGCATTATCCGTGTGGGTATGAGCTCTGACATCACATCTCTGGATCCTCATGCAAACAATGATGTAAACTCATCTAACGCAACCCGTCATATCTACAATAACCTGGTTCGTGTTACGAATGATGGTGAGGTTCTGGGCGATCTGGCAGAAAGCTGGGAGTTCCTGGATGATATGAACGTACAGTTTAAGCTGAAGGAGGGCGTTAAGTTCTCTGACGGAACCCCGTTAACTTCTGAGGATGTAAAGTTTTCTCTGGAGAGACAGAAAGCATCTGCAAAGGTTGGTCATCTGGTAGCTATGATCGATACTGTTGAGGTTGTAGACGATCTGACCTTTATTATCCATATGAATCAGCCGTCTAACGCACTGCTGACCTCTCTGGCTCATGCAGGCGGAGCAATCCTTTGCAAGAGCTACACCGAGAAGCTGGAGAGCGAAGGCAAGAAGCTGGCAGACGCTCCCATGGGAACAGGCCCATACACCTTTGTTTCCTGGATGGCAGGCACCAGCGTAGAGCTGAAGAAGAATCCCAATTACTTTGATCCGGAAAGAGCAGCAAAGAACGAGGGTCTGATCCTGAAGGCAATTACCGAAGAGACCTCCCGTACCATCGCTCTGGAGAACGGTGAGATTGACGTGCTTCTGAATGTAGGTACCAACGACGCTCAGAAGATCCGTGAGAACAGCAACCTGATTCTGGATGAGTTTGAATGCGCGCAGAATGAGATGGTCGTTATGAATACCACGAAACCGCCGTTTGACAACAAGCTGGTAAGACAGGCTGTAAACTATGCAGTAAACAAAGAGGACGCTCTGATCGTTGCAATCAACGGTGAGGGAACTACCATTGACGGATACCTGGCTCCGGCTGCAATTGGTGCAAAGGATACTGCAGTGAAGTACGAGTATAATCCGGAGAAGGCAAAAGAGCTTCTGGCTGAGGCTGGTTATGCAGATGGATTTACCTTTACTGTATTTTCTTCCAGTGACGGACGTTCCAGAGCAGCAACTGCAATTCAGGCAAACCTGCAGCAGGTTGGCATTACCATGAATATTGAGCAGATGGAGTCCTCTACCTTCTATGAGAGAACCGGAAAAGGTGAGCATGATGCATGTATGCAGGGCTGGGCAGAGAACGCTGAGCCGGATAACACCTACCGTCCGCTGTTTATGAGCAAAAATGCAGGTGCAGGCGGAAACCGTGCATTCTATAAGAATCCGGAAGTAGATGCTCTGATTGACGATGCAGCTACCAACCGGGATGCAGCAAAGGTTGACGAGGATTACAAGAAGATTACTGAGATCGTATCTGACGATGCTATCTGGGTTCCCCTGTATTCTCAGACCGGTTTTGTTGCAAGAAACAAGGATCTGCAGGGCGTGGAGATTTCTACTTTCAGCATGCATGTTTTAAGCGGCGCTCATTACGAGTAATTGTTTGACAGTGAAAGCAGAGTTTCCGGATAGTGAACGGAAAGCTTCTGCTGCTGAATGAAAGATGGGAGGGCACATGCCGGAGGGTATGTGCTCTCCTGCGATAAAGGACTAAAACAACAGAGAGGAGAGTGTGAGATGCACAAATACGTCTTTAAACGGCTGCTGATGCTGATTCCGGTTATTCTTGGTGTATCTTTCCTGGTATTTTTTATTATGTCCCTGGCTCCCGGTGATACAGCTCGGAGCATTCTGGGTGAGACGGCTCCTCAGGAGGCGGTGGAAGCCCTGCGTGAGGAATTAGGACTGAATGATCCGGTACTGGTGCGTTACTATCATTACATGGTAGATCTGCTTCATGGCGATCTGGGTGAGTCCTACAAATCTGGTCAGCCGGTTTTTTCTGAGGTAATGGCTCGTTTCCCGGCAACCTTAAAGCTTGCTTTCTGGGGAATGCTGTTTGCGGTAACCTTATCCATTCCCATTGGAATTATTTCTGCAACCAAGCAGTATTCCATTACAGACAGCGTCAGCATGGTTCTGGCACTTCTGGGTGTTGCAACCCCGAACTTCTGGCTGGGCCTGATGCTGATTATCGGATTTTCTCTGCATCTGAAATGGTTCCCCTCCGGCGGTGATGCAGGCTGGAGATCTCTGGTTCTTCCGGTTATTACACTGGGAACCGGATGTATGGCAAGTATTACAAGAATTACCCGTTCTTCCATGCTGGAGGTTGTCCGTCAGGATTATATTCGTACTGCTAAGGCAAAGGGTGTCAGCAGCCGTGTGGTTATTTACAAACACGCTCTGAAAAATGCCCTGATTCCGGTAGTTACGGTAGTTGGTCTGCAGTTTGGTTCTCTGTTAGGCGGTGCAGTTCTTACTGAGTCTGTATTCTCATGGCCGGGTGTTGGTACCTACCTGGTAAACAGCATTAAGGCAAAGGATACCCCTGCAGTACTGGGATGTGTTATTATCTTCTGTATCTGTTTCAGTATTGTAAACCTGGTGGTAGATATTCTGTATGCTTACATTGATCCGAGAATTAAGTCGAAATATAAATAGGAGGTGACGTCAAGTGGAAAGAACAGTAGAAACACAGAAAAAGCGCAGTATGGCACTGGAAATCTGGCGTCGTCTGCGAAAAAATAAAATGGCAATGTTAGGCCTTGTGATTCTGGTAATGCTGGCTCTGACAGCAATCTTTGCAGATGTCATTGCCGATTACGATACCAAGGTAATTGCCCAGGATATCAAAAACCGTCTTCAGGGACCCAGTATGGAGCATTGGTGCGGAACCGATGAGTTTGGCCGTGATATTTTTGCCCGTCTGGTGCATGGTTCCAGAGTTTCTCTGGTTGTGGGCCTGATTTCTGTAAGTATTTCTCTTCTGATGGGCGGAGCTCTTGGAGCAATTGCCGGATACTATGGCGGCAGAGTGGATAACGTGATCATGAGAATCATGGATATTTTCCTGGCAGTGCCCAGTATTTTGCTGGCCATGACTATTGTGGCAGCTCTGGGAACCAGTCTGATCAACGTAATGCTGGCTATCGGTGTTTCCGGTATTCCGGGATATGCTCGAATTGTCCGGGCATCCGTTATGAGTATTAAGGATCAGGAGTTTGTAGAGGCATCCCGTGCTATTGGTGCAAAGAGTCCCACTACGATTTTCCGTGAGATTCTGCCGAACTGTCTGGCTCCGATCATTGTTCAGGCAACCCTGTCTGTAGCAGGAGCAATCCTGTCTACTGCGTCCTTAAGCTTCATTGGTCTGGGCGTACAGCCGCCGTCTCCGGAGTGGGGCGCAATGCTGTCCGGCGGAAGAAACTATTTAAGAGACGCACTTCATCTGACACTGTTCCCCGGCCTTGCCATTGTGATTACCATTCTGGCACTGAATCTGCTGGGTGACGGACTGCGTGACGCACTGGATCCGCGGTTAAAACAGTAGGAGGTACATGATGGACGAGAAAAATTATACCATTGATATTGAGAATCTTTCTGTACGGTACGAGACAGCTGACGGAGTTGTAGAGGCGGTCAATGGCATTGACTTAAAGATTGAGAGAGGAAAAACTCTGGGTCTGGTGGGAGAGACTGGTGCAGGAAAGACCACAACGGCTCTTTCTATTCTGCGCCTGATTCCCAATCCGCCGGGAAAAATCACCGGAGGAACCATTAAGCTGCAGGGAAAGAACGTTTTTGAATATAGTGAGCATGAGATGGAATCCATCCGTGGAAATCATGTTTCTATGATTTTCCAGGATCCAATGACCTCTCTGAATCCGGTTATGACCGTAGGCGATCAGATCGCAGAGGAAATTCAGCTTCACGATAAGAAGATTGATAAAAAGCAGGCTCTGGATAAGGCAAAGGCCATGCTGGAAATGGTTGGCATTCCGGGACAGCGTGCGGCAGAGTATCCTCATCAGTTTTCCGGCGGCATGAAGCAGCGTGTAGTAATTGCTATGGCACTTGTATGCAATCCGGATCTTCTGATTGCTGATGAGCCGACGACGGCTCTGGATGTAACCATTCAGGCGCAGGTGCTGGATCTGATGCAGAAACTGAAGGAGCAGTACAATACCTCCATGCTGATGATTACCCATGACCTGGGAATTGTGGCTGAGGTTTGCGATGAAGTCAGCATTATGTATGCAGGACGAATTGTAGAGCATGGAAATCTGGAGGATATTTTTGAGAATACCAGCCATCCCTACACAGAGGGCCTGTTTGGTTCTCTTCCGGACATTGAACACCGCACAGAGGAGCTGCATCCCATTCCGGGTCTGATGCCAGATCCGACAGATCTGCCCAGCGGATGCCCCTTCCACCCCCGGTGTGCTTACTGCACAGAGCTGTGCAAAACAAGGCGTCCGGTGGAAACACGGCTGTCAGATACCCATACCGTTGCCTGTCTGGCCTATGAGGAAGGCACAGGAGTTGTGTTAGGAGGAAAGCGCAGTGAGTAATGCAATTTTAGAGGTAAAAAACCTGAAAAAATATTTTAATACCCCGGGCGGCGTCCTTCATGCGGTGGATGATGTCAGCTTTACTCTGGAAAAGGGAAAAATCCTCGGCGTAGTAGGAGAGTCCGGCTGCGGAAAGTCTACCATGGGACGTGCAATCCTGCGGCTTCATGAGCCGACCTCCGGTGAGGTTTTGTTTGAGGGAAAGGATATTACAAAGATTTCCACAGAGGAGATGAGAAAGCTTCGCTCTGAGATGCAGATCATTTTCCAGGATCCCTTTGCTTCTCTGAACCCGAGAAAAACCGTCAGCGAGATTATCGGAGAGCCCTTGCGTCTCCACAAAATTTACAAGTCAGCAGCGGAGCGGCAGAAGCATGTTCTGGAGCTGATGGAGGTAGTAGGACTGGCAGAGCGTCTTGTAAATACCTATCCTCACGAGCTGGATGGCGGCCGCAGACAGAGAATCGGAATTGCCAGAGCTCTGGCATTGAATCCCAAGTTTATCGTTTGTGACGAGCCGGTTTCTGCCCTGGATGTTTCCATTCAGGCACAGATTTTGAACCTGTTAAAGCGGTTAAAGAAAGAGCGTGGTCTGACCTATATGTTCATTACCCACGATCTTTCTGTTGTAAATTATTTCTCTGATGATATTATGGTTATGTACCTGGGCAAAATGGTGGAATATGCACCGTCTGAGGAGCTGTTTGAGAATCCGGTTCATCCGTATACAAAAGCGCTGCTTTCTGCAATTCCAGTACCGAGGCTGCGTGAGAAGAAGGAGAGAATCCTGCTGAAGGGCGAGATCACTTCTCCTATCGACCCGAAGCCGGGCTGCCGTTTTGCACCTCGCTGTGCGTATGCGAAGGACTGCTGCTTTAAGGAGTCTCCGGAGCTTAAGGATATTGGAAACGGACATAAGGTGGCATGTCACTTCAGTGATGAATTTTGTAAATAGGCTTTCATAGTTTGAATGGAGAAGAACAATGGACATTAAGATTGACAGACAATTTATTGCAGACTGTTTTCGTGATTTCGTAAACGTTCCAAGCCCGGTCAGCTATTATGATGAGATTTTGCCTCTGGTAGAGGAGTATGCAGCAAAGTTCGGATATCCGGTTACCTATGACAGAAAGAATACTCCCTACATTACCCTGGAGGGAGAGGATAATTCCAAAACCGTTATGGTAGGCGCACATATGGATACCCTGGGTCTGATGGTTCGTAAAATTGAGAAGGACGGAACCCTGCGGGTACGCCAGCTGGGCGGAGTTTCTTTCCAGAGTATTGAGGGAGAAACCATGACGGTTCATACCAGAAGCGGAAAGAGCTATACTGGTCTGATGGTTTGCCAGTCTCATTCCACCCATGTATTTGATGATGCAAGAAGTCTGGAGCGGGATGAGAATACTATGATGATCAGCCTGGATGAGAAGGTAGAAACCAGAGAGGATGTACTGGCTCTCGGCATTCGGCATGGAGATGTAATTTCTTTTGATCCTCACTGCACGATTACGGAAAACGGCTATGTAAAATCTCGTTTTATCGATGATAAAATGGCAGTGGCAGCGGTGTTTGCAGCTCTGAAATACATGACAGAGAATGGATTAAAGCCCAAGTACCGCACCCTTCTTTCCTTCCCGTTTTATGAGGAAATCAACCATGGCGGCGCATATATCCCACCTGAGGTTGAGGAGTTTGTGGCTATCGATATTGGCCTGATTGGACCGGATTATGACGGCAATGAGCGGACTGTAAGTATCTGCGTAAAGGATAATTTCTCTCCTTATGACAGAAATCTGACAGGAAAGCTGATTGCTGAGGCAGAGGCAAATGATATTAAGCATGCCATTGATATTTTCTACCGGTACGGCACAGATGCCAATGCAGCTGTGAGAGCTGGAAACAATGTGAGAGGCGCAGCCTTTGGTATGGCCTGCTATTGCAGTCACGGAATGGAGAGAACCCATTTAGACGGCGTAGTAGAGACTGTAAAGCTGGCAGTGGCTTACATGATGGATTGGAAATAATCAGCAAGTCAGCAGCTGAATCAGCAACAGAAAATAAAAAAGGATGAGAATGCGGTGGGTTTTCTGGCTTTTGTTTGGATAATCCGCCGCAGTTTTTTAGGAAAATGACATTTTATGAGAAAATGGCGATTGTCTGCCGCAGGATTCCCCGGGGAACCGTAGCTACTTATGGGCAGATTGCGCTGCTGTGCGGAGCTCCGACTCATGCCAGACAGGTAGGCTATGGGTTGAAGCATGATCTGGCGGGAGAGGATATACCAGTTCACCGGGTAGTCAATGCAAAGGGAATATTAAGCGGAGCAGCTGCCTTTGAAACCTGGGATATGCAAAAACAGCTTCTCACTGGCGAGGGGGTAGAGGTTCTGTGGACAGAAGATGGCTGGAAGGTGGATTTAAAAAAATTTGGCTGGAAAAACACAATGGAAGAGGCAGAAGCCATTGCGCAGAAGCTGAAAATGTGTTATACTGACGGAGCTGAGGGCGGGAAGGATACAACGCCGGAGGGAAAATAGAACATGGTGATGTGGAGCAGCAAATATGCGGAAGCGGTAAGCCATGAAAATAGAAAATGGCCGGATGGCCGACTGGTTCGTGAACCTCCCAGGATAAAAAACTAGGCAAATCAAATAATACACGCTGAAAGTCAGGGTGCTGTTTTTGTTGTTGTCTGAAGGTTCAGGCAGGAACAAAAGCAGCATTTTTTTGTCATAGGAAATTACGTCCTATGAAACAAAAACGCTCTTCGGGGATTGCCATACGGCGAAAGAGAATTTTGCCGCAGAAGCGGATTTTGCCGCAGAAGCGACCTGCCGCAGGCGAAGAAAAATGGATGCTGGTGCGGGAATGTAAAAGACATATTTTTGTTGCAGAAGGAGAAAAAATGGAAAGAAGAAATGTGATTATTGACTGTGATCCTGGCATTGATGACAGCCTTGCTATTATGCTGGCACTTTCTCTGGAGGAGCTCCATGTAGAGGGGATTACGATTGTATGTGGAAACAGTCCAGTGGAAATGGGCGCTGGAAATGCGAGAAAGGTGTTAAAACAGATGAACCGGCTGGATGTGCCGATATATCTGGGTGCGGAAAAGCCTTTGAAACGGGAATATGTCAGCGCCCTGGATACCCATGGAGCGGATGGTCTGGGCGAGAGCTGGCTGCCTGAGGTGCCGGAGGTGAAGCAGGATATGAATGCGGTGGAATTTCTCTCACGGACAATCAGAGAAAGAATCGATGATAAAACAGGATGTTCTGTGATTGCTCTGGGACCTATGACAAATCTGGCTCACCTGATTCAGACAGATCCGGAGGCTTTTTCTATGATAGAAGAGATTGTTTCTATGGGAGGAAGCTTCAAAAGTCATGGGAACTGTTCACCTGTTGCTGAGTATAATTACTGGGCAGATCCGGATGGGGCAGCTCTTGTCTATGAGACAGCTGCCAGTCAGAGAAAGAAAATAGTGATGGTAGGCCTTGATGTGACGAGAAAGATTGTGCTGACGCCGAATCTTTTGGAATATATGAAGCGTCTGAATCCGGAAACAGGTCAGTTTGTGCAGGCAATTACAAAGTTTTATTTTGATTTTCACTGGGAGTGGGAGCATTTGATTGGCTGTGTAATTAACGATCCTCTGGCAGTTGCCTGGTTTGCAGATCCAAGCCTGTGCAGCGGATTTGAGGCCTATATGGCAGTGGAGACAGGAGGAATTTCTATGGGGCAGACTGTAGTGGATTCCATGGGATTCTACCGCAGAGAAGCCAATGCTTTGATATTGACTCAGACAGATGCAGTGAGGTTTTTCCGTATGTTTTTCTCTCGGATTCTGGGGATGGAAGAGGATAAGCTGGATTTGCTGGACAATCTTGTGGAAGGAAAATAAAAAGGAAAGGAGTTTGGATATAATGAATCGAAAAATAACGGCATTTCAACTGTGTCTGGCAGCGATGGCAGCCTGTATCAACGTAGCAGGAGGACAGCTGGCTCTGACCCTTCGCCTGCCGGTGTATCTGGACAGCATTGGAACGATTCTGGTAGGAATCTGGATGGGACCTGTGTTTGGTATGGTACCCAATCTTGTCAGCGGGGTGATTTTGGGACTGACAACAGATGTATATTCTCTGTATTTTGCCCCGGTTGGCATGATAACCGGCTTTATGGCAGGTCTGGCAGGAAGCCACTGCAGTCTGAATAAGAAAAACCTGTTTTTGCCGGCGTTGGCAATTACGGTTCCGGGAACTGTGATTAGCTCTTTGATTTGTGCTGTACTGTTTGGAGGAATTACGTCCTCTGGATCTACAATCCTGGTACAGCTTTTGGCAAAGACTCCTCTTGGAATGACGGCCAGTGTGTTTGTGGTTCAGATTGTGACGGATTATCTGGATCGTTTGATCAGTTTATTTGCGGCAGTCTGTCTTTTGCAGGCACTGCCGTCTGATTTAAAGAATCGATGGAAGGGAGGAAAAAGTCATGGGCGTGCCGGAAGAACGGTATAGCAAAATTATTGGAAAGAATCAGAGAGAAATTTGTCTTTTAAGAGGTTTTCCCTGTGCCTGGGGAAAATGTGCATTCTGCGATTATATTGAGGATAACGGGAGGGATACGCAGGCTATGGTTTCCCTGAATCATCAGGTTCTTCAGAAGGTGACGGGAGAGTTTGGCGTCCTTGAGGTAATTAATTCTGGAAGCTGTTTTGAACTGCCGGAGGAAACCCTGGACGAGATTGCGAAGGTAATCCGGGAAAAGAAGATTCAGAAGCTGTTTTTTGAGGCCCACTGGATGTATCGAAATCACCTGGAAGAGATGCGCCGCAGGATGCCGGTTCCGATTGTATTTAAGATAGGCGTGGAGACCTTTGACAATGATTTCCGTGAGCGGGGTTTGAATAAGCATGCAGATTTTACCAGACCGGAAGAAGTAGCAGAATATTTCGATTCCCCCTGCTTGATGGTGGGAATCAAGGGGCAGACCAGGGAAATGATTCGATATGATATCGAATGCCTGAAGAAATATTTTAAGCTGGGAACAGTGAATGTATACAACAATAATACAACTCCGATTCGCCGGGATGAGGAGCTGGTGGCCTGGTTTATGGAGGAATACCGCTGGCTTCTGGATGACCCCTCAGTGGAGGTGCTTTACGAGATTACAGATTTTGGTGTAGGATGAACCTGTACTTGATACTCCCTGGTATTCCGTGATAGAATTGAGAGTAAGAGAGCAGCTTGTTCTGCTCTGCTGTAATTGGAGAAAGAAAAACACAGAAGATAAAACGGGGTGTACAAATATGGAAAGACTGATAAAAGGGAAAACAGGGCCATATTTTGAAAATGATATTGGACAGCTGTATCTGGGGGACAGCTTTCAGCTGTTAAAGAGGATGGTACCGGAATCAGTGGATATGATTTTTGCAGATCCGCCGTATTTTCTCAGCAATGACGGAGTGACCTGCCGAAGCGGTCATTTGGTATCGGTGAACAAGGCTTCCTGGGATGAGGGAATGGATTTTCAGTCCCGCCACAGGTTTAACAGACGATGGATCCGGCTGTGCAAACGGTGTTTAAGTCCCAATGGAACCATCTGGATTTCCGGAACCATGCACAATATTTTTTCAATTGGTATGGCTATGGAGCAGGAAGGGTTTAAAATTATTAACAGTATTACCTGGCAGAAAACCAATCCTCCGCCCAATCTGGCCTGCCGCTGTTTTACACATTCAACAGAAACCATTATCTGGGCGAAAAAGAATGAGAAAAAAGCAAAGCACACCTTTAATTATGAATTAATGAAGCAGAGAAATGGCGGCCATCAGATGAAGGATGTGTGGACGGGAAGCAGAACGCGTCCTTCGGAAAAGAAGGTGGGAAAGCATCCCACACAGAAGCCGGAGTATTTGATGGAGAATATTGTTTTGTCATCCACAAAAAGAGGCGATCTGGTGCTGGATCCTTTCTGCGGCTCTGGAACTACCGGAGTGGCAGCTGTGCGATTTGGACGGAGATTTATTGGAATCGATAACGAAAAAGAATATATTGAGACAGCCTTTAAAAGGATGTCAAATGTGCAGGAAGAACTGGAGTGGTAGCCACTCCAGTTCTTTTTTAGGGGGAATGCCTTATCTCATGATTCGGTTCAGAACCTTTCTCATGGAAAGACCGATAAATACAGCCAGGACAGTCAGAATGATGTCCTTGGGAATAAACGCTACAGCTGCATATGCAAAGACTGCGGAAACAGACATAGAGCCGCCGGAAAGTGCTGCCCACTGAAGTCCGCCGATGGTCTCAACGAGAAGCAGTCCTGCCAGAGAGGAAAGGAGAATCAGAGCGGTATCTTTTTTCTGGTTTCCAGTGTTTGGATGGATTCCGCAGAGAGCAGCCATCAGAGGATAAGACCAGAGATAACCGCCCGTCAGGCTGACCAGACGGGAAATGCCGCCGCCAAAATTAGCAAATACAGGGAGTCCCACAGCGCCGATCAGTAGATAAATCACTGCGGAAAGGCAGCCAAGGCGCCAGCCTAATGTAACTCCAATAAGGGCAATGCCAAAAACCTGGATAGTAATGGGAACGCCGTTGGGCATGGGGATGGAAAGCTGGGAGATGACTGCCATAAGTGCTGCAAACATTCCTCCTAAAACAAGCTCTCTGGTAGTAAAGCGCAGATGAGAGGCCTGTGAAGATACAGGTTTTCTGGATAAGGTCTGATTCATAATCGGTTATGTCCTTTCTTTTGGTATGAATATAAATCTGCCTGCAGAATGTGCAGCGCCGGCAGCTGCCGCAGGAAAATACTGGCCCATTGGTTAAAGGTATAACACAGCAGGGGAAGATTGTCAACTAAAAATGAAAAATAATAGTTAACAATCTTTCCCTGTTGGAGTATAGATGCAATTCATCTTTGCAATCCAGCAGATTTTCCTGTTTACATAATAGGTTCAGCCATGTATCTCTTGTCCGCTTACAGCAGACAAGAGATACATGGCTGAACTATTACTCATACTCATGTCATAGGAAATTGCGTCCTATGATATAACAATGCTCCGCGAGGATCGCCATGCAGCGGAAGAGAATTTTGTCGCAGAAGCGACCCGCTGCAGGCGGAGAAACTCGCGAGCGAGATTCTTTTCTATTTATCACGAATCTGACTGTGGAGATTCTGAATGGAATTTACCTCGCCCTGTCCGTGAGCCTTAACATAGCTGATACCGCTTGCAGTAGCCTTGGCAGCAGCTATCGTGGTCATGTAAGGAATCTTTGCCTTAATAGCAGCTTTTCTCAGATAGCTGTCATCATGGACGCTGTCCTTGCCAATCGGAGAGTTGATAATCAGCTGAATGTCGCCATTGGTAATCATATCCAGAACATTGGGGCGCCCTTCGTGAAGCTTCTTTATCTTTTTGGCCGGGATTCCTGCAGCGGCAATCAGATCATAGGTGTTCTGTGTTGCTACAATGTTAAATCCGTCCTCATAGAAGCTTCTTGCCACATCCACAACCTCTGCCTTATCCTTGCGGTTTACGGAGATTAAAACTGTTCCTTCCAGCGGAAGTCTGGACTGGGTAGCTTCCTGAGCCTTGAAGAAGGCTTCGCCGTAAGATGGAGACAGGCCTAAAACCTCACCGGTGGAACGCATTTCCGGTCCCAGAATCGGGTCAACCTCCTGGAACATATTGAATGGGAATACGGCCTCTTTTACTCCGTAGTAAGGAATATCCTGCTCTTTTAAGGTAGAGACAGGAGAGGGACGTCCAGTCAGCTCAGAGGTAATGATATCGGTAGCCAGCGGCACCATGTGGATATTGCAGACCTTAGATACCAGCGGAACGGTACGGGATGCACGGGGATTTGCTTCCAGTACATAAACCTTTCCGTTTTCGATGGCGTACTGCATATTCATCAGACCCTTTACATGCATCTCTTCTGCAATTTTTCTTGTATATTCCTTGATGGTTTCCAGATTTTCTCTGGAAATCTGAACGGAAGGAATGATGCAGGCGGAGTCACCGGAGTGAACGCCAGCCAGCTCAATATGTTCCATAACAGCCGGTACAAAAGCATGGGTACCGTCACTGATGGCATCTGCCTCGCACTCAGTTGCATGGTTTAAGAACCGGTCAATCAGAATCGGACGATCTGGGGTTACGCCTACAGCAGCTTTCATGTAGTTTACCATGCTGGCATCATCGTATACGACTTCCATACCGCGTCCGCCAAGAACGTAGGAAGGACGAACCATAACCGGATAGCCGATTTTGGAAGCAATTTCCAGGGCCTCTTCTACTGTGGTAGCCATACCGGATTCCGGCATGGGGATTTCCAGTTTATCCATCATAGCACGGAACAGATCACGGTCTTCTGCCAGATCGATGACAGAAGGAGCGGTTCCCAGAATACGGACGCCGTTTTTCTCCAGATCTGCAGCCAGATTCAGAGGAGTCTGACCACCAAACTGAGCGATAACACCTACTGGCTGCTCTTTTTTGTAGATACTTAAAACGTCTTCCAGAGTCAGAGGCTCGAAATACAGCTTGTCAGAGGTATCGTAATCAGTAGAAACTGTTTCCGGATTGCAGTTTACGATAATAGTCTCAAAGCCAAGCTTTTTCAGGGCCAGGGAAGCGTGAACGCAGCAGTAGTCAAATTCGATACCCTGTCCGATTCGGTTGGGACCTCCGCCCAGAATCATAACCTTGGGTTTCTCGGTGCGAATAGGATTCTTGTCCGGTGCATTGTAGGTGGAATAATAGTAGGCGCTGTCCTCAGTTCCGCTTACATGAATTCCCTCCCAGGCTTCCTCTACACCCAGCTCGATCCGGCGATTGCGGATAGAATCCTCCGGAACTGCAAGCAGCTGGCTTAAATATTTGTCAGAGAAACCGTCTTTTTTGGCAGCAGTCAGCATCTCATCTGAAGGCAGGCTTCCCTTGCAGGCAAGAAGAGCCTCTTCCTCCTCTACCAGTTCCTTCATCTGCTCAATAAACCATGCTTTTACCTTGGTAATTTCATGGATCTCGCTGACAGTGGCACCCTTACGCAGGGCCTCATACATAATGAAATGACGTTCACTGGAAGGAGTAATCAGCATCTGAAGCAGCTCGTCCTTTGTTCTGGTATCAAAGTCTTTTGCATGACCCAGGCCATAGCGTCCAGTCTCCAGGCTTCGGATAGCCTTCTGGAAAGCTTCTTTGTAATTTTTACCAATACTCATAACCTCGCCGACAGCGCGCATCTGAGTGCCCAGGTGATCTTCAACGCCTTTGAATTTTTCAAAGGCCCAGCGGGCAAATTTGATTACAACATAATCGCCGCCGGGAACGTATTTGTCCAGAGTTCCGTACTTTCCGCAGGGAATATCCTTTAAGGTCAGTCCCGTAGCCAGCATGGCGGATACCAGGGCAATGGGGAAGCCGGTAGCCTTGGAAGCCAGAGCAGAGGAGCGGGAGGTGCGGGGGTTAATTTCGATTACAATAATCCGATCGGAAACCGGATCATGAGCAAACTGTACGTTGGTTCCGCCGATAACCTGTACGGAGTCAACAATTTTATAAGCCTGTTCCTGCAGACGCTTCTGACATTCCTCAGAAATGGTAAGCATAGGAGCAGAGCAGAAGGAGTCGCCGGTATGTACACCCAGGGGATCGATATTTTCAATGAAGCAGACGGTGATCATATTGCCTTCGCAGTCGCGGACAATTTCCAGCTCCAGCTCTTCCCAGCCCAGAATAGACTCCTCTACCAGTACCTGGCCTACCAGGCTGGCCTGAAGACCTCTGGCACATACGGTTTTCAGCTCCTCTTTGTTGTAAACCAGGCCGCCGCCTGCACCGCCCATGGTATAGGCAGGACGAAGTACAACCGGGTATCCCAGCTTGTCTGCAATGTCCAGGGCCTCTTCAACGGTGTAAGCCACCTCACTGCGGGCCATTTCAATGCCCAGTTCATTCATGGCTTTTTTAAATTCTACACGGTCTTCTCCCCGCTCAATGGCGTCTACCTGAACGCCGATTACCTTTACGTTGTATTTGTCCAGAATGCCTGCCTTGTTTAATTCTGAACACAGATTCAGGCCAGATTGGCCGCCAAGATTGGGAAGCAGCGCATCAGGACGCTCTTTTGCAATAATCTGTTCCAGACGCTCTACGTTCAGGGGCTCAATATAAGTAACATCTGCTGTCTCCGGATCGGTCATGATGGTAGCCGGGTTGGAATTAACCAGCACAATTTCATAACCGAGATTTCTCAGAGCCTTGCAGGCCTGAGTTCCGGAATAGTCAAACTCACAGGCCTGACCAATGATAATAGGGCCGGACCCAATAATAAGTACCTTATGAATATCCGTTCTCTGTGGCATAAGTGGTATCCTCCTTTTTTTCTGATATAATATTATATAGGAAAACAAAAAAAGCGCAACAAGAACAATTTTCAGAAAAACTAAAAAAAATTTTGCAATAAAAAAACTGGAATTTTATGCTACAATTGTACTAAATAAACTAAAAAACAGGAAAATTAAAAAAATATAGAAATTTTAGAAGAATTCTATTAAAAAAGGAAGAAAAAGGAGTAAATATGGACTATCAGATTCTGCGGTCGGAAAGAAAAACGGTTGTAATTCAGGTGGAAACAGATGGAACTGTGACTGTCCGGGCGCCAAAGCGATGCAGTTTCAGAAAAATTGATAACTTTGTACGAGAAAAAGAACACTGGATTCGGACAAAGCAGGAAGAGATTGCTGTTAATCGGAAAAAATTTTCTGGAAAAAAACTGACCGAGAAGGAGCGCGAAAGCCTTCGGCAGAAAGCCGGAATTTTGTTAGGGGAACGGACAGCCCTGTATGCAGAGCGGATGCAGGTTTCCTACAAAAGAATTACCATACGTGATCAGAAAACAAGGTGGGGCAGCTGCAGCACTGCAGGAAATCTGAATTTTAACTGGAGGCTGGTGCTGGCCCCCAGGGAGGTTCTGGATTATGTGGTAATTCACGAGCTGGCTCACCGGAGAGAAATGAATCATTCTGCTGCATTCTGGAGAATTGTGGAGGCGGAGATGCCGGATTACAGAAAATATCGGGACTGGCTTAAGAAAAACGGCAGTTTTCTAATGGAAATGTAGGGAGAAAACCGGAAAAATGACAGTTGCCTCCTCTTTTTTTCTGTGATAAACTTTTTGAAGTTTTTTTCGCGTTATAGAAATGCTTCGCAGTAGAAGGAAGAAAATGATTTCATGGAGGAAAGAGACTGTTATGACAAATGATATGACAAAGGGAAGTCCGGTGCGGCTGATATTGTCGTTTATGATTCCTACCTATCTGGGCAATATTTTTCAGCAGTTTTACAATCTGGTTGATTCGATAGTGGCTGGCCGCTATATCGGCGTCAATGCCCTGGCGGCTATTGGAAGCACCGCCTCTCTGATTTTTCTGGTCATCGGCTGGCTTAACGGCATTACCAGCGGCTTTGCTATTATGGTGGCTCAGAGCTTTGGGGCAAAGGATTACCGGAAGATGCGCCATTATATCGCCATGTCTATTTTACTGTGCTTTGGCTTTGTGGTGGTGATGACAGGGGGACTGCTGGTGCTGAATGTTCCCATTCTGAGACTGATCAATACACCGGCAGATATTATTGGAGATACGGCGGCTTATATGCGGATCATTTATGCAGGTCTGTTTGTGACAGGAGCTTACAATGCTTTTGCTGCAGTTCTGAGGGCGTTGGGTGACAGCCGTTCTCCTCTGTATTTTCTGATTGTTTCTGCATTCATTAATGTGGTGCTGGATATTTTCTTTATTGTCCGCCTGCACATGGGCGTGGACGGCTGTGCATGGGCAACCGTGATTTCGCAGGGAATTTCTGCTCTCCTCTGTCTGATTTACATGATTCGGAGATTTGAGCTTTTAAAATTATCAAAAGAGGATTTTCGGAAGGATTTTCCGGTTATGGGAAGACTTCTGGCTATCGGAATTCCTATGGGCTTGCAGTTTTCCATTACGGCAATCGGAACCATCATTGTTCAGGGGGCTGTCAATATTTTCGGTGCTGTGTACATCGCAGGCTTTTCTGCAGCCGGAAAAATTCAGAATCTGGTTGCTTCTGTGTTTGTATCCTTTGGGGCCACCATTGCTACCTATGTGGGGCAGAATAGAGGAGCTGGAAACATGGAGCGGATTCGTCAGGGAGTCCGCAGCACCCAGATTATGATTCTGATCTGGAGCGTGGTCATGTTTACTTTTATTCAGATAGCAGGCGGACCCATGATACATATTTTTGTGGATCCGGCTCAGACTGAGGTGGTTCAGGCCGCAAAGGATTATTTCACAGCTGTGGCATGGTGTTATCCTTTCCTGGGAAGCATTTTCCTGTACCGGAATGCCCTGCAGGGACTGGGATATGGCCTTGTGCCTATGATGGGCGGGGTATTTGAACTGGTGGCCAGAGCTTTGGTAGTTATGATAACGGTTCGTCTGGAACTGGGCTATATGGCTACCTGTGCCTCAGATCCGGCTGCCTGGATGGCGGCGCTGATTCCGCTGGTGCCCTATTACATTCATGTGATGAAGAAAATAAAAACTTGACAAGGCGCGTCTGTCGGTATATGATGAGGGCGTTGCAGGAAATGCAGCAAAAATATAATAAGAAAAGCAGAGTAGGTCTGTGTGCGTTAAGTGCCAGCCGGACAGGGAGTTGCCGGCAGGACGAAAAGGAGAAGTTTCTTCTTGCGGTACACAAACCGCATCCCGCTGCGAAGAGGGCGGAGAAGCGTGCAGAAAAAAGCTTCTCATATGTCTCCTTTGTAGTTTGAGAGGTCTGCAAAGGAGGTAATTTTTATGAAGAAATTAGCAACTTTGTTCACCGATTCCTGGAATGAATTTCACCAGGTCAGAACCATCACCACCGCAGCCATGTTCGGGGCGATTTCTGTGGTACTGGGGTATTTTACCATTGCAATCGGGGACTACATTAAAATCGGGTTTTCCACCATATGCAATCAGTTTGTGTATTACCTGTTTGGACCCGTTGTCGGAGGATTTTTTGGCGGGGCATTGGATGTGCTGAAGTTTTTAATTAAGCCGACAGGAGCATTTTTTCCGGGATTTACCATTGGAGCTATGATTGGCGGTGTACTTTATGGCTGCTTTTTTTATAAAAAGCCCATAGCTCTGCCCAGAGTTCTGGCAGCAGAATTTACAGTAAGCCTGGTGTGCAATGTTCTTTTGGGAACCCTGTGGCTCAGTATGCTTTACGGAAAAGGATTTCTGGCACTTTTGCCAATGCGGATATTTAAAAACTTGGTCATGTGGCCGGTGAATTCCATGCTGTTTTACACCATCGGAAAAACGCTGGAGGCGGCCGGCGTATTCCGGACTCTGAAAATGTCCGGAGGAAGAAAAATCAGGAGAGGGACTCCTTAAAAGAGTCTCCCTCCTGATTTTTCATAATTTTTCATATTATAGAGTTTTATTCGAGGCGTTCCTGTCAGAGTCTGTGAAGATGCGTCAAGTCTCCAGGATGGGGGACAGGGCTTTTCCGTACTTGTCAGAGAATGCGCCCTGGGATTCAATGCTGCGGCGAATGTTTAACATCCGCTGATCTGTGGCGGCGATGGTTTCTGCACACTGGCGAAGCTCCTCACTGATCTGATCGGACACATCACCAATATCTTTTTTGTACTTCAGCTGGTGATCCAGGCTGGCCCAGAAATCCATGGCAATGGTGCGGATCTGAACCTCCACCCGCAGATTCTTTTTTTCTTCTGAAAAGAAAACAGGAATCTCAATAATCAGGTGATAGCTGCGATAGCCATTGGGCTTGGGATGCTTGATGTAATCCTTGATGGTAATAACCGTAATATCATCCTGGCTGACCAGCATATTGGCAACGGCATAAATATCATCAACAAAGGAGCAGACTACGCGGATTCCCGCAATGTCGTCCAGATTCTGCATCATGGATTCCAGCGACACAGGGAGATTGCGGCGCTGAAGCTTTTCTACAATACTTAAAGGCTTTTTCACCCTGGATTTGATTACTTCAATGGGGTTGCGCTGGTTGCGGACGGAAAGCTCGTCGTTGAGAACCTCCAGCTTGGTTTTTACCTCCCGGATAGCGCAGGTGTACATCATCATAGCCATTTGAAATTCTCTGGCCTGACTGATCAGGGCGTCGGGAACAGGAACAAGGTTGGGGACATTGACAGCAGATTGAACCAGCTCGCTGTTGGGATTCATATTGAAATTCATCAGTAATACCTCACAAAATTTTTGCACAGAAATAAAATTCTTTGGCTTTTCTATCTTCATTATAGCAGATATCTGTGTTCAGACAAGGAACAAATCATTAAATTTTAGAGAATTTTTAACGCCTTTTTACGCTACATGAAAAGAGCAGATTTGCTGTGGATTTTTCTGGTTTTCCCGTAAAACGGGAAATCTGAGCGGGCAGGGCAGTTTTAGGCTTTCCCTTTTTGTGAATCTGTGGTATTCTATCCTTTAGGGCTGTCCGGGGCAAACTGCGGACGGCAGAACCTAGGAGGTATTTACATGAGCGAAAATTGTACCCATAACTGCAGCTCCTGCGGGGAGAACTGCAGCAGCCGCACTGCAGAGCAGACCAGCTTTTTAGAGCCGTTAAATCCGGCCAGCAGTGTCAAAAAAGTAATTGGAGTTGTCAGCGGAAAAGGCGGAGTAGGAAAATCTCTGGTAACTGCGCTGATGGCAGTAAAAATGAACAGCATGGGAAAGCATACAGCGATTCTGGATGCTGATATTACAGGACCGTCTATTCCGAAGGCGTTTGGCCTGGGTGTTGACGGAGTTTCCGTAAATCCGGATGGTCTGATGGTTCCGGCAACCACAGCGACAGGCATTGAGATCATGTCAGCCAACCTGCTTCTGGATCACGATACAGATCCGGTTATCTGGAGAGGTCCGGTTATTGCAGGCGCAGTAAAGCAGTTCTGGCAGGAGGCACTCTGGGAGAATGTGGATTATATGTTTGTAGATATGCCGCCGGGAACCGGTGACGTTCCCTTAACGGTATTCCAGTCTCTTCCGGTTGACGGCATTCTGATTGTAACCTCTCCGCAGGAGCTGGTTTCCATGATCGTTGCAAAGGCTGTGAACATGGCAAAGAAAATGAACATTCCGATTCTGGGACTGGTAGAAAATATGAGCTATCTGGAGTGCCCGGACTGCGGAAAGAAGATTTCTGTATTCGGAGAGAGCCATATTGATGAGATTGCGAAGGAGCATGAGCTTCCGGTTCTGGCCAAGCTTCCCATTGACCCTGTGATTGCAAAGCATGTGGACGAGGGTCTGGTAGAGTACCTGGAGGAAAGCTGGATGGACGAGGCAGCAAAGAAGGTTCTGGAGCTGTAAGTCCACTCAGGAACCATAGGCTTCCCATGGAAGGTGCAAAACTGCATAAATCAGTAAAAGTAAAATGACAGGGCTTCCGTAATGCGGAACCCTGTTTTTTTGTACAGGGCCAGGGCGGCATGGTTGTCAGCGGAAACCTGAAGGATTACCCGGGAAATATTTTTTTGTGCAGCCATATCCAGGAAAAGCCGGATCATGGCAGTGCCCAGGCCCTGGCCGCGAAAGGCCGGAAGTATCTCTACCTGGTGAAGACAGACGCAGTCGTTCCCGGTCCAGGTAGTAAGAAAGGTTCCCACAGGACAGTCAGAGGAAGGGCTTTCAGAAATACCGGTATGAAAACTCCAGCATAAGGTTTCGCTGTCATCAGGGGAGGGCGAACTGTTAAGAAAGGTATCTGACTGGTTGGCTTTTTCCTGAGAATACGGAAGCTGCATCTGATTTTGCGTGCTGTCTGTTGTCTGAGGAGTCCATTCCATCTGGTATTCTGTGGTATCCAGCTGAGCGCCCAGAGCCTCCAGTGTATTCAGGGTATCCGGACAGGCTCCGGATACGGGAAAGAGAATATCATACTCCTCAAAATCCTCAAGAGCGCGGCTGAGCAAAGCATCAAAGCATCCTTTCCGGCGAAAGGCGGGCAGGGTAAAGGCTGTGCATTCCACAACTGTCTCACCGCAGGGGACCATAGCCAGAGCTGCGCAGAGGGTGCCTTCGCTGGAATACAGAAGGTAGTGGCAGGCATTTTCCTGAGGCTCTGCCGGATAGGAAAGGCGGATAGAGTCATGGAGGCAGCAGTTCAGGACCAGATTTTTTGTTTCTTTTGTCTGGATGTCTGTAAGCGGAAGCTTTTTTTGCAAAGTGGAAAAATCAGGGGAAAATCGGGAAACATATGTCATAGGGAAATGGCTCCTTTCTGGTCAGTCAAAGTGATTCCAGTATACAGAAAAAACATAAAGAATACAAGAAATAGGATTGTTATTTTCACATTGCAGTGCTAAAATACGTGACTGTATCTTTGTCATACAGGAACTATTCAGGACGGGGCATCTTTTGTCCGGCAAAGCGGTTCTGAATAGTTACGTTATACAAAAGAAGAGTTCTGAATAAGGAGGAGTAACGTCAATGAAATACGTAAAAGAATGCCTGATTATTTTTGGAATAACTCTGGCGGGAGAAGTGCTGAATGGTATTTTGCCGCTTCCTGTTCCGGCAGGCGTGTACGGTCTTTTTCTGCTTCTGTTTCTGCTCTGCAGAGGTATTTTGAAGCTGGAGGATGTGGAGGCTACGGGAAATTTTCTTCTGGATACCATGCCAATTATGTTTATTCCCGCCTGTGTGGGACTGATGGAAAGCTATGCAGATATGAAGGAAAATCTGATTCCTCTGTTTGTAATCAGTCTGGCATCTACGGTGATCGTTATGGCAGTGACCGGAATGGTGGCAGAGCGGATTCTGTCAGGCAAAAAAACGGAGGAAGAAAAAGGAGGAGAAAAGAAATGACATTTTTGCAGCAGTCTTTATATCTTGGATTCGTAATCAGCATACTGGCTTATCTCTGCGGCGTGTGGCTGAAGAAAAAGCTGGGGTGGGCAATTTTAAATCCGCTTCTTGTTTCTGTGGTCCTTGTGATTGGATTTCTGACCGTTTTTGGAATTGATTATAAAACCTACAACAGCAGCGCCAGTGTCATCAGCTATCTCCTGACTCCGGCCACGGTCTGTCTGGCAATTCCTCTGTATAAGCAGCTGGAGCTTCTGAAAAAGCATTTTGCGGCAATTCTGACAGCAATTATTTCTGGTGTATTTACCAGTGCAGCCAGTATTTTTGCGATGAGTCTTGTATTTCGTCTGGATCATGGAACCTATGCAAGTCTGCTTCCAAAATCGATTACTACGGCAATCGGAATGGGAATCAGTGAGGAAGTAGGAGGAATGGTAACGGTTACCGTTGTGTGTATTATTGCTACCGGAATTTTTGGAAATATTATCGGAGAAACGGTTTTTCGTATTTTGGGCATTCAGGATCCTATGGCAAAGGGACTGGCCCTGGGAACCTCAGCCCATGCCATTGGAACAGCAAAGGCGCTGGAGCTGGGAGAAGTGGAAGGCGCCATGAGTAGCCTTTCCATCGCAGTAGCTGGAATTTTGACAGTGATTGCTGTTCCTCTGGCAGTGGGGCTGATTTAGTTCCTGTTTACTGGCTTGTAAGTAAATAGGAACCTGATTTGACGAAGCCTTTGAAATTCCGGTGTGAACAGCTTGAAAGCCGTTCGCGGATATGATAAAATGACAGGTAAGATGCATATCTGCGGTCTGAAGAAAGGCTCTGCAGTGTCTGCTTTGGCGGCAGTGTCAGAATTGCCCCTTGGAGGGTTTCTTACAGTATATAATTCAGGGACAGGGCGCAGTAAGCGAATATATGTGAACACATGAGGAGGATATGATGATTCAGCAGTTGATTGAGAAAATTCAGAAAACCAAGGCACCGATTTGCGTAGGACTGGATCCGATGTTAAATTATATTCCGGAGCATATTCTGAAAAAGTCTTTCGGAGACTTCGGTGAGACTCTGGAGGGAGCGGCAGATGCGATCTGGAATTTCAATAAGGAGATTGTGGATCACACTTTTGATCTGATTCCTTCTGTAAAGCCGCAGATTGCCATGTATGAGCAGTTCGGTATTGAAGGATTGAAGGTATATGAGAAAACCGTTCGCTATTGCCAGGATAAGGGACTTCTTGTTATCGGTGATGCAAAGAGAGGCGATATCGGTTCTACCTCTGCAGCCTATGCAACAGCTCACCTGGGCAAGGTAAAGGTTGGAAACAGCGTGTGCACGGCCTTTAATACAGAATTCCTGACGGTAAATCCCTATCTGGGAACCGATGGCGTAAAGCCCTTTGTGGATGTGTGCAAGGCAGAGGATAAGGGTCTGTTTGTACTGGTAAAGACTTCCAATCCTTCCAGCGGAGAGTTCCAGGATAAGCTGGTTGACGGCCGCCCGGTTTATGAGCTGGTAGCTGATAAGGTGGTAGAGTGGGGAGCTGACTGCATGGATGGTGCATACAGCAATGTAGGCGCTGTAGTGGGAGCAACTTATCCGGAGATGAGCGCTATTTTAAGAAAGCTGATGCCGAATACCTATTTCCTGGTTCCGGGATACGGCGCTCAGGGCGGTACTGCAAAGGATCTGAAGCCCTGCTTCAATGAGGATGGACTGGGTGCAATTGTAAACTCTTCCCGCGGCATTATTGCAGCATACAAGCAGGAGAAGTACGCCCGCTTTGGAGCTGAGCACTTTGCAGAGGCTTCCAGACAGGCTGTGCTGGATATGGTTGCAGATATTAACAGCGTTCTGTAAGGGAGAGAGGCAGATTCATGGGAAAAGTAAAAATGACAGCGAAGGTAGTCAGTCAGCAGGCTCTGACAGACGATATCTTCAGTATGTGGATTCAGGCAGATGAGATTGCCGGAGCAGCTGTTCCGGGACAGTTTATTTCTGTCTATACAAAGGATACGGGAAAGCTGCTTCCCCGTCCTATCAGCCTTTGTCAGGTTGATAAAGAAAAGGGCCAGCTCCGGATCGTATACCGGGTAGTTGGTGCAGGAACCAGCCAGTTTTCCGGATATCAGGCTGGGGATGATATTGAAATTATGGGCCCTCTGGGCAATGGCTTCCCGCTGGAGCGGGCTGCCGGCAAGAAAGTATTTCTCATTGGCGGAGGTATCGGAATTCCTCCCATGCTGGAGCTGGCAAGGCAGCTGGACTGCGAGAAGCAGGCAGTTTTAGGCTATCGCGATGTTCTGTTTTTAAATGACGAATTTGAAAAATTCAGCGATGTCTATGTGGCAACAGAGGACGGCAGCGCCGGAACAAAGGGAAATGTGCTGGATGCCATTCGGGAAAATGGCCTGAAGGCAGATGTGATCTTTGCCTGCGGACCAACCCCCATGCTGCGTGCACTGAAGGCTTATGCAGAAGAGCATGAGATTGAATGCTGGCTTTCTCTGGAAGAGAAGATGGCCTGCGGAATCGGCGCATGTCTGGCCTGTGTATGTCAGTCCAAAGAGGTAGATGAACATTCCCATGTACACAACAAACGGATCTGTAAGGATGGTCCCGTATTCCTGGCACAGGAGGTGGAACTGTAATGAACACAAAGGTAACTCTTGCCGGTGTGGAACTGAAAAATCCGGTTATGACAGCTTCCGGAACCTTTGGAAGCGGCGCAGAGTACAGCGAGTTTGTAGATTTAAACCGCCTTGGCGCAGTGGTAACCAAGGGGGTAGCCAATGTGCCCTGGCCGGGGAATCCAACACCCAGAATTGCAGAGGTACATGGCGGAATGCTGAATGCTATCGGGCTTCAGAATCCGGGAATTGATGTATTTGTAAAACGGGATATTCCTTTTTTGAAGCAGTATGATACCAAGATCATTGTCAATGTCTGCGGAAAAACCACAGAGGACTATATTGAGGTTGTGGAGCGCCTGGGAGATGAGCCAGTGGATATGCTGGAAATCAATATCTCCTGTCCCAATGTAAAAGAGGGCGGCATTGCCTTTGGTCAGGATCCGAAGGCTGTAGAGGCCATTACCAGAGAGGTAAAGCGTCACGCAAAGCAGCCGGTGATTATGAAGCTGAGTCCCAATGTGACAGATATTACGGTGATGGCAAAGGCGGCTGAGGCCGGCGGCGCAGATGTGCTCTCTCTGATCAATACTCTGACAGGCATGAAGATTGATATTAACCGGAGAACCTTTGCTATAGCCAATAAGACCGGAGGTATGTCCGGTCCTGCCGTGAAGCCGGTGGCAGTGCGTATGGTATACCAGGTAGCCAATGCAGTGAAGCTTCCGATTATCGGAATGGGAGGAATCGCGACAGCAGAAGACGCTCTGGAATTTCTTATGGCAGGCGCTACGGCTGTTTCTGTGGGAACTGCCAATTTCTACAATCCCTATGCGACAGTAGAGATTGCAGAGGGCATTGAAAATTACATGAAGAAATATCAGATCGATGATGTGAATCAGCTGATTGGCTGCGTAAAATAAGTAACAGTGTTTTCTGTTTGAAGCTTCGCATGGCTGAACTGTTACTAAAATAAAAGGAGAAGATTATGGAAGCATATAAGAAAGAATTTATTGAATTTATGATTGACTGTGAGGTTCTGAAATTTGGTGATTTTGTAACCAAAAGCGGAAGAAAGACACCGTTTTTCGTAAATACCGGATTTTACCGCACAGGAACCCAGCTGCGCCGTCTTGGCGAATATTACGCAAAGGCTATCCAGAATACCTTCGGTATGGATTTTGACGTTCTGTTTGGACCGGCCTACAAGGGAATTCCCCTGACAGTAGCAACCACTATGGCAATCAGTGAATTTTACGATGCTGATATTAAGTACTGCTCCAACCGGAAAGAGGTAAAGGATCACGGCGATAAGGGAATCCTTCTGGGCAGCCCCATTCAGGATAAAGATAAAGTCGTAATTATTGAGGATGTAACTACAGCAGGAACCTCCATTGAGGAGACTCTGCCGATTATCAAAGCCCAGGGCGATGTTGACGTAATGGGACTGGTTGTTTCTGTTGATCGTATGGAGCGGGGCAAGGGAACCAAATCTGCATTAAAGGAAATCGAAGAAAAATACGGATTTAAGACAACTGCCATTGTAACCATGGGTGAGGTGGTAGAGCATCTCTATAACCGTCCTTATAAGGGAAGAGTTATTATTGATGATAAGCTGAAGGAGGCAATCGACGCTTACTACGAGCAGTATGGCGCTGAGAATTAAATCGCTTTTTGGCAGGCTAAGTGAGGAGAATCAGGATGGAAAAGGTTTATAAAACCATGCAGCGCACAGGCGCATTCAGCATTGTTATTGGAATCGTGGTGCTGATTACCGGTCTGACAGTAGGAATCGGTTCGATTATCTGCGGCGGACTTTTACTGAAACGCAAAGGCGATATTACGTTTTAAGAAAAAGCAGTTTCTGTTTTGCAAAGGACAGAAACTGCTGTTTTTCCAAAAAGGGAATAAATAATAGAAATTTGAATGAGAAAATAATTCCGCTCAGGCGGGTAGAGATAGATTGCTGAGGATTTTTATGATAAGGAATACAACCAGGAATCAGAAGCTGGGATGGGTGCTGTTTATTGCCTATCTGGCGCTTCTGGTTTACTTTTTAATATTTTCAGAGTCTTTGGGCCGTGATGCCTCTCAGAGGGATTATGCCTATAATCTGGAGCTGTTTAAAGAGATTCGAAGATTTTACGTTTACAGAAAGCAGTTGGGAATGGAGGCCTTTCTGCTGAATGTGTTTGGAAATGTGATTGCATTTATGCCCTGCGGTTTTTTTCTTCCGATTGTCAGCCGGAGATCCCGCAAATGGTATAATACCGTGCTGTTAGGCTTTCTTCTGAGTCTTAGTGTGGAAACCCTTCAGCTGGTTCTGAGAGTGGGCAGCTTTGATGTAGATGATCTGCTGCTGAACACTCTGGGAGGCGGTCTGGGATATCTTGTAAACCGCATGATTCAGAAGGTGCGCATAAGGAGGAAAAAAGTTGCCAAAGGTTAAGAAAAAGATTTCCTATATAAAAAAGCCCTTTTCCAGAAAAAGCTTTATTAGTGTGGGCTTTGCTGCGGCAGCTCTTATCTGCTGCGGCTTCAGCCTGGGACTCAGCGTGTCTCACCAGGGAAATGGTGGATTAAATGTGGCGGCCTGGGGGCTGAGCAGTTTGATTTTTTCCCTTATAGGAGGCTTTTATGGGCTGATCTCCTTTATGGAGAGAGAAAAAAATTATCTTTTTGCTAAAATTGGTCTGGGAGTCAGCGGAGTTTTGCTGATTGTCTGGATTGTGCTGGTGATTGCAGGAATTGCAGGCTGATGACAGAAGAATCATAGAGCGTTAAAAAGCTTTGACAGGCAGAAAGAAATGGGAATGCAGGGATGAGGAGCCCTGGTGCTCCCAGGAAAGGAAGACAGAATGAATTATCAGGAATTATGGAATGAGGAAAATACGCAGATTACGGAGCGGTATGATTTGGCATCTGACCGGATTCAGGAGATTCCCGGAGAAAACAGAATTCCGGAGCCGTTTCGCAGTTATTTTACAGAGATGAGCCGTTTTGCAGGGCAGATTGAGGAACTGGCAAGAAGACAGCTGAGGGATGAGCTGGAGAGTCTGTCTCTGGAGGAATTAAAGGAGTTGAACGACAGTCTGTACCGGGATATTCTTCCGGAGCATTACGGGGAAAGCTACGGCAATCCGGAGTATGCGGCAGAAAAGCTGGGAGAAGACTGGGGGCCTCTTTTGTCTGCATTTTATGCGCAGTTTAGAGGTGCGATTGTGTTTGCCTATGAATGCAGGCTGACAGATATTACCATTTTGTTTGAAACCCTGCTGGAGCTTTACGGGGAATTTGCCGATGCAGCAGGGCATAATCCTTCAGGGCTTCCGGATATCCGGAATGTGAAGGATGTTCTGTACTGGTTTTTCAGCGATTATACAGACGTAACCCTTACCTACCGTATCAGAGAGCAGCTGGATCCGGAGCTGACCTTTGCAAGGGATCGGATTATGGACAGCGATCTGTCGGATCTGCGATATCTGTACAGCTTTGGAGAATACATTTCAGAAACTGAGCTTCAGGTAGCAGAATTTTTAAATAGTCTTCCTCAGGAGACTATTGATCGGATGGCTTATGCTTATACAGAAGGATACCGGAAGGGCTTTGAGGTGACCGGAAGGGAGCTTTCTTCCAAAAAGACGGTGGGAATTCGCTATGAGCTGGGCTTTGAACGGATGATTCGGGCTGCGATCCTGCAGTTTGAGGCTATGGGATTAAAGCCGGTGATTTACAGAGCGCCTGTATGGCTGGTGACAAAGACCCCGGGACGGAGAATCGGTTATCACGGTACCTCTCCCAACAGCCAGTTTGATTACGATCACCGATATGATCAGGCTATCTTTTTTGATAAGGCATTTAAGGAGAGAAAGCTGGCTGTGCTGAGGACTGCCTACGAGACATATAAAAAAGAGGCATCCTGGTATGCAGGCCCAGCTGTGGTGGAAACCTTCGGAGAGGAGGGCTTTCAGCCGGTGAATAAGGAGGCTGCCTATGTTTTAAGTGAAAAGCAGCAGGAGCTGACCATTGCCTATTCCAATGAGTCCATGCCCATTGTAAATCAGTATATTCCTGGAGATGAGACCAGCTTTACGATTATTGCCTTTCCTGTTCCGGCGATTGGAGAGGATTTCCAGGAGATCTTTTCTGAAACGATCCGAATCAATACTCTGGATTATGAATGGTATAAGGATGTACAGCAGAAGCTGATCGATGTTTTGGATCAGGCGGAGTATGTGACCGTTAGCGGAAGGGGAGCAAATGAAACAAACCTGAAAATTTCTCTTCATCTTCTGACGGAGCCTCAGAAACAGACGAATTTTGAAAACTGTGTGGCTGATGTGAATATTCCGGTAGGGGAAGTATTTACTTCTCCGGTTCTGGCAGGAACAGAGGGACTTCTTCATGTGGAAAATGTATATATTGGAGAATTCCAGTTTAAGAATCTCAGAATGCGATTTGAAGAAGGAAAAATTACCGAATATTCCTGTGACAATTTTGAAAATCCCCAGGAAGGAAAGGATCTGATTCGCCAGCAGATTATGAAGAATCATGACACGCTGGCAATGGGCGAATTTGCCATTGGAACGAATACGGCAGCTTATGCTATGGCCAGACGGTTCGGAATTGTGGAAAAGCTTCCGATTCTGATTGCAGAGAAAATGGGCCCCCACTTTGCAGTGGGAGATACCTGTTACAGCTGGAGCGAGGATTCGGCTGTGTACAATCCAGACGGAAAGGAAATCATTGCGCGGGATAATGAGGTATCACTGATGCGAAAAGAGGATCCCTCCAAGGCATATTATGGATGCCATACGGATATTACGATTCCCTATTCTGAGCTGGGAGATATCACTGCTGTCTGCAGAGATGGGAAGACGCTGGCAGTAATTCGGAATGGAAAATTTGCAGTTGAGGGAACGGAAGCATTAAATAAGGAATTAGGCGAGTAAGTGGCCGAAGCTGTTTGAGTCTGCTTTTAACAGGGGAAATGATGAGTAGAGTACAGAAGGAAAAAAAAATAAGGGTTGTATTTGTTCTGTGGATGGCGGTTTGTGCAGTGCTGCTTCTTTTTGGATTTGTAGGAAATACCGTGTTGTTTGAAAGAAAGGTCAGCCGCATCGGAAAAGAATATATCAGGGAAAGCAATGAACAGTTGTCCGCGCATATTCTGGAGCGTCTGAGATTTGGAAGGGAGTTCGTAACGGAATTTGCGGATGCTCTCAGCCGGATGCCGGAATTTTTGCTGACAGAGGAGCTGCTGGACAGAAAGCAGAATGCCTTTCAGCTGGCAGATGTGGTGATTCTTTATGAGGATGGAACTACCTTTCCGCAATCAGGAGAGACGGCTGCTTTTGAACAGTGGATGGAGGAAAATCCGCAGATTTGGAAAAATCCTGAGATATCTTATATAAAAAATGATCGGATTTTGTTTTCTGCGCCAATTCCGGGAGAGTCAGGGAGCAGGCGTGTTGTTGTGGGGAGCCAGTACTATGAGGAGCTGAAGACACTTTCTAATCTGGCAGATTATCAGGAGTATGCAGTCAGCATCCTGATGAATGAAAAAAATCAGGAGGTCATTACCCTTAATGCAGGCTCCGGTGTTTTTTCTAAAGACGAGGAAATCTCCTATGTGCTGGAACAGCTGAAAAACAGGGGGACATGCAGTCAGACGGTTTATGAAGAGAAGCTGCCTTCGGGAAGTCGCATTCATGTAGCTGTATGCCGTCTGGGGGAATCAGGATGGACACAGGTTGCCATGATTCCGTCGGATTTTCTGATGAATCAGGTGCAGACAGAGGTGAAATTATATTTTCTGTTTGCATTGATTCTGTCAGTGGTATTTGGAATTGTTATTTACAGCCAGATCCGGGCCAACAGAATCAGCGAGCGGATGCTGCATACGGATTCTCTGACAGACGGTTTTAACCGGGAAGGCTTTTTAAGAGCAGCAGGGGAGCTTCTGGAAAAGGAAAAAGAGAGCGCTTATTCTGTGGTTTATCTGAATGTGAAGAATTTCCGGTATATTAACGAAAGCTGGGGCGAGGAGGACGGAAATAAAACGCTGATTTTTATTTATAAGGAACTCCAGAAAATGGTGAAGCCTCAGGAACTGGCAGCGCGAAGCAGCATGGATCATTTCTTTTTGCTGCTGGATGAAGCGACGGATTGTGAAATTGAGGAGCGGATTCGCAGAGTGGAAGCGGACATCAATAACAGAATACGAAACCGCTTTGGAAAATACAGCCTGGAATTTTCTGTAGGAGCCTACAGGATGGAGGATGATAACGAGATCAGTCAGGCCATGAATAAGGCAATGCATGCCAGCAGACTGGGGGAAGAAAAGCATATCTGCAGCTTTTATCAGGGAGCGATTGCGGAACAGATCAGCAGAGAAAACCATTTGAACGCTCTGTTTGACGAATCTCTGAGAAATCATGACTTCTATGCATATCTCCAGCCCAAGGTATCTGCCGGTAAGGAGAAATGCTGTGAGGCAGAGGCGCTGGTTCGGTGGATTCATCCCAGGGAAGGCATGATTTATCCTTCTGATTTTATTCCCGTTCTGGAGAGAAATGGAAAAATCTGCAGTTTGGATCTTTATATTTTTGAAGAGATCTGCAGGCTGATACAGTCCTGGATCAGCCAGGGAAAAACCGTTACCCATATTTCGGTGAACCTTTCCCGGTTCCATATCAGGAATGCAGGCAGTGATGTCTGGAAACAGTATCAGGAAATCAAAGAGCGCTATCAGATTCCCGATGGAGTTCTGGAAATTGAACTGACAGAGACAGCGCTGTTGGAATCGCATCAGTTTGAATTTGTAAAGCAGGTACTGGACGGATTCCGCAGGATAGGCATAGCTGTGGCTCTGGATGATTTCGGATTTGCCTATTCGTCCCTGTCGCTGTTAAAGGCCCTGGAGGTGGATACGCTGAAGCTGGACAGAACCTTCTTCCTGAATGAAAGCAAGCGTTCCAGAAATATTGTCTGCAATGTGATCCAGCTGGCTCACAGCCTTCACATGAATGTGGTGGCAGAGGGGATTGAAAATATGGAGCAGGTTCATGCACTGAGAGAGATGGACTGCGACTTGATACAGGGATATGTATATTCCAGACCGATATCAGCAGATGAATTTGAGGCATGGAGAGAGCAATATGAAAAATAACAGTATCAGAGAAGCATTGCCAAGACTGGCAAAGTACATGATTCTATGCATGATTCTTCTGATTCTCCCTGCTAATATTGGATTTCAGATGTATATCCATCACGAGAATCAGAAGGCATCTGCCAATGAAATGTTTCGTCAGGTAGGTCTGTTGATTGAGACCAATGAAAAGGATATGGAGGAAGTCAAGAATGACTTTTCTGAGAGGTGTATCCGAGCAGCAGATATGGCAGCTTATTTTGTGCAGTACAATCCTGAAGTAAAGGACAGTCTGGAGCGGACCAGAGAACTGGCAAAAAAGTTGGATGTGGACGAGCTTCATTACTTTTCCAGAGAAGGGAAAATTTGTGGCGGAACCCATCCAGAATATTACGGACTTTCCTTTGATTCCGGTGAGCAGATGTCATTTTTCCTGCCAATGCTCCAGGATCCTTCACTGAAGCTGTGTCAGGACATTACGCCAAATACGGGTGAGGGAAAGCAGATGCAGTATGCGGCAGTCTGAATGGCGGACGGAAGCGGTATTATCCAGATTGGAATGGAACCAAGGCGGGTTTTTGAGGAAATGGAAAAAAAGAGTCTCAGCGGAATGATTGCCAATATGCCTTCTGTTAATTATGGAGATTTTCTTATCATTGACGCTCAGAGTGAAACGATTGTGGCAGCTACGGCAGACGAGCTGATTGGAAGAGATGTAAGTGAGGCTTTGGATAAAATAAAATCAGGGAAAAATCTGTCTGTGTATCACTACAGGTTTGGCGGAAAAAAGTACTGTGTGTATGTAAGAGCCTACGAGGATTATATTCTGGCAAGAACCTTTCGTTCCAGATATATGATGAAGAACTTTGTGGTATCTTCTGTGTTGGTGCTGATCTATGTGCTTGCAGTGGGAAGTTCCATGATCGCAGCAATTATCTGGTATGTGAATAAACGACTGTCAGACAATATAGACAGCGTTGTTCAGGAGCTGGAAAAGATTGAGGAGGGCAATCTGGAGAATCTGACAATCCAGACGGATATTCAGGAATTTGATGAGTTGATTGCCCGGATCAATCAGCTGATGAAGAGTTTACGTTTGAGCTGGGATAAATTTTCCACCGTGATTGATAAGGGGCGGTTCCCCATTGGAATTTATGAGGAAAATTATTTTTATAAGAGAGTTTTTTTCAGCGAGCGGTTGATTGAAATTCTTGGGATTTCCAGCGAGGATACGGGGCAGGAGAAGGCTCTGGAAGACAGGATAAGAAGTATTTTAAAGGAGATCAGCAGACATGAGGCAGATGCTGAAAATGCTATTTTCCAGTATGACAGAAGCGGGGAAACGATGTATCTACGCATGGAGATCACAGAGGATGATCAAAGCGTTACGTATTACGTGACAGATGCGACTGCCTGGTGGAAGGAGATGAACCAGCTGAAGGAGGAAAATGTCAGAGACAGCCTGACTGGTCTTTTGAACAGGAAGGGCTTTCACGATGGGCTGGAGTCTCTCTTTACTTGTCAGGAGCAGCTGAAACATGCCGCTATGATTATGCTGGATGCGGATGGACTGAAGCTGGTTAATGATATTTACGGACACCATATTGGCGATGATTACCTGAAACGGATTGCTTCAGCCTTAGATGAAAGAACAAGGGGAAGGAAGCTCAGTGCGCGCCTGGGCGGAGATGAATTTATACTGTTTTTGTATGGATATTCGGCGAAAATTGATTTGGAACAGGATATTGAGAAGCTGAGGGAGCGCCGGGGAGAATGCTTTCTTGGAGAATCAGAAAACGTTCCTGTTACCCTTGAGTTTTCCATGGGATATGCGTTTTATCCAGACGATGACAGGGATTATCATGTGCTGATGCATCTGGCAGACCAAAATATGTATGAAGAAAAACGAAAACGGAAAAAGTGGCGTAGAGCGTGAGTGAAGGGTATTCTTAAGGCTCAAAGCTATTTTGAAGACACCCGTATATTGCTGAGGAGTGATGTGGCAATATTGCGGGTGTTTTTTATGTGCAGTCAAACTATAAAATAAACTATATAGAAACTATACATAATCATATATTTTACTTATAACCTTTCGAGAAGTATAATAAAAATCAGAAGGAATCTGTTTACGAAAGGAGAAGAATCATGGAGGAAATTAAGGCGGCGCAGGAACAGTTTGGAAAGCTGATTGAATCAGAATTTCAGCGGATTGAGAAAATGAAGAAGGACAGAGAAGCTGTTGATTTTTCCAGGCTGGAAACGATCGTGATTGGAGTTCTTCCCGGTGATGGGATTGGTCCGATTATTATGAAGCAGGCACTGCGGGTTCTGAGAGAGCTTTTGGCGCCGGAGTTGAAACAGGGCCGTGTGGAGATTCGTGAGATTGAAGGAATGACCATTGAAAACCGGGCAGCAAAGCTGCAAAGTCTTCCGGACGAGGTGTTTGAGGACATTAAGAAATGCAATGTTTTGATTAAGGGGCCAATGGTCACTCCACGGGCAGGAGAGCCCTGGCCAAATATGGTTTCAGCCAACAGTCTGCTGCGCCGGGGGCTGGAGCTGTTTGCTGCAGTCCGTCCCATTCGGATTCCGGATAAGAATATTGACTGGACATTTTTCAGAGAGAACATTGAAGGAGAATATATCTGGGGAAATAAGGGAATCCAGGTAAACGAGGATCTGGCCGTTGACTTTAAGGTACAGACCAGACAAGGAAGCGAGCGGATTGCCCGGGCTGCTTTTGAGTACGCGAGAAAAAATGGGAAAAAGAATGTGACGATTGTAACCAAGGCTAATATTGTAAAGCTGGCGGATGGAAACTTTATTGAAGCTGTACGGAGAGTGGGAGAAGAATATCCGGAGATCGAGATTCAGGAGCGGCTGGTAGATGCTATGTGCGCAAAAATGCTGGATCCGGAATTCAACAGGGGAATCGAAGTGATTGTCCTGCCTAATCTTTATGGAGATATTGTAACAGATGTAGCGGCAGAGCACCAGGGAGGATTGGGAACAGCATCCTCCTCCAATATTGGAAATCACTACGCCATGTTTGAGGCAATTCATGGAACAGCGCCATTTTTAATCAATCATGGACGGGGAAATTACGCAGATCCCTGTTCTCTGATTCGGGCGGCAGGAATGCTGATGGCTCATATTGGATATGGGGATCGGAAAGAGCTTCTGGACAGGGCTCTTGATATCTGTACAATTACAGAGCGTAAATGTGTGATTACTACGGATACAGACGGGGCAACGGCAGAGGAATTTACAGACTATCTGCTGGAAACTATCGAGGGGCTGAAAAGGGAAGGCAAAAGGAACAAACCGGAAAAGAAGGATGTGGAAAGAGAAGAGCTGGAAATATAAGCTCAGAACAAAAGCATCCGGCAAGAAAGGAGAAGAGAGAGGCTATGAGGAAATTTCATACGGTCTTTATGAGAGGCGGCACCAGCAAAGGATGTATGTTTCATAAAGAGGATCTGCCAGAAAACAGAGATGAATGGGACAGCATTTTTCTGCAGGCCATGGGGGATCCGGATCCCAAGCAGATTGACGGTCTGGGGGGGAACGGTTTCCTCTAACAATAAAATTGTAATTGTGTGGAAAAGCCAGGAGCCGGGAATTGATGTGGAGTATCTGGTTGGTCAGGTGATTGTGGGGAAGAGCCAGGTAGATTATAAGTCCAACTGTGGAAATATGACAGCCGCCGTAGGCCCTTATGCAGTAGAAGAGGGAATGGTGGATGTTGTGGAGCCGGTGACCTGCGTTCATATGTTAAATCGCAACACAGGAAAATATATTGATGTGACAGTTCCTATTGATCCGGAAACAAAAACCTTTGCTCAGGAGGGAAGCTGCGCCATTGCCGGTGTGGACGGAACGGCTGCGGAGCTGAATGTGAAATTTTTAAATCCTGCAGGCGCAAAGACAGGCTGTCTTCTTCCCACAGGAAGGTGCCTGGATGTTCTTGATATTCCCGGTTTTGGAAAGCTGGAGACAACAATTCTTGACGTATCCAATCCCATGGTTCTTGTACGCGCCAGGGATATTGGCATGTCCGCTGACATCGGCCAGCGCTATCAGTGTAGCGGCTGCACTGAAGGGTTCTGTGGTACAGCAGATGATGCATTCCATGGAACCGGTGAACCATGTGCGGATTGGCCATCCCAGCGGTATTATGACTATGGTGCCGGAGGTAAAAGAGGAGGACGGAGTTCTTAATCTGCCCAGTGTAGGTGTTCAGAGAACAGCGAGAAGAATTATGGAAGGAACCCTTTACATTAGAAAATAATGATTACTTTAACAGATAAAAAGACAAAAAATCATAAAAAAAGCCGGACTTTTCAGGGCAGTCGGGTTTCTGAATCCATAGGGGAGACAGAAACCCGGCTGTCTTTTGGATCCTGTACAGATTTCTATTGACGTTAGTAAAAAAATCTAGTATCATACTGATAAGAACAGGTTTATATAAAGATGCTATTTATAAGAATTTCTAATGAAGATAAAAGGAGAACTAACAATGGCGAAAGTAGGAATTGTAATGGGAAGCGACTCAGATATGCCGATTATGGCAAAGGCTGCTGAGATCCTTGATAAGCTTGGAATTGATTATGAAATGACGATTATCTCCGCTCACAGAGAGCCGGATATTTTCTTCCAGTGGGCAAAATCTGCAGAAGAAAGAGGGATTCGTGTGATCATTGCAGGAGCAGGAAAGGCAGCTCACCTTCCAGGTATGTGCGCAGCTCTGTTCTCTATGCCGGTCATTGGAATTCCCATGAAGACCTCTGATCTGGGCGGTGTAGATTCCCTGTATTCCATTGTACAGATGCCGTCTGGTATTCCGGTAGCAACGGTAGCAATCAATGGAGGCGCCAATGCAGGAATTCTGGCAGCAAAGATTCTGGCTGTTTCTGATGAAGAACTGCTGCAGAAAGTAAAGGATTATTCCGAAGCTCTGAAAAATGATGTAGTAAAAAAGGCAGAAAAGTTGGAGAGTGTGGGATACAAGGAGTATCTGGCACAGATGTAGAAGCGGTTGATAAGAACTGGAAATAAAATACATAGAAACAGCAGAATAAGATCGGAGGATGAATCATGGATTACAAGAAAGCCGGAGTGGATATTGAAGCTGGTTACAAGTCAGTGGAACTGATGAAGGAGCATGTAAAAAAGACCATGCGTGAGGAAGTTCTGGGAGGCCTGGGCGGTTTTTCCGGAGCATTTTCCCTGGCAAAGATCAAAGAGATGGAGGAGCCGGTGCTTCTCTCCGGAACAGACGGCTGCGGAACCAAGGTGAAGTTGGCTATTATTATGGATCAGCATGACACCATTGGTATTGACGCTGTAGCGATGTGCGTCAACGATATTGCATGTGCAGGCGGCGAGCCGCTGTTTTTCCTGGATTATATTGCCTGCGGAAAGAATTATCCCGAAAAGATTGCTTCGATTGTAAAAGGTGTGGCAGAGGGCTGTCTTCAGTCTGAGGCTGCTTTGATTGGCGGAGAGACAGCAGAGCATCCGGGACTGATGCCGGAGGAGGATTATGATCTGGCAGGATTTGCAGTTGGTGTCTGCGACAAAAAAGATATGATTACCGGAGAACATCTGCAGGCAGGCGACGTGCTGATCGGTATGGCATCTACAGGTGTTCATTCCAACGGCTTTTCTCTGGTGCGCAAGGTATTTGAAAAGGAACTGACAAAAGAAGGATTGGATACCTACTATGATGTTCTGGGCAAAACTCTGGGCGAGGCACTTCTGGCACCTACCAGAATCTATGTAAAAGCACTGAAGAGTCTGAAAGAAGCAGGCGTTCAGGTAAAGGCCTGCAGCCATATTACCGGCGGCGGATTTTATGAGAACGTTCCCCGTATGCTGAAAGAAGGAACCCATGCGGTGATCAAAAAGGACAGTTACCAGGTACCGCCGATCTTTAAGCTGCTGGCAGAAAAAGGAGAGATTGCTGAAGAAATGATGTACAACACCTTTAATATGGGACTTGGCATGATTGTAGCAGTCGATCCGTCCCAGGTGGATGCAGCTATGGAGGCAATCCGGAAAACAGGAGATGTTCCCTATGTGGTTGGTTCTATTGAAGCAGGAGAAAAAGGGGTGACCTTATGCTAAGAGTCGGTGTCATGGTTTCTGGAGGAGGCACCAATCTGCAGGCGATTCTGGATGCTGTTGAGGAAGGCAGAATTACCAATGTGGAGATTGAAGTTGTGATCAGCAACAATCCCGGCGCCTATGCACTGGAGCGGGCGAAAAATCATGGAATTGAGGCTGTATGCATGTCACCGAAGGACTATGAAACAAGAGATGATTTCAACCGGGCATTTCTGGAAAAGGTAGATGAATACCATCTGGATCTGATTGTGCTGGCCGGCTTTCTGGTAAAGATCCCAGAGGCGATGGTTGAAAAATATGAGCATCGGATTATCAATATTCATCCGTCTTTGATTCCTTCCTTCTGCGGAGTGGGTTATTATGGGCTGAAGGTACATGAGGCAGCTCTGGCCCGTGGTGTCAAGGTGACAGGGGCAACGGTTCACTATGTGGACGGCGGAATGGATACCGGCCCCATTATTCTGCAGAAAGCAGTGGAGGTGCAGGAAAACGATACGCCGGAGCTTTTACAGCGCAGAGTGATGGAGCAGGCAGAGTGGGTGATTCTGCCAAAGGCCATTGATATGATTGCCAATGGTATGGTATAAAGAAAAACAGGGCAGGCCGGAGGAATACCGGTCTGTCTTTGGTGTTTTAAGATTGATGCTTAAAATAAAGGAGGACAGGCTTGTATGAAGATTCTGATTGTTGGAGGCGGCGGAAGAGAACACGCCATTGCATGGAAGCTGGCGCAGAGCCCAAAGGTAGAGAAGTTGTATTGTGCACCGGGAAATGCAGGAATTGCAGAGGTGGCTGAGTGTGTCAATATTGGTGTTATGGAGTTTGATAAGCTGGTGGAATTTGCGAAGGAGCATGAGATTGACATGACCGTTGTGGCGCCTGATGATCCCCTGGCAGCAGGAGCTGTGGATGCTTTTGAGGCAGCAGGACTGCGTGCCTTTGGCCCCAGAGCCAATGCGGCGATTCTGGAGGGCTCCAAGGCATTTTCCAAGGATTTAATGAAAAAATACAACATCCCCACAGCTGCTTACGAGACCTTTTCCGATCCGGAGGAGGCTATCTCTTATCTGGAAACAGCAAAAATGCCGATTGTACTGAAGGCAGACGGTCTTGCCCTGGGAAAAGGCGTTCTGATTTGCAGGAACCTGGAGGAAGCGAAGGAAGGTGTGAAAACCTTGATGCTGGACAAGCAGTTTGGTTCTGCAGGAGATGAGATTGTTATTGAAGAATTCATGACAGGCCGCGAGGTATCTGTTCTGTCCTTTGTAGACGGAAAAACTATTAAAATCATGACCTCTGCCCAGGATCACAAGCGGGCCAAGGACGGAGATCAGGGGCTGAATACCGGCGGAATGGGAACCTTTTCTCCCAGTCCCTTCTATACGGCTGAGGTAGATACTTTCTGTAAAGAAAAGATTTATCAGCCCACTGTGGATGCCATGCGGGCAGAGGGAAGAGAATTTAAGGGGATTATTTTCTTTGGCCTGATGCTGACAGAAGATGGTCCCAAGGTGCTGGAGTATAATGCCCGTTTTGGAGATCCGGAAACACAGGTGGTTCTGCCAAGAATGAAAAATGATCTGGTGGATTTGTTTGACGCCTGCATTGACGGCACTCTGGATCAGATTGATCTGGAATTTGAGGATAATGCTGCGGTCTGCGTGGTTCTGGCATCAGACGGTTATCCAGAGCATTACGAGAAGGGCTTTCCGATTACCGGACTGGAGCGTTTTCAGTCTGCAGACGGATACTATGTATTCCACGCCGGAAGCAAATTTGACAGCGAAGGCCGTGTTGTTACCAACGGTGGAAGAGTGCTGGGGGTTACGGCAACCGGCGCAACCTTAAAAGAAGCCCGCGCCAATGCATATCAGGCAACGGAGTGGGTGCAGTTTGATAATAAATATATGCGTCACGATATTGGAAAGGCGATTGACGAGGCGTAAGATTGGAAAGGCAATTTGTTAATTCCCATTTCAATCGGAAACAAAGAGCGAAAACACACATGTCATAACAAACCGGAAAAGACCACGGACAGTCGGTAACCCCTGACTGTCTGTGGTTTTTTCTTTTTTACAGAAAAATATATTGTGCAGCAGCAGGTACGAAAAATGGGAAAGGTGTTTTCAAACAGCCGCTTGTTTCTTTTATAATGGAAAAAGCCAAAAATTCGGAAAACGCCTGTTTCCTTTTGAAATGGAACTGCGATTTTTTCAAAAAAAGCGTCTTATTTCCGTTTGAAATGGGAAAAGGACGAAAATTGGCATTTTTGAAAAATTGAGACCGTTTCAAGTTTTGTGTAAATTCAAAAAACTGATATAAGATATGTCATTAGTTATTCTGGGCAGAGCCGATTTTTTGAGGTTCTGCCCTTGCTTGTATTATAATGCAGTTTCCAGACATGTCAAGCAGGGCTGGCTAGGCCAGCCCTGAAAGGCCAGAAACAGCTTATAATCCGGATAATCGTTCTTCAAAAAATATTTCCAGCTGCGAATGGATCTGTCCCCAATCCTGTCGGTGTCCAGTCCATTTTTTCGTGATATCCACCATGGCCAGATACAGCATTTTCAGGAGACTCTCATCCGAAGGGAATACCGTCTTGGATTTCGTGACCTTCCGCAGCTGCCGGTTAAATCCCTCGATG